>TARA_R110002124_G_scaffold129483_1_pt1 | contig 354376 bp, 307 predicted proteins | sample TARA_R110002124 | Tara Oceans TARA_R110002124 (sample SAMEA4397445) | marine metagenome | biome: Polar Biome; feature: [SRF] surface water layer (ENVO:00010504); material: water (ENVO:00002006), including particulate matter (ENVO:01000060) such as... | depth 5 m | reverse complement strand
GGGTTTTTTGTGTCTGGATTTTGGAGGTCATTCTTATAGCGTAAGTCGCAATATCCGCCTTGGCTATTTCGCTTTATTTGGATATAGTCTGCTTATTGATGACGTTTTTAGACTTTTTATAAGCGAAGCTTTGATTTTCAAGTGTTCTCGCTAATTTTAGCTGAGATAAGGAATAAACTATGAGTAAAGAACAACACATCATTGACCTTGAGATGCGGATAATGACTTTAGAGACACAATTTCAGGATTTATCTGACGTGGCTGCAGATCAATGGAAGATTATCGACGCCTTGAAAGGCAATATATTAAGACAGCAAGATCGCATAACCAGCTTAGAAAGCGGTAATGACAAAGGCGAATCTGGCCAAGATACACTAAATGATGCCCGAGATAATATACCGCCACATTATTAATTATCACATAGAGCAAAATAAAGGCCGGAACCCCGCCGCTATCTTGACATAAGATAGTGGCCCTGTTACTTATTTATCTATAATAAAAAAATAAATATAAACAGGGATATATGACTATGAGCCGATCACTTAAAGGTCTTGCTGGCCTTGCGCCGTTATTGTTAGCCGTGAGTTTTAATGTGCAAGCCGCTGATAATTTCAAAGCAAAAGATTATTATAAAATGGCGTCTTATGAATTAAAATCACATGGCGAGACACTCTTCGTTGCCGAGTATAAAAAGAAAAGAAGTAACGAAATTGTTCTTCGCGCTGGCGCTTTGATGACATCCTGGAAACAGAGTCAATTTGCGCTTTCATCTGTTGTTGTCTCCGCTTTAAATAAGCCTCCAGAAGGCTTTTCTGAGCCCTATGATAAGAGCTTTACATGGATTCCGCTGCTTAACTCTAAAAAGACTTGTACATATGATGCGAATAATGAAAAACCGACGTTGCGCTGTGTCTATCCATCGCTTGATCAGTATTAAAAATAGATTAGAGTTGTTTGCATCTATGCTTAAAAATTTATTGCGCAAATCCAAGGCAGAAATAAGAGCATAATATGAAATTAGCAGAGCGTATAGATGCGTCTTGGCATAAGAGCCTTGCTGAAGAATTTTCAACCGCCTATATGGCGGCGCTTGAGCTGTTTTTAGAAGCTGAATGGACACAGGGTAAAGCCATTTATCCTAAGCCTGAAAATTTATTTAGAGCTTTGGATTTGACAGCTTTGAAGGATACGCGCGTCGTTATCTTGGGGCAAGATCCCTATCATGGTGAGGGGCAAGCGCATGGCTTAAGCTTTAGTGTGCCGAGCGGCGTTAAAATCCCTCCTTCATTGCGTAATATTTATAAAGAACTTGAAAGTGATATAGGGATTACGCGCCCTGAAAGCGGCTTGTTGGATGTCTGGGCGAAGCAAGGTGTGTTGTTGCTGAATGCTGTACTCACTGTCGAGCAAGGGCTTGCGGGCTCGCATCAGGGCAAAGGCTGGGAGAATTTTACTGACGCCGTTATTCAGGCGGTTAACTTAAATAAAGAGCCTGTTGTGTTCTTACTCTGGGGCGCATATGCGCAGAAAAAAGCATCTTTTGTTGATGAGCGTAAGCATCTCGTGCTTAAAGCACCGCATCCTTCGCCTTTATCCGCACATCGTGGATTTCTTGGCTGTCGGCATTTTTCCCAAACGAATAGATTTTTAAGCAAACATGGACATACGCCGATTAATTGGCAAGTTTAAATGTAAGTGGATGTTTGCTTAATCGCTGACTGGGCGGTGTTGAATTTGGCTTATAAATAAGGACTTTAATAGGCCAGTTTTGTGCTGCGTGGGTCTAAATTCTGTGTTCTGTTCTGCCAATCAGCGTAATGCTGCAAGAGAACGATGCTGTCATCACGAAAATCATTCAGTATTTTTTTTGTTTCTCCAAGGTGCAGGTCTTCCTTTTGCTGAAATACAAGCAGGCCATATTGCATGGCGGTGTGAAGATTAGCCTCAAAACAATGGCCGCGATTAACCTTTATAGGCATATCGCAATTAAATATATGTTTTTCAAAGCCGCTTTTACCCTGAGATTCAAAATGGTTAGGGGCCACCTGATAGATAAAGCCTCTTTGCTTAATATCAGCCATATCAGTATCTTGCTTGAACAAAAGATAAGGCAGATGGCTTCCGTTTAGTGAAATCCAGCCCATTTGTGCGGCTTCTTCAGTCCAAATTTGCTGATAGGCGGCGGCGATATGATCACTGGCGATTATATCATTTTGACCGGGGTTAGGATGCAGTGTATTACAGGTCAAATCATGGCGAAGGCCGCAGAAAAGGTAATCTGTTTCATGGCAATCTTCGCCCGCATTATCAAATATATTTCCTAGTGTAGACATAGCCACCTTTTTCATGATTAACCATAATTATATACAAAGCTGGCGCAATAAGCAAGTTTTCATAACTGGCGGCGCGGAGTGTGATGAAAAGCGGTAGATAGGGGACGTTTATAGACCCCTTTTAATTAAAAATAAGGCTAGTGAGCTTTGTAATGAATAAGCAAGGCAAGGCCGCTATCGATCTTTATTGTCGCTTCGGTATGGCTCATTTCATTTGAAGTACCAAGCCAGCCTAGGTCATAGGGGCCCGCAAGGCCGCTGGCGGGGTAAAGCAGCCCTTCATAGCGAAGAGTATTGATTTTTCTTAGCGGTAATACGCCGATTTTATCGCCGATACGGCCCTTAAAACTAAAATCTTTACTGAGTATGCGGATGTGGTGGTCTTGGTCATGTAACGTAAAGCGTTCAGGCTCATGGTGATTTTCTAAGGTGAGTATATTTGCGAATAAGTGGTCCATGCGGCCGCCAAGTGCGCCGAATATAGCGATAGATTGCGCTTGCTTTGGGATCAGACGTAAGGCTTTTTCAAGGTCGGGCAAGTTCTGATCCGGCGCATCAATCACCTCAACGGTGCTGTCTTGCTGGTATTGCTCAAGAAGTGTGGGGGAAATGGAGTCAAAATCCCCGATGATTTGGTGCGGCTTTATATTAAGGGATTGAGCATGGCGCGCGCCACTATCGGCGCAGATTATGTGCGGCTCTTCGCTTAGATACGGTTTCACCGCGTCATAATTGTTAATAGCGCTACCGGCAAAGATGAGATAATTTTTCATGGATTCTAACGTTATTTGACAAAAAGACGAGGATTTGTATACTCAGTTTAAGAATAGAGATAATAATAAAAAAAGCAAACAGGGATTTGAGGCAGATTATGCCACAGAAGGATAAACAGGGACATACACCTAAATTAACAGTGAAGTCACTAAGCGCGCAGTTTAATCAAGCGGGCGCAGGGGCTGTACTTGTGTTCGATTTAGATAATACCATTGCGGATATTCGGTCTTTATATAAACAAATGGAAGAAAATTACGCGGTATTTTTAGCGCAGCACCTTAACATCACGCTGAATGAAGCTCGTTTAGAGGTTTATGACATGCTGCATCATGGCTATTATTTACAGGATGAAGCTGAGCGCCGTTATAATATTTCGCAGGCACAAAGTGCGCGCGTCACCTTTGACCCTAACCGTATGTGTTATAAAGGCTTGAATGTTGTGTCTGGCCTTAAGCCTATTTTAGACAATATAGCCTGCGATAAATATATATTCACCAATGCGCCGAGCTTTCACGCTGAGGCGGTTTTAAAACAATTAAAGCTGCGTGATTGCTTTACGGGTATTGCGGGTACGGATACGTTTAGTTATATGCGTAAGCCCGAAGCCTTGTGCTTTGATTCTTTTGAAACGCATTTTAATCTTGCCAGCAAAGAAGTTCATTTTTTTGAAGATACGCCAGAAAACCTTGATGCCGCTTATGCATTTAAAGGGTGGCATGGACATTTAGTTGAGGGGTATCGCGCGAGCCCCGCCTATGCCACGGGGGCGATCTGCCCGCCACATATTAAATCTCGCCTAAATGATTTATCTGATTTAACGCGTTAGTTTTATTTTCTCATACTCAGTAGATTTAAAAAAGTGACCCTTGCGGTTTACTTGTGCCCGCATCTTGATTCTCATCTTTTTTCTGTTTTTTGTCACTCGCCGTTGCGGCGCTTTTGTCACTCAGCATTTTCTTTGATGCGATTTTACTTTGCTTTTTCGGCGGCATTTGACCATCACTTATAATCGCATCACATTGATCATCATGGAATTGTATTGTGATATTTTGATTGGCGGATAATTGCCCTGCTGCGGTTACAGGCGCACCCATATCGTTGCGTATGACGCTATAGCCACGCTTCAATATGCTTTGGTACGATAATGTATCCAGCAGGCGGCTAGCCTGGCTTAAGCGCTGCACGGGCGTGGTAAATAAACGGCTTCGTATACCCAGTAAATTTTGACTTGCGAAGTTAACGCGCCCCGTCGCTTCAGCTAAGCGATCTTGTGGGTGCTTGATGCGGCCCTCTAGGCGCAGTAAATAATTCTGTCTGTTATTTAAGCCGCTGCGGAAAATATTTTTAAGGCGTTCAAATTGATGATCAACGCGCTGCGCTTTCATTTCAATTAGGCGACGTGGGTCGGCAATGCGTGCGGCCAAGGATGCGACGAATTTCTTATGATGATCTGTTTGGCGCGTTATGGCCGCGATTAAACGGGATTGATCTTCTTGGACGCGGGCCAGCAACATAAGGCGCTCAGGCACAGCAATTTCGGCGGCGCCAGTTGGCGTTGGTGCACGCTTGTCCGAAGCATAATCAACTAAGGTCGTATCGGTCTCATGTCCAACAGCCGAAATAACTGCAATGTCTGATTCTGCTACAGCGCGTACGACGTTTTCTTCATTAAAGGCCATAAGATCTTCTAGCGAGCCACCACCACGGGCGACGATAATCAAATCAGGGCGCTGCGCGGCAGGCAGTGCATTAAAGCCGCGTATGGCTGCCGTGATCTCAGCGGCAGCCCCTTCGCCTTGTACGCGTACAGGCCAAAGCATGACCTCACGCGGGAAACGCTCACTTATGCGATGTATGATGTCACGTATGACCGCGCCTGTGGGCGATGTGACAACACCAATGCGTTCAGGTAAAAACGGTAATGGCTTTTTGCGTTCTTGGGCGAATAAGCCTTCAGCGGCAAGGCGTTTTTTACGCTCTTCGAGCATTTTGAGCAAAGCGCCTTCACCGGCAAGCTCCATGCTTTCAATAATCAGTTGGTAATTTGAACGCTGCGGATAAGTGGTTATGCGTCCCGTACAAATAACATCTAAACCTTCTTCGGGCTTAATGGCTAACTTGGCTAAACTGCCTCGCCAGCAAATTACGTTGATAACACAATTCTGATCTTTTAAGTCTGAATACATATGGCCTGAGGAAACGACATTGACGCGCGAAAGCTCGCCGCGCACACGCACACGGCCATAGGCGTCTTCTAATGTCCGTTTTAGCGATTGCGCTAAATCAGAGACGGTTAATTCCGGCGCATTATTCCCACGCTGGATGACTTTTTGTGTGTCGTTTTCACTCATACTGTGCCATCTTGATTATTGAATGTCATTTGAGGAGTATATTAACCTGTATTCCGCTTAAAAATAAAGAGAGTTAGGGGTTTTCATGAACAAGGGATTTCCTGGGCGCGCGATTAGCGTTGCAGCCAATGCAGAAGATTTTCAAATTGAGCAGCTTATAGGCTACCTTGATTGGGACACTGATTTTCGTATGAAAGTTGAAGCCACAGCCACAGCTTTGATTAAGCGTGTGCGTGACGTGCCTGTTAAATTTGGCGAGATTGAAGCGATGTTGCTTAAATACCCACTATCCACAGCAGAAGGTCTTGGCCTTATGACTTTGGCCGAATCCCTTTTGCGTATCCCTGATAGTGCGACAGCGAATGCATTGATCAAAGAAAAACTCGTACAAGGCAATTGGACGGGTAAAGGGGACGAGGTCGCCCCTGAACATTCCAAAAAACAACAAGATTTGGTTTTGCGCCTTTTAGCCGAAGGCCTTAATATTTCATCAAAAACCTATTCGGGGCCATTAAGCAAAGTGAGCCGTCCGTTTTTATTGCAAGCGTTTAAACGCTCTATGCGTCAAATGGGACATAGTTTTGTACTGGGCGAAACAATAGAAAAAGCGCTAAAAAAAGCGAAGCCTTATCAAAAGAAAGGCACTTTGCTCTCCTATGATATGTTGGGCGAAGCGGCCTGTACGCAAGGACAAGCCGAGGAATATTTTGCAAGCTATATGCGCGCAATTGACGCGATTGGTGGAGCGGCGAAAAATGATAAAGCGTGCGCGATTGTCTATCGTCCGGGCATTTCAGTTAAATTATCTGCACTATGTCCGCGCTATCAAACCATTTATGCGAAAGATTGTGTCCCCGCATTAGTCGAAAAACTGACAACGCTTTGTCAGGCGGCTAAAGACCAAGATATAAACTTGACCGTGGATGCTGAAGAAGTCGAACGCCTTGATATTTCAATCGATATTATTGATGCGATACTTGATAACGAATCCCTTGCTGATTGGCACGGTTTTGGTTTAGCGCTACAGGGCTATCAACGCTCAGCCCTTGGCTTGATTGAGTATTTATCACAGCGCGCCAAAGATAAAGGCCGCGTCTTACAAATCCGCTTAGTAAAAGGTGCATATTGGGATAGCGAAATAAAACGCGCTCAAGCACAAGGCCTTGATGATTATCCTGTTTATACGAAGAAGAGCCATACAGATATTTCTTATCTGGCCTGCGCTAAAAAACTTTTGGAAAAAGATTCGCCGTTTTACCCGATGTTTGCCACGCATAATGCACAGAATATTGCTGCGATTGTTGAAATGGCCGCTAAATCAGATGTCGCGTTTGAATTTCAACGTTTATTTGGTATGGGGCAAGTCTTATATAATATTGTAAGTGATGATGACCTTGGCCAAGTGCGTATTTACGCCCCTGTCGGCGCATATGTTGAGTTGCTGCCTTATTTGGTACGCCGCATTTTAGAAAATGGAGCCAATAGCTCTTTTGTTCAGCAAATTCGTGATGATCGTGTAGCTATAGACTGGTTATCGAGTGATCCTATTACACATGCATTAAATGATAACAGCAAACATATAGGCTTACCTTCGGGACTATTTGGTGATCTTCGTGAAAACTCGGCAGGCTATGATTTGTCTGACAAAAAGACATTGGCGCGCTTTGTTAAGGCGGCGCAGGCCACGAAAAAAGGCACATCTTGGCATGCAACCTGTTTAATTGACGGCGAAGAGCGTAGCTCGGCGTCTTCTGAAACGATTGAAAACCCAGCGGATCGCCAAGATATCGTCGGTACGGCTATTTTTGCAGATGCCGATATGATTGACCCTGTCTATCAAGCCGCGACTTTGGGCTTTAAACGCTGGCGCCGCACGGGCGCAGCGCAGCGCGCTGAGATATTAAATAATATCGCAGAGCTTATTGAGTCTGAAAAGGAAATGCTGGTCGGCTTAATGATGCGTGAAGCAGGGAAAACACTGAGCGATGCGTTAACGGAATTACGCGAAGCTGTCGATTTCTGCCGTTATTATGCCCTGCATGGCCGCCGTATATTCCGCCGTGATGGGCTTGTCTTACCTGGACCAACAGGTGAAGAAAACCGTTTGTTAATGGAAGGGCGCGGTGTGTTTTTATGCATCAGCCCTTGGAACTTCCCACTCGCTATCTTTACGGGGCAAGTTGTCGCCGCGTTAATGGCCGGTAATGCCGTTATTGCTAAACCCGCAGAACAAACGCCGATCATCGCTTTTGAGATGGTTCGTTTAATGCATAAAGCGGGCGTGTTCCCTGATGCTTTACATTTAATACTGGGTGACCGCATAATCGGTGCAGCTTTAGTCGAACATAAAAATTGTGGTGGCGTGGCCTTTACAGGCTCAAATATTGCTGCGAAATCAATTAACCGCGCTTTGGCTGAAAAAGACGGGCCGATTGTCCCGTTTATTGCTGAAACAGGCGGCTTGAATACGATGATTGTTGATTCAACAGCTCTGCCTGAACAAGTGGTTAAGGATGTTGTCAGCAGTGCTTTCGGCTCAGCAGGGCAGCGTTGTTCTGCTTTACGCTTTTTGTTGATCCAAGACGATGTCGCGCCGCATATTTTAAGCTTATTAAAAGGTGCCATGGCTGATTTGATCGTGGGTAATCCCTTAAAGGTGTCAACGGATGTCGGCCCATTAATCGATGATGAAGCGCATGCGATGTTAATGCATCACCGCGCCGTTATGGGCGGGGTCGCCGATGTTTTGGCGACGACGCCGATGGCCGATGATTTGGCCGCGCAAGGGCATTATTTCCCGCCAACATTATGTCGTTTGAAAAACTTTGAAGACCTTGAATGTGAAGTTTTTGGGCCGTTCTTACATGTCATGACGTATAAGGCGAAAGATTTAGATAGCTTGATTGAGCGTATCAATAATACCGGTTATGGCCTTACTTTTGGCCTCCATAGTCGCCGTGAAGATATGCATAAAAAACTATCCGAACAGATTAGCGTCGGTAATGTCTATATTAACCGCGCAATGACGGGCGCGGTTGTCGGCTCTCAACCATTTGGTGGGCATGGATTGTCTGGCACAGGGCCAAAAGCTGGCGGGCCGCATTATTTGCATCGCTTCGCGGTTGAAAAAGCGATAAGTATAAACACGGCTGCCATGGGCGGCGATGTTAAGCTTATTTTGAATGATTAATTAAGAGTAGAAGGACGGCTATCTATGGCACAAATCAAAGCCATTATTTGGGATTTAGACAATACATTATACAGGTTTAATACGCTGTTTGAAGATGCGTGTAATCACATTGCGGGACGTACTGTACGTTCCCTAGGATTAGATATGGGCGATGCTGAGGCTAAAGCCTTGGCGGAAGCCTCGTTTAAGAAATACGGCTATTCAATGCGTGTGTTTTTGGAAGAACACGACCTCGATTCAACGGAGCTTCACTTAGAGTTTCATAAGCATCTTGATGAAAAAATTTTGGATGTTTCGCATGAGCTTATTGAGTGTTTTAGAAACTATGACTTAAAACATGTTCTGGTTACACACGGATCACGCCATTGGGCGATGAAGGCGTTAAATCATTTAGACCTTAAACAGTTTTTCCCTGATGAAGTTATTTTTGGTTTAGAAGATTATGAGTTTAAGAAAAAGGATGAATCGTCTTTTGTCTTTGAAATGGCCATGGATTTAGTCAGTTTAACCGCCCCTGAAATGATTATGGCTGAAGATACTATACGCAATTTATCGCATCCCCACGCGCTGGGCATGAAAACTGTATTGGTTCATCATGGGCGTAAGCCAGAAGTGCAAAAGCCATATATTGACCATATGGTCCATAGTGCGCAGGAGATATTTCCGCTTACCGCTTCTTTGTTTAAATAGGTCGATTAAGGCTTATTAAAGCTGATTTTTGGGTGGTTTATTGGAGGGCTTTTTGATGAAGCCCTCTTTTTCGTCATCGTCCCATTTCATGAACTCCCAAGGCGTTTTAGCGCTTAATTGGCGGAATGTATCATAGCCTTTTAAAGCCATGTTTTTCATGGATGCCGATGTAAATTCCCAAGCAACGTCAAGCGGTCGGCATGTATTATAAGCGGCTATTTTATTTTTATTTGACCAGCTATCGCGAGTCAATATACATGCGAGCTGTGAGCCGATTATCATGCCTGCATTAAGTGAACGGAAATAAGGCACACCCATAGCGGCGTCACCGGCCAAATACCAATTACGCTGATGTTTTTGCGCTGCAAATTCCTTGGCGCGATAAAGTGACAATGTTAATTTACTGAGCTTTTCCGTGCCTTGGATGAAATCTTCGCCTGCTTGAGCGGCGCGTATGCGCATATAGTGTTCAATATCCTGTTTTAAACTGGCGGGTATTTCTGTGCTTGCAAGGTTAAGAGGCTGTTTAAAGCTCGCTTCGGGCATGGCGCCATAAATATCTTCATCGACAAAAAAGCGCAGAGATATCGGCGTTTGGCCATCGCGCTCACGCCCAACATATTCAAAAGCCATAGAAGACAGCAATTTATTGCTTTTATATTGTTGGTAGGCTGATAGCGCCTTGGTTGCTCCAGATGTTTCATATTTTATTTCGGCAACATATTGCAAAGGATAATCTTTCAAAGCATCTTCGCCCATGATCGCCTGCCTTAACAGGCTATGTGCGCCATCGGCGGCAATAAAGCTTTCGCATTCAGGATGCATGGCCATTAAAGCTTCTGGGCTTTCGATGCGTTGGTAATCGGTTGTGATACCGAGGTCAGCTGCATAAGTCTTTAATGCTTGTTCTAAAGCATTTGTACGGATGAAGACAGAGCTGCCAGTAACGGCTTTTAAAAATGCTTTTTTTAAGCTTGTACCTAATACGCTGTTAAAGAAGGTTTCTTCTGCGGTGTTGCGTGCATTTTTGGCGTAAAGCAGCATGGAGCGGCTTTCTAGCTTTAAAACATGAGAGCGCTTATATTCACTATAACGCTCATATATTTTTACGTTGATATTAGGGCGACGCTTTTTAATTTGAATTGCGGTCCATAGGCCAACAGGGCCAGCACCAACAATAACAATTTCTTGTTTTGCTGAAGGAGCGCTCGTCTGCGTTTCTTGAGAAGAAGTAGGCGAGGCATCGCCTATCGCCTGGATTATTGACATGAGTAACCTTCCCTATTCTATTTTTTAAATACAGAATTAGCAGGGGGGTTACGTTATGTCAAGAGGTCGGCGCCTTATTCTTTAAGCGCAGAGGCTGAAATGCCGACTTCTTTTGAAACCATATTATAGATAGCCTCTTCGGAAAGTTCGCCGCCTGTGCCGAATTCTTTCACATGGTAAGCGCAGGCTGAATCCATCGTCATAATTGATTTATCGGGCTGGTTACGCTTACGCATATAGACTTCTGTTAAGCGGACAATTTCGCGGCATTGTGCGTCGGGAATATCAATGCCGTGATGTTTAATATAGCCGGGGCGCACAGCTTGGAGAATTTTAAACGCGCCTTCGGCATCAGGAATGGATAAATTGACGGTTTGAAAACGACGATCCATCGCGGGGTCGACATTAATATATAAACGATATTCATCTTTGGTTGTCGCGCCAATCACGTAAAGTGCGCCAGATGTTAAATAAGGTTTCATAACCTCAGAAAGGCCTTTATAAGCACTGCCTTCACATGTCGGCATGATTTGATGGATCTCATCAATAAACAGCACGGTTAAGCCGTAATCGGGATGTTTCGAGCGCTCTGCAAAAGCTTTGAGCAGCGGAACGATGCGCCCTTGGAATTCTGATACAGAGGCCGTGCCCGCAGACATAGCAGCCAGATCGATTTCAAGCAGGCGGCAACCTTTTAGTTTATCAGGCACGTTACCCGCAACAATTTGCTGGGCGAGGCCAACACACAGCGCGGTTTTACCCACACCGGCAGGGGCTTGTAACATCGCGTTTTTACGGCCTTTTTGCAGCAAAATTAAAATGACTTGGTCAATCTCTACGTCACGACCATGAATAGGGTCATACATACCAGCGGCCGCATTGGCGGTGAAATCATTACAGTATTTTTGGACGAGTTCGTTCATCTCGTCATCAGAATATTTAAAGTCTTCTTTGCTTGGGTCGCTCATTATTACTCGTTCCTTGAGATTATATTTTACGCGTGTTTTACAACACTAACTCTACAAATTGATCTTGCGTATAGCCTTGTATATAAAGCAGCGCGGTTAAATCACTATAGCGTATATTATGCCGTAAGGCTTGTTCTAGTTTTGGTTTAGGGTAATAACCAATGCCGATCCCCACCGCTTCTAACATATTCAAATCATTCGCGCCGTCACCAACGGCGAGGCTGTCAGAAGCGGGTAATTTTAACTTTTTACAGTAATAATTGAAATAGTTTTCTTTGGCCTGCTTGTCGAGTATCGGGGGCGATACAGTTCCTGATATTTTATCACCTTGAATGTCTAAATCATTGCCATGGTGATACGCAAAGCCGCAGCGCCGTGCAATGACCTCCGTAAAGAATGAGAAGCCGCCTGAAACCAACACGCATGTGGCGCCATGTTTGGCCATAGTGCGTACAAGGGTTTCTGCGCCAGCGCTTAACGTGATTTCATTTAATACGGTTTTTAATAGGGTGGTTGGTTGATCTTTTAACATGGCCACGCGCTCGCCGAGGGCTTGTTTAAAATCAAGCTCACCATTCATTGCGCGGGCGGTAATCGCGGCGACTTGCTCGCCTATGCCCGCATGAGCGGCAATTGTATCGAGGGTCTCGTCCATAATGATTGTGCTATCCATATCAGCCATTAATAAGGATTTGCGCCTGTGTGCCGAATCAACACAGAAAACATCAACGGCAATTATATCGGTATAGGCTCGAATGCCTTCTATTTGTGTTTGATTTAATTGGCAGGACAGGCTGAGTTCGACGGCTCTATGTGGCGCTAGCCATTGCGGTGCACTTGAGCTAACATTTAACGCCATATCAGCGAGCAGGCTTTGTATATGTGCGATATGCGCTGTACTGAGTTTTATGTGCGCCGCGCCCACAAGGATAAGGGAGAATTTCATGTTTAGTTCATTCGAATGAGTTATATCTAGACAGGGAATGCTTATATGCGTAAGGTGGCTCACATATTTATACATCATATTTTACCATGTGATTTTATCATGGTGGGGCACGGAAACAAAGCCCTAAGATGCGGTGTTTGTTTAAGTTTATTTTGGCTAAGGAGCGTGTTTATGACGATTGTAAGTGGTGGGTTATTTCAAAGATTACGAAACACAAAAGCCAATATGAATCATGTTATGGACGATAAAACCGCTGTGGCGAATGATGAACAAGGCAAAGCACCAGAAAATTCAGAATCATCCAAAGCGTCAAAATTATCTGGCATTAAATCAGTTTAATTGCCGGGGCTTTTCTACTTTGTCCCGCACTTCGTTACATCTTGTTGTTCATTCTTAATCTTATAGGGGATTCCCCATGTACCAAAAGCCAACCGTAAAACCACAAAACCCTAATTTTTCTTCAGGCCCTTGCGCGAAAAGACCCGGCTGGAGCTTATCAGGATTAGAGGGCGCTTTACTTGGTCGCTCGCATAGATCGGGCGTTGGTAAAAAGAAGCTGCAAGCTGTTATTGATCAGCAGCGCTCTCTGCTTGGGGTGCCAGATGATTATTTAATGGCCATTGTCCCCGCTTCTGACACGGGCGCGATTGAAATGGCGCTTTGGTCTATGTTGGGCGCGCGCGGCGTCAATGCCTTGGTGAGCGATAGTTTTTCCAGTGATTGGGCCAAAGATATTCAAGAGCATTTAAAGCTTGATGACGTGATCATTCATAAAGCTGATTACGGCGATATGGTTGATTTAAGCGCTGTTGATACGGATCGCGATACGGTTTTTGTTTATAACGGCACTACAGCCGGTACGCGCTTGCCCAATTTGGATTGGATAAAAGATGATCGCGCGGGATTGAGCTTTTGTGATGCGACTTCCGCTGTGTTTGCCTATGATATGGACTGGTCAAAACTTGATGTGACAACATGGTCATGGCAGAAGGTTTTGGGCGGCGAAGCGGCGCATGGTATGCTTGTCTTATCACCGCGCGCGGTCGAGCGTTTAGAAAATTTTACGCCAGATCGCCCTTTGCCTAAAATTTTCCGTATGGTCAATAAAGGTAAAATCAATGCAGGCTTATTCCGTGGTGAAACATTAAACACCCCCTCTATGCTCGCGATTGAAGATTGTTTGGATGCTTTAAATTGGGTCGCTTCATTGGGTGGCCTGCAGGCGAGCATCGCACGCAGCGCAGCGAATCTTGATGCCATGGCGCAGTGGGTGGCACGTACAGATTGGGTTGATTTCTTAGCGCAAGATCCACAAATGCGCTCATCGACATCCATGACATTAAAAATAAGCGATAGTTGGTTTGAGGCTTTGGCTGAAGAAGCGAAGCTGCCCTTTATCCAAACGATGATTAAGCCGCTTGATGATGAAGGGGTCGCTTATGATATTAAGTCTTATAAAGCTGCGCCCGCAGGCTTGCGTATTTGGGGCGGCACCACGATTGAGCGCGCCGATATAGTGGCGCTCACCGCATGGCTTGATTGGTCTTATCAAACAGCGAAAGCTACAGCGCAGAAACAGGCTGCAGCTTAGCGGCTTAGTCGTTATATGTTTGCTTGCGTAGCGTTGCGGCTTGTCTGTTTCTTTTCTCTTCTAGGGCTGCTTCGAGATTTTCCTCGGCGTTATTTTCGGCGGAGGCAATATTCGCGTCTTTCTTCGACTCGATCTTTAAAGCGGCGTGCTTATCTGCGGCAGCCTTTGTTTTGGCAGCAGCGTTTTTCTTGTTTTTCTCTGTTAAGATTGGAACGGGATATCCGCTGCGGGCATTATAGGCTTTGGCGACAATGGCCCAATCAATATCTGCGCTACGCTGGCCTGCTTTGAATTTAATCATAGCGCGTTGATCGCTATTGATTTTTGATTCTCCTATTTCACCAAGCTTTTCCATTTCACTGGCGAGCTCTTGCCCCGCATGCGCTTCGATATACAGCATGTCGTCAACCCACCCGACTTTTAATGGCTGTTCAACGACGGTAACTTGCGTGCCAACGGCAATAAGGTCATAGGCTTTGATAATGGCCTCTGGGTACATACGAATACAGCCAGAACTTACGCGGCGGCCAATACCATAAGGGCGGTTCGTGCCATGAATGGCATATTGTGGCCAGCCAAGATATATAGCATGCGTACCGAGTGGATTATCAGGGCCCGCTTCAACGACTTGCGGCAAAGACGGATCTTCTTTGCGCATACGCTGTGTCGGGCGCCATCTTGGGCCAATCGCTTTGCGTGTAACGCTGGTGGTGCCCATCGGCGTTTGTAAGCCTTCTCGGCCAATGCCTATAGGGAATGTTTTTGGTGCGTGGCCCGCCTCATCAAAATAATAAAGGCGCATTTCAGCTAGGTTAATGACCACACCTTTACGCGGCGCATCGGGTAAAATATGGCGCTTAGGCAATATAATTTCTGCGCCTTCGCCGGGCATCCACGGGTCTAAATGAGGATTAGCCGCACGCACTTCAAGAAAACCGAGGCTGTTTTTACGCGCTAAATGTATCAGCGTGTCTTCATAAGTAGCGGTATATTTTTCTGTGTTTCCAACATAGTCGAGCTTATAGGCCACGTCTTGCGGTTTGCTTTCCGGCGCTTTTTTTTCTTTTAACGCTTTCACGATATCGCTCGGGACATTCGCTGCATGTGCTATCGGCAGAGCGAGGAGGAGAGCGGCGCCAAAGAGATGCAGGCCAAGTAGAAAAGATGTGGTTTTTTTTGTATGCATTGTCGGCTCAGTTCACATTATATGTTGGATATTAATTTAGGATGGTACTTGTAAATATATATAGCGGCGCTACTGTTGTTTACAACCCCTTAACGAAGGGATTATACCAGAAACCATCAATAAGCGTGTAAATTTATTATGAGCGATGCCATCCCACCAGATCAAAACCCTTCAAAATCTAATGTTGAGCCAGGGAGCCCCGCATCGAACGCCGCGCCCGTCAACGTGCCGGTCAATAAGAACCGCTCTTTAACTGAAGGGCCCGTGCGCGCGCATTTATTGCGCCTGTCTATCCCTATGATGTGGGGGATTTGTTCAATAATTCTTATCCAATTAATTGATCTATTTTATATTTCAATGCTCGGTGACGACGCTTTGGCGGCGATTAGTTTCACCTTCCCGATTACTTACGGCATATTTGCTGTTTTTATGGGGTTCGGCGTGGCCATGTCTTCTGTTGTTTCGCGTTTGATTGGCGCTGGGCGTTACGTTGAAATGCATCGCGTGTTGTTTCACGGGTTTATTTTGGTCGCGGGCTTTGGCGCTTTATCGTCTTTTCTTGGTTTTCATTATGCTGAATTTATATTTACTGTAATGGGGGCATCAGGCCTGGTTTTGCAAGGTACACTGGATTATATGTATATATGGTTTGCGGGCGCGGTTTTTGTCAGCCTGCCGATGATTGGCAACGCGGCTATACGTGCGGCTGGTAACGCAAAAATCCCCGCTTATATTATGATGTTTAGTGCGTTTGTAAATTTAATCATGGACCCGCTTTTAATCTTTGGTCTGCTTGGTTTGCCTGAAATGGGTATGCGCGGCGCGGCCTTAGCGACGATTATTTCTTATGTTGGTGGTTTGGCCATTGGTCTTTATGTGATGATTTTCAAATTAAAGATATTGGTTAACCCTGCTGAGTTTGGCTGGCTGAACGATTTTATTGATTCGGCGAAACGCTTAATTAGCATTGCGGCGCCGGCCAGTCTAACCAATGCCATCCAACCGCTATTAAGCGCAATTATAACCGCTTTGCTTGCAACAAGCAGCCTGCAGGCGGTTGCCGCTTATGGTATTGTCACGCGGGTTGAGGCTTTTTTATTCGTGCCGATCATGGCTATGTCTACAGGCATGTCACCGATTATCGGTCAAAATTTTGGAGCAGCGCAGCGTGAGCGTGTACACGAAGCGCTGAGTACGACGCTTAAGCTCGCTGTGCAATGGGCTTTTGTGACGGCGCTTATTCTTCTAGTCTTTGGCGGGTTGATTGCGCGCTTATTTACAGATGACCCAATTATTCTCCACATTGCCCGTGTGTATTTTTGGATTGTGCCTTTCACTTATTTGCTCGCACATTTAATGCCGATTTGGTCTTCGGCTTTTAACGCGATGGCTAAGCCTCACTTTTCTCTGGCTATTACGATCACGCGGATGATTGTACTGGGTATTCCAGCATGCTGGATTGGCGCGCATTTAGCGGGGGCATATGGTGTGTTTATAGCCATCGCATCGGTCAATATACTCGCAGGAGCCACAATACATTTGTTGAGCTGGCGCTATGCTGCAGGTGAAAATAGATTAATTGCCGCCGTAGAATGAAGCGATACACATGAATAAATTCATTACAGCCGCTGAGCATGGACAAAACTGGAGGGGCGTTGCACAAAAGCTGCTGCAAGCGATCGTCCCGCAGCTTGATGCCTGTACGCCGCGTCCTAATTTAGGCTTTTTATATATTACAGATAAGTTGGCGCGCGACTCCCAAAGTATAGTTGAATTGCTGCGCGCGATTAGTGATGTGCCGTTTTGGGTCGGCGTTACGGGCGCGGCTGTGTTTGCGCAATCTGATATCTATACAGATAAGCCCGCGGCATCATGCCTGCTCATGCATATAGAGGAAAGTGATTTTGCGATGATCGGTCTTTCGCAAGAAGGCTATAAAGCCGATATGAAGCGCCTTGTTGATACGCATATGGATACGCAAGCGGTGACGTCACATTTTTATTGCCATCCAGATGCGGCTTTAAAGCCTGAACAGGCCGTGCAGGATATCTATGCGCGTACAGTAAGCTTCCAGACTGGTGGGGTGGCCGCCGCGCGCGGGGCACATAAAGTGTTTTCGCAGAATAAAACAGATGATTTATTGGCGGGATGCTGCTTTTCTGCGCAGGTGCCAATTCTATCTATGCTAAGTGATGGTTTTGTGCCGATCGGCGAGGATCATGAAATAACACGCTGTAAACCGAATATGATCTTGGCGTTAGATGGTGCGCCAGCGAGTGACGTATTGCTTAACGATTTACATCCTTGGCTCAAGCAAGCAGCCCCAGATAATGAGGCGATTACAGCGAGCGTTGGGTCGCTTTTAGCGCAATTGCCGACTTTGTCGGGCTCTATGCAGTTAGGGTTTCGCTACTATAAAAATGATATGAGTGGATTGGCGATTAAAAACTTTGTCGGCTGTAACCATCAAGACGGCTGGGTAGCGACGACGCATGAGGTTAAAGCCGGCGAGCAAGTCTGCTTTGTTTTTCGAGATTTCGTTGAACTTAAAAAGGACTTAGCCAAAAAACTGATGGATTTGCGCGCAAGACTGCAAGATGAAGACGTGCTGGATCGTATTAAGGGCGGGATTTATATCTCTCATGCTTCGCGGCTTGATAAAAATGCGCCAGACATAGAAATGACACTGATTAAAGAAATAATTGGCGATATCCCGCTAGCGGGGTTTTATTCCTCTGGTGAAATAGCCAATGATAGATTATATAGTTTTACGGGTGTTTTAACGCTATTCTTGTAAATCTTTGATTAACATGCGCGCTCTATGGCGTTATAGTGTAAATAGTCTGAACTACTAATATAATTTTTAAGGTGTAAAATATGCTCTCTCAAATCCTCCGTCGCGTTTTTCTTCCTTCTGGTCTTGTCCTCTGTGCCGCAGGGGCAATCATCGGGCTCTCAGGTGCAGCACAAGCGCAAAACGCCGTGCCGACCATGCCAAAACAGCTCGACCCGTTGGTAAAAGAAGGCGCGCAAGTGCGTTATTTGGGAGATGATCTTGGTTTAGAAGGGTGGATGGTCGTTATGCGCGGCAATCAGCAGTTTTTTTATGTAACGCCAGATAAAAAAGCTTTGCTTTCAGGTGTCCTCTATGGCGAAGATGGTAAGCTGATCACAACTCAGCAGTTACAACGCTTAGAATCTGATGACAAAGGCCTGATTAATCAATTCGTTGAAGGGGCGGGAGGTACCGTAAGCGGAACATCCGCGTCGGCGGCAACGCAAGCGGGAAATACACCTGTACCAAGCGCAAGCGACTATGCGAATTTATCACCATCAGAGCAATTACTCCTCACTGTTGAACATAGTAACTGGGTGGCGCTGGGCGATGAAAATGCCCCCGTCGTCTATAGCTTCATTGACCCACAATGCCCACATTGTCATGACTTCGTAAATAACTTACGCCGTGGCTTCCTTAAGCGCGGTATGGTTCAGTTGCGTATTGTCCCTGTCGGCTTAATGAATGCTGACAGTTTAAAACAAGCGGCGTATTTATTGAGTGCACCCGACGCTGAAAGTGTTTTTTATAAGCACTTAGATGGCGATAAAGACGCGCTCCCCGTGAGCAATACATTTAATACAGATGGCGTTGAGATGAATATTGATATTATGCGTGGTTGGGGCCTCGACGTAACGCCATTTTCAATCTATCGCGATAAAGCCGGTAAGGTTAAAATCCTTAAAGGCTTGCCCTCGCGTCTGGAAGAATTAATGAGCGACCTGCCTTAAGGATAACTCGGGCCGTCTAATTTATCTGTTACATGACTATTAATAACTTAAGTGAGTTTTACCATGCCGCAATCACATGAAATGATCGCTCAAATCGTCGAAAAATTAGGAATGCCTATCTTGGCTTCTGTGAGCGAAGTTGAGCGCCAAAAGCAAGCGATGGGGCGCGTGCAAGGGACGCCATCTGACGAATCACAAGCGCGTTTGATCGCCGAATTACTGGGGAAATCAACGGAGCTTGGCTTGATGCTGTTCCGCAGCTTTGATATTACTGAGCCCACGGAGAGTCGTGCTGATGCTGCGCGCCTGGGCATGACCGCATTATCAGGTTCTGTGATTGCAAATTTATATGGTATGACAGGACGTATTCCTGGTGACCCAGAACTTCAGCGCCTTGAAAAAGTTGTACAGTCGGTTGTGGCGTTTTCAGAGAACTTTGAAAGCGGGCATGATGCCGCCCAAGCCCTTGGCGCAGCAGATGGCGAAAAAACGCCTGCATTGCCTGCCTTAGAATATATGGCTGTACATTATGCTTCGGCCTTAATACCGCTGGTTAATGCTGTTGCGGCTTTTCCTTTTGGCCGACAAGAAGAATTGCTCATGAAAGAAATTGTGTCGCGCTTAATGGGCGTAGCCAAAGGTTTTTGTGAGCGCCTCTACCCAGATGCAAATGCAGAACAACGCAAAGCCGTTGAAGTATCGATTATGAAGGTCGCTGCAAATACTTACGCACAATGCCACTTCGCAGAAATGACGCAGTTAATGTCTGCCGGTGACCAACAAAAGATGATGGCACAGAATATTTCTATGGATGGCGTATGGGCGGCCTTTGATAAGCGTTTTGCTATGCTTGAAGTGATTATCTCTTCATTAATGGGATCAACAGCGACTGCGGCGCAATCTTCTGCGCCAGTACAGCCACAGGCACAAGTACAGCCACAGCCACAGCCACAGCAAGCTCCCGTTGCTGTCGTTGATGTGACTGCGCCGCCTGCACCACCTGCTGAAGCGGTTGCGGCTCCCGTTGTTGATGTAACGGCTCCGCCGGCAGCGGTCCCCGCCATTGACGTGACAGCGCCACCCGCGGCAGCTCAGGTGCCTCCTGTTCATAGCACGCCACCAGTGGCACCGCCCGCAACACCGCCATCGACAAGTCCTGCTGCGGATGATAACCCGGCAGAAGCGGCGTCATCAAGTGACCCCATGGCGTTTTTCTCAACGCCGCCAGCGGCAACTGAAGAAAGCTAAATGACGATGGTGATGCTTTATGTTTACTGAAGTTTTAGCCTCATGTTTGCTTTTGGCTGCGCAGACTTATGACGTTCCTCCCGCCGTGCTTTACGGTATTTATAAGGTTGAGGGCGGCAAGGTCGGTATGGCGAATAAAAACACCAATGGGTCTTATGATCTTGGCCCCATGCAGATTAATACTGTCTGGCTTGGGGAGCTAACCAAGCATTGGCGCGTTAGTAACGGCACGGCGATACATTGGCTTAAAGAAGATACATGTACCAATGTTGGTGTTGCCGCGTGGATATTAAAAGGCCATCTGGATGAAACAGGCTCGCTGCCCAGAGCTATTGCTTATTATCATTCGCGTACCCCATCAATTGGTGAGGCTTACCGTAAGCGTGTTGTGCGCGCTATGTATAAAGAAGGTTTGCTGACAACGCGCTGAGAGCGCATGAGTCACATGTAAAAGCATGTTGATGCTTATTGGTGTCTATTTGTTGCTGAAAACTCAGAAAGCCGTATATTTGTTGCGGGTTATCGTAAACGCAGTCTTGTGTTTTTATGCGAACCGTTTTATCTTCTTATCAGTATATTTTATATTTTTTATAACAGTAGCAGGAGCCTGCACAAATGACTAAGCGCGTCGCAAAACTTTCACTTTTATCTGGCTGTTCACTTTTGTTTGCCGTGAGCTTCATTTCTACGCCTTCTCATGCGGGATTTGAGTGGATACCAGTCCAAGGTGCCACGCCGCCAGCTTTGCTAAAGCCGCAGGAAGTGGTTATTCCAGAGCCTGTGTATACACAGCCCGTGCAAATGCCCGCTGCAGAAATTGACCATCATGACGCGATGTCCAAAGCGACGATGCATCATGTCGCCGTTACGCCAGAACCTATAACAGCTGCTGACGAAGAAGCTGAGGTGGTAACGGAAGAGGCCGCTGCTCCTGTTGAAAGTGAAGAGCTCGTCATAGAAGAAGAAATTGTTGCTGAAGTAGTTGAAGCGGAAGTCGAAGAAATCGAAGCTGAAGCTGTCGTTGTTACTTATGAAGAAACAATGCCGAAGCAAGAATACGCAACCGCTTATGGTTTCGGTAAAGATATGCCTCTTGCTTTAGCGCTGCGCCAAATTGTACCAGCCAGCTATGCCTTTTCATTTGAAAATGATGTAAATATTGGCACGCGCGTTTCATGGCAGGGCGGCGAGCCTTGGAATGAAGTCCTTAAAACAGCGCTTAGACAACAAAATTTATCAGCGATTATCTATGACGATATGGTTCTTGTGCGTAATGCCGCGATTATGGCCGATACAGCGCCTATGAGTGCTGCTCCTGTGGCGCCTCCTGTAGCGACTAAGGAAGAGAGCGCATCATCTGCGCCAACTACATTAGCGGTCGTGCCTGATTACCTTAACGAAGAGGGTAGCTGGCTTGCCGTTTCAGGCAAAACTTTACGCAGCGTCTTGTCATCATGGTCAGATAAAACCGGCGTTATTCTACACTGGGATAATGTTTATGACTTCGCTGTAACTGAGAGCTGGTCTTACGAAGGCAGTTATGTGCACGCTGTAGATGCGCTTCTTGGTGCGTTTTCTGATGAAACACCACACCCGACAGCGCGCTTGCATCCTAATGCACCGACAGGCCCGGCCATTCTTGTTATTGAAATGGCTGATTAATAAATAATTGAAATAAGCGTGCTTTTGCGCGAATTATTTAAGTTGGAGGCTTAAGGGCTATGGCTGATCCTGTTGAACTGACGCAGCATTTAATCCGCTGCCCTTCTGTTACCCCCATTGATGCGGGCGCTTTAAAAACCTTATCTGATTTCTTGGATGGTTTCGGTTTCAAAACCCATGATTTGCGTTTTGAGGAATCGGGGCACTCTGCCGTTGATAATATCTTTAGTGTCATTGGTGATAAACACGCTGGCCCACATTTATGTTTTGGTGGGCATACCGATGTTGTACCGACGGGCCCACTAGAAAAATGGACATATCCACCTTTTGCGGCTGAAATACATGATGGTCAGCTTTATGGCCGCGGGGCTGCGGATATGAAGAGTAATGTGGCGTGTTTCGCCGTAGCTGCGGCGCGTTATATTGAAAAGCACGGCCAGCCCAAAGGTCAGATTAGTATGCTGATCACGGGTGATGAAGAAGCTGAAGCCATTAATGGCACAGTTAAAGTTCTTAAATGGATGAAGGATAATGATTTCATTCCTGATGCCGCTTTAATTGGCGAGCCGAGCAACCCAAAACGCCTTGGCGAATGCGTCAAAATTGGCCGTAGAGGCTCTCTAAATGGCGATTTAACGATTACAGGTAAGCAAGGTCATGTCGCTTATCCGCATTTAGCCGATAATCCTGTACCGCGTCTTGTACGCATCGCTCAGGCCTTGTCTGAAGCGGTTCTTGATACAGGTAATGCACATTTTCAACCGACGAATTTAGAAATAACCTCGATTGATGTGGGCAATACAGCCGATAATATTTTACCAGAAACGGCGCATGCAAAGTTCAATATTCGTTTCAATGATACATGGACGGCAAAAACTTTAGAGGCTGAAATTCGCCGTATTATTGATGCGACAGGGCAGGCTTATACATTGGGCATTCGCAGTAATGCTGAATGCTTTATTACTAAGCCTTCATCTTATACTGATTTGGTTGTCGCTGCGGTTAAAAGCAAGACAGGTTTAACGCCAGAGCTTAGTACATCAGGCGGTACGTCTGATGCGCGGTTTATTGCGCAATATTGCCCCGTTGTTGAATTTGGTATTATTAATGCGACAAACCATCAAATCGATGAACATGTTAAGGTCTGTGATATTCAAGATCTTGCCGATATTTATGAAGAAATCATCACGCGCTTTTTTGCGTAACATTTAACAGGAGTGTACGTTATGCCTTTATTGAAATATTTTCTTATTCTGACTTTGTTTGCGATGCCTTTAGCGGCACATAAAGATGCATTGGCGGATGAAGCGCCTTTAAGCTTTAGCAACGCGTATGCCTATCAAACAGCGCCCAATCAGAGCAATGGCGCGGTCTTTATGGATGTTCATAACAGAACAAGCGATGATATTCAGATCACAGCTGCCGCTAGCGATGTCGCGCAAATGGTTGAGCTGCATACCCATTCTATGGATGGTGGCACTATGAGCATGTATCCAGTGGAGTTTTTCACTATTCCGGCCAACGGTGATCACGCGCTTAAACCTACGGGTGATCATATTATGCTGATGATGCTGAATGCGCCATTAATGCCTAATGAGACTTTCGAAGTGAAAGTGACTGTGGGTAATGGCGAGAATTTCACCATTCCGGTTAGCGTTAAATCACTCAGTGAGTAAAACACCGAGAATAATCGGGCTGTTTGGGGATTATCTCCCGATCTGTGAGGTTTGACGTTGCGTGTTATCTGGCTTTGGTGTTAGGTAAGAGCATTCATATAATAAAGATACAAATAGAGACACCAGTTTTAAGGAGCTAAAATTATGAGCGAAAGCAATATTGCCATTGTGCCACAAGCCGCACCTGAAGATGAAAACGATGCTGTAAAAGATGTGGGCGGCGTAACAGGCGCACAGCTTAAATCCTTCATTGAGCGTATTGAACGTTTAGAAGAAGAGAAAAAAGCTTTAGCCGAAGACATTAAAGAAATATATTCTGAAGCAAAAGGTTCAGGCTTTGATGGTAAAGCCATGCGTACATTAGTTAAATTACGCAGCATGGATAGTGAAAAACGCCGTGAAGAAGAAGATATTCTTGACGTCTATAAAGCCGCTATTGGCCTTGCTTAATTATCTAAGTATAATTATTAAAGATAGATATACGCTGTAATAGCAGAAAAAGCCGCCTTATTTTGGGCGGCTTTTTTATTGCGATTTTTTCGGATCTCATGCTGACTTGCTTTATGCAAGTGGTTGGCTGGCTAAGATCTTTCTTCAATCGTTTTAAGCGTGATTATTACTGTGGCGCAGGCGTAGAACAAAAGCCCAATCCACCAGCCTTGCCAGATGCCATAGCCCATAGAGGCAATAGAAAGCGTTGCGATCAGTGTTGCCAAGCTAATGCGCCGCGCAAGAATATTGGGCTGTTTTGAAATAAGGTAGACAAGCGCGCTAATCCAAGCGGCGCTAATACTCGCCCCAAGCAAACCAAATTCAATCCAAAGCTGAAGGGCGAAATTATGGGGGTGCAATATCGTCGTGCCTTTTATATAGATCTCTTGCGAATCGAAATCTTGAATCGTGCGCGTAACTTCAAGGCCAAAGCCATATAAAGGGTTGTTAAGGGCGTAGCGCGCAACATAGTCCCATATTTCAAGGCGTGGGCCCGCATAGCCTTTATCGCCACCAAGAAAAGGCAGTGCGTTAATGGCATCTGCATAATTATAGAGCCATATAGCGAGGAGGGGCGCGGCGAGTATTCCTGCACATAAAACAAGAATTAATGCGCCCCATGCCGCTTTTTGACGATAAGGAAAGGCATAAAAAGCAATGCCGCCTAGAACAAAGGCGAGTAATGCTGATTGACTGTCACTGGTGAGCAAGACGCCAGAAAGCAAAGCAAGCGTAATAAAACCCCATAGGCGCTGCTTTTTTATATGGAATAAATAAGCGAGCGCAGAAAACGAACATAAGGTGGCCGTGTTTATACCGCGATTAAAGACGGCAGCAGAGAGAGTGTCTGTCTGCGTGAGGCCGCGCGTTATGCGGTGTATGGTTTCGTTAGAGTTTAGTTCAAATAACGCTAATAGAGAAGCGAGGCTAAGACCAAGAGGTAATAAAAAGAGATATTTATGGGCTGCGTGTTTATCTATAGCGCTTGCCCAATATAAGGCAATAAGACCTGATAAGAATGCGGGGGCAAATTTTATGGCGCGATTAATCGAGGTCTCAGGCACAATCGACCATAAAACACTTATGCCGCACAGCGTTATGATGGGGATTATAAAGTAGAGTGCTGTGATCGGCGGCTCAAGGCGCTGTTTCTGTGTGGCGATAATAGCGCTTAGGCCAATTAAGCCTAATAAACCAGGGGCAAAAGCGAGCATTCTTGGCGCTTCAATGGCGAATAATGGTAATGCCGCTAATAGAGTGAGCATTATCGTCTGTAACAGTGTTGATTTTATAGGCACGAATAGAAATCCTGTTTCTTAAACAAATAGGGCGAAGTCTATAATAATAGGGAATAGGGCGCGGTTTAACGCATGTTTTAGTGGAGTCGACTTACAAAGATGCATTGCCCCGTGGTAAAGCCGCAATGCCTGTGCGGCTAACGAGCATAATACCCAAAGGCTGCATCATCGCAACAAAAGCATCGACTTTATCAGGCGTACCTGTGACTTCAAAGGTTAATGAATCGAGCGTTGTGTCGACGACTTTAGCGCGGAATATTTCTGCTGTACGTAGAGCTTCGACGCGTTTTTCATCGACACTGATTACTTTAATGAGCGCCAATTCGCGTGCAACATGCGGGCCTTGAATGGTTAAATCGGTAACGCTGTATACAGGCACTTGTTTGTCTAGTTGGTTGATGATTTGTTCAATGATACGCGGCGTACCTTTGGCAATAATCGTAATGCGTGACATGTTTTTATTATGGTCTGTTTCTGCCACGGTCAGGCTTTCAATATTATAACCGCGCCCAGAAAACAGCCCAACGATCTTGGCGAGTACGCCCGGTGTATTATCAACAAGTACAGATAATGTATGCGGCGCTTCGGCAACAATTTCAGGCGCTGCGCCATAAACTGATTTCTTGGCCATGACGCTACGATTTAAAGTGACACTGCTCATCTCTTTTGCTTTCTATTAAACTAATTTTTTATCAAACTGCGATGAATCGGCTGATAAGATCATTTCATTATGGTTCTTACCTGAGGGAATCATCGGGAAGCAATTTTCTTTTTGATCGACGCGAATATCCGCGATTGTGAAACCATCGCTTTCAATCATTTGTTGTATCACATCATCAAGCTGATCTGGCGTTTCAGCAATAAGCCCTTGGCCGCCATAAGCCTCGGCTAATTTAACAAAATCGGGTAATGCTTCGCTATAGCTCTGAGAATAGCGCTCCCCATGTAATAATTCCTGCCATTGACGCACCATACCCATCCATTGATTGTTCAATATAAAGATTTTCACAGGTAGGTTATATTGAGCGGCGGTGGCGAGCTCTTGAATATTCATCTGTATGGAGGCTTCGCCTGCGACATCAATAACCAAAGCATCAGGATGTGCGATTTGCGCTCCTATGGCGGCGGGTAGGCCGTAACCCATTGTGCCAAGGCCGCCAGAGGTCATCCAATGATTAGGTTTATTAAAGGGTAAATATTGTGCCGCCCACATTTGGTGCTGACCGACTTCTGTGGTGATATACGTATCTTCACGACCTTTAATATGCGCCGCTAAACGCTCTAGGGCGAATTGTGGCTTAATTATTGAGGTTGAATTTGTGTACTCTAGGCAATTTACTCTGCGCCATTTCTCAATTTGTTGCCACCACATTTGGCTGGCGGCATTATTTGTTTTCAGCTTTTTATCTTGCCATGTTTTTAGCATGGCTTTTAAGGCGAGCCCCGCATCGGCGACAATGCCAAGGTCGATTTCAACATTCTTATTAATCGAACTTGGGTCGATATCAATATGGATTTTAAATGAATTTGGTGAAAACCCAGCCAGATTACCTGTGACGCGATCATCAAAACGTGCGCCGATACAAATCATAACATCGCAATCATGCATGGCGAGATTGGCTTCATATGTACCGTGCATGCCAAGCATGCCCAGCCATTGTGGTTTGTCGGCAGCTAAAGCGCCGAGCCCCATTAATGTTGATGTGGTGGGGATGTTCGTTGCTTTGACTAACTCTGTTAGCGTCTGAGAGGCATCAGGTCCTGCATTAATAATGCCGCCACCTGTGTAGAATATAGGTTTTTTGGCCTGAGCAATAATGTCCATTGCTTTTTCTATGGCGTCAAGATCAGGTTCTGTATGTGGGTGATATGATTTATAAATAACATCTTCGGCGTTTGTGTATACGCCAGAGGCAAACTGTACGTCTTTTGGTATATCAAGGACGACAGGGCCTGGGCGGCCTGTACGTGCAATGTGGAAGGCACGATGTGTGGTCTCCGCGAGCTTGTCGACGTCCTTGACCAAATAGTTATGCTTGGTGCAGTGGCGGGTAATGCCTGTAGTGTCCGCTTCTTGAAAGGCGTCCGTGCCGATAAGGAAAGAGGGCACTTGGCCGCAAATGCAAACAAGGGGAATTGAATCCATAAGGGCGTCAGTCAAGCCAGTAACCGCGTTTGTGGCGCCGGGGCCACTGGTGACTAAAGCAACGCCGACTTTACCTGTCGAGCGTGCGTAGCCTTCTGCAGCATGCAGGGCAGCTTGTTCATGGCGTACTAAGACATGTTTGATTTTGTTTTGCTGAAACAACGCGTCATAAAGCGGCAAGACGGCGCCGCCCGGATAGCCAAAAATAGTGTCGACACCTTGATCGGTCAGTGCCTTAATCATCATTTCAGCGCCAGAGATTAGGTTCTCTGGCTTATCGTCATCATTTTGTGATTTTTCGATAACGGGTTTCATATCTTTCATCGTCTTTTGCCTATGTCTTGCCTATATCTCGTTAAGTCTTAGCGCATTATTTCATTTCTGCTGCACAGCATAGCAAAGAATTGCATAAAATAAAATTTTTTTACATTTTTTACTTGAGTATAGACGCGCTCGAGCGTACTGTACGGCTACCAATTTCAAGAATAATACTTGTTCTGAAATATCACTAAATAAGCCAGAGTGGCGGAATTGGTAGACGCACCGGATTCAAAATCCGGCGATAGCAATATTGTGCCGGTTCGAGTCCGGCCTCTGGTACCATTATTTTTACATGATAACGCAATATGGGCGCAATTTGAGCGCAATTTTGGTGTTGTTGCCCTTGAGGCAAGCTTTGAACCGCATGAAACGATGTTTTATGCGGTTGTTTTTTGTCTTTATTTTGTGAGCTATATAAAAAAACCTCTTCGTGCGAGGGGGATGGCACGAAGAGGCTCACTTTTATGTCTTAATGCCTGCATGTGAGCGGGGGAACTCAAAATACAGACAAAGGGAAAAGACAGTTTGTCGTCATTAATGACCGCGACCAGCAAGTTCAACTTTTCTTTGCTGGTAGCTATTAACTGATTTAGATATTTCTGCGCCGAGGTCAAGGGTGCTTGCACGATTCCATGACATTTTTGCGATTATATTTTTAAGACCGCAAATGCCCGTTAATCCATGAAACAATGCGCTAAAGCTCACAAATGCGGTTAAGGCGAACCAAGTTTTATCTAAATATAAACCGTAAATAATGCCCATCACGCCGAATAGGCCGATAAGGATGTGATATTGACGTTCAAGTGAAATGACACCCGATTTAAACGGTAAGCCAAGGTCTTTTAACGCAGACGTACCGCCTTCGACTATGACAATATCTTTTGCGCCGGCGGCTTCAAGGTCATAACCTGCAAATTCCGCGCGAACACCAGCCTTGCATAATATGTAAGTGCGCATATTGGCGCAGTGATTAGTAATAGTGTCCATGACATCAAGGATCTCATCAAGCGGTACATTATCACTGGCGATGGTGGCTAAACGAGATTGTTTATATTCAGCCTCAGTGCGGACATCGAGCACATAAAACTTTTCTGATGCATTAAGGGCTTGCTCGGCAAATTCTGCGGCGCTGATTTTTTCCATGGTCTTTTCCTGTTGGTGGTGTTGAGCTTTCTTTTTTTCAAAAGTAATCTCAACCGTTTGTTTATATGCTCACTATGCACAGGCTAGCGCAAAAAGAAAAGCCCTGCATGGGGTGCATGCAGGACTTTTCAATAGGACACAAAAACTGTGAAACTTTATATAGGCCATAAGCCCGTAACTTAAGCGATTTTCATCGCTGGTAATACTGTTTTGTCAAAGTGAACATTAACAACCATGTCGCTTTGTTTGTAATTATCATTGTTGTAACTGGCTGATATGAAATCAGTCATTGACGTTTTGCCTTCAGTTTTTGGATTATGAGGCTTATCTTCAGCGTCTTTGCTTTCATTCTCTTGGTTTTCAGAAGGCACTTCTTCTTTGCTCTCTTCAAAGGCTGAATCAACCCAGCCACCAACAGTATCGCTTACTGCGTCAATGGCTTCGCCGCCTTGCACTAATGTCCAAGCAAAGGCTCCTGAAAGCCAACTGGCTTCATCAGCAGGGCGGTAGAACATAGAGCCATCGCTTTTCTTTTCGACGGTACCGGCTTTACGTAGTATTTCGCCATTTTTGCTGATTTGATCATTTTCTAGTTTTTCAACTAAAGTATCAAGATTAGGATCACAAATTGGGCTGCGATATAAAGAAGGAAGGTTTTGTTCGGCGCCAAACATTGGTTTTTCAAATGTTGTATTAATAGCGCAATACTGACTATCTTCGCCGAGCATTGATTGTGCAGCATGTGCTCTCGGTGAATAACCGGTCATAATGCCACTAATGGTCTTAATAGGGTTTAATTGAATGCTTTTTAAACGATAAGCAAGGTCCAAATAGCCATTATCAGGCAGTGCAAAGGTACAGTTTGCATCTTCTTCGCTTTGTTCGGCAAGATAGGCACAGGATACAGTCCATTCACTTTCACCCGCGATGTTTTTAGCTTGTGGCTTGTTTACGAGGTAAATTGGGTCTGGTTTAGAATCGGCAAGCCAAACACGTGGGAAGCTTAGCCCCGCAGCAGCAACGCCATAGACTGTTGAGGCGAGTACAAAAAACATGGCAGGTGGTGTCGCAACTTGATGCCATTGCTTAATGCCTGTTGGCCACTTGAATTTAGAGTTCCCAAATTCATCATTTTCTGAAAAGTTATTGGCAAGATTTCCGCGCCATGACTTTGTTTGATTTAAGGCAAAGTCTTTTGTTTTGCCTATAGTTGAGCCAACGCTAGGTGCAATTTTTTCACCAAAATTCCAAATGGCGCTTCCAATATAAACAAGGCCAGTGAATAATTTTACAGCAGTATCTGCTATATAACCAACACCATTAAATATCTTCTGGCGTTTATTTTTATCGCGCACGAAGTTTGCAGCGATATCAGCTAATTCTGGTTCTTTTTTATCTTTATTATCGCTCATTTTGTGCTCCTTAAAATAGCTCTTTATTCGGTTCTTTTTAATTTAAAAGCCGCCTATATGGAAAAATATGACTTGTTATACCATGTTTTCATATAACGGCAAGATAATTTTATCTTCACACGGCGTTAAAGCTTTGCGTTGCCGGCTGTACGTGTTGTTTAACTGCGCTGTTTTCATTGCTTGGGCTTTTTATTTCAAGGGATTTTTCTTTGAAATCATAGCCAAATTCACCATTATTATATGAAATCATAAGTGTGCCTGATGCGTTTGCGCCAGAGAGTTCAGCCTTTAGAACCATATCACATATATACTCACCAATATTTTCTTCTAAGAGAGTTTTGATAACGCGCGCACCTTGTTTTTTCTCATATTTATCGGCAACAAGTTTCGTTACATCTTCTGAGGACATTTTAATATTAAGCGTTGTTTCTTCATCGCAGAAATCAGCGGCAAAATCAGATATACGACGTGCAACAATTTTTTCTACAGTCTCAGGCTCAAGAAACTTAGCAAAAACCATTGTGCAACGGTTTAGAAATTCAGGGCTAAAGTGACCATCTAAATAAATGCGCTCTTTTACCGCTTCAACCGCCTCATCATAAGGTCGCGTTAAGAATAAATCTTGTCCGTAGTTGGATGTCATCATAATCAGCATATCTCTGAAATCGGCAGTGTCACGACCATTGGCTGATGTGAAGCGGCCTTTATCGAGCGGTGTTAGTAGGGCTTGCTTAACATCAAGATGGGCTTTTTCAATTTCATCTAATAGCAATACGCCAGCAGGGTTGGTGTTGGCAATTTTTACAAGCTCTGCTTCTTGATCATAGCCCGCATAACCTGGAGGCGCACCGATCATACGCGACACAGTGTGCTTTTCTTTAAAGCCTTCCATGTTAATAACGCTAAGTTTATCAGCTGAGCCGTAAAGTTCTTCGGCGAAGGTTTCAGCCAAAAAGGTTTTACCGACTCCTGAAGGGCCAAGGATAAGCACGCAGCCCACGGGTTTAGAGGCTTCTCGCTTGTTACCGAGGCGTTGTTTGATTTTGCTAAATACAGGGTTAACCATTTGCTCTTGGCCAATAACTATATTGTTCATCTGATCTTTGGCCGTGAATATTGTGCTCTTAATATCAACAACATCACTCATGCCGAGTTTAGCTTTAGCGTAGCTATCAACATAGTCAGCCGTAAGGGTGATCGGAAACAGAAGCTCTTGCGCTTTGTTATTAATTTTTTGGCTTAGCTTTGTAATATGGTCATTGTTTTTTTGTATTTGGTTACGATTAATGTCAATTTCCGGATGTTTATTTTCGCGCATATTGAACTTATCAGAATGCATATAAGATTCAGCAGACATTTCCATGTGTTTGCCATTCGCTTGATGTTCTTTGAGCTCGATAGAGGCGGCATCAAGAATTTTTTGTTCGGCTTTTTTTACCTTCTCTAACAGTTCAGTGGAAAAAGCTTCTGTTTCTTGTATCTCGTCCATAATGGGTTTTAAGCTTGATTTAGCTTGATTCCAAGTGGATTGTTTTTCATCAATATCGGCTTGTACGGCGGCAATATCGCGTTCGATCTGGTCTTTAGCATCGCCATCGCATGTTTCAAGCTGCGCGGTATATTGTGCCAAAAGGGCTTCATCTTGCGCCATGCCTTCAGGGCGGCTATGCGCGTCTAAGCGATATTCAGTAGCGACTTCATCCATAAACAGAGAGACGCGTTTGGGCATAGAAAAATCGCCAAGGGCGGTATAACGTTTGCAAAGCTCAACGGCTTTATCAATAGCATCTGGTGCAATTGATAATTTATATTGGCTATAGCGCTCTGCTTCATGGGTAAGCATATCGCGTATGTCTTTGTCATCTGCTTCTTTTACTTTTTGCTCAGCAAAATGCGATAAGAAATTCGGGTAAGATTTTTTCATCATGTGCTGGGCATCATTATCCATGCTCAGAATCAAATCAAAATCATCGCTCGCGGTATCTGCGGCTTTTAATTTGTTGAGTAAGCCAGAGAGCTTTCTTTCGCTCACTTCGCGGGCAAAATTTGTGCCGTCATCAATAACGAAAAGCGGCTTTTTGCCGTGGCGCTGTTTTATTTCAGCCAATTCAGAAAGCACTTCTGAAAATTTTCTTTCAATATCAGGGATGCTTTGCGTGTTGAATAATTCTTGAACATTCAGACGATACACATCTAAATTCATCATTTCTAATGGTGTGTTATCAGATTTTAGGCTTTGTGCAAATCCAGCAATCAGCGAGCGGCGGCCTATACCAGAAGGGCCTGTCAGCATGATAGAGTTGTTGCCATATTGGTTTAAAGCGCGTGAGAGGTCTTTGACGTTTTGCGCGCTACCAAAATATTTAAAATTGGGCATCGCAGATTCAATATACGCATTATATGGTTGGAGAAGTTTTGTGTTAATTTCAGTGTTGGACATGCCACCCTCGCTCTGTCTGTTCTAATCAATTTGTGCTGTTTTGTGCCGTGATTAATGTCTTTTTTTATTATTATTTTGTGTCTTTTTTTTAAGTTACTGAGGCGTTTTCATCAAATAAATTAATTAAAAACGCCTCAGTAATGAAATTTATATACGCCTTAGAGTTATGGTGCTGTAGGTGTTTTGGGTGTCGTAGGCTTTAGCATGGACGCTTCAACTTGTTCGACTTTTTTGGCGTATTCTGAGTCCGTAGCCATTTTTTCTAACACATCCGCTTCGCCTCTTTCTTCGGTAAGAGCAAGGTTTTGCGCTGAAGTTACCACCCCATCAATGGCTTTCGTTCTACCTCGTTTTATTGCGACGCCATGAACGGCAGCGTTTCTTAGTTTTTTAGATGTTTCATCTATGCATTGAGACATCTCCCGTAAGCTTAGGATCTCTTTTTGGCCATTTTTAAGTTCTTGTCTCTTCTCGTGAAGCATGCCCTCAACGGATTGCTTGAACTGCTTTGCGTTATCTCTGTTCATAGCCGCGCCAAACTCTTCCATAAGGCTCATTCTTAAATTTTTCATGGCAAGATCAATGCTGTCTGTGCAATTGCTAGTACCATTTGAAATGATCATGATGTGTTCATTTTTTAAGCTCTCGGCTTTGTATGCAAGATTCTCAGCTTTTGCTAGCCCGTGCTCGGATTTCTTAAGTGCAATCATGGCTTGCTGTTTGAACGAAACAATTTGTTCTAGGCGTGCTGAAAATCTACGTAGAAAGTTCTGATTGGCCGCTTTGTCATTAACCATTTTTTGAATTAATGGCGGGTTATCCATATATTCTCTTTCAATTTCAGCGAGTCTTGCGCCTTTTTCCTCTTCGTTTTCGATGTTTTCTTGAGCGTCGCTAATCGCTTGCTGTTTTTCTTCTTCTATTTTAGCGAGAGCTGTGTCCAGTTTAGAGCAAAGAGTATCGAAACGTTTCTTATGAGCCGTTTCAGCTATATTTAAGCTGGAAACAATGAGCTCCAATTCCGAAGTCAAATTTCCGCCTACATTAATCAGTTTTCCGATGCTTTTTTGTTTTTCTGAGTAGAAAACAACGCATTTTGAAAAGTCTTCACTCATGAGGTCTATGAGGTCAGTCCCAGATTGCTGAAATGCATTGGCTGAATCTTTAAAGTTTTTGCCGTCTTCTCCGAGGATTTCTTCAATTGCTAAGTAACTCGCATCGCTCTTGAGTTTCTCATCAATCGCATCATGCTCAGATTTTTGTTCTTCAAGCTTGGCTTTTGCCTCTTTTAATGCGTCTCCAGCACGCTGGATTTGTGGCTCGAGATTCTTCACTTGAATGTTTGTGTCATCAAGCTCTTCATCGGCGGCTTTGATTTTGTCTTCGCAGGCCTTAATGAAATCAGCAAGTTCTTGCTTTCTTCCTCCACCAAAACCAAAGAAGCCGCCTTTTTCTGCTGCATGGGCAGCTTTTATATCTTTAAGGGCGGGGCGTTTTTTCTTGGTTACCTCGCCTTGTTCGTTTTTAACTTCTTCACAGCCATTCGTATATCCATCTTTTGTTTGCATGGCGACGTCAACCTTCGCCTGTAGACCCTTTTGCTTAGCAATTAAGCGATCATACTCAGTTTGGGCGTCTTCAACGGTTTCAGATTGAAGCAGCATTGAATTTTTTAAAGCAGTGAATTTTGAACGCGCGTTGTTGATCTCTCTGATCACATCTTTTATATTTTTGTTATCTGCTTGTATTTGGTACATAGCTTCAATTGCAGTATAAAAGACGTTGGCTTTTTCACTGTAGGTTTCTTGTTTTTCAGCTATTCGGAGTGCAGTATCATCAAATACGGCACCTTCTTCAAGATTACCAGATTTACGAACCGTTTCACTGGTCATGGCAGAAAGGCTTGCATATTGTGCAACAATTTGTGAGAGTTGTGCTACAACAGCTTCAGAGTCTTCACCAATTTCCACGGTGGCATAATCAATAATTTCTTGCTGTGCTTCAGCGCCAGTTTTGCCAGAGGTAACAATTTTATGAATTGGGTTCTCTTCCAAAACATTTTTGGCTTCTATAAACTTTTTTTCAAAGCTCTCTAAGCTTTGTTCTAATTGCTCCTGTGCGAGCTGTGCGGAATCTGTATCTTCTACTGCAGCGCTAGCTGCTCCGAATACGTCATCAAAATCACCAAAGTCTATTCCATTATCAACCATTTTATCTGCCTTCTCTTTTTAGCTTCGAGTTATGTAATTTGTGTTCCCGGATTGTTTTATATGTTATTTACGTAACGCAGTCAAGGTTTTTCTGCCTCTTATGAAAACAATTATGGCGTCATGTTGAGGATTCTAAGGCCGGGTCAGCAATTTCGTGGGGTTCATATGAAAAAGAATAAGCGCCATTAAGGCCTTTAGAAATAATTTTTCTAAAAACGTACAGCGATTTTTGTAATTTTATATGGCGATTCTTATGCGCTTCTCTATGCGCAGGGCCGCTTACATGCGCTCGGGGGTTGGAATACCCAAAAGATCTAAGCTTTGTTCAAGCAGTCTTAAGGCCAGCCCTGTAATATATAGGCGGCTTTGTCTGAGCTCTTCATCAGTCTCACCAAGGACAGGGCAATGGCTATAGAAGCTGCTATAGGCCTGTGCGAGGCGATAGGCGTAATCAGCCAGTACATGCGGCGTGTAATTTTGTGCTGCCTGTTCAATGACGCTTGGGAACTCAGTAAGGATTAGGGCTATCTGTGTTTCATGATCGCCGAGCTCTATTGTGCTTGGCGCATGAACAGGGAAGCCTTGATCTTCGGCTTTACGCAACAGGGACTTCATGCGTACAGCTTGGTAGAGTATATAAGGGCCGGTTTTGCCTTCAAAAGAGGTTAAGCGGTCTAGGTCAAATATATAATCAGCGATACGGCTGTTCTGTAAATCGGCGAATTTAATCGCGGCAATAGCGACTTTATGAGCGATGTCTGCGCGCTCTTCTGCGCTATAAGATTCACCTATATTGGCTTCTTCAATGCGCAAGGTCGCTTTTTCAATACCCATTTTGATAAGATCTTGTAATTTCATGACGCCGCCGGCGCGGGTTTTGAATGGGGTGCCGTCTTGGCCATTCATTGTACCAAAGCCAGCATGGATCATTTCAACGTCATCTTTAATAATCTTGGTGATACGCGCCGCGCGGAAAACTTGTTCAAAATGCAGATGCTGGCGTTGATCAACGACATAAACCATTTTAACCGGATCGAAATCTTCAACACGCTGAACGATCGTGGCAAGGTCGGTTGTGCCATACATAACTGCGCCATCGCTTTTATAAAGGATGAGCGGGGGATATTCTTTTTTATCTGTATCTTGCTGTACGTGTATGACGATCGCGCCGCGATCTTTTATCGCATGGCCGTCATCTTGCATTTTTTGCGCCATGTCGGGGATGTAGTCTTGGGCGTTAGACTCGCCAAGCCATAAATCAAAATAGACATCAAGCGCGCCAAAGTTCTTTTTCATCGCTTCGACAGAAATATTAAAACAATGCTGCCATAGGGCGTAATAGCCTGGGCGCTTATTTTGCAGATCTGCTGTCGCTTTGCGAGAAATGGCCATACGATCTTCATTAGACTTGCTGGCCTGTGAGGCTTCGGGGTAGAGTTTCTCGAGGTCTTTAATAGTGACAGGCGGTTCGCTTGGATAATCATCGACTTTGTTTTCGTCAAAATAAACCCATTCAGGGTGGCGGATTTCAAACTCTGAAATCACCATGCCCATATGGGTGCCCCAATCGCCCAGATGAATATCACCCTTGGCATCGTAGCCGATAAACTTCAATGTACGTTTTACGGATTCGCCGATAATGCTTGAGCGTAAATGCCCTACATGCATTGGCTTGGCAGTATTTGGGCCGCCATAATCAACAATGGCGCATTTGCCTTGGCCGCTATCAGGCACAAGGAAGCTTGGGCTGTTGCCCAGTTCAAGTAAATGATTAGAGAGGGCCTCTTCGGTGAGCTTTAAATTTATAAAACCGGGGCCCGCAATGGATACTTCTGAGAATAGGGGATCATTTTGCAGTTCAGCAACGATCGCCTCGGCAATCATGCGCGGGGCTTTTTTCGCGATCTTCGCGGCGGCCATGGCGCCATTACACTGAAACTGCGCTAAGTCAGGGCGGTCAGAAGTGCGCACGGCGCCTAATTCTTCAGGCAAGCCCTGATTTTTGAATATGGCGCCAATATGGTTTGATAGTTGTGCGGTTAAAGCGGTCATTTGGGCTCAATACTCTCTTATTAAAATGTTTTATCAGGCTGCTGATATTATGGTGGATGGCCTATGCAGTCAAGACGGCTTTTATTCTAAGCTAAGGCCTTTGCCGCGCGGGTTAAGCTGAGGAAGACATCTTCTAGATCAGGTTCTTGGGTTGAGACATCAATAATATTCAAATTAAGCTTTTGTAGTTTTGCAATTATCGCGCCTGCGGTCATCTCCGCGGGGTTATAACGAACCGTAATAATCTCAGGGCTATCAATGCTGGTATTCTTCGCACCGATAATCTCGCCAATATTATCGGGCACGGCACTGTCTAAGGTCAGGCGTAATTCTTTGCTTTCGATTTGGCCGAGTAAATCTTGCGTAGAGGCGTCTTTTATAATTTTGCCATTATTAATGATCGCGATGCGGTCACAGAGTTCTTCGGCTTCTTCTAAGTAATGGGTTGTTAGCACGACGGTCGTGCCTGCTTTATTAAGTTTGCGCACATTTTCCCAGAGCATTTGGCGCAGTTCAACATCAACGCCGGCTGTTGGTTCATCCAGTACAAGAATAGGCGGGGTATGGACAAGCGCCTTGGCGATCATTAAGCGGCGCTTCATACCGCCTGATAAGGACCGTGCATAGGCATTAGCCTTATCAGACAGGCCAACCATAGCTAAAAGCTCATCAGTGCGGCGCTCAGCCTTGGGGATGCCATAAAGACCGCCTTGGATGTCGAGTATTTGTGCGGGGGTAAAGAACGGGTCTAAATTAATTTCCTGCGGTACAATACCGATTGAGGCGCGTGCTTGGCGCGTATTTTTATCAAGGTCAGAATTCCAAATTTTAACATCGCCCTCTGTTTTAAGAACAAGGCCAGCCAGAATATTGATAAGCGTTGATTTGCCAGCGCCATTTGGCCCTAATAAGCCATAAATAGAGCCTTTAGGAATATTTAAACTGACATCAGACAAGGCTGTTTTACCAGTTTCCTTGTGCTTTTTACTCGCGGCATATGTCTTGCTTAGATTTTTTATTTCAATCGCATTGGTCATGGTCTTAACGTGTTTTCTCTTTGAATTTATAATAACCGTCACTTGCTAGATATGTATCAAATCCGTCGCCCGTCAACCAGTGGAGTGCATTTTTATCGTGGCGCAGGTAACTATCCCAGAATGCGAGACTGGAAATAAGGATGAGTTCTTCATGGCGCTCACGATTATCACTCGCACCGAGCTGACCGCGCGAGCCGCTATAAATCATATGGTCGCCATCTTCCAACACAAATAAATGCTGATCGGCTTTGTCGATGGCTTCATAGACTTCAAGGCGCGGCTCGTAACCTGTATTGTCTAACGGGCTACCGTCATCTGTGCCTGTCATGTGAAATAACGGTATATCAATCGCCCCGTAAACCACAGCCGCATCATCTTGGCGGTTAAAGGACGGAATGGGGGAGTATATAATGCCCGCTTTAAAATCTTCTTGTTTGTATTGATAAAGGCGTTTGCCGCGCCCTAGTGTTTGTCCTGCCATGATTTGACTTGTACCAGCCCCAAAAGAATGACCAGACATGCCCATATTGTCAAAATCCATACGCTGATACAGCGTATCGTCAATATTTTTCGCCGTTTTAAGGCAGCGAATGGCAAAGGGGACGTCTTGGTAGCGTTGTAAGGCGGCCTTGCGCGGAATTTTTGCGGCGCGGATATTATCCCATGGATGCCCCGCTTTTCCTTCCCACAGGCTGCTATCTGTGCCGTGATGCTGTATGTGAACAATGATATAACCAAAGCTCGCAAGGTATCGTGCAACAAAGCCTGCGCCATCACGCGTACCGCCAAGCCCATGTGACCATATAATTACAGGTAGTTTTTTGTCTGATTGTTCCATGCCTTCGATAGGGGCTGGCTGATATATCTTATATAAAACGGCGCGATCACCGCGATCCGTATCAATCCATTTACCGCGCGCGATGAGAACTTTATCGGCTGGCGTTGGGTCTGTGCGCCAACGGGGAATAATTAAATCGCTCATGAATAGATAGCCTTTAACATTAGTATTAAATATGCAGAAAAGAGTTTTAGCGCGAAATGCTATTATAGGCCAGATATTAAAGCGATAATCTTATCCTATTGAGTGGTTTTATATCTTTTTAAATATAGGCTGTGCTAAAAATTCTTGCTTTTTTTAATATTAATTTGGGATTAACCAAATTAATGCTTGCGCTTAAATTAAGTTTGTTCTAAAAATGTTTTTATCGGATGGACGCGCGGTTCGATTAAGAGAGTGTGTACGCGCAGTGATTGTTTTGAGGTCTATTCAAAAAGGCGCAGGGCAATCAGACGAGCTTTAAAGCTCGATATAACAGAACAAGTTTCTTTCTCTTTCCCCAAAGAAAAGAATGGCCGGTTTCAGAGCAATTTGAAACCGGTCTCCCCTTTTTAGGGGCCTAATTCTTTAAATTTCATATAAAAATATAGTCAGATTTAGCGCAGAGCGTTTCATTGCCCTTTTTTAACAAAGAGGGCAATGGTTGTTGTGGACGATGTTTATTCGTGGCGAGTATTAGAGAGCTGTGATTATTCGTTTTTGCGCATCTCAGCAAGCAAAAATCCAATATCGCCATTGCCTTTTTGGATAACGGCAGAAAAATCAGCACGTTGCGTGATAATCATGCTGGTGCCTTCGACAGAGATATCGATAATTCTCAATGATCCATTACGATTACGAACGCGCCAGTCCAAATTAACTTCTGGGCCATTTTCACCTTTTGGCGGAAGGATTACAGAGGATACGATAAAGTCACGTTTTCCGCGCTTATTGGCGCTTTTAACAAGGATCTCTTGGCCTTTATAATCGCCAAATCGACGGGCGTAGATATTCACAACCATTTTTTCGAACAGGTCGACATATTCTTTTTTCTCGCTATCTGAGATGTCGCGCCAGTGATGCCCGAGTGCAAATTGTGCGATGGTTTTAATATCAAAATGACTGTCAAGCAGAGCTTTGAAGCGTTTCTTCTTTTGCGCTTCGCTAAGCTTAGCATTGCTTAAAAACTCCAGGCCAGTATTCGACATTTTAGAGACAAATTTAATGACGTCTTCTTCTTGTGCTGCGGCTGCATCGGCATAAGCCGCATTTTTAATGCCAGGCATAGCCATAACGACAAATGCGCTACAAACAAGAGCTGTTAATAAGTAAAGAGGTCTAACCATAGTCTTTTATGCCTTAATATTAAAATAGAATAGGGGCGCATTACTGTCCGTCATAATCCGGTATGTCTTGTAAGAACATATCATCAGTGTTTTTGTCAGCAACTAAGCTTGCACGGTTTTGTACGTAAACACTACGAACAGTCGCATAGTAATCAATAGCGCCCATTTTCAACTCAGCGAGAACGTCAAGGAGCTCTTCACGTTTAGAGATAGCTTCGACGCCCATGCGAGCATATAGCCATTCTTCTTGGTCTGTGTTGGTCAACCACCACTGTAGTGGATCCATAGCTGCGTCAACAATGCGGCCTGAGAAGTCGCGGAAAGAGCCGGGGCCCATTAATGGAGCAACAAGATATGGGCCATGGCCAATGCCCCAAACAGCAAGCGTTTGGCCGAAATCTTCTTCTTCAAACTCAATGCCTTCATAGCCCGCAACGTCAAACAAGCCGCCAACACCAATAAGGGAGTTAATGGCTGCGCGGGTTACTACATTGCCAGCACCTTTAAGGTCGCCTTGCAATAATTCATTACCTAAATAAATAGGGCTTTTTAAGTTACGCAGAGCGTTGCGTACGCCAGTGCGTAGTTCGGAAGGAACAACAAAACGATAGCCCTGTGCGATAGGCTTGAGAATAATTGCATCTGCTGTCTCATTAAAAGCAAAGACTGCGCGGTTGGCGCCTTCAAAAGGGTCAGATATACCGCCCGTCATTGATTTGTCAGATGTAGAGCACGATGTCAATGCGATAGCAGAGAACCCGATTATAAGGTTTATCTGTAGGGATTTACCTGATTTTTTAAAATAATGTATCGCAGTGTTTACTATATTCATAACTGGCCTCTATGCACCTGATTTAATTTCTTAATAAATGAACGAATCTAATATTATGATCGTCTACTCTTATAGATAATATATCTACAGTCTTACCGAAAGGTTACCAACGCGAAAAAATAATATTACACATGTTTTTATAATCAGAAACCACCGCTGACGCGATAAAGGCCATATAAATACCATACATAAGGTTATTAATTGTGCGTTAATATGCTTATCCAAACGCATCTGTTTAGTGTGAATAGGACGCTTCGTCAAGTGAGTATTCAGTTCTTGCTTGTTTTAGTTAACCATCTTCAATGGTAAATAACGCGCCGCCCCCTAAAAGCAGCGTGATAAATGCGGGACTCCAAGCCGATAATATGACGGGTATTTGCTGAGATGCGCCCAATGCATTTAAGAAACTGGAGCCTAAAAATATAAAGAATCCAATAAATATACCGGATAATATAAGCAAGGATGTATTGCCACTTCTTTGAGGTCTTAAGGAGACAACCGCAGCCAGCAAAACCATGGCGACAAATAAAACAGGCAGGGCCAATAAGTTTTGCAGATGAATTTTCATGCGCGTGCTATCAAAGCCTGCGGTTTCAAGCGTTTTGATGAAACTTGGCAGCTTCCAAAATGAAATGGTCTCAGGGGACGAAAAGGTCTCCTCAATGTCTTCACGCGTGAGGTCTGTGCGCAAAGTGTAGTTATTGACAGGCATAGCAGGGGCGCTGCCTGTGTTTAATATAGCTTGGCTGAAACGCCATTGGCCTTTTTCAAGAATGGCCTCATCGGCATCTATGCGGCGGATAAAATCGTCTTTTTCGCTAAAGTAAAAGGCAATGACCTTGTCGAGCTCCCAGCTTTCGCGATGAATTTTCTCTGCATGAATAATGATATAGCCATCAGCATCATCTTCATTTTTCTGCTTCAGCCATAAGCCGCCCTCAAATAAAGCAATCAAATTACGCTGATGGCTTAAATGGTTGCTTTCCAATTGTTCGAACCGTGCTAATAAGGCGGCGCCTAAAGGGTTTATGGCTGTGATTTGTACAATGCCAATAAGCAAGGCAACGGAAACAAGTGGCGCTAAGAACTGCCACGCAGAAAGACCTGCGGAGCGAATAATGACAAGTTCACTGCGGCGGGAGAGCTGCCAGAATGTGTAAATAGAGCCAAATAAGATGATGAAAGGCATAATGACTTGGCCTATCTCGGGCAATTTCAAAAGCGCCATATGCAAGACAAGGGATAGTGGCACATCATCAAATTTACTGGCGCGACGAATAAGCTCTACCGTATCAAACAGGTAAATAATACATAAGAATAAAGCGAGCAGGCCAAGGCTGTTGCGCAAATAATTTTTAACCAGATAGATATTTAATGTATTGATCATAAGCGCGCGCCCTTATTAAGAAGTAAGCGGCGGCGAAAGCTCTCACCGAATTGACTGAGTGTATACCCACATAATACTATGGGCAGCATAGTGATCATATAGAGCAATATTATGCCGAAATTGTGATCTTTCGCGATGTTGAAAAAGACAAGATAAAGGCTTTGCAATAAAATAATAGATATGGCCGCAACAATAATGCGCCGCCCCTGACCGCGCCTGTCTACAGGGCCTAAAAGTAACGCGCATAATGCGATTAAAGCGAAACATGGCGCTAAAAGTGGGCTAATAATTCGTCGATGAGCTTCGACCATAAATTCGCGCTTATGACGCAAATCATCGCTATCCGTTAAATCAGGATTGAGTAATTGAATGAAGGTGCGCTCATCAGGCTCAACCCAACGATCGCTGACGCGGCCTTGGTCATTGGGGATGTCGATACTATAGCGCGCGAATTGTAACTTATTTAACGCTTTGCTTTTTGGGTTATAGCTTTGTCTGATGCCGTCAAAAACTAAAACTTGTTGTCCATTCTCTGTCGAAACAATCACGCCTGATTTGGCGACGATAGTCGAGGCGGGCTCATCTTTTTTACGAGCGTCATGAATAAGCATACCGCTTAAGCTGCCATCGGCATTGCGTTTGCGTATATAAATAGTCACGCCTTTAGCCACAGAGTTAAAAACCCCTTCACGGAAGATCAGGCTTGAATATTCTGCTTTCACTTCTTTGCTTAGACGCTGCATTTTAGCGGATGCTGATGGCCCCGCCCATGTCGTCATGAACATCAATAATAACGAGGTAAGTATCGATAAAACAATGGCAGGTCGTGCAATACGCCCCGGTGAAAAGCCCAGTGAGCGCATGACGACCAGTTCACTATCTGTTGTCATGCGATTATATAGAAAGAGGGTCGCAATTGATAAGGCTATGGGGACAATAACTTCAAAAAAACGTGGCAGAGCCAGTAAGATAAGCAGCATAAAGATACTGCCCGAAGCACCCGATTCAATGATGAGCTCTAGGAAGCGCAGGGATTGCGACAAGAAAATTACGCCCGTTAGCGTCAGCGTTACGATGACCGTAATGCCCAGGAGTTGCCAAAATAAATATTGATTAATAATCTTCATGCGCTGTTTATGACGTATTACGCGGTAAAATTCAAGTGCATATTCACGGTGCAAATTGTGTATGAGTGCTGATCCTTTTGCGGTTAAGGATTGACCTTTTCGGGGGGCTCAGCCATGATATTTGCAGTTTAAACAATGCGATTAAAACACATAATTTTTATATTAAGGAATGCCCATGCAAATTTCATTTCAAAGTCAATTAACAAATAGCGCTGAAACGCTGATTTTCCCTGTTTTCAAAGGACAGGAAATGCACGGCGCTTTATTGGATTTGGATAAGAAAACTGACGGGCTGATTTCTGAACACGCAGGGCAAGCACAGCATTTTAAATATAAGTTAGGCGAGTTTTTATTAATACGCCTGCCAAAATCAAGCGGTTATAGACAAGTCGTATTGCTCGGCCTTGGTGAAGAAGCAAAAATGAACGCTGACCATGCAGAAACCGCAGGCGGTAAATTGTGCAAAATGCTCAAACAGGTTCATGCGTGTAATGTGGGCATCTATTTAGAGCAAAACATAATTGATAATGAAATCGCAATGGATATTATCACCGCCCATATGGCTTTGGGCCTAAACTTAGCGGCTTACACGTTTGATAAATATAAAGATAAACGTGATGAAAAGGACGATAAAGTCACAATTGAAAATATAGAATTCGTCTGTAATGATGCGAATACAGCGAGCGAGATATACGAAGACTTACACGCCGTGGCAGAAGGCATATTCTTCGCACGTGATCTTGTGAATGAGCCCCCTAATGTACTTTACCCAGAAAGCTATGCTGAAACGGTTAAAGATAAATTGAAGCCACTTGGCGTGCAAATCGAAATTCTTGATGAAAAGAAAATGGTCAAAATGGGCATGGGCGCATTAACCGCCGTTGGTCAAGGTTCTGAGCGCGATTCATGCATGGTGATCATGCGTTGGAATGGCGGCAAATCGGGTGAAAAGCCACTGGGTTTCGTTGGTAAAGGCGTAACATTTGATACGGGCGGTATTTCGATTAAACCTGCCGCGCAAATGGATCTCATGAAAATGGATATGGGTGGCTCGGCTGCGGTCTGTGGTTTGATGCTTTCTTTAGCGCTTCGTAAAGCCCCCGTTAACGTCGTTGCGGCGATTGGCCTTGTTGAAAACATGCCCTCTGATAACGCGTATCGCCCTGGTGATATTATCAAAGCTTATAACGGCAAAACAATTGAAGTGCTCAACACTGATGCGGAAGGCCGCTTGGTGCTTTGTGATACCTTGTCTTATGTTCAAGAACAAGACGACCCTAAAATCCTGATTGACCTTGCGACATTAACGGGCGCAATCATGGTGGCGCTGGGGACTGAACACACAGGCGTGTTTACAAATTCAGATGACCTCTGGTCAAAAATGGAAAAATCTGGCGCGCATAGCGGCGAGAAAGTCTGGCGTATGCCACTCGGTGAAAACTTTAGCGATGAAATGAAAAGCAAAATTGCTGATTACGCTAATCTGGGTGCGGTTGCGCGCTTTGGCGGCGCATCAACGGCAGCAGCATTTTTGGAATTCTTTATTGATAAAGACCGTCCTTGGGCGCATATGGATATTGCTGGGACAGCATGGGCGCATAAAGATAAAGTGCTTGGTCCGCATGGCGGTACTGGCGCGGGCGTTCGCGTGTTGCACAACTTAATCTCTGATCATTACGAGTAAATGGCCGTATAAATGACTGATATCCGTTTTTATCACCTACAACAGCAAAGCTTAGAGCAAGCTTTGCCGTTATTATTGCGCAAAGCGCTTGATAACGGTAAGCGCATTTTGGTGCGCACGGGGGATGAAAACTATATTGAAGGCCTTAGTCAGGCTCTCTGGGGCTATCGTAATCATGGCTTTATCCCTCACGGCGCTGCTGCTGAAGCACATAGCGAAGACCAGCCTGTCTTATTAACCGCCGCGCTTGATAACCTTAATAAAGCCGATATGCTGGTTTTAACGGGCGGTAGTGATAATAGCGATATTGCTGATTATTCACTTTGTTGTGAAATGCTGAACGGCCATAATGCCGATGAAGTAAAGACCGCGCGCGCCCATTGGAAAGCTTATAAAGAAGCAGGGCATTCAATCACCTATTGGAAGCAAACCGATAATGGTGGCTGGGAACAAAAGGCTTAAGGCATAATGTGCGGCATTACAGGTATTCTTAATCTGGGCACAAGCCCCGACCCATCATTCGATAATGAGGCCTTGCGCGCAATCGCAGCTGATATGACGGAACGCCTTGAGCATCGCGGACCCGATTCATCGGGGGTGTGGTCTGACCCCGATAATGCCCTTGTCCTTGGGCATCGCCGCTTAGCGATTGTGGATTTATCAGCGCATGGCCATCAGCCGATGATTTCACGCAAACAGCGCTATGTTATTGCTTATAATGGCGAGATTTATAATTTCCCTGAAATTAAACGGGCGCTTGAAGATGTCGGCCATAATTTCATTGGTCATTCCGATACAGAAGTTATTTTAGCGGCCATAGAGTATTGGGGCATTAATACGGCGCTTCAAAAGATTAATGGCATGTTTGCTATTGCTCTATGGGATAGACACAGCGCAGAATTACACTTACTGCGTGACCGCTTTGGAAAAAAGCCTCTTTATATTGGCTGGGCGGGGAATCAAATTATCTTCGCTTCTGAGCTTAAGGCTTTTGCGGCGCATCCAGAGTTTCAAGCGAATAAGAAAATTGATAAAGATGTACTGGCTCTATATATGCGCCACTCTTACGTGCCTGCGCCATATTCAATTTTTGAAAATGTCTGGAGCTTGCCTGCAGGGCATCGCGTGACGATAAATAAGCGTAAAATTGATATTGGCGCTGATTTATCAAAATATTTTGAAGTCTATTTTAATGCAATAACGACACTCGCTGACCAACGCGCGGCTATACATACGCAGCAAAGCGATGATGATGCGGTTAATGCGCTTGATAGCCAAATGCAGGCGGCTGTTAAGCGGCGTTTAATCTCCGATGTGCCGCTCGGTGCATTTTTATCTGGGGGTATAGATTCCTCGCTTATCGTCGCGCTGATGCAAAAGCAAATGAATGCGCCTGTGAAAACATTTTCTATCGGCTTTAACGAGAAAAAATATAACGAAGCCGAGCACGCCAAGGCGATTGCTGAGTATTTAGGGACGGAGCATCATGAATATTATGTAGATGCCGCCGATGCGCTGAAAAGTTTAGAAGCGATGGCGGATATTTATGATGAACCTTTTGCTGATGCCTCGCAAATTCCTACGTTTATGGTCGCTGAGCGCGCCCATAAAGATGTGACGGTCGTCTTAACGGGCGATGGCGGCGATGAAATGTTTGGCGGCTATAAGCGCCATTTTGAAGCGCCCGCTATTTGGCGAAAAATGCGCTTAATGCCGCTTTTCCTACGGCGGCCTTTAAATAATATGCTGCATAAAATCTTGCCGCAATCGCTGCAAGCGCGCAATGGTCGTGTTAATCGCTTGCTTGAGGTATTGGAAGCGCGCAGTCTGCGCGGCTTTTACGATGCTATTTCGCAGCAATGGCACGCTACTGATAAGCTTGTTAAGGGCAGTAAAGCCTTGCCGCTCTTATCCAAAGATATTCATTTTCAGGCGGATGGACTTAAAGACGAAGAATCGATGATGTATTGGGATGTCTTATCGCATTTACCCGACCGTATGATGGTTAAGGTTGATAGGGCGACTATGGCTAATTCGATTGAAACGCGCTCTCCCTTTATGGATCTCGACATTTTTAAATTTGCGTGGACATTGCCCCTTACTCAAAAAATCCGCAGGGTTAAGGGTAAACAGCAAGGCAAGTTTATTGTCCGTGAATTACTGGCTCGTTATGTACCGCGTGATTTATTTGAGCGTCCCAAACAAGGCTTCAGCCCGCCGATTAATGAATGGCTTTGCGGTGATTTAAAAGACTGGGCGAGTGAGATATTGTTCGATACGCAAGCCGGGGCGAATGATTATTTTGAAATGGGTGCGATTGAAAAAGCATGGCAACGCGCACAGCAAGGCTCACAGGCGGATAGTTTGCGTATTTGGAATGTCTTAATGTTCCATTTATGGTATAAACGTTGGATGTTATAGTTGGATGTTATATGGGGCTTGATGCCTTTATCCAGCTTTCTCGTATTGCATATTGTTTTACTAATATTATGAGCTAAATAAATTTAAGTGAATATGTTGAAGCCTATGGGCGCCCTATCGATTTGGCCACGCGCTAAATCATCATTTCTTGTCTTGCTGACTGTGTTGGTCATGCTTGGGCTGTCTGTGCAAGACCAAGGGGCATTTGAGGTCTTACTCGGCGTGCTTAGTGATGCGTATATTACGGTGAGTGTTTTTGTCGCCTTTACGCTCTGCCTTTTTTACAGCCTTGAATCTATTTTTAAAATAAACACCAAAGCACTTATGCGTAAATATAAACATTTACAAGTGCCTATCGCCGCCGCCTTGGGCTCGTTACCGGGCTGTGGCGGCGCGATTATTGTGATGACACAATATGTCCGTGGGCGCTTGTCTTTTGGTGCGGTGGTTGCGGTTTTAACCTCGACCATGGGCGATGCGGCATTTTTGCTTTTGGCACAGGCGCCAAAGGCGGGATTTGTCATGATGGGAGTTGGCTGTGTTGTCGGCGTGATTAGTGGCTATATAATTGATGCTATTCACGGGCAAGACTTTCTACGTCCTAAAACAGAAGAAATTCAGAGTGCGAAAACATTAGAAGGTGGTGTGAGCAAGCCTTTTACAGTGACGATTTTTGACAAGATTTGGTTGGCGATGATTGTGCCAGGTTTTGGGTTGGGCGTATTAAGCGCGCTACAAATTAAGACCTTGGGCTCTTTATCAGAAACGTTTACCGCTCAAGCTATATTATATTTAGGGGCAGCAGGGGCGCTGCTTGCAGCATCGATGTGGATGTATATGGCGTTAATTCGCCCGCATGATAAAGGTGAGCCTTATGGTGCGGCGCATAATGTCCATGTCAGCAGTGAACAAGATCACCCTGTACATCGCGTTATACAGGATACAAACTTTGTGACAACATGGGTTATCTTGGCTTTTTTCACATTTGAAATGAGCGTTTATATGACGAATCTGGATTTGGTTTCAATTTTATCAGGGGTGTCGGCCTTTGTGCCTTTAATGGCGATCGTGATTGGCTTTATTCCCGGCTGCGGCCCACAGATTTTACTAACGACCATGTATTTAAATGGCGTTGTACCGCTTTCAGCGCAGCTGGGTAATGCAATTAGTAATGATGGGGATGCATTATTCCCTGCGATTGCTATGGCGCCCAAGGCGGCGGTAATGGCCACTATATATTCTGCGCTGCCTGCTTTTATCGTCGCATATGGATATATGTGGTTATTTGAACACTAGCTCTTGCATATTACTTAAGAAAAACCATACTGATTTTAGATTATTTATTGAAAGGATACGCCTATGTCGAGTTTAAAAGTAACGGATTCCAGTTTTGAGAAAGACGTTTTAAAAGCAGAAGGCCTTGTGGTCGTCGATTTTTGGGCTGAATGGTGCCAACCATGCCAAGCCATGTCACCTTTAGTTGACGAAATCGCGACAGAAATGTCTGAAAAGCTGCGCGTTGTAAAAGTGAACATTGAAGATAGCCCAGAAGCGCCAACAAAATACGGTGTACGCGGTATACCAACTTTAATGGTTTTTAAGGGCGGTCAAGTTATCGATACACGCGTTGGCGGTATGAATAAAGACCAGCTGAGCGAATGGCTTGGTGGCTTAGAGTAAGACTCTAAAATATCCTCCATCAGTGCTTTTGGTCTGACTTTTACACTATTATTATTGACCCCGTATATGAATTTATACGGGGTTTTTAATTGACATATTTCCGCCTTTCTGTTTTACTCTTTCCATAAAATAAGAAGGTGCTTCTATGTCGACCGATAAACCAGAAGAAATCACTATGGCTTTAGCCGTGATTGATCGCTTAGATCAGGACGACCACGCTGAGTTTTTAGCGCTAAAAAAAGCGCTGCCAATACTGGCTGTAAAACTACAGCAAGCAGGCGAGGCGGTCACCGAAGAGATCCTTGAAGATTACGCCTTGCATGGCAGTTCTTTTATCGCTGAAGCTATAAAAACATTGGCGCCTTCATCTCAAAAAAATAAATCTGGACCAAGCTATGAGGAGGTCGTGAGCAGCTTTGTGCCTATGGAAGCTGTCGCCGAATTCATAGATCAAATGGATAATGATGAAAATGTTGAGATTAATGATTTTTTTCGTATCTGCATGGAAGAGCCTTTAGATGAAGTTAAAAAAGCCTATAGCTATGGGCTAGATATTACCGTTGATGATCACGTCTTTATACGTGAAGCGATTGCTCGAGGCCTCGTCGATGTGGCTAATTTCCTGGTATCAAAAGGAGCAAATCTGACCTATCTACGCCCCGAAGATATTTTAAATTTATTCAATTGTGGATATGAGGAGGCAGCTTTAAATGTTCTAGATTGCTTCTGCGATGATGACAGATTCTGCGGTGATATGTTGATGTTAAGTGCCCGATATGGCTATACCGAAGTGATTAATCACTTATATGGGCGCGGCTTTGATGTTCTTATCAATGAGGGCGATGCCTTACTTTGGGCGGCACAAAATGGCGACCTTGAAACCGTTAAGTTTTTGTACGAAATTGCAGGGGCCGACATAAATATGCGCAATAATGCCGTGGTTGTTGAAGCTATGTATTCAGGAGATGACGATACTTTTGCATATGTCCTTGAGGCTGGAGGGACGTTAGAAGAGTTTAGTGATGACGAGGTTATTCAATTAATTGAAGGCTGTAGTTTGAACATAATCATGACGTTGATGCTAAAGCATAGCCATGTCGCAATGCGTGGCCCAGTCATGAAAAAAATAACGGAAATAAATGAATCGACAATGAAGTGGAGGGCGTTAAACCCTCTTGAGACTGAATGCCCTCCTAAATGTCACCTTCTAAATCCTCATTATTATAATAATGACCTATATATGTATTTATGCGATTTACTTGATCATGAGAAAGCAGAAAACATCAGTATTCATGCTTATAATACGGCAGCGCTTTTGGGTAGTGAAGAGCGTGTAATGGCTTACCTTGAAAAATGGGGGACGCAAGGTCAGCAGCCTTTATATGATTTGATTCGTCATATTTCCCTCCCTAAAAAAGGTCGTATCGATTTGAAATCGTGGAGTGATGCCGTGATGCAGAATGGCCCAGAGATGGCTGTCCTTGTTCAATTCGCAGATCGTCTTCCTCAGCCAGAGCGGAGTACTTGCGGGCGCCAATACTCCGTGGCTAAAACACGTGAAAGTGTGGCGGAGTTTGTCTATCCAAACGGTGTAAAAAATAAAGATTTTGCTAAATTCAGTATTGGTTACCTTTGGAGCGAAGAAGCTTTTGAGAAGGGGCGCGTGGCCATAGAAAGTTACAATAAACTATATGGCCATCTTGATGCACCAAAGCCTGGCCAATCTATACCTGACATTAAAATTGATGGTGCATTATTTGATAAACCTAAATATAACTTCTATAAGCTCAAAGACGGTGACTTACGTGGGCTAGCTTTGGGTGAGCATGTTGATTGCTGTCAGCATTTGAATAATGCAGGTAGCGCTTGTGCGAAGCATGGGTTTTTGTCCCCACATGGTGGATTTTACGTTGTCGCGGATAAGGAAAATGACGAAATTATTGCTGAAAGCTGGGTTTGGCGCGGTAAAAAAGGTGAAGTTGTTCTTGATAGCCTTGAATTCCTAGATGGCCGTATGGATCCGAATAACTGGCAAAAACTGTTAGGCTGTCTATCCGATGAATTTAAAAAACATGCCGATATAACTGCGCTGCATCTTGGTCCGCGCGGCGATACGCCCGCGGCGTTGCCGACCCCTATATTCCCTAAAATCACAGGCGTAGAAAACCTCGCTCACCCCATTGATTATGTTGGCTACCGCGATACAAAGCGTACGCAATTTCAGATTTTCAAACGATAGTTACCGCCTTGATATAGATTTTTTGTTTTGATTACCGTATGGTACAAAAAATCAAACAGAAAGCGCGTCACTATGATTTGGTATTATATCCTGCTTTATGCCCTAATACAGGGCGTTACTGAGTTCCTACCGATAAGTTCATCAGGGCATTTAATTTTGGCTCATGAATGGGTTGACGGCCAAAGTGGTGTCGAGGCGCTTAATGACCCGTCCAAAAAATGGGCTGAAGATGCGGTGATTGATATCGCGGTTCATGTCGGCACATTATTTTCAGTGTTGTTGTATTTCTGGCGTGATTTCTTTGGTATTGCGCGGGGTGTTCTACTATCTATTGGTTCGTTTGTAACACCTAAATCAGCCCGTAATACGGATGTTGAAGCCGCGCAAGGATTGCGCATGGCATGCCTTATTATCCTTGCTTCTATGCCCGTGATTATTGCCGGTTATCTTTTACATGAATGGCAACCTGAATGGTTGCGCTCGCCAAAAACAGTTGCTTGGACAACGCTTATTTTTGCTTACGTCTTGTGGCTGGCTGATCGTTTTCGTCCTGCGGAATTGGTGATTGAAAAACTCACAGTGAAGTCGGCTTTATTGATAGGTTGCGCACAAGTTCTCGCTTTAATACCTGGAACCAGTCGATCGGGCATTACGATGACTGCGGCGCGCGCTTTGGGCTTTACGCGCGATGCTGCCGCGCGTTTTTCGTTATTCCTCGCTGTCGTTGCGATTAGCGGCGCGGGCGCTCTCGGAGGCCTTGATGTCTTAAAAAGCGGCGATGCGCAGCTTGGCGCTAACGCCATTATCGCGGCGTTAATTTCATTTGTCGCAGGCTATGGCGCGATAACAATCATGTTCAAATGGCTGCAAAATCACGACTTCACACCTTTTGTGTTATATCGTGCATTTTTAGGCCTCGCTCTGTTACTCATGGTCTATCTTTAAGATTTTGGGACTAAGCTGTCGCCTGATCTACCCATTTCGATTCCTCGGGCTAACGTTGGGTAGTTTTCACGCAATTGCTGAATCTCAGGTGGTATTTCATCAGGAGCCTTCCCTTTATAGCGGGCAAGCTGTTCTGCGGCTTCTTTATAGGCATCCTGCTGTTCGGGCGTGGTGCCATATTCCCTTCTCAGGCCGCTCTCGAATGCGGCCTCAGCATCCTGCTTACGCTTAATGCCTTTGTATTTATTCGTCATTTCACCGGTGAACCCACCAAATATGCGGTTCGCATACATCGAGCTTTTTGAGACAAGCGAGGATGTGATGTCGTCTTTTTGATCGACAAAGGTTGGGACGCTCGCGCCAATCCAACGCAATATACTTTGCGGGATTTGGTCAACCAGCTTAAATGAGGAAACCCCAATCATATAAAGCAGCATAGTAAACATGACCAAATAGAACATCTTATCAACGGGAGCACGGATTGAATCCGCTAAGCCGAGTTCCTCAGTTGAACCAGATCCGCCGACATTGGCAATAACAATATTCCAAATATCAATTAGAACATTCGCCATGGCTGAGAATATAGTGATAGAGGCAATAAAACCCATGATAATCATGACGGGTCGCACGAAGATCTCGAAAATCAAATAATAACCATTAGCCGCGCCTTGTCCAGGTAAGCCACCACCGTCAATATGAAGATGTGATAAAGCCCAAAGCGGTACGCCAATCATGGCTTCAAACACGGTTTTTATCCAAGTGCCGACAGCAAAGAAGAAATACATAAAGGGCAACATTGGGACAATATAGAATAAGACAAAACCGGCCGTCAGTGTTATAGATGCCGCGCTTACAAGAGCGGAGCCTAGGGCGCCGGCAAAGTCACCAGCGCCTGAAAGCGGGTTATCTGCCCCTGTAACGAGATCAGCAATCATAGCGCCCGCACCCATCGACAAGTTACGAATAGAACCTTCAATGAGGGATTTGCCTAGGCCTGAAAGTTTGGCCAAGGGGTGGACATTCTGTGCTCCAGTCGTGTTATCGGTCATCGAATAAAGACCTTCAATGCCAAATATCCAAGCCACAGCGGCTTCGAAACTGTTACCTTGTGCGCCACGACCACCCGTACCGGGGCCATCAGCCAACCATAACTTATAAAGCTCGTAATAAGCCCTTGCAGCGGTACGTTCCCCGGCGCGCGGCAATATTACGCCGTCTATAAAGGCTGCAGAATCGGGGTTAAATAAATCTGCACGTATAAAGTTTGTTTCATTGCGTGAGCGGATCTCCGCGACACGCTGCATAGTGAGTGGCCATAAGTGAATAGAAGGCATGCCGTTAATAGAATCAATTAAGGCGCCATTAATTTCGGCTATTCTGTTGTACCAAATGCCTGCGCCAGCCCAGCCTCTATCGAGCAGTGCTTGTGGGACTAAGCTTAGATTATTAGCGTTAATATTATCGCGTTCTGCAGTAACGGCAGCTTCAATGATACAGTTAAGATGCTGACGGAGTAATATGGCACCATCAACCTTTATTTGTTCCACTGTAGTAATCGGGGCAGTGCTTGTGGTTATGGCGGGGACAGGAGCAAACCAATCCTGCGCCCATCTCTGCGCGTGCGTAAAGAGTACATTTCCAAATGGATATAAACCGTCCGATTGATCGACCTGTGTGTTGGGGCAAGTCGGTTTAGTGTATCGACCCGGCTCATTTAACCACATAGAAGCAATAAGCTCGTAATATTTCCGTTGAATAAGCTCCGTCCCTGGGCTCGAGGTGTTCACAGCAGGGAAGATGATCTCTCCACAATAGGGGCGAACGCCGCCGGCATCGTTGTAGCTTGGAGCAGGTAATGGCTGACCGCCAGCCCAAGCAGCTGCGTAACGGGCAGGATCCATTGAGCCAATACGCAGAATAATATCCCCTCCGCTAGAGAATGCGCGAGCATCATCATATGTTTGATAATTGTTCGAAGCATTGACCATAGCGAGGCGGTCATCAGTATTTGGGTTAATCAGATAGGCTGCAATTTCCTTGTTAAAATTGGCATGAACATATTTTCTAGGGAAAATATTCCTTTCTATGATGAAGCATAAATTGGCCATATGTATGTAGCCAACAAGTTCCATGGCATCGTTGGCCACAGGGGTACCGACCATTGTATTGGCATCCATAAGCCCGTTAACGGTTAGCTGTGTGTTGAATTGCTGCCAGACATTTGTGGCAAGGCTGGAGCCCCATTTTGCTGAATATAATACACTATATTGTCCAAGATTTAGGCCGTTTGATATCGGGATGATAAGCCCAAACGCTGTGATGAGGCGTAGTGGCGCCCAGAGCCTTGAAAAACGTTTACCAAAAGGCGTGCCGCTTTGTACGGTCTCTAGAATAATTGTCGCAATAAAATAAAGTAAAATAAATAGCGCTACCGCCGCTATAGTATAGCTGAAAAAGGCGAACATTTGTTGTAGGGCAAGGTGGAATGGCCAAGGGAATACTGCAGGGATAGGGACTATTTCGACAGCCGAGTCAGAGCCATCATGGCGCATGGCTATGCAGTCATTCGCTGCGTCGCCCACGCAGGAGCCAAAAAAACCTGTAGATAAGCCTGTTAGTGTATTTGTGGTAGGCACCCCAAATATGCGGTCAAGCAGGACAAAGGCAATGTCATTTGTCGGGTCTGGCGTAGTAAATATTTGAGCCCAAGCTCCTGGGATTAACAACGCGAATATCAAAGCCAGAACTTGCGCAAAGATTAAGAATATTGCTGTCGTAATTAAGCAAAACACAACGATTTGATCAAGATGCTTACGATCAAAGACCAGATTATGTTTAGCGGCAACCAGAACATTAAAAATACCGAACTTTCCAAAATTATCGCCTTTTAAATAAGTGTGTCCGATAGGTAGAAGGCCTACATTAAAAAAGATCTGAGCCATAAGCAGCGCAATCGTCGAGAAGCCCGAACGCCATATCTCGGTGACACGCGGAATAATGCCCGGCAATAAAGCGTATTTAAATGCCGCGGGAAGTGTGATGTTTTTTACAGTATTATTGGTCATAAATACTTAGCTCTTATCTGTTTTCTCGTCTTTAACATTATGTATCTTTACTTGCTAACTGCCGGGCGCCCTCATACCTGACATGGCGTCTTTCGTGCCGCCCGTAAGTTGTCCAAACATATGTCCACCACCAATCGCGGCATATTGAACAAGTCCGCCAGCCGCATCTTGTGATTGATCAACGAATGAAGAAACATTCGCGCCCATCCAACGCAGGATTTGCTGTGGAATAAGCTCAACCAATTTAAAGGACGATACAGCCATCATATAAAGGATGATCGTATAAACGACTAAATAGAAGAGTTTATCGACAGGCCCACGAATGGATTCAATCATCGTGGCTTGTTCGGTCGCGCCCGTGCCGCCGACATTGGCAAGGACGATATCCCATATGTCATGGAGAACGGCAGCCATAGCGGCAAACACACTTATGCCGGCAATCAAGCCGAATATAATCATGATTGGTCGTAAGAAGATTTCAAAAATCAAATAATAACCATTCATAGCGGCGTCACCAGGCAGGCCATTACCATCAATACGAATATGTGCTAGAGCCCAGAGTGGAACGCCAACCATAGCTTCAAAGACTGTCTTAAGCCAGTTACCGACAGCAAAGAAGAAATAGATAAATGGCAAGAATGGAATAACGTAATACAAAACAAACCCTGCTGTGAGGCCAATGGTCGCGACACTAAACATGACATCAGCGACGACGTCAGCGAGCTGGCCACCAATTTTTATTGCATCATTATCGGAATAACTCGCAATAACGCCGCCAAATAGCGCGCCTGTACCCACAGATAAGTTACGAATAGTGGCGTCAATCAAGCCTTTGCCGACTCCCACAAGCCTTGCGAGAGGGTGCACATCTGCATTGTCTGTAATTGAATAAAGTCCATCAAGGCCAAATAATTCGCTTAACATTTCGCCAAAAAAGTTTCCAGACGTACTGGCTTTACCTATACGGTTGGAATCTTTGAGCCAATAATTATAAAGTTCGTAATAAGCCTTGGCCGCAGCAAGCTCACCGTCGCCTCTTGGTAAGCTCAAAGCTTGTTCGCCGCTTCTTTGTGGGTTATACAGATCGCTGGCGCTGACGTTGGGGTCAACCCGCAATTTGGCTCGCGCTACTCGTTCCATGGTTATTGGGTATTTCACAACGGTTGGTAGACTGCTAGCGGCACTTATTAGTGAGCCATTTTGTGCGGCTATTTTATTATACCATATGCCTGCTCCGGCCCAACCACGCAATAACAAGTCTTGTGGGACAGCAAAACTGCCACTGGCAATTTCTGCGGCCGCCCCATTATTGATTATGCATTGCACGACTTCTGTGACGCTTTGCAGTGCGGCGGCTTTGGTGCTCGCGCTGTTGAAATAATCAGCATTACCTACGCCAGCAGAGGCCGTCCCGTCTGACTTGATACGTGCAGTCATCCAAGCGACCGAGGATGTATTTAATAAGTCTCCTAAGTCACCAATATTGGCAACGGAATTACAATCTTGGCCACCTGTCGTTGAAGCAAAGTTGTCTGGTATAAGGTTACCTGCAAATAATTTTTTTGCTAAAGTGTAATAGGCGTCACTTATGTAGGTGGCGCCTGCTCCTGTAAGGGATGTCGTTGGCAGAACCATTTCCCCACAAGCCGAATGAACCATGCCTTTATCTAATGCATATGCCGGTGCGAGTGTGGAATCAGTATGAAAGGGGTCCTTGTCTCCTATTCTTATAAGAACATTACCGTTACCATAGAAGCTTAAAGCGTCACTATAACTTGCGGTGGCGAAGAGTCTAAAGCTGTTCGCAAGAACAGGATCAACTTTGACAAGATACCCATCCATGGACAATGAACGGTTACCCGCAGCGCTAATAACGTCTGCTGGGTAGTTGAAATTTCTACTTTCATTATACATACAAGCACGGGAGATTGAGGCAAAAGCAAGAAGCTGCATAGCATTTTGTGCTTTGGGTGTGCCGACGAGATCTTGTGAGGTTAGCTGGCTCAGGCTTGTATTAAAGTTAAACCAAGCTGTAGTGGCTAAGCCAGATCCCCATTTAGCGGCATATAATGTAATATATTGCGCGGCGTTCATACCAAACGCAAAAGGGATGAGCAGGCCAATGGCGACGACCATACGTATGGGGGCCCAAACTGAGTTAAAGCGGCGGCCAAATGGCGTACCTGTCTGTGCTGTTTCAATCACGACAACCATAATAAAATAGATAAAGATAAATACACCGACGACCAGCAAGGCTGAGCTATAGAATAAATACATTTGGTGCAGGCCTTCATGGAAGGGCCAAGGGAATACACCGCCAGCAGCTTGAACCTCTGTCGCACTATTAAGGCCTGATGAGCTAATGCCTGTACATGGAACGCCGGTACTTACACAGCTGTTAAATAATCCCGGTATACCGAAAACACGATCCAGCAGAATCATAGCAATGTCAAAACTACCATCCCCCCCGGAGGCCGCAGCAATGCCAGTTCCCGCATAGGGGTTAAATATAGCGGCGATTTGCGCCATGGCAGATGGCATGATAAAGGCGAGTAATAAGCTGAAGACTTGTAGGGCAAGCAAGACTATGGCGGCTATGATCGTTGTGAAAATAATTATTTGGTCTATGTTCTCTTTACGAAAACGTAAGTTTTGTGCGGCGGCGGTGATAACAGACATTATGCCGAATGTACCGATATTTGCAGGGCGTAAATAAGGGTGTGCATTGGGAATAAGGCGCGCGGTAGAAAATACGCAGGCGATAAAAAAGGCCAAGGTTTGAAAGCCTGTGCTAATGAACTCAGCAATGCGCGGTAAAATACGCGGTAAAACCATGTATTTCACGACGGAGCCAGAAGTAAGATTACTTTTGTTCTGGCTAGGCTCTGTATTCATTTTCTGCCGTATCATATTAATATCCTATGCTTTTCATCATCATACTTTGTCAGTTATTAAGGCTTTCTGCCCATCATTCTGGCGATACCGCCCGCGCCACTACCTGCGGCACCACCGACGCCTTCGGCTATACCACTAACTTTTTGTGCGGTCATCATGCCCTGAATAGAAATGGTTCTATTCAGGCCTTCTGCGATGTTACCAGATTCATCGCCGAAGCTCTTCACGCCAGCACCCATCCAGCGCAATATGCTATCTGGGATTAAGTCGATGAGCTTAAAGGACGACATCGCCATCATATAGGCGATAATCGCATAAAGAATGGTATAGAAGAACATATCAACCGTGCCACGGAACTCATCTATATAATCAGGATCGGGAGTGGACCCGATATCATTGTTACCTAGATTATCAACGACAAGATCAAATATATCGTTAAAGACGGTCATAAGTGCGCCATATGTCGCCATAGAAGCTAACAGGCCGAATAAAGTAAGAACCGGTCTTAAGAATATTTCAAAGACAAGAAAATACCCATTACCCGCAACGCCAGGAAGTCCTGTGCCATCAATGCGTATATGTGCCATCGCCCAAAGCGGTACACCGATCATCGCCTCAAAAATACTTTTAACCCAACGGCCTGCGGCTAAGAAGAAGTACATAAAGGGCGTCATTGGTATGACGTAGAACATGATGATACCTGCACTTAGCCCGATAGTTGAGGCCATAGAAGCCATGGCCGCAGCCATTTGACCAATTTTAGAACCACTCTCTGAGCCTATAGCCGATAGAAACCCTGAAATACCCGTGGCAAATATCGTGCCTGTAAAGGCGGCAATAGAGCTGTCGATAAGTCCTTTGCCTGCCGCGACGAGTTGCCCGAAAGGGTGAACATCACCATTTTCACGTAGGTTAAATATGCCCTCAAGGCCAAAGATAATATTAATAAAAGAGACAAAAGAGTTTGAGTTGTCTTCACGCTGATCTTGGGCGTTTGAATTGGCCGCGGTTAAACTGAAAATAACATGAGCAAGCAGTTCTGCATATTTGAGATCATTAGGGTTGTCGAGCTGGATTACGCCGCCATCAGGAAGTTCTGGCGTGAAAAGGTCTTTACCTTTAGCATTAGGCTGTTGTGTCCGTTTTGCCTTAGCAACATCGTTCAGGATCATGGGGTAAGATTTAACAACAGGTGCTTGGAATATACTGGTATATGTACTATAGGTGTCGGAGATACGATTATACCACATGCCCGCGCCAGCCCAGCCATATGTGAAAAGCTCATTATTGGCTATATTCCCGGCGTTGTTAAGTGAGAGTTTCTCTTGCATCTCTGTTTGAGCGACCACCGCGGCTGACGCATACAGCGCTTTCATTGTTCCGTTTAATTGCTGGAAAATATCCGCCCAATATTGCGCAGGTGGATATTCATTACATTTCGGCCATGAAGCCGAGAAACCGACAGGAATGTCGCAGCCTTTAACGCCGTCTATAAGGCCCTTAATGGCGAGTAATCTATAGGCAAAGCCCATATCATTATACCAACCAAGTTGAAGCCCAATAAGGTTAAATATTTTAGCTTGCCCTGCGGCTTGTGCCATTGTTGGGACGCCTAGACCGCTATTGGGCGTGGCGGGGATAATGATTTCTCCACAGGTTGGTTCAATACTACCAACAACAGGTGGAGAAAACCCTCCATCGTTTTCTGCTCTTATAAATCCTTTAATATCGGGGTGGATTTGGCCAAACCTTAAACGAAGAACCTTGTTTTGGGTTGCTTGCAGTAAACTGTCGTAATCCGTTATCGTCGTCGCGCCGCCAGAAAGATTCGTATAATAAGTTACCGGTTGAGCGGGGACGTCCGCCATGATCACTGGCTTATTATCCATTAAGACTTCGTCATAAATCATAAATAGATTAATGGGGCGTGGCAGCCCTCCTGCATCAGGGCCATTACCAGCCACCAGAATCGAGCCACCAGATGTCGTTGATAAGAGTGGCTCAGTGAAGTAAAGCCCATCGGCTTCATATTGCTTGTTATATTGAACGCGATGATAAGCTGCACAGACGCGTGCTAAAATAAGAGCCTCGTTAAATGCATTCGTATTAGGGTATTGCGGGACAGGCAGCATTCTACCTGAACCCTCACCGAGTGGGTTTTCGACTTTCGCGGCGAAAGCGATCCATGAATTTGTGGCGAATGAGCCGCCCCATTTGGCTACATGTAAAACAAGGTGTTGGCCTGTGCTGTAGCCATGATAGGTTGGGACAAGAAAGGCCATCGCAATAATCAAGCGCAAAGGCACATAACCACTGGCAAAACGTTTACCGAATGGTGTGCCGTCTTGGATAGTTTCGATAAGCACAACAAACAAGAAATAACCAACCAAAAAAGCCGCGACAACGGATATTGCGTTATTGTAATAAGCAAAAGTCAGTTGCAAAGCCTGTGTGAATGGCGGGATGCTGCCGGTAACAGCCGGGTCATAAGCTGTGCCATAAAGGCCCGGTACGCCAAAGACCTGATCCATCATGCTAAAAGCAATATCTTTGCTTAGGTCAAGGCCTGCGGGCGGTTGAAAGTAGCCCATAAATTGTGCGTGAGCGACATTTGTGGTTAGAACAAAAGCGATTAAAGCGAATTGTGCAATTAAAAGTATGAATCCTAAAAGGATAACACCATAGATTATGATCTGATCTGTGTGACGCCAATCAAATTTTAAATTTTGCCCAGCTAAGGTTAATACCCCGCGAATGGTTATGTTGGGGATATTTGACGTCGATGTATAAGCATGACCGACCGGCAGAAGGCGAAGCACTTCAAATATGCTGACCAACAATAAAGCAATCCACTGGGTATTAATCGACAGATTCTTAATCCGTCGACCAAGTTGAGGCAATAACATATATGCCAAAACATTTTTTGCCGTGATATGGGTCGTTAGTGCTTTATTCATTTAACCTATATTCTTTATATCCAGTTTAATTATTCGTCTTGTTGTTTTGTCCGTGTGCTTTTATCCTCGGCCTAATTTACCCGCGACACCACCTAATCCAGCGGCGCCTCTTGATGCGGCCCCCGTTGCTTGTGGTATCATTTGTGCACCTGTTATGGCTGCTGTTTGTGTTAAGCCTTCAATTGGGTCACTTGTCATGTCACCAAAGCTTGACGTGGAACTGCCCATCCAGCGTAAAATTTGATTGGGTATCATATCAATCAGTTTAAAACTGGTCTGTGCCATAACATAAATGACAATAACGTAAAAAATAGTGAAGAACAGCTGGTCAAGACGACCACGAGCGCTGTCAATGTCTCCAGCGGGGCCATCATAATCATAACCAGATAGGTTCGCTGTGACGAGGGACCATATATCATTGAGAACCGCAACCATCGCGCCAAAAATACTCAAGGCTGCAATCAGGCCAAAGACGATTAATATCGGGCGAATAAATATTTCAAAGATAAGGTAATAGCCACTGGTCGCCATGTCGCCAATACCTTCGCCTTCATACTTCATATGGGCAAGCGCCCAAAGCGGAACGCCAACAAGCGCTTCAAAAACAGATTTGACCCAACGCCCGCAAGCAAAAAAGAAATACATAAACGGCATGAGAGGGACAATATAATATAGGATAATGCCTGCTGATAGAGTGATTTGCCCGATCATGCTGGCGAAACCAGCGGCGGTGGAGCTGACATTACCCATGACTTTTGCGGCGGGGCTATCCATTTGTGAAAGAAAGCCGCCACCAGCTGACGCAATTGTCGAGCTCAGTAGGTTACGGATTGAGGTTTCAATCAATCCCTTACCAATAGCTGTTAATTGAAATAACGCATGGGTATCACTGTTTTCGTTCATATTAGATATGCCAGCCGTACCGAAAATCATATTGAGTATGGTTTCAATAATATTTAAAGCGGAGGTGTCTGAAACGGTGCTTTGTGCAAGTGCGCTATCAGGGGCGAGCATACGTTTGTAAGTTTCATTAATTACTGGTAGTAACCGTTCTTCTCCCGCGCCAGCTGACCCAACACTTATGGGCTTACCTTCCCCATCAACGGGCTCAAACAAATCTGAAGCTGTACTGTCTTTATCGTTTTGTTTCTTCTTGTCAAAGAGCTCACCCACGATCTTTGGTAACATTGTCGCGGAAGGGACGGCGCCCACAGCTTCCATCATGGTGCCGTTTAGATCGGAGACGCGGCCATACCACAGGCCAGCGCCCGCCCAACCGCGATCGCGCAAGGCCGTAGAGTAAATAAGCTCATTAGCGTTACTCAGCTCGGTCAAAGCTGATGTGGCTGTCGAGGCGGCAATAAGTTGAATGGGGTTGCCTGGGTCATAGTAATACCCCGCGTAATCTGGCGGAATCCCTGTCTGGCAGCCACTAACAAGACCAGAGTAGTCGGGGGCAGAAGGGCAGCCGCCAGCGAGAGGTGTATATGCCCCGTGTAGGTGATTTACGTGTGCTGCATAGGCGTTGATCGGGCCTATATTATATAATACTTGTATCATCGCATAATGCACTTCATAGGCGGCTGTCGCGCCTGGAATGGTGGCATTGTTGACGTCAATAGTGACTTCGCCGCAAAGGGGGTCGACGCTTCCTAGATACGGGCTTGGCGGCATATTACCCGACGCGTCAGGTTGCGCCCTATGACCAAATCGGATATTGATCGGGCCGTTTTGAGAATTGAGCAGGGCATCAGAAAAGGTTAGGCCGCTATCAAGACTGGCTGAAGACTCACCATAGATTTGATAGGGCTGGATATCTTTGTCAAATTCTGGGTGCCCATCATTAGCGTGCTCATAAAAATATTCGCAAGCTTTGACCATGTGCATGAAGCCTATTAAGGCATTATAGTCTGGGACAGAAGGTTCGGTGAGTAAGTTACGCAAACCAGAGGCCGCACTGATCTCAACGCCGCCAATCGGTATGCCGGCCTTGTCTGTCAGGTCATGCCATGCATTCGTCGCCATGCCAGAGCCGAATTTTGCGGCGTAAAGGACAATATATTGCCCCGAATTCATACCGTAATTAACAGGCAGCAATAAGCCAATGCCTATAAGCAGTCTAAAAGGCCCCCAAAAAGAATTAAATTTCTGGCCAAAGGCCGTACCTGATTGAATGGTGTCAAAAATGGCATGTAAAATATAAATTGATAAAAGGATGACCGCTATAATTAAAAACAATGAATTATAGACGCCAAATAATGAATTTTGCATGGCGGCATGGAAGGGGGATGGTGTGGTTTCCATTAATTTTGAGCAATTCGTAACAGCGCCTGAGGTTGTACAGAAAATATCAGGAATACCAAATGTCGCGTCGAGCATCATTAACGCGACGTCATTTGTAGGGTTGGGTGTGACAAAGGGAGATTGAGACCATGCTTGCCCGACAATAACAAATGCAAGGGCCATGAGCCCTAAAATAATCAGAATAACTAATGATGCCATTACTGCAAAATAGGCGATTACGCGATCTATATTTTGTAGATTAAATTCGAGTTTTTCGCTAGCCGCGCCCAAAACATGAAAAATACCATATTTACCAAAATTCTTTTTTTGTAAATAGGGATGGCTAGCAGGCAGTAATTTCACCATGAAAAACAGATACGCATAGCCATAGGCCAAGAAAATAAGTGGAGATGTAAACAGATCTTTTAGACGAGGCAAGACACCAGGAAGCAACACCGCTTTCGCGACGGCCTTCTTATTCACTTGAAATGTGTTACCTAAACTGCCCAAAATAAACGCCCCAGAATTGTTCACCGCCATGGCAAACAATAGAAATACCAACAAATTAAAGCCCCAAATCTATGTAAAACCTAGAATTGGATATTTACGTAGATCGTTAAATAATAACATAAACACATTAATATGTGCCACAAATAATAAAAAAGATTATATTTTTCATATGCTTGGCCAAGGGGCTTAAACCGACTTGACATAAATACCCATTGTTGTTAAATTGCCTTTTTCCATTACGCATAAATTAAAGAGAAATATAAGTTCAATTATGTCCGATTTAGAAGGTCAAATATCTGCGTATAATAACGGCGTTAAGCCTTTGGTTATGGCCTTTATTGGGCAGGATGATCCACGGCGCGGCGACAGCAAGGGCGCCATAGGTGTGGGCCGCGCTGTCGCAAAGATGGTCGGTGGAGACTATATTTATGTCGATGAGCGAAGCTTGGCTTCAAAGTTTAATGACGTTTCCGGCTATCATGAGCAACTTAAATGTTTTATTGAATCTGTTGGAAACCCCGATATTGTTATTGGCCCGTCTATGGGGCTGATACGAAAATTTGTGAGTGCGCCTATAACGCTTTCAGAGGGGCGCTATAATGAGGACTATTCCGAGCAGCGCGTTCAAGAACCTTGCGGGCAGGTTTCTCATGACCTAACAGACGATTATTTAAAGGCTGCGGGTCAGGTATTTTCAGAGAAAAACCCAGATATACAAGGGCCGCTTGTCGGGGTCCTTATGGGCGGAACCTATAGTCACATGGACATAGTGGCTAAATCCATGGTCGATATGGCGAGCTATGCACCAGAAACCACTTTTTATTTATGCCCCTCGCGGCGAACAGGTACCTTTTATCTTAAAGTGTTAAAACGGGAGATCGAAATAGCGGCGATGCGCACGAAAACGGATATACGCATCATCGGCGAGAGATACGCAAAGCAAATAGCGGGCTATAATCCTTATCATGGCTTACTGGCTAAAGCAGATCATTTAGTTATAGCGGGGGATTCAGGCTCCATTATTAGCGAAGCGTTATTCACTAAAAAACGGATTTACGTCGCTGATCCGCCCTCTGTTTTACAGCCCTTAATCAATAAAGGGCATGTAACCGATTTGTTTTCGGTCACTAGGCAGCCTTTCCTCGCTCAAATTATGCCGCGCGTGGATGTCACAACCGAAGTGGCGGCCAGTATCGCTCAAGATTATATGATTGCCTGTAGCGAAAAGGTTAAGCGCAAGATTGACCTGAAGGAGCTTGTCAAATGTCTGTAACCGTAAAGGACGATAATGCGCCAGATGATATTGATTTGAAAGCTTTGTTTAACGGCAAATCAAAACCATTAGTCATGGCTTATATCGGCCAAGATGACCCGCATCGTGGGGATTCTCACGGAACAATAGGTATCTGTAAGGCTATAGCCGAGATGATTGGTGGTGACTATGTTTATGTCGATGAAGCGGCGATAAAAAACCATTTTAATGATGCGGCGGATTATAAAGATGGTCTTGCTTATCGCGCTCACCTTAGCCAATATTTAGCGCAATTTGCTAAGCCGGCTTTCTTGCTCGGGCGGTATTCTACCTTAGAGACAGATTCGTATTTCAAGCGAGCAGGCATCTATGAGAGTGGATTTATGGGGGTTAATAATTCCGTAAATGAAGTCATTTCGACCTGGAATGGGCAAGGCGATAAAAAGCTGGTTGCGCACGACCTTACGCCCGAATTATTAGAGCGGGAATCTCACTTATTTTCTCAGAAAAATCCAAATATTACAGGGCCGCTTGTCGGGGTGTTTATGGCGGGGGATCCAGACCACATGCCGCCCGAGAGCTTAAAAACTCTTAAAGATGTAGGTCTTGATATACCACAAGAGATGTGTCCCCGAATTGATTTGATTGCCAAGAAGCTCGCTGGTATTGCTACGCATTATGATGCACTGACTTATTTTATTGTGCCGTGCCGGCGGACAGGTAAAGACCGCTATGAGTCCTTTAGAAATGATTTAGAAGCGCAGATAAATATAAAAATGGCGGGGGTAAATAAAAAAATTCAGGTCGTTGGTCAAGATTATGACACGGCGATTGGTGCGTATAACCCTTACCGTGGCCTTATTGGCCGTGCCGATCATTTGGCCGTAATTGGTTATTCTTTATCAATGGTCAGTGAGCTTCTTTATGCGGGTAAAAATATATATTTGTCTGATAAGCGCCTTTATGCGCTGGGTGAGCTTGAAGCACAGGGTTATATTCAAGATATACTGAGCCTAGAAGACGCGGCTTTCCCTACGCGGAACTTACCACGTCAGGATATTACGCCGTTAATCGCACGCAATATGGTCTTTGATTATTTAAAGGGCAAAGATATGCGTGGCCATAACGGCGAGCTGATCTATAGCTATCCAATTATGGGCGGTAAAGACGCAGAAAGTACATATTTACGAAACGCGCCGTAAATATGTAAACTCCGTGCATTGCTCTTACTGCGTAATGACGCTTTAAGCAAAGCGGGCGCGGACTTTAATTTCGCCATCATCACCCGTGCGGCGTTTGCGGTCTTCAACATAATCTTCATAGTTACCTTCAAACCAAACCACTTCGCCATTGCCTTCAAAGGCCAGCATATGCGTTGCAAGGCGATCAAGGAACCAGCGATCATGCGAGATCACAACGGCACAGCCTGCGAATTTTTCTAAGGCTTCCTCAAGCGCTGATAATGTTTCTGTGTCCAAATCATTGGTTGGTTCATCGAGCAATAATAGATTGGCATCGCAGCGAAGCATTTTGGCCATGTGAACGCGGTTACGCTCACCACCAGAAAGTTTACCAATGTTTTTTTGCTGATCGGGGCCGCGGAAATTGAACGAAGCAACATAAGCGCGGCTCGACATTTCAATTTTTCCGAGTTTCATTAGGTCGAGGCCTTCTGAAATTTCTTCCCAAACATTTTTACTGTCATCAAGGCTGTCGCGGCTTTGGTCAACGTAACCAAGTTGAACAGTCTCACCAACGCGCATTTCGCCGCCATCAGGTTTCTCTGCGCCCGTAATCATTTTGAACAATGTTGTTTTACCTGCGCCGTTAGCGCCGATAACACCGACAATGCCACCCGGTGGAAGTTTGAATGAGAGATCGTTGAATAAAACTTTGTCGCCGAATGATTTTTGAACATTAACCGCTTCAACAACGAGGTTACCAAGGCGTGGTGGCGTCGGGATAACGATTTGTGCGTTACGAACATCTTCGCGCTCACTCGCAGCCAATAAATCTTCATAAGAGGCGATACGCGCTTTAGATTTTTTACGGCGGCCTTCAGGGGTTTGGCGCATCCATTCAATTTCAGTATCAAGTGTTTTCTTGCGCGAGACATCTTCGCGGGCTTCTTGTGCCAGACGTTTTGATTTCGCAGCTAGATACGCTGAATAATTGCCTTCATAAGGAATGCCGCTGCCACGGTCAAGCTCAAGAATCCAGCCCGTGACGTTATCAAGGAAGTAACGATCATGCGTAATCATCACGACCATGCCTGGATATTGACCTAAATAGCTTTGTAACCATGCAACAGAATGGGCGTCAAGGTGGTTGGTTGGCTCATCGAGGAGAAGAATTTCAGGTTTTTCAAGTAGCAGGCGACAAAGCGCAACGCGGCGTTTTTCACCACCAGAGAGCTTATCGACGCTTGAATCGCCAGCGGGACATTTTAGGGCTTGCATCGCCATATCTAATGTACGGTCAAGCTCCCAGCCATCAACAGCGTCAATTTTTTCTTGTAACTCTCCCATTTCAACCAAAAGGGCATCCATGTCACAATCAGGGTCAGCCATCTCGGCGCCAATTTCATTGTAACGATCAACAAGGGCTTTAACTTCTTTTAGGCCTTCTGTGACGTTTTCACGGACGGTTTTTGATGTGTCTAATTGTGGCTCTTGTTCTAAGTATCCAATTTTTACGCCGTCAGCGGCCCATGCTTCGCCTTGATATTCACTATCAACGCCAGCCATGATTTTAAGCAAGGTAGATTTACCTGACCCGTTAGGGCCCAGAACACCAATTTTAGCGCCAGGCATAAAGCTCAGCGTGATATCGCTCAAAACTTTCTTCCCGCCACCAAAAGATTTAGCCACGTCTTTCATTACATAAACATATTGGTAAGCCGCCATTGAAATCGTCCTTGCAGTTTTTTAAGATTACTTTACTTTATATAAGGTAGTTTCTATCAAATTGTAACAAGATTGCAATAGCTAGCCCCATAAATAATACGGATATTTATTAAGCAGAGTGAAAGGTCGAGTGATATGTCTTCACAAGAATCATTAAGTAACGCCTCCAAATCACGGTTAGAATTTTCATCCCATGGGGGCTCCTTAGGCGCCGCGGGTTATGTATGCCGAAATGTGACGACCGCAGAAAGTAATGATTTTTTAGGGCGCGTTGGTGACAGCGTCTCTGTTAGTCCGCCAAAAGGCGGTTTTAAAAAGATCCGCATTGGCGCAGCGTGGGATAATGATACCGCGATGAGCAAAAGCCTCATCGGCAAGATGCTGAAAATTAAGAAAAAATTAGATATAGATCTTGATCTGGGCTGCTTATATGAGCTGCAAAATGGCGAACGCGGCGCGGTGCAAGCTTTTGGCGAAAAATTTGGCGCTTATAAAGATGTGCCTTTTGTTAGCCTCTCAGGGGATGAGCGCACAGGTGATGCTGAGGGCGATGATGAATATATGTTGGTTAACGGCCAAAAATGGAGCGAAATTAAACGCCTTATTTTATATATTTATATTTACAAAGGCGCACAGGATTGGGCACAAGTGGCGCCGCAAGTTCAGCTGCGTATTGAAAATGAAAAACAAATCGTTATTACCCCCTCAGTCCATAGCAAGAACCTGTCTTTATGTGTGCTCGCTGGTTTAGAGAATGTGCGCAACGGTATGAAGGTTACGAATTATACAGAATTCTTCCCCGGTCACGAAGAAATGGACCGTGCATTTGGTTGGGGCTTGCGTTGGGGCGACGGCGAAAAAGAATAAACATATGGTCGAGATATAAAGCGCTTCCAAAATCTTTTCTGATCGTTTTCTATCATTATGTGTTTTTGATGTATTGGCTTATATATTGATATGTATTATATTCAATAAATATGCTTCATGGTGGTTGTTATGGAGCGCGCATAAATAAAATGAAAGTATTCTAATAATGTATGAAATGGCAGTCAGTCAGGCTTTTGTCCTTGCGCTGGGATCTCTTGGCCTTGGTATGGTTCTATTGATACGCGGTGGTAACTGGACGATTGATGCGGCGATTTATATCGCGCGTCACCTTGGCGTGTCGCCATTGGTTGTTGGTTTTACGATTATTGCTTTTGGCACATCACTGCCCGAACTTATTGTTTCTATTACCGCAAACTTAAAAGGCTCACCAGGCATTGCTATTGGTAATGTGGTTGGCTCGAATATTGCGAATATTCTATTAGTATTGGGGGTTACAGCCGCCATTGCTACCATCCCCGCTAAACCGCGTGATTTATTGCGCGATATTATTGTGATGATTTTAGCGACGATTTATCTGGTTTTCCTTGTTAAATCCGGCGATATGACCCGTATTTCAGGCTTTGTTATGCTTGGTTTATTATTGGGCTATGTGCTGTGGCAGTATAAAATGGCGACAAAAGGCAGCATTGAAATTGAAGAAATGGAGGAGCCTGAGTTTAAATCTATGGCTCTGGCTGTTTTGTTCTTGTTCTTAGGTATGGTCTTTATTGCGCTAGGGGCGGAGATGCTCGTACGCGGCGCGCAGGTCAGCGCGGAAATTATGGGCGTACCAGAATCCGTTATTGGTTTAACGTTAATTGCACTCGGTACATCACTGCCCGAGCTGTCCACTTGCGTAATTGCGGCTTTGAAAAAGCATAATGATATTGTTCTTGGCAATATTATAGGCTCTAACGTTTTTAATATTTTGATGATTATTGGCGCGACCACGGCGATTAAGCCGATTATCGATGAGGGGGGCGATCAACGGTTACTTGATATCAATATGATTATTGTTATCGGTGTGACGCTTTTACTCTCAGCGCTTTTATTATTTGCTGGAAAAATTCACCGAAGTGTTGGCTTTGTTTTTGTCGGGGCTTATATTGTCTATATTGTCGCAATTTATGCGATGTTTATGCCAGATATGCACATTCCGGTTGCTGTCCAATAAGGGGAATAGGTTATGGAAGACGATTTATTAAAGCCAATTGATATTGATCTCGGCGACTATGAGGATGATGAGCAACCCACCTCGTTGTCTGCGTCCAAGGATGAGGGGGATGATGCGCCGGCCTCTGTTGATGCACCACCCGCAGTTAACCCTGCACCGAGTAACCCTGCGCCATCGCCAGAAGAATTTGATGCAGCAATGTCTGCGCCACCCGCAGGTAATAAGCCAGCACCGAGTAACCCTGCGCCATCGCCAGAAGAGTTTGATGCAGCAATATCTGCGCCACCCGCAGGTAATCCAGCGCCGGGTAACCCCGCGCCATCGCCAGAGGAATTTGATACGGCGATCTCTGCGCCACAGGAAGCTATGAGTTCTAATGGTGCACTACCAGACGTTTCTATTGGTGGAGAGGGGCAAGATAAGCCGACTTCTTCTGAGGTAGAGGAGGAGGACTCCGCAAGAGATGATGGTATTCGACCAATTGATGTTATGGCGCCTTCTGATGCATCATCAAAATTTGGCGGCACGGCAAACGACCCCTTGAGTATTGAACCTGATGTACCGTTGATTGAGGGTGAACCAGATCTAGATGCCGTTGGCAATGTTATTAATAGGCTTAAACTTGGTGAGCAGATCAACCTTACACGCACAGACCCTGGTCTTAAAAGGGTGCTGATCGGCATGGGCTGGGACGCAAAAGTATTTTCTGATGAGACCACGCCTGATTTAGACGTGTCTTTATTCTTGCTTAATAAGGATGAGATGACGCGCGAAAATGAAGACTTTGTATTTTATAACAATATGGAGACCTGTGATGGTGGTGTGTGTCATCATGGTGATAACCGCACCGGTGCGGGCGATGGTGATGATGAGAATATGAGCATGACATTGTCTTCTATTCCGTTTGATGTTGTGAAAGTACAAGTGGTCTTAACGATCTATCAGGGGCGAGAAAAAGAACAAAGCTTTAGTGATGTCGAAAATATATTTTTCCGAATTGTTAATGCTGATACGACAATAGAGCTGTTTCGCTTGGAGTTAGATAAGATTGTGGGCGCGGAGAAATCAGTTGGCGTTAAAATTGGTCACTTCCTGCGCGAAGGTCCGAATTGGTTTTTTGAAGCTGAAGCCATCGCTATTCCACGTGGATTAGATGAGTGCGCAACCGAATACGGTATCGTAGTCGCTGAATTAAGCTAAGTTTTTACTCTTTAATCGCGAACGCATGTTGACTTAATAGGCGCGCCGCTTATTTCTTTATCGTAAAATAAAATAGAGTTGCGTTTTATTATGGGTGGTTTAAAAGCCCTAACGCGTTTCCTAGAAATTGACCTGAATGAAAGAATAAGCCCTATGCGTGGTTTTCTGTGTTTTATCTTCTCTGCCTTCTTTATTTGTGGAAGTGCTCTGTCCGTCGCGCAAGCCGAAAATGTAGCGGCAGCAGATGCAAGTGAGAGCTCAATCGAGCATTATCATTTTGAGCATCCGCATACACAAATTTTATTTTCAGCAGAACATTTGGGGTTCTCACATTCAAACGGCCGCTTCACTGATTTTGAAGGCGAGCTCATTCTTGATCGCTCTGACTTGGCCGCGTCATCCGTTTCTGTCGTGATACAGGTTGATAGCTTATATATGGGCGATGAGGCATGGGAAACGCATTTGAAAAGCGCTGATTTTTTAGATCAAGAAAATTATCCAGAAATTACATTTAAGAGTGACCTCGTTGAATTGCTTGATGAGAACACGGCTCATGTAAGCGGTTTATTATCAATGCACGGCGTTGAGAGGCCTGTTATTTTAACCGTTCATCATAACAAATCGGCGGTTCATCCCTTTAGCGGGCAATATATTGTCGGCTTTTCAGCAGAAGCGAATGTTAAGCGCTCTGATTTTGGTATGACTTTTGGTCTGCCGCTATTATCGGATACGCTTTCCGTTAAAATTGAAGCGGAGGCTATACCCGTTGAAGTATCTGAGATTAGTAAAGACAATAAAGACAGGGGGCTGGATCACAGCCCGAGCATAAAATAGAGGGCTGTTGTCTTAAGAATAATCTTTACCGAATATTCATAAATTCATGACATTATTATCTAGTGTGTGAGGGAGAAATCTCCTCAAAATTAAGGTCGGCAAAATATTTTGGTAGGTATTTATGCCTTTTGACCTTGTTATATCAAGCCGGATACGTCCGGTATGTTGGGTGTTTGATGAGGCTGTTATAGATTTATATCTATAGCAGCCTTTTCATTTTAAGCTTGCTGAATAGGTGATTCAGCGTTATTTATGCTATACTATTAATATGTAGGCTTAATTTATTCGTCTATGATTTTTCACGCCTATTCATTTTAAAAGCAGAGTAATGCGCAAAACATTTAAAGAAGTCATGAACATGCTCGGGGTGCCAAAAAATTTGGGCCCTTATGAGACGTGGCCGTGGTCGTATTATGATGAGGAAACTCAAGTCAGTATAAGCGCCGAGGTGCGCATGGGCAGTGAAGATAATTCTGTAGAGGCTGAAATTCAAGTTATTCGTGACGCGCCTATTGAAGGGCAGCTGCCTTTTGAGTGTTTGTTGTGGGTGCAAGTTGATCTGCGCCGCGCAAACGAATGGTGCACGACAGCAATGACGCATAAAGGCGAAGCATATGACGGCGCCGTCCATGATTGGGAAGAGCGCAGTTTAAAAGTATTTGCGCGCTGCGCTATTTTACTCAATCAAGGTGTTATGCCTGATTTTGATGAGATCTATGACGAAGAATTCAATGCGAATGATCGCTATGGCGAACGCGGCGGCGCAGGCGGCAGTAAAGCGCCGATTGTTCGCCCGGCAGCCTTGCTTGATATGCGCAAAGATGGCGGTGGCTTCTAGCGCCCTTTATTCCGTTTGATAGTTTCACGATATAAGCACCTTATTAAGGTGCTTTTTTTGTGCGGGCTGATTAAGGGCGCCTATTAAAAAAGCCCACGCAAATTGCGCAGGCTTTTTTGAAATAGAATAAGAACAGATCGCTTTAGGCGTATTAAGACGCTTTTTTGGCTGCTAATTTTCTGTCGCTTGGCTTAAGGTGACGTTTGCGCAGTCTTAAGCACACAGGCGTGACTTCAACAAGTTCATCATCGTTAATGTATGACATCATGTGCTCCAAAGTTAGCTCACGTACTGTTGTCAGTGAAACGGCTTCATCTGTACCAGACGCGCGAACGTTGGTCAGTTTTTTACCTTTTAGAACGTTTACGTCAAGGTCGTTTTCACGGTTATGTTGGCCAATAATCATGCCTTCATACACATCTGTTTGTGCGTTAATGAACATGATGCCACGATCTTGTAAGTTAAAGAGAGCATAAGAAACAGCTTTACCGTCAGCGTTTGAGATCAATACACCGTTACGGCGACCTTTGATATCACCTTTATATGGGCCGTATTCAAGGAATACACGGTTCATGACGCCTGTGCCGCGTGTGTCAGTCATAAACTCACTCTGGTAACCAATCAGGCCACGTGAGGGCGCTGTGAAGGTTATACGGGTTTTGCCGATGGCTTGACGCATGTCAGTCATTTCAGCTTTACGCATTTGCATTTTTTCAACAACTACGCCTGAATACTCGTCATCAACGTCAATAAAGACTTCTTCATAAGGCTCAAGTTTTTGGCCATCGATTTCTTTAAGCAGAACGCGTGGCTTAGAAATTGTGATTTCAAAACCTTCGCGACGCATGGTTTCAATCAATACGCCAAGCTGCAATTCGCCACGGCCACCAACTTCATAAGCGTCTTTGTTGTCAGATTCAGTAACAGAAATAGCAACGTTGCCTTCATCTTCAGCGAGCAAGCGGTCACGAATCATGACGGTTGTTAGTTTAGTACCTTCACGACCACATAATGGTGAATCGTTAACGGTCATAGTAATCGCCATTGTTGGCGGATCAATTGGTGTTGATTGTATCGGTACAAGGTGATCCGGCGCACATATTGTGTTCGACACCGTTGTTTCTTTAATACCTGCGATACAAACGATATCACCAGCGCGTACTTCGTCTACTGGTTTACGTTCAATGCCATCAAAGCGTAAAAGCTTGGTGAGGCGGAAAGATTCAACTTTATTGCCATTAAGGTCAACCGATTGAACGGTATCGTTGATTTTGGCTGTACCGCCATAAACTTTACCTGTTAGAACGCGGCCCAAGAAGTTGTCTTTATCAAGCATAGTTGCGAGCATTGAGAAAGGCGCTTCAGCATCGTTTGTAGGGGCAGGGACGTGTTTTGTGATCAAGCTTAGTAGCGGATCAAGGTTTTCACGTTTATCTTCTTCAAGGTTGGCTACAGCCCAGCCGTCACGGCCTGAAGCATAAAGAACTGGGAAATCAAGCTGTTCATCATTAGCATCAAGAGATACGAACAGGTCGAAGATTTCGTCAACAACGTCTTCGCCGCGGCTGTCAGATTTATCAATTTTGTTTACAACAACAATTGGCTTAAGGCCAAGCTTAAGGGCTTTTGATAAAACGAATTTTGTTTGTGGCATTGGGCCTTCTGCAGCATCAGCCAGTAAGATAACACCATCAGCCATAGAGAGTACACGTTCAACTTCGCCGCCGAAATCGGCGTGTCCTGGTGTATCAATAATATTAATACGGTAGTCATTCCATTCAACGGCTGTACATTTAGCTAGAATAGTAATGCCGCGCTCTTTTTCCAAATCATTGGAATCCATTATGCGCTCATCCATATTTTGGTTCGTACGGAATGTGCCGCTTTGCTTGAAGATAGAATCGATCAGGGTTGTTTTTCCGTGGTCAACGTGGGCGATAATAGCAACGTTTCTTATTTCAGACATTGGGGCTCTCATTCTCTTCTATATGTATATACGGTTTCCCGCATTTAAAAAATATCTCAGCCGCTCTAATACAGTGTATTTCTGAGCTTTTCAATATATTTCTTACATAATGCTGTTTTTAAATAAACAATACCCGCTCGGAAGGAGCGGGTATTGTATGAATTATAAGCTTAAAATTAGAGGTGTTGGTCTTTAGCCAAAGAAGCTGCCGATACCGCTGACGATGCTACCCATGTCAAATCCACCAAGGAAATCACCGAGCATACCTGAGATCGTATCACCTAGTGCACCACTGATTGAGTCTGTAATGCTGCTCATATCAAGGCTACCAAGGTCAAATCCACCGATATCAAAACCACCAAGCATATCGCCTAGTCCGTCTGTAATGCCGCCCATATCAAAGCTTGCAAAATCAAGTGAGCCTAGGTCGAAGGATCCAAGATCAAAGTCACCCATGCTAAAGTCACTTAAGCTAAAGTCTCCGAAGCTATCGCCAAGTGAGCCCATTAAGTCGCCCATACCATCAACAGCTGCTTCGCCGAGTTTGTTTGCGCCATCACCTAATGTTCCGCTTAGGCCTAGAGCACTAGCAAATGAAGTATTTGCAAAGCTGTCATAGAAACCACTAAGGCTATCTAGTCCACCAATTGTGCTTAGTGAGCCAAGAGACGATACGAAACTCTCAGATGGGAACATACTCTCTGCAACATCGGTAACCACTCTGTTTGTTGAAACACCAAAGCTTAGATCCGATTCGTCGTCCGCAGAGCCTAATAAGCCACCAAGCGTACTATTCGAACCTAAATAGGAAGTAAGAGCGCTGGTCGCTTGCTTGGTCACGGCGTCTTGGCCGCTAGCCCCGTAGCTACCCCAAAGAGAGCTCGCGGCATCACTTAAGTAGCTGCCGCTGCTGCCGGTTGTGCCTGGTGTCGCGGTGCTAGACAGAGCGCTAAAATAATCAGTATTTAAAGAGCCCGCTGATGTGGCGTCGGCCAAAAAGCTTGAATAATCAATGTCTTGAAACCCGCCGCTACTTGAAAAATTGCTCATGATATCAGACTGGGTCATTGTGCCCGTCATGCCTGTTTTGGGGTCATACACATCATATGTACCAAATGCATTCTGATCGGCATACATGCCGCCATATGAATGTTCATAGTTACTCGTATTGTATTGGCTGCCATATCCGCCATAGCCGCCATATCCGCCATAGTAATCATCGTAGTAATAATGGTCGTTCCAACCGCTGTTATTATAGCTGGAGTTAGAAAGATCCAGCGCAAGTTCGGCTGGCGGGATATATACAGGACCCTGACTACCTGTCGACTGAGCCGCCTGTGCACCAGCAAGTGGCGTAGCGCTTAATATAGCTGCTACTGCCATGGCTGATAATAATTTTTTTGTTTTAAACATATGATGTTCCCTCTTTTAAGCTTTATAAAAATGCTGATATATTAATGATATAGCGAAACCGTCCCCCGTTGCAAAAATATATCATAACTTATTGTTTTTACGCATTTATATAAAGTTTTATCTAGTTTTTATCTAGTTTCTTCTTATATGCGGACTTATTTAGAGTGTTCTATAATGAATTATCTAATAACAATAAATTACTGCCTTCATTAGAACATATAAGTGTTAACAGATGGTTTCTAATGTTTTTTTAATTTACATCAAAGTTAAGTTGCTGATATTGCTTATAAAAGAATGTCTTGATCAAGGGAATGAAAGTTTTTCTGCTGTTTGACATATTTATTAAGACTTTTTTAAACATATCAGGACAATATGTAATCACTAGCGTTGAACAGCATGAGCCGAGAATATCGCCTAACTTGAGAGTGTTTATTTAGGTTCATTATATAAGACGTATATGGTTATAAATTTAAACGGTGTAAAGTAACGGAGAATTCCTATGAAGGTAAATATTAACGAGCTTATTGAATCCTCAGATTTAAAAGAGCCTCTTTATCAAGGCAAACGCGTTGTAAAGAAGTATCACGTTGCTGGTGACCATAAGAGCCACTGTATGGTCTTTGACTGGAGAGATCAGCGTGAATTGCATATAGAATTAAAAGCTGGTTTGACCGGTCGTGCTTTAGAGCCAAAAGAGCTCGCTAACTATCCTGTTAGCTTCCAAGCGCGCACCTTTTTAGACATTGAAACGGCTAATGATGACGAAGAAGATGAAACAGGCACATCAGGGCGTAGCGGTAAAGGTGGCGGCGGTAAGCAGCCAGCCAAGAAAGCCTTTGATAACGCATTGGATAGTGAACATGATGAAAGCGGTACGATTAAGCGCATGATGATTATGGGCAAAGAAATCGCTAAAGATTCATTCGCTGCAGCCTATCAAAGCTTTAAGCAGCAAATCAAACAGACTAAAATTGCTGCTATGGATATGATGGCGAATATTAGCAAAATTGAACGTGTTAGCCCTGGTGGCGGCCTTGAAGCTAAAGGCAATGAAACACAAAACTATAAATATAACATCGAGAAAAACTCAGGTATGTTCTCTGGCCCGAGCTAATCGCTTGCTAAATAAAATTTTACACCAAAAATGAAAAGAAGGGCTAATTGGCTCTTCTTTTTTTTTTTGCTTGTTTGCTGCTATGGGCTCTGTGGCGTTGGTAGAAAAGAGCGTTATCCTGTCGGCGCGAGTTTTAAACGAATGCCATCTAAGGCTTCGCACATTATTAACTGGCAGGATAATCTTGAATTATCTTCAATGTCGACCGCCTGATCAAGCATATCAAGTTCGTCATCACGGGCATCGGGTATCTTGTCGATCCAGTCTTCATCAACATAGACATGGCATGTCGCGCAGCAACAAGCGCCGCCACACTCTGCTTTGATGGGCAAGCCATAATCACGGATGATTTCCATGATCCGCCAGCCTTCAATCGCCTCGAGGTGATGTTCTTTATTATCAAAGTCTGTGACGATTATTTTCATGGTCAGCCTAGAATGTTTTTATAAGAGTGAGTATCTGGAATGAATGGAATTGAATTTATTGGCTATTTGTTTTGAAATACTGGCTGATTCCGTTTGTAATAGCGACGGTGCTAACGATGCTAATCAAGAAGCCTATAAACTGCGTTACAGATTCGAGTAGGATACTCTCAGCCGTAGAGAGCGCTGATAAATCCATGCCAAACGCTGTGACGATGAAGTTTCTGATAAAGGCCAGTGCGACTAAAAAGGGTATTAGGCAGATCATCCACGTTGCAATAAGGCGCATGGATAGGCGCTGCTTCATAATGGTCAGGTAAAAGTCTTTAAAGTATATATTGGCGCTCGCCGCGATATATAACCAGATTAGCGGGAACCAAAATACCATAGAGAACAATATTACAATCATCGTCACTATTGGTAAGAAGGAAAATGTTTGCCCCTCTGCGAGCGGTGTACCATTGCTGATCTGTGTTAGGGTCTCTAAATCTTCGGGGCTGAGCACAAGAATGCTCTGTAAGCCATAAAAGGCAAGATTAATCAGAACGTAAGTGATTATGCCAGCTATTATGCAGTTCTGGCGGTTAAATAATTTATTCTGATCTAATTTGCTTTCGCCGCTTAGGGCCATTGGCCAGCGCTCATTAAAAGTAAAGCTGCGTATTATTTGCGCTAAGAGCCAGCCTTCAGCAAATAAACTGGGTAATAAAATTAAATTCGCTGATAAAAATGAAACATTTTCGCCGAAAAGCGCAAGGATCAAAACGGTTACAAATTTAATGATGAATGGCGCTGCGATTAGCCTTAGCAGGTAGACGCGCTCATCAAAAAGATATTTATATCCGACGCCCGCTGACTCGACCATATCAAACTTTGGTTGATTATCTGGTGATGAATGGTGTAACAAGGGGCACTACCTTAAAAATAAATCGATAAAAATCATTGAAACGCGTAATTACGCACACATAGAGTATTATTTATATGACACCTTCGGCCAGAATAAAAGCATCAATTGAAATATATCAAACAATTCACAGCGCGTATGTGCCTATGGATAATGTTATTGGTGACTATATGCGGGGGCGCAAATATATAGGGTCTAATGACCGCCGTTACATTGCAGCTTTTTGTTATGGCGCGATGCGCTCTCATGCAAAGATTATGTGGTGGCTTGATTTTGCAGGCATAGAATTTAATGCACGCAGCTATGTGCTCGCGGCGCTTGCTTTGCTTGAACAACAAAACATTGAGTATATTGCAGGCATTTGTAATGGCGATAAATACAGCCCAGAGCTAATGAGTGATGAAGAAAAATCTGGCCTAGAGAAAATATGCGGCCAAGCGCTTGTTCACCCAGATATGCCTGAACGCGTTGTATCTGAAGTACCAGAAGAGCATTATGAAGAGATCAAATCTATTTACGGTGATGATTTCAGTGCCGAAATGGAGGCCTATCTTGGCGAAGCGGCTTTGGACTTGCGGGTGAATATCAACAAGCTTACTCGTGAAGACGCGTTGAACAGCTTGAAAAAAGAAAATATATCGGCCAAACCGCATGAGTTTTCACCGTGGGGCATTCGCTTAAAACAAAAAGTCTTCTTAACAACAACACGTACATTTAAAAAACGTTTGATTGATATCCAAGATGAAGGCTCGCAGCTTATCGCTTTGGCGTGTAACGCTCAGCCCTCTATGCAAGTGCTTGATTATTGCGCTGGTGCGGGTGGTAAGACTTTGGCTTTGGCCAATGCGATGCAGTGTAAAGGGCGCGTTGTGGCGATGGATATTGATTCACGCCGTTTAGCGAAGGCTCGACCACGTTTTACACGTGCGGGCGTGTCGGATATTATTGAAGTGCGCGGTTTAGAAGATATCAAAAACCGCAAATGGCTACGCCGCCAAAAAGCGACTTTTGATGTAACCTTACTGGATGTTCCTTGCTCAGGCACAGGTACATGGCGCCGTAATCCTGATTTGCGCTGGCATCATTATGGTCCAAAATTTGAAGACTTACTGGTCACGCAAGCTGAGATTCTTGATAAAATGTCAGATACAGTTAAGCTTGGCGGCCGTATAGTCTATGCGACCTGTTCAATGTTAAAACAAGAAAACGAACAGCAAGTGGAAGCTTTCCTTGCACGCAATACGCAATATCGCCTTGTGCCGATAAAAGACGCATGGCCAGAAGAAGCTGTTTGCCCATCAGAGGGTAATTATATGCGCTTATCACCGATGCGCCACGGAACGGACGGATTTTTTGCGGCTGTTTTAGAACGCATAGAAGTCAATGAAGGTGAAAGCAGCAACGACGATGAAGACGATTTTTTTGAATAAATCATGAGAATGCGATGCCTAATCAAGCCTTGCCGAGTTTAACCTTACAGTTTTCAGCCGTCTTAATGGCGCTGGGCTTATATGGTTTATTCGGACAGCCAACGCCTGATAATATTGGTGTCATTGAAATTCTTATCGCTGCTTTATTACTTTTTGGCGCTGGGGTGCATGGGCTGTCTGCCTTTGTACTAAAACCAAACAGCAATCAAGCGGATCACCAATTGAACTCGTGGTATAGCGCTGCGCAGTGTTTTGCTGTTTTTGGCTTAACCATCCCTGTGCTGATGGCTCTTTTTTCTGGTGCGAATATAGCTGAGTTGCTGCGAGATCTTATCGCCTTTGTCTTTCTCTTGCTGCCGCTGCTCTATGCGCATTTATACAAAGAAGGCCGTGGTTTTCGGCGTTTATTCTTATTTGGTGTGGTGTTTATTGGCATTGCATTTTCCGCCCGCATATTCTTACCTTTGATTTTTCCGCATATGGGGATGGCTAATGCTGTATCGCTTTATTTGACGATTACGCCGGCGGTTTTGTTCGCGGCGCTATATTTACTGGCGGCGAGTTTTCTGCGTATTACGGCGCGGCATGGATCAGCGCTCTATAATATGGGCTTTGGTTTTTTAATCGCAGCGGTGGCTGTGTTGCCGTTACTGGCCACGGGCTTCGCCTTACAGCGAGCTTCTGTCGCGGCGGTTCTTATCTTTGGTGTTTTGCTCAGCATTTATATATTAATTTATCGCCCTGAGACGGCATTGCGGCTTGTTGTCCTTTTTGCCGTTCTTTTTATCGCGTGTCATCCATATATTCATGATGTTTTTATGCGCTTAGAGCTGAAACATATACAAGTCGGCTTTAATAGCCGCGGCGCGGAGCTCCGTAAAGTTATTGAGCTTGGAACGCATGATATAGGGCATTTTTTATTCGGTTATGGCTGGGGCGCGCAGTTTGAGAACCCTGCGGTCGGTAAAATGAATGTAGGCTATACGCATAACATATTTAGCTATTACTTTTTTAAAACGGGGCTTGTTGGCTTCGCGATGCTGAGTTTTTATCTGCTGGCCATACTGCGTAATAATATGAAGCTTATGCGCATAAACCTGCCTCTGGCATTATCGCTTTTATTGCCGTTGCTGATAAGCAGTGTCTTTTATGCCTCGCATAAGGCGTTTAGTTTTGGTTTGCTTTTGTTACTGGTTTGCGCAATTACGCGCCGTACATCATTATCATCAGTTGAAGATGCCCGTGATTTGGTGTATTCAAATAGATCGTAATAAATACGCACTTACTATATAGTTTAAATGATAAGATTTACTTGATAAGAGCCCTATGCAAAAACCATCAGTCCTTTTTATAAATCGTGTATATCCCCCGGCGCATGGCGCAACGGGACGGATGCTGCATGATTTGGCTGGCGCTTTTGTGCAAGCGGGATGGGACGTTACTGTTCTGACTACGGGGGCTGGCGCCAGCAAGGCTTTTGACGATCAAGGCGTCTTTGTTCACTCTGTTAAGGTGGATATGAGCCAGAAAAATGCTTTGGCCTATATGCTGGTTTGGTTAAAATTATTCTGGGCAGGCTTGTTTTTGGCTAAGCATCAGCTGGTGGTGAGTAAAACAGACCCGCCGATTCTGGTCGTGCTGGGGCATTTACTGGCCAAGAAAATGGGCGCAGCGCATATGCATTGGTGTCAGGATGTTTACCCTGATTTATTCCCTGTTTTGAATATAAAAATCCCGAAATTTATTTATCGTTTTATGAAGCGTCTATCGCAACATGCTTTGCTTAACTGTGACCGCGTTATTGTGATCGGGCGCTGCATGGCGCGGCATCTAATTGCAGATAAAATCCCTGCGCGCAAAATTAGTGTTATTCCGAACTGGCATAACCCCTGTCTTGATGTACGTGAGATTAAAGCCAAGCAAGATGCTGATTTTGTCTTTGGCGGTAATACGCAATTTAAAAAAGCTTTGTTTAATGATGACACGCCGAAATTCCGCGTTTTATATGCAGGTAATCTTGGTTGGGCGCATCCGATACAAACGATTCTGGGGGCGGCTTATTACTTAAATGAAGATTATCCTGAAATCGAATTTGTCTTTATCGGCGAAGGGGCGGGGCATGAGCGTTTAGCAAAAGAGCGTGCGCGTTTAAACCTCGAAAATATAAAATTACTGCCTTATCAGGCCGAAGAAAATTTGCGCGATGTCTTGGAAAGCGGCGATATTCATTTAGTTAGCCTGCGCGATACGGCTTGCGGCTTAATGGTGCCGTGCAAAGCCTATTCGGCGATGGCTGTGGCACGCCCTTTGATTTTCTTAGGCCCTGAGCATTCTGAAATTGCGCGCTTAATCACGGATTTCAAGACGGGTGAAGTTATTGCGCAGGGGCAGGCGCGTCAATTGGCAAAATCTATACGCTTTTACCGCCAAAATGGTGAGGCATGGTATGATGCCCATAATGCGGCAGCGAAAACGGCTTTGCATATGCGCCCTGAGGATTCTTATAAGGCATGGATTGACCGCGCGCTTGAAATTGTTAATGATCAATTCGGGACACAGAATCTAAGCCGGCCATCTAAAGCCGCTTAAATTAGAGACGTTACAGAGGCAACTTAAATGGGGCATGATATGATTATCAAAGCGCGCAACCGCACATTAGCCGATATAATGTGTTTGTTTTGGACGGCTAAATATTATATCGCATTTTTTCTGCTGATCTTGAGCGTGATGTCAGCCTTGTGGCTGGGCGCACAACCACATTATTTCCGCGCAGAAATGCTGATTGGCCCCGTTGAGCCTTTATTTTCACGCTCAGAGCAGCCCGTATACGAATCGCAAAACATTTATGCAGGCACGCCGCTTTACACAATGCAGCGTAAAGACAGCACCTTGGAGTTTCAGCATTTCATTAAAATGATGAGCGCGCAGCGCAGCGCTGAAAAGCTCGCCGTATCTTGGCCAGAGGGCGTTGAATATTTTAAGCGTGAAAAACATACGGTTTTTCCGTGGGGTATGCGTTATGGCCTTGGGGGCTTAGATAACGAACATAAAATAGCCACTCATCTGTCTTTTATTCTAAAAAATCGTATACGCATTCAGCCTGATGGATTAACGCCGTTTTATTCGGTTACGTTTGACGCCGCTGACCCTGACATGGCGCGCGTATTAATTACAAGCTTGTATAACTATAGCGACACATATTTACGTGAACAGGCCATAGAAAATGCACAGGCCAATCTCAATTATTTAAAGGCGCGCCTAAAGGTAGAAAAGAATAGCGATTACCGTCAGCTGTTAACGACGCTGCTTATGCAGGAAGAATATAGTTTGATGATGCTGCATTCTAAATCGGCTTTTGCGGCAAAAATCATTGAAGCGCCTTATGTTACGCCCTATGTCGTTTGGCCTAAGCCGTTATTGATTTATTCTGGTGTGTTGATGGTGTCCTTTATATTTGGCGGCTTATTTTTTGGCCTGATTGAAAGCGTTAAACAACGCAAGGCTTGATGCTATGGCGATTCCCGTATCTGTGGTTATCCTGACAAAGAATGAAGAAGCACGCCTCGCTTTGACATTGGAGTGTTTGAGCGGTTTTGATGATATTTGGGTCGTTGATAGCCATAGTACGGATTCGACTGTAAATATCGCCCGTCAATACGGGGTATCGGTCGTTGATTTTACATGGGACGGTACTTATCCGAAGAAAAAGCAATGGGCGCTTGATTGCCTGCCGCTTAAATATAAATGGGTTTTACTGCTTGATGCGGATGAGCGTATGACTGAGGCGCTGCGTCTAGAAATTGAAGCTCTGTTTAAAAAGTCAGCGCCTCCTGCGCATGGTTATTTCATTAAAGGTCTGTACCGCATTGGCGATCAAATCCTTAAATATGGCGCGCAGAATAATAAATTAATGTTATTTGTGCGTGATGCATTTTCTTTCCCACCGTTAATGGATAGTGATTTTGAAGGCGGCTGGGAGGTTGAGGGCCATTATCAGCCCATAGCCAAAATGGAGGACGCGCAAATCGGGCGGCTGCATTCAGCCCTTATTCACGACGCGTTTGATTGCGAAGCGGATTTAAACAAACGCCATACGGCCTATGCTTTGTGGGAAGCGCATATGAATATGCATGATGCTTGGCCACAAGACCCTGTGCCTTGGCGGCAAAGATTGAAGGCGATCTATCGTGCGCTGCCCTTGCGTGGGGTGATTATGTTCTTATATAGCTATATATTGCGCTGCGGTTTTTTGGATGGGCGATCAGGCTTAAAATTTGCGCTTATGCGTGGGCGCTATTATAAAGATGTTAGCGCACAGACCGCGCAGTTAAAGAAACATAAAGCGCGTTTATAGCGCGTGCTTAATCGTGTTTAATAAAGAGGGACTATTTATATTATGCCAGAGTTACCTGAAGTCGAAACCGTTTGCCGCGGCATAGCGCCTTTTATTGAAGGAGAGCGTTTATGTGATGTGCACCTGCATCGCGCTAATCTACGCATTCCATTTCCGGAGCTTATGGCGGAACGTATTGGCGGGCTGAGCGTAGAGCGCGTATATCGAATCGCCAAATATGTGATTGTGGCGCTTAGTGATGGTCAGATATTGGTTATTCATTTAGGCATGAGCGGGCAAATTAAGATGGCGCATGACTTTTCAAGCTACGAAATACTTAAACATGACCATATGGTTTTAAGCTTTGGGGATACTGATAGGGGCGATCAGGTAAAAGCGCTGATCTATAATGACCCAAGGCGTTTTGGCATGGTTATGCTGTTTGATGATGAGGCTGCGTTAAAAGCCAGTCCGAGTTTTGCGAAAATGGGGCCCGATCCGTTTGACCCTGATTTTAACATAGCAAATTTTACGCAGCGCCTGTCGTCTAAGTCTGGTGTAATCAAGTCTGCTTTGCTCGATCAGCACTTAATAGCGGGACTCGGCAACATTTATGTATGTGAGGCGCTGTTTATGTCAGGCGTGCATCCTGAGCGCTCTGCGCGGTCTTTGAAAAAGAAAGAAATCGCGGCTTTATACGAATCGATAGGGATAGTGCTGCGCAAGGCTATTGCGGCGGGTGGCAGCACATTGAAGGATTTTCGCCAAGCGGATGGTAAATTAGGTTATTTTCAAAATGAGTTATTGGTCTATGGTCGCGAAGAAGCGCCTTGTTATGAATGCGGCAAAGCTGCTATACAACGTATAGTGCAAGCGGGGCGATCAACATTTTTTTGTCCCCATTGTCAAAAAGCAGAGACATCAAAGAAAACAAATATGTCTGCTAAAAAATAAAGAGAAAAGGTTTTTCATGCGCAATATACGCCCCCTTCGTTCCGCCATCTTGTTAATGGCTTTTACATGTACAGCTTTCATTGTTGTATCGCCTAAGCTCGTAAATGCGCAGGTGCAACAGCAACACCAGGCGCGCTTTTTCTCTGCATTGCCTGATATGCCGATTCCTGATGGCTTTGAAGAGCTTACCGATTCGGTGACGATCTTTGATAAGGCGGAAGGGCGTTTGCTTGATTTTGCAGCCTTTAGTTCTTCACAGCAAGCTTGTCAGGGCGCTTTGGCTTTTTATGCCAGCACGCTCCCTTATTTGGGCTGGAAAAAACATGGCGCGGCTTATTACCGTGAAGGAGAAGTTTTGTCTTTGGCGTTGGCTTTTGAAAATAAGGAAAGCTGCTTGCTGACTCTTTCTGTACGGCCTAAATAACTGTATTTATTTGAGGATAAAACGAAATCTTGGTTTTTTATCGCTATGGACACAATTTTTCATGCGGTTTTCCTTGACAAGCAGGGGATAAGTTGATTAAAACACTATCTCACGCAAAGCTTAAGCAAAGGTTAAGATGCTTATTCGGGCGGTGCCAAATATTATGATTTTATAGTTTGGCGAAATGTAAGAATAATAATTTAAAGTTTGGATATCTGTTCCGTCTATACGGGGAAGATAAAAATTAAAGGAAAAAAAATGGCTAATCACGCTTCATCAAAAAAACGTATCCGCAGAAACAAAAAACGCGAAATCATTAATGGTGCACGTCGTTCACGTATCCGTACATTCATTAAAAAAATTGAGCTCGCTCTTGAAGCTGGCGATGGCGTTGCTGCTGAAGCGGCTTTCAAGGCTGCTTGCCCTGAAATACAGCGCGGCGTATCACGCGGCGTATTCCACAAGAAGACAGCGTCACGTAAAATTTCACGTTTAAACAAACGTGTTAAAGACCTTAAGCTCGCTGCTTAAAACCATTTAATTTACCATGAATTTCATAGTAAGCTCCGTATTGTTAAATACGGAGCTGCTAATGTATGTGCTTGTTTTTGTTAACGAAATTATATTTCTTTTTTGCCTTTTCACCCAAAGTTCTTGTTGCACTTTTTTTTAAAACTGGCTAATGTGACTTTATCAGCGATACAGAAACTTATAAAAAAGTCGCAAGAAAAACCTTCAAGGTTTTGAGTGGTATTGAGAGTGTAAACTAACTATATTAACTAAGAATTTTTTAAGTTCTTGAGTTTTAAAGTTAGTAAGTCTGGTTTAGCCAGCGACATGGTAAATGGTTGTTTTTAAACGTTTTTCGTTTCTTCAGCTTTTCTTACTATAGAGTAAGAGTTATATTAAGGTTCCTTAACTACAAAAAGCATGTTCAGTGCGAGGTTGGAGCCTTAGGGGTTAAAAATCGACAGTTTTATTCAAGGTGTACTGCGCAGTTTACAATGCTGCGCGAACCCTTTTCTATGACCGTTTTTTCCTTAGATAGCTACTTTAGTTCATGTCGCCAGCTTATGCCGTGTGGAGTGAATGTACATAATGTACGCATATATGCCTACCTTAACCAATGGCCCGCAACGAGGTCAGTAAGGCAGGAACAGAGTATATAAGTTTAACGTTTAAAGTATTATATTGGAGACAACACTATGAGCAATGCGAGCAGCAATGTTATCACTATGGCGAGTGGATTTCAGCAAGCCGATTCTTTTGAGCCGACACCAGAAATCCTAAAAGCATGGACAGCAGTGTATAAAGCGCTTCGTGGAGAATTCGGAGAAGCTGTATATCGCAGTTGGTTAAAGCCATTAACATTGCAAGCTTATTACCACAATACGCTTGAAGTCTCAGTGCCGACTCGTTTTATGCGTGATTGGATCCAGTCTCACTATGCAGAGCGCATTTTAGAGATGAGCATGGAAAAAAGCGTTGATATAAAACGTTTGGAAATTGTTGTTGTTCAAAGCTCTGTGCCGCTTGATGACGAAGATGTCAAAATGCTGGCGCGCCCTAAATCTAATATTAATGATCTGACTGCAGATTATGATTTGTCTTCACCTTTGGACCCACGTTTCACTTTTGAAAACTTTGTCGTTGGTAAAACAAATGCCTTAGCACACGCCGCTGCACGCCGCGTTGTTGAATGTGATAAAGTACCATTTAACCCGCTCTATATTTATGGCGGCGTTGGTATTGGCAAAACGCATCTAATGCACGCTATTGCACACCAAATTCGCGAACAAGACCCTAAGAAGATCGTTATGTATCTTTCAGCTGAGAAATTTATGTATCAATTTGTTCGTGCTATTCGTGGCCAAGATACAATGAAATTTAAAGAAATCTTCCGTTCTGTTGATGTACTTATGATGGACGATATTCAGTTCATCGCTGGTAAAGAAAGCACGCAAGAAGAATTCTTCCATACGTTTAATGCGTTGGTTGATTATAACAAGCAAATCATTATCTCGGCTGATAAAGCACCGACTGAAATGACAGGCATTGATGAGCGTCTACGTTCACGTCTGGCTTGGGGTTTGGTCGCTGATATTCAGCAATCATCTTACGAGCTTCGCTTAGATATCTTGCAATCAAAACGCGCTTTACTACAGGCCAATATCCCTGATTCAGTTCTTGAGTTTTTAGCCCTTAAAGTGACCAGCAATATTCGTGAGCTTGAAGGCGCATTGAACCGTATTGTTGCGCATGCTGATGTTTCTAAAAACCCCGTTACACTTGAAAGCACGCAAGATATTTTACAAGATATGCTTCGTTCACATGATCGCCGCATAACAATTGATGAAATTCAGCGCAAAGTGGCTGAGCATTACAACATTAAGCTTTCTGACATGCACTCAGCACGTCGCGCGCGTAATGTTGCTCGCCCACGTCAAATCGCTATGTATTTGGCTAAACAGCTCACGGCCCGTTCACTGCCAGAAATTGGCCGTAAATTTGGTGGCCGTGATCACACAACTGTGATGCATGCTGTACGTAAAATTGAAGAGCTTATGGATGGTGATGCAAGCTTCGCTGAAGATGTAGAAGTAGTACGCCGCGCTCTAACAGGCTGAGAGGCTTCAGAGTGACGTATCAAAGCGACAATACATTAACTGTTATTGACAAGGCCCGCGTAAAAGCGGGCTTTGCTCGTCATACCGCATCTCACATAGGCGCTACGCGCGAGGCGCAAGACTGGGTGCTGCGGGATGGTGATGGGCAATGTATTGCCTGCCTAGAATTAGTGGCAATGGGCATGACGAGCTATATTAAGATACTCTGGGTCGATGATGCCTATCGCGGCGAAGGGCTTGGCAAGCAGCTTATGGCACAGGCCGAATCTTATGCTGTCGATAAAGGGCATGAGCAAATTTGGGTGGATACGCTAGGTTTCCAAGCGCCAGAATTTTATAAGGCGCTCGGGTATAAAGTCATTCAGGAAGTTCCTGATTACCAAGGTGATCATGCGCGGATTTTCTTAATGAAAGCGCTCTAGATTAAAGTCTTGAACGAAGGACATTAGTTAAGTGTGGGCGTTTTTAGTGCAATTATATCAGCGATATTATGTGCACCGACTTTACGGCAAAGCTCAAGTTTCTCTGCTGCGTGTAGTGATGCGGGGAGTAGTTTATGTAAGCTTGGCGGCGCCATACGTATTGTTTTCTGATCCCACGCATCCCCTAAGCAGGTTTTTATATATAAATCATAATAGAGAATTTCATCTATGTGTATTTGCGCTTTGATTTGCTCATATTGCCCTTGCTCTGCGGCCTTTTCTTCTTTCTGTGCGCTGTCTTTTGCCCCGAATATGCGTTCTATACCGCAGGTGAAAAAGGCTTCATCTAATGTGCTCATTTCGCCCATATCATCATAAATTTTATCGAAGAATTCTTTGAGCTGCGGGGTGTGCTCAATATGATCGGATACGTTTTGCGCGTAATCGGCAACGGCATTATAGAGGGCGCTTAAATCTTCGCTATCTAGCTCTGATATGGGGGGTATAGTATAGCTCATGTGATTTTCTCCTGTGCCGTACGTCTTTATCTAATTCAGATGGGGCATTTGATAGTCAATAATTGCCGCCAGATTTTTTGCACCGAGTTGCTGGCATAAAGCAGCGTATTCAGGCGCTTTTATAGCGTGTGGTAATGCTCTATTCATCTCGGGCATTGAAAGTACAACATGCGTACAGTCAAGCTCTTTGCCGGTAATTAGGCGGGTGAATACATCCACATAATCAATTTGTCTTTGATTGGCTTTTACAAATAAGGCGTAATTTTCTGTGGGGTCTAACGCCTCTTCGGCGGCGCGCATATCAGATTCAAATTCCTGCGTGCATGTTTCAGATCGACGCGCATATTCGCATGTTAATTCTATCTGTGCTGAGCATGCGCTTTCAAAAGCTTGGGTGAGTTTTTTGTCGGCATTAATAATGTCAGCGAGGCTGTTGCTATACGCCTCAACGCCCTGGAGTAGCTCAACGAGTTGATTGGGATCAATGTCTTCTATGTCGATTACTTGCTGTGTGTTGATCATAAGTAAAGCTCTTCTCGTTGTGTTTTTACTGTAGTTTCTACTGTAGGCGTAAGGCTTTGGCCTCAATGATTTCTGCGAGGTTATGCGCGCCTATTTCACGGCATAGTGCAGCGTTTTTTGTGGTTTTAAGCGCATCGGACATTAGAGTATTTGCCGCTGGGGTAGAAATAATGGATGGGGTCATTTGATCTTGGTTGCCCGCAACAATTTGGCTGAACAGGTCAATATAATGGATTTGATCGGCTAAAGCCGTGATTTGTAATTTCTTTTGTTCAATAGGGTCCATTTCAGCGCTCGCCTTGTTTATAGCGGCCTCAAAGTCACGATCAATGGTCTCATAGGCTTTATAGAAGATTTCACGCAATGTTGGCGTGCTTGCCGCTTCGATAGCGTCAGGCTCATTTGTCACCTCATCAATATGTGTAGAAAGCGCCGCACTATAAGCAATGGCTTCTTCGTGTAGGGCACATAAGTCACTAACTTCTAGTGGCTCCCAATTAACATGTTCTGCATAATATTGGCTTAAATGTTGATGTGATTCGTACATGTAAATCCCCTGTGTTGGCGTGTTCCTATTTATATTTGACATAATATAACCCAGATAGGGTGTTTTGCGCAAGATATTTCTGTGAAAATATTGCGCTTAGATGCGGATATAAGTTTCGGGGATAACTTACAAGCCAGAGAATAAAAGGGTTGGCTGCGCTTTGAGATGTGGTAAATTTAGCCATCATTATTTTAAGATAGATCATTCGACTGAACAGACCTAACAGGTAGGAAGCTAGCCATGAAATTTGCAATTGACCGCGCGGCTCTATTAAGAGCATTAAACCACGTTCAAAGTGTTGTTGAGAAAAGAAACACTATTCCAATATTATCGAACGTTTTAATACGTGCAGAAGATGGCGTTTTATCCCTATCGACAACAGATATGGATTTGGAAATGAATGAAGGCGTCGCTGCTGAAGTGACAACGCCAGGCGCAACAACAGCGCCAGCTCATACGCTGCATGATATTGTTCGTAAAATGACTGACGGTTCAAAAATTGACGTTGAAGTCAGCGAAGATGGCCGCTCTATGCAAGTACGTGGTGGTCGTTCAAACTTCCGCCTTGCTTGCCTACCAATTAGCGATTTCCCTGAATTAGGTCTTGGCGATTTGCCAACAAGCTTCTCTGTGCCTGCCGCTGAATTACGTGCTTTGATTGACCGCACTAAATTTGCGATGTCGACTGAAGAAACACGCTATTACCTCAATGGTATTTATCTACACGCTGCAGAAAATGAAGGCATATCTGTTCTTCGTGCTGTGGCGACGGATGGTCACCGTCTTGCTCGTTTTGAAATGCCTGTACCTGAAGGCGCTATCGATATGCCGGGCGTTATCATTCCCCGTAAAGCCGTTAATGAATTACGTCGTTTGTTAGAAGAAGCCGCTGACCAAATTTCAATCAGCCTATCTGAAAACAAAATCCGTTTTGCTTTTGATCATGTGGTTCTGACATCAAAACTTATTGATGGCACCTTCCCTGATTACACGCGCGTTATTCCGGTTGGCAATGATAAGATGATCGAAGTTGATCCTAAAATCTTCACAAGCGCGATTGACCGTGTATCAACAATTTCTGATGGCAAATCACGCGCCGTTAAAATTCAGCTTAATGGCAAGACAATGACTTTGTCGGCTAATTCAGCCGAATCAGGCAGTGCGACTGAAGACATTGAAGTAAACAGTGAAGCGCCAAATATTGAAATTGGCTTTAACGCTAAATATTTGCTGGATATTACTTCGCAAGTATCTGGTGATGGCTGCCGCCTCGAAATGGCTGATCCAGCTTCACCAACAATCATTCAAGACACAAGCGACGCTGCGGCACTTTATGTGCTTATGCCGCTACGTGTTTAATTAAGGTAAGCGGCGTTTAACGTTACTGCGTTAGGGTTTTAAAACTTGTGGTCTATATCAAACGCCTAACCCTTACCAATTTTAGAAATTATGCATCCGCCCGGCTTGATGATTTACAGCCGGGCGCTGTCATTTTTATTGGTGATAATGGGGTGGGCAAAACCAACATATTAGAAGCGGTTTCCCTGCTTAGCGCCGGTCGAGGTCTGCGCGGCGCTTCTGTGCCTGAGCTTGTTAATCGCGGCTCAGCGCAAAAGCCATGGGGGGTTAGTGCGGAATTTTTTGATGGTGACGTCTTCACAAAAATCGGTACAGGCACGACAGCGGAAAAAAACGATAAGCGCCAAGTGCGAATCAATGGCGCGATGAAAAAAAGCCAGACGGCTTTATCTGATTATGTATCCTGCGTGTGGCTTACCCCGCAAATGGATCGGATTTTTCTTGATAGCTCATCACATAGACGGCGTTTTTTAGATCGCCTTATTTATGCCTTTGACCCGGCGCATACAGGGCGCTTAAACCGCTATGAAAAAACCCTACGCCAGCGGAGCAAAGTTCTAAAAGATAGCCGCGCCCCTGACGCGAATTGGTGTAGCGCCTTAGAAGCGCAAATGGCCGAATCGGCGGTGGCTATTGCGGCGGCGCGTTTGGATTTTTGTACGCGCCTACAAGCCGCTTGCGTTCGCGCGCAAGATGAAGATTCCGCGCATTTCCCCTTAGCGCAGCTCTCAATCATCGGTGAAATAGAGAATCGCTTACAAGGCCGAACCGCCCTTGATGTCGAGGAAAGCTTTAAAGCTGACCTCGTAAAATCTCGCCCGCGTGATGCCTTAACGGGCGGGGCGGCGATTGGCGTACATCGCAGTGATTTTGATGTGGTTATGGCGGAAAAGAATATGCCCGCCGCGCAATGTTCGACCGGAGAGCAAAAGGCTTTGCTGATAGGCGTAATGCTCGCTCATGCCCGTTTAATTAATGCCGAGCGCGGCGCACCGCCGTTATTATTGCTTGATGAAATAGCTGCTCATCTGGATGATGGCCGCCGCGCTGCGCTTTATGCGCGCTTAACGGCGCTTGGTGGACAGGTTTGGCTGTCTGGTACGGATCATGCGCTGTTTGATCGCTATGAAGGCGCAGCCCAGCGTTTTGAGATTGAAGCGCAAGGCTTAATCAAACCAATTTAACGTGAATTTTTTAAGATATCTTATTTTGAAAAGCTAATCACTTGGCCGTTTTTGCGGCTCAGCGCGACTTTTTCGATTCGCTGCTTTAGCTGTCCCACAAATGAATCTATTTTCTCAGACCGTGCAATTTCACCGAGCGTGCCGTGGCCATTAGGGGCGGTGGCGACAAATAAATGACGATCAGGGCCAATGCTTTTCTTTTCAACGGTAATTAGGGGCGTTTGCCCAGCCGCCTCGCGAAAGGATATGAAATAGCGCCCATCAATTTCAGCGAAGGAAAAGTCTTTGAACAAGCCCTTATATACGTAGTGGGAATAAATTTGAAATATCTTGCGAAATTCATCGCTTCGATAACCGATTTTACCATGTGTTTTCATTGTCATAGTGTCTAGTATAGCAAAAAACAGGCTTTTTGAGAATTTATTTTTCTTACAGCCCTCGCAAAGCTTGTATTTACAAGGGGTAGATTATGGCGACGTTGATTAAACTATATGCCACGGCTTATAAAATTAACTGGAAAAATCTATCTATCTGCGCTATTATATAGATGTCATCACTTGTGGTGACTATGACGCTAAATGCGTTGTGGAATAAGCGTTGTGGACCCGGGGGCGGTACCCGGCGGCTCCACCATTTGCTACCTGACTAATAATTAGGCATCAAGTGATGGGGCCGAAACAGGATTGACACGCGTAGTAAAGACATTAGCTTGCGTTCGGTATTGTACCTCCGTTATAGGGCTATTATTATAAATGCAAACGATAACACTCGTTTCGTAGCATCTAACGACAACTCAGACGTTGTTGTTGGCCAAGCGATGGCTGCTTAATTTTTTAGGCAATCGTAGCACGCTACAACTCAATTCCTGGTAATTGAAACCTATTAGGTGGGGCGTAATAAGGGCCGGCCTCGCAACAGAACAGGCCCCTTTTTCTTTCTTTATAGTGTTCTATAGTTTTCTTCCCTTTTTATTCAGCAGTATAGTGACAGCCTAGAGCGATCACTTTTTCTTGCATATTACCTCTCATTCCCTATAGTTAAACATAGCGCGATTGGTTAATCGCGTCGGGGTGTCGTAACCTCTCAAATGTGGCCTTAAGACAGTGTCGGGCCATTATCAATGATACTGCTTTCTCGATTTATGGTCGGGGAGGTGGCGAAATATAATAGCGCTTGCGTGAATACGCTGCACCGCTCATTTGACGGTTACGAACTCCCCGGCTGCCAGAGGCTTTATGCTCTGGTGGCCGTTTTAATTTTTAAAATGGGAGAATGAACATGTTAGAAAAAGAACGTCAAATCAATAAAGCCATCGGACAGCAAATAAGAGCGCAGCGCAGGGCGCTGAATATAAGCCAGTCCATGCTAGCGGCGCATATCGGCGTCAGCTTTCAGCAATTACAAAAAATAGAAATCGGTAAAAACCGCGTTTCAGCGGCGCGGCTTTTATTGATCAGTCAATATTTTGATATCCCGCTGATGGATTTCTATTGCTGAGGCGTCGAAGCGGCCTTGGTGTTAATAAAAAAGTAAGCTTAAATCTATATAATGTGTAGAGAAAAACAAGACGGTAGATTTTATATATGGGAAGCTTTTCTGATTATGTTAACAATCTCTTTGATTTAAGTTTGGGCGAGCAGTCTCTTCTTGAAATCGGGGAGGATAATGCGCAGGATGACCAATCAATTAAAATATTGGGGGTTAATGCTGCCGTTAACACGCCCGAGGACTATGACAATCGTGTTATTAACTTCAACTATATAATAGAGACGGGCCTTATACCAGGGTCGGAGTATTTGGATAACAGGGCATATCAACCAGCTACGGACTTAGACCCTGAAAAAGTTGACGAGAATACACGATATGAAGAGATTAAGGCGTATATTGACAATATAAGCCAATATAAGGGTAATAACCAAACCATAGATTTAACGGTAGAAGACGCGCTAACGCGAACCATGCAATCTGTTCAGGAAAATGTGCTTAGTGAAATAGCTAACGATAGCGATATTCAGGGTTTGCTCAGCAAAGAAGTCTGGAGTAAGCAAGATCGCGCGAGTTGGGAAAAGTTTATAAGCGAGGCGACTTCGGCTAAAATAGCTGAAGTCCCTGGATTAGATAGCTATAGGTTACAGCGCAAAGCACCAGGCAGCGACCTTTATGACCAAGGGACGGCAGAGAAAAGAGCACAGCATGTTAACGAGTTAAGCAAAGATATTGAAAATGGTACGGGAACCATAGAGTTTGACTGTGAGACGATGTCGATCGTTGAAGGCATAATCTTGCAGCGCTTAGAGCATGAAGCGCTTCCGAGTAAAGCAAATGACCAAGATGGCTATAAATATGCAGCAAACTATTTCTATGCGTCGGGGAATGCTGCCCCTGATTATGAGGGAGATACACAAACAGGACATGCTTATATCATCTCTTCGGCTACAGGAAATATTATCGAAGGCACCATCGAGGGCAGATATGGTGTCTATAATGAACATATTGATGATAAGTTTACCTTTGAATCTTTTGTCGACGGAAAGCCTTTTATCGGCAAAGATCAAAGTTTTTATTCTGGACGCCAATATGATTATCAAGAATACAACGCTATCGTCGTAGGGCATTTTACAGACGCATTATATAGTCAAATAGATACGAAGCTGTCGGCAACTATAATGGAGGATGGTACGTCTATCAGTGCTCTTTTCAAGTCATCGCCAGAGCTCCCACGACAATTACTGGAACAGAAAATAAGCATTGAAAATTTAGAAGAGAAGCTGAGTAGTTCGGGCGAGGATGGTGAACAAAAGGCGACTCTGTTGCGAGCTGTAGATCAGCATAAAGAGGCATTCGCTAGTCTGGTAAGTGAACATATAAAAAATATCGATATGCTTGATACATATACCGAAGGTTTTACTCAACTTGCTTTTTACACTGATTTAGAGGAAAAGGCGAATCTGTTGCTGGGGAATGAGGGAACATTCTTGCAAGAGTTTTATGGGGCTCTGCGTTTTAATGAAGGTCTCGTCGCGTGGCCATCTGATGATGCGATGCCCTTTTATGAGCATAAGTTTTATCTAGAGCAGATTAATGATAATTTTGATGACCTTACTTTTTCCGAAAAAACATTTGTTCTTAATGTCGCGGGACAAATGGCCAAAGATTTTGAAGGCAACATAGAATCATTAAAAGAAAATGGTCGTCTGGATGCTGTTTTGGAGGAGATTGGTCTTGATACGGGACAAGCCTTAGACAATGGAGAAATCCTGCACAAAGACAAAATAACGGCAAGTGATGTTCAAAGTAGCGTAGAGGGTGCTCTAGTGACGATGAGAAATAATGAGCCGGAAGAAAAACAAACCTCAGTAAACCTACATGCGCCTAATGTCAGTATGTAGTTGGCATTTTACCTCTTTCATAATTTTTTATGCGTGGCATTTATAAATGCTGTATACTATAAAGGTAAGAGGCTCTTCATAGAATCCTCGTCTAAGACCTCGCAAGAGGCTGCCATATCCAGCGGATGAAAGCAAATCCATGATATGGCGCAGTCTTTTCCTCATCTTTAATAGCTTTTCTCTTTTTTGATTTAGCTGCGAGCAGCAGCTTTGATCTATGACTTTTTCTTGCATATTCTCCTTCATTCCTTATAGTTAGCCATAGCGCGATTGGTTAATCGCGTTGGGGCTTTCAACCTCTCCAAGACGGCCTTAAGACAGCATCGGGCCGTTACCAATGATGTTGCTTTCTCGATTTATGGTCGGGGGGGCAGCGAAATATAATAGCGCTTGCGTGAATACGTTGCGCCGTTCTTGGACGGTTGAAACTCCCCGGCTGCCAGAGACTTTATGCTCTGGTGGCCGTTTTAATTTTTAAAATGGGAGAATGAACATGTTAGAAAAAGAACGTCAAATCAATAAAGCCATCGGCCTACAAATAAAAACGCAGCGTAGGGCGCGTAAAATAACACAATCATGCCTTGCTCATCATATCGGCGTAACATTCCAACAATTGCAAAAAATAGAAATAGGCAAGAACCGCGTCTCGGCGGCGCGGCTTTTATTGATTAGTGAATATTTAAATGTATCACTGATGGATTTTTATGCGGTAGCGGCGCTAGATGATAGACAGCGCTTGTAGAGCTTTTTTATGTGCGGCATTAATGGGGTGTGCCGGTAGTGTCTTGATATCAACCCACTGGCAATCGCCCTCAGGCGTTTGTCGGCGTCCTTTAAAATACAGTGAATCTATGGCGGTGGAGATGAGGAAGAATTCTTGCTGATAGATCCAAAATTTATCGACATCATCCGCATAGAAATTCACCGTCTGGCGATGGCTTTTCTGGACGTCACTATCGCTTGGAAGGGTTAAGCCCGTCTCTTCCGTTAATTCACGCAAAGCGGCTTGTTTCGCTGTCTCGCCACTATCTATCCCGCCACCGGGTAAATCGGCTATATCTGGCGCAAAATTTGGATAAGTAAGCAATACGCAGCCTTTTGATACAAGTACAAGCCAAGCGCCTGAGCGGGGTTCGATATGTGGGGTTTTATCTGCTGTGTTTACTGCGTCGCCCCAGCGGTCATGAAATGGTGGATGCATATGTTTTCCAATTGGTAGAGTTTGTTCGCTATAGCACCCCTTTTATCGTCCAATTAATATAAAGTATGAAGACCGCTATAGCGCACAGATATAAGTTCTGCAGCCAAGATGTGCGCATATATTTACTTTCTTTGTAATAATGTGCCATAGCTTCTTGATATGTCACAAGCTCAGCATTTTCAATTCTTGTGAAATCCAGTTCTGTGTAGTTTTCGTAGTTTTCTGGTTTCTCGCTTTTTATATTTTCATGCAAGGCTTGCTTCGTGCCGAGCTGTTTTCTCATCAACCAGTCATGCAGTGCAAAATGAGTTAGACTAAGCCCAAAGATACTAAAAACTATGAAATAGCCAATAGGTGCCAACGTTTCCAATAGATCAAGAAAAAACAATGCAAACATTATAGTTGCCACATAATGAAGGAGCAGAACGTCTACAAAAATAAAGAAGTGAGAAAATCGCTCTTTATGCATGCGTAACTTAATTTTGTGGTTCTCTGGAATTAATAAATTTAATGATTTTACGGCAACATTCTCTCCATATTGCGGCTCGTCATATGTGATAACAGGCCAGAAACGTGTGGGCATATAAATTGTCGCCCAGAATGGTTTTCTTGAATAGCGATAGCCAATTATCGTGGCGTTTCTTAATGGCGATTTAATCTGAATATATATTTTTCTGCATATTGAAATAGTGAAGCCGAATATGAAGGCAAGCAACAATAAGAAGATCCAAAAATGTTCACTGATCTGCTCCATATTTGATTTTCCTTATTTCTAAGCTCGTAAATACGAAGCCTCTGGCACATTTTATTCCTGAGGCGTACGCAATTTAATGCGCAAACCTTTGCCGTGGTTGACAATTTGTTCTGTTGGACCGCCGGCACGTACGGGGCGCGGGGCGAAACGGCTGGTGGAAATCAGGCGGTCATACATGACCAAGGCGCCACATACACCGACATTAATACAAAAATGCATGGGGATTTTTATGATGTGATCGCAGCGTGCTTGCGCTTCGTCGGACAAATTACCCATTTCGGAGCCGAGTATGTACGCGGCGCGCGTTGGGTGGCGAAAGCTTGGCAGTTCAATTGAATCTTCAACAAGCTCCACACCGACAAGCTGACAGCCTTGGGGCAATACAAATTGGTCAAGGCTGTCATATTGATTATAGGGGACGCTATCAAAAGCTTTAGAGGTATCAGTGGATTTTACTTTTTTATAGTCAACGCGCGGGGAGACTGTGAAAAAGAAATTCGCACCAAAAGCATGAGCGGATCGCGTTAGATTGCCCAAATTACTTTCTTTGGTAATGCCTTCAACGCCAATACCAAAATAGCCTCTATTTACACTCATTGTTTCACATCCGTTTTTTATTTTATTTGTAAGATTTAAGCTTTATCGCACAGCTTTTTCTAAGCGGTCAAGCGCTTCATTAAGAAGATCTTCCGATACCGCATAGCAGAGGCGTAAATACCCTGCGCAATCTTTACCAAAGCCAATACCGGGGGCAAGGACGAGGCCGACATCATCAACCAGATCTTTACACATAGATACACATTTATCTTCGCCTTCAATTCTAAAGAAACTATAGAATGTTGCATCGGGCGGAGTCATATTAATGCGTGGATGATCTTTAAAGCGTTCAATTAAAATCTCACGATTACTTATCCATGCTTGCTTTTGGCACTTAATAAACTCTTCCCCGTCGCGCAATGCGGCAATGCCGCCATATTGAAGCGGCGTGGGTGGGCCCATAGTGTTATAGAGGGCAATATCGCGGATAATCGCTTCAGCGCATGGAGGGCCAACCAGCCAGCCAAGACGCCAACCGGTCATTGCCCATGCTTTAGAAAAGCTGTTAACGGTGAGAAGGAAATCGCGCTCTTGTGAATATTCAAGGAAGCTTGGAGCGTGGTCTTCAAATAAGGTCAGGCGGTTATAAACTTCATCGGCGACAATCCAAATACCTGTTTTGCGCGAAAACTCTAGCAGCGCTTTGATTTCATCAGGGCTAATAACCCAGCCTGTCGGGTTAGACGGGCTGACAATCAAGATTGCGCGGGTTTTATCGGTGACACTATCGAAAACCTTATCAAGGTCGAGTGTCCAGCGGCCATTATTTTCGTTTAGTGGCACTTCAATGGCATTGGCTTCGGCGACTTCAATCGCATTAAGGAGGTTTTTCCAAATTGGTGTAATGGCAATAACGTCATCGCCGGGGTCAAGCAAAGCGGTCAGGGCATAATCCATCGCCGTTGTGCCTGAATTGGTGACAAAAATACGGTTAGTCGGCAGGTCGAGGTCGAATATACGTTTGTAATAGGCTGAGATTTCCTCTCGCAGCGGCGCTTCACCAATGGGCGAGCCATAAAATGTCTTGCCCTCGCGCATGGCCTCGTTAACGGCATCGCAAATAAAGTCAGGCGTTGCCGCGTCGCCTTGGCCTTGCGCTAATGTTATGCTGCCCGCTTTGTCGCGGCCATAGCGAATAAGTTCTGCCCCGGGATTAGCCGATAACGTGCTAAAAATTGGGCGATATTGTAATTTTTTTTTGCGATAGTCCATTTGACTTTCTGACTCGAGATACTCCATGACGGCTCCATATATGTTGCATCAAGTTTATCACTATTTTAGTGATCTAAGAAATATATTTGTGATGTATTATGAGGTCGTGATTATGAGCGGCGCGATGCCGCACATGCGCAAGCCGCCGCGTTGGCTGCTGCCGCTGCGAGAAGAGTCGAAATTAGCGCTGTGATAAATGTTATCTCAATCATGCAATAAGACTAACGCATTTTTTTGATTCTGCGCAAGGTCTATTTTGTAACATACTGATAGTGAAGCTTTATTACTGTGCTTCGCCTGCGTGACCTTCTTCGGCTTTATAAGTTTTATAGGCATCATTAAAGGTTTGATCGTTGATATAAAGCGTATCGCTATAAGATAATGTATTATCATTTGCGTTCTGAGTAATGATTGTGTTGGCGATATAAAAATGATTTTCTGGATTTTTTAACGCGTCATCTAAAAACTTTGCAGCTTTACCGAACTGGCATATTGTCCGCACTGGGTAATTCCAATCATTACGACCTGAATAACCAGATTGAAGGGTGCTTTCACATTGCTGTGTTGGCAAGCCTTCAAACTTACTGACCAATGTTGTTTTTGCCCCGTCTGTGTCTGTTTCTGTTTCATTTAAACAGAGAGATTCAGTATCTGCGCCTTGTTGTGGCGTATAATTATGCGCGGCCCAATCAATAGTGTAGGCGTAACAGCTGCGCTGATCATCTTTATAATAGGACGTTAATGGCGTGATGTGAAAATGCCAATCTTTTCTAGCTTCAGGCGTTCTCTTGGCATAGATATCCGTTAGGAGGTCAATGGCTTCAGTCATTGTCTTGCCATCAATATATAAGTCACCAATGGATAGTTTGTTATCATCACTCACGCGAATACTAATTTCAAATTTATGATCGCCGCGACGGAAAGCGCGGTCTAATGTATCAGCGAAGCTTTCCGGAATGTAATATTGGCGCAGGCGCAAGTTCCAATTATCGGCATTATTTCCGGGGGCTATAATCGATGCGCAGCTGCGTTGATCGGTGGCGCTGTTGCTGTCGATGAGCTCAGCTTTAGGCACAAGGCTGTTTTTCGATATCGGCTTGAGGCAGAGCGATTTTTCTGTGTTCTTGGCGCTATTGATGGTGGCGCCGTGTCTTTTCCATTCAATTTGATAACGCAAATAACGCCCATGCAATAAATCGCGTGGGTCATAACCCGATATCTCGACGCGCCATTCTGTGCCAGAGTTTTGTGCTTTGTGATTTGTTAAGCTTAGATAGCCTAAAACCAGAAATGGCAAAGTCAGAGCGATTAACAAGAAGGTCTTTTGTTTTGATAAAGTCATGATTTGTCTTCCTGCATAGCCATCAGCTTGAGTTTTATACGTGTATCGATCTTCAAGGCACCCCATAGAATAAGCAGCAAAATCACGCCGCTAATAATCATGCCGCCCCCCATAAAGAACATAGGCCCAGCAAGGTCGATATAGAGCATGAATATCCGCAATGTGATGAAGACGACAGAGGCAGAAACCAAGGCGTTGAGCCCTAGAGGTATGGAGAAATAACCGATGATGCCCATATAAAGGATAAATTGAACCGCGGACATAATCTCGCTACTGCCACGCCCCGGGATAAGGGATGATAACCAAAAAACGGCGGTGATCGCGCCAATAAGGCATAAAGCTCTATAGCGGGTATTTTGTGCAATGCTTGTGATGAATTGTCTGGCACCCATATGAATAGCAGCCCAAAAAGCGCATATAAATAACGGAACCCAAGACAGTGTTTTCAGCTCTCTGCTTATCCAGTCTAAATCGCTATACCACAGAATTGATGATGTAAGTCCCGCGATAATCAGCAGGCCTGCGCCTGTAACTAAATAGGTGTCATGCCATTCTTGGCGTAATTCTTTGAGCTTGGGGATCATGCCTGTGAGCATTAATACGTTAGGTACCGCGGCGAGTCCGCATAAATACAAGGCTAATTCTTGATGTGAGGCTAAATTAAGGTTGCTGATTTGTAAGTGTAAATTAAGGCCTAATGCCGTTATAAATCCAACTGTCCATGCCACGGCATTTAGGCGTGATAAACCAAAGCTTAGGAAGAGCGGTGTCGATATAATCAGCCAAAGCAATGAGGCAGAAGCCAGCGTACCGTTGAGTTGATAGACTTGGCCGATTAAGGCAATTAACGTTAAGTTTAAGCCACCAAGAATAAAAGTCGCGCCTTCACGCATCCAAAAATGGTTCGTCATCTTACCGCGCCAAACGGCATAAGCGATGGCGGCGTTTAATAAGAAATGACAAATTATTTTGGTTCCACCTGAAATATCTGCCCAGTTACTGGCAATCATTAAGGCGATGCCAGCAACAATGATCAGTAAGGACAGTCCAATAAGGCCGCGAAAATATTTAGCGCCGATGCCCTTGCGTTCATGGCTGAATATGGCTTTGGCTTGCTCTGCTGATATGAGATCCGCTTTAGTCCATTTTTTCAATTTTCGATTAAGGCTCATTATTTATAGTCCCCGATTATATCTAATAGGCGTGGTGTATTATTCTGTCCACGCGTAATGATTGTAACGTTATCAAGCCTTTATGCCTAGAGAGAAAATTGGCGGCGCGCTGAGGCGTTTATTTTAAGCAAAAAGCGGTGATGTCTCACGCCAGCCGAAACAGGCTTCTTTGACGTTTCTACCGCCAATTTCAACGATTTTTTTGCCAATGCGCTGACCGCCCATTTTATCGTAAAATTTGCAGGCTCGTTTATTGCCGCCAACAACCCAAAGCGCCATTGAATAGTGTTTTTGCTCTTTTAGGCTTTTTACGGTTTCTGCGAAAAATTGTTGTGCTAAGCCTTGCCCCCAATGATCTCTACCTAAATAAATAGCGTAAAGCTCAGATGAATAAGTCGGGCGAATGGCTGACTGACCTGGGATAGGGGTTTTTAACGGGCCGAACATAGAAAATCCTGCGGCGCTGCCGTCTTCTGCTTCAGCGATAAGCGTTGTGGCGATACCGTCCTTAAACCATTTAGTCCATTTTTCTTCGAACTCAGCGTCATTAAGGCCATCAAGGTAGTCTTGCGGGACTAACTCAATATATGAATCTTTCCAGCCTTGGCAATGAAGGGCCGCGAGGGCAGGGATATCCGTTACGGTCGCGTGGCGTATAATATAGGTCATATAAGACTAAGCTGCTTTCTTTTTAGCGGAGGCTTTTTTTGTTGGTGCTGACGCAGGGGCATTCGCATATTCGATTGTTGATGTCGGATAAGGAATAGTGAGGCCCGCTTTATCGACCGCTTCTTTTACCGCGCGGGTTAGGTCGGTTTTTGTTGTGAAGAAATCAGATGCTTTTGTCCAATAACGCGCTTTAATATCAACCGATGACGAGCCCAGTGTATCGACAAATATTTGAGGCTCTTTATCGCCAGTAAGGATAATGCGCGGTTCTTTTTCCAATATTTTATTCAGGGTTTTAACCGCTTTATCAATATCATCATCATAGCTGATGCTCATGACCAGATCATTGCGGCGCTGTGTGTTGCGTGAGAAATTACAAATGTCGCTGCTCCAAATTTTATTATTTGGAATGAATTGATATAGATTTTCAGCAGAGGCCAGTTCTGTCGCAAATAAACCGAGGCTTTTGACTGTACCTGTTATGCCTGCCGCTGTAATTGTGTCTCCGACATTAAATGGGCGTAAGAATAACAACATAACCCCTGCGGCAATATTTGATAACGTGCCTTGTAGGGATAAACCAATCGCAAGGCCCGCCGCGGCGAGAACCGCAAGAAGGCTACCTGTAGGCACGCCAAGCTTTGTCAAAATCATAATAGTGGCAAGCGCATAAAGCGTATATTTGGAAACCGCGCCAATGAAAAAGCGCAAAGTGGCATCGACACGATTAACTTTCTTAATGCGCGCTTCAATGAAGTTACCCGCGCTCCATGCGGCTGCAGCCAAAGCTAGAATAATCAACAAGGACCAGAAAAATCCACCAGAATGAGTGGATACGACTTGAATTTGTTCGTTCATAATAAGTAATCCTCAAAAGCTTTTAATAACCTAATTTCGGCACATCATAATGTTTTTAGGGTGGGTTGTCTAGGCTGGGGCGATGTGAGGGTGTAACCGCGCTGAAGCTTTAATCCCTGTGTGTATCGCTCATAGAATTGGCCCCTAATAAGGGGCCAATAACTATAATTCTTAATGCTGTAAAGCGCTTACTTCTTTTTATCTTTAGCAAATGGATTTTTCGATGTACGAACCAATAAACGTATAGGAACGCCCATTAAGCCGTAATCATCACGCAAGCTGTTAATGACATAGCGACGATAAGCTTCGGTCAAATCTTGCGGTACACTGGCCCAGACGGCAAAAGTCGGTGGGCGTGTGTTGATTTGCGTCATATATCTTAGACGGTTGGCACGGCCTTGTGTAAGAGCCGGTGGGTGATGGCTGACCACAGCCTCAAGCCAGCGGTTCAGTTTACCCGTAGAGACACGTTTATTCCATGTTTCATAAGCGTCAATGGCAGAGGCCATGAGCTTATCAAGATTCTTGCCATTAAGGGCTGAAATCGTTTGGAACGGCACGCCTTTAACGCTCGACATACCATGTTCTAAGCGGTGTAAATAATCATCGCGGCGCTCGCTACGGTCTTTAACTTCATCCCATTTATTGGCTGCAATGACAAGAACGCGGCCTTCACGGATAACGTGGCTGGCGATTGTGAGATCTTGCTTATCAATGCTCTCTGTACCATCAATCATCAGGATTACGATTTGTGCAAGGCGAATAGCGCGCAAGGCGTCATCCACGGCGAGTTTTTCGATCGCATCCGTGATCTTGCTTTTGCGGCGCATACCAGCTGTATCAACCAGTTTGAATTTGCGGCCGCCATAAGCCCAATCAACAGCGATGGCATCACGGGTAATACCCGCTTCTGGCCCGACCATAACGCGGTGTTCTTTAAGAAGGCTGTTGACTAGCGTTGATTTACCCGCATTTGGTCGACCAACAATAGCCACTTTAATTGGGTTTTCAGGGTCTTCTTCTTCAATTTCTACTTCAGCGAAATCAAGGTCATCACGGCCTTCAAGTTCATCAATGTCATCAACGCCAAATGGGTTGTCAATTTCTTCGCGGTTATTGTCAATTTCATCGTCTTCAGGGAAATAAGGCATAAGCGCATGGTAAATATCACCAAGGCCATGACCGTGCGCGGCTGAAATAGGGATAGGCTCACCAAGGCCAAGTGAATAAGCTTCAGCAACGCCAGAGGCAGCCTGATCTTCATTCTCACATTTGTTGACGGCGAGTATGACGGGCATATCACGACGACGTATCCAGTCAGCGAAATGTTCATCTAATGGGTTTAGGCCTTCGCGACCATCAACCATGAATAACACAACATCGGCATGCTCAAGGGCCGCTTCCGTTTGTTGGCGCATGCGCCCTTCAATGCTTTCGTCAAACTTTTCTTCAAGACCGGCTGTATCAATCAATTTAATTTTCTGATCGAAAATTTGTGCATCGTGAAGGCGCCAGTCGCGCGTCACGCCTGGGCGGTCATCAATAATAGCCAGTTTTTTACGGCAAAGACGATTAAATAGTGTTGATTTACCAACATTTGGTCGTCCAATAATGGCTAGTGTAAACGTCATAACAGCACCTAATTTTATATGTATTTCTGCACTTATTTGACGCGATTATTTACGTTTTATTTTACGTGTAATATTCGCCGCGCCTTGTGCGTTTAAACAAAATAAAACGCCAAAGTTAACGATAACCGAGGCGTTTATTTTATCGTGTTATCTTATGACAGGTTTTTTACTTATATGCCAGTACTTTTCCACTATTCGTGGTTAGGTATATCGCGCCGCCAGCAACAATTGGCGGTAAGGCAATAGATTCTTTAGTATCCCAATCGCCGATTTCTTCACCTGTTTTAGGATTGTAGTGGCGAATATGACCATTAGAGCCAGCGATAATAAGGTTATCGCTTGCCATGATCGGGCCGCGCCAAATGATTGGGTCTTCGCGATCTTTCGTATTTTCGTATGCGGGTAGGGCATTTACCCAAACAACCTGACCTGATAGGCGTGAAAGGGCAATGAGTTCACTGTCTGAGCTGATGACATAGACGTAATCGCCTGAAATCCATGGTGTTTGTGATCCGCCAATACTGCGTGACCAGACGCGCTCGCCGCTTCGTGTATCAATGGCGGCCATACGTCCACCAAAAGAAATGGCAATGACAACTTCGCGGGCAATAACCGGCAGGCCGCGAATTTCGACAAGGTCGTCCATGCCGCTATAACGGCGGACAGGGGACAGGTTATCAGACCATGCAACAGAGCCATTTTCAATGCGCAGAGCATAAATTTCACCAGAGGAGAATACAGGAACAACAATATCGCTATCCGCTGCAGGGCTTGCCGTGCCTGTTAGGCCCGTCATTTCTGAGACGGCTTGATATTCCCACAAAATTTGACCGTTATCGGTTGAGATAGCCAGTAGGCGGCTATCAGCCGTCACTACAAAGGCACGGTTTGATATGATGGTCGGGGCGCTACGTGCTGGTGCAGGTAAGTGTGAGACCCAAAGTGCAGAGCCGTCAGTGGCGTTTAACGCGTGGAGGGTATCAAAACCCGAAGTCACATAGACAATATCATTAGCAACGCTTATACCGCCGCCATTGACGTTTTCATCTTCGGCTTCCGGCTTAACTTTTACGCGCCAGAGCTGTTTGCCCGTATCAAGCGCAAATGCACTAATGTGATGAGCTGTGTCCATTGTGAATAGACGGTCTTCAAAGATAACGGGAGAAACAGATAAAGGTAATTTTTTATCGCTACCTTGGCCGATATCAGCAGACCAAAGGCGATTAGGTTTTTCTGTATCCAAACTCAAGGAGAGGTTATGCATTGCATGGTTCGGGTAGCCACCGCTTTGTGGCCAAAATTCATTTTGCCAAGCAGGGGGCAAATACATGTCTTCGCGCCCTGCAATGTCTTCGGGAACAAGTTGTTTTTCGAGTTGAAGAATAGAAATGCGGTCGCCTGGAATGATTGTTTTAACGTCGTCAGCTTCAAATAAGCTGCAGGCACTAATAAGGCCTGTCATCATGCTGAGCATGATAATTTTTTTGAACTGTGGCAATGTCGCTTTAGCGTGACGAAGTACAGACATAGTAATTTCCTTAATTTTATGGCTCTGTTTTTGACTTAAAAGCAAAGGCTATAAGCTATCAGATTGACCGAGTCTTATCGTATAGAGCTGCTCAAGTGCGATTGCGCGCTTAATAAGTGTTTCAGGCATGTTCGGCGCAGATTTAACAGCGGCCGCATCGAGAAGCGCACCAGCATAGTCTTGTACTGAGGCTAACAAAGCGGCGCGGTTTAACATGGCATGGTAGCGCCATACTGACCCGTCATCATTAATGAGCTCGTCGAGATCAGCCTTAATTTGCGGGCGTGTTTCTTCTGTAAGCGCATCCATTTTAATCTGAATGGCCATGAGTTTAGAAAAGTCCTGAAAGTAATTAGTGGCTTTTGAATTTGTGCTTAAGGCATCAAATGTTGCTAAAGCCGCATCTTTATCACCATTGCTTAAATACTGCCCAGCAAGCTGTAGGCTCGCAATAACGGTGCTGCCGCTTTTTTGTGTCTCGATAAAGGCTGCAAGCGCGGTGCTTTTATTGTCATCAGCGCTGTTTAATATGGTCAAAAGCGCAGTGGTGGCGCGCTCGCTGGTTGTGCGGTGATAGTGATCTGCGGCGCTTTTGGCTGCCGTCATCGCGATAATGAGAATAAGAAAGGCAATAATAAAACGGCCATATCTGTGCCAAATTTTCAACATTCTATCTTGTTTTAGGGCGTCATCGACTTCTTGGAGAATATCGCTCATTTTTTCTTTATCCTAAAATGGTAATTAAATAACAATAAATTTGTAACGCAATATCTGAATTTTACAATCAAATTTTGGGATCTGCGGGCTTATTATTGAAGCTTTGTGTATAGCTAGTATATTTGTTGCTAAATTCCTTCAGCAAAGTGAAATCTTGTAGCTCTGCGGGTTTATTGGCCATCCACTCATAAACGGGGGTACCGGGGGCAATATTGCCCTTTTTAATATCAATCAGATATTGGCGCGTAATGGTGTATTTTTGTAAACGCTTAAGGTCTTTGGCTTGCGGCAAGAAGGTGTTGCGCGATTGTGCCATATTGTCGTGATTGTCTTTGAGTTTCACATCAACGGAATCTGGATTGAGGCCACAACGTTCAATGCTGTCAAAATAAAGTTCGCCATCTTTATGGGTGACGCCTTCAATCCCCAGAACGATACGTTCAGAAAAGCCAATGGCGCGTAAATCATCTAAGGTCCACTCCGTGTCTTCGACGACATCGTGTAGAATACCAATGATCATTTTGGCGATAGACTCTGTCTTATCACGTGAAACGCGCAAGAAGTGATGGGCGTAATCTTCGTTGGTTTTATCTTTTTGCGCGATTAAGGAAGCAGAAGCAATAAAGCAGGCAAGGTTATAACCTGCGTCTAGCAACTCACCCTTTGCTCGTTTTTCGGCTAAGCGCGCGCAGATTTCATCTTTTGTAAACATAAATACCGCCTTTATCTGAAGGCTTAATCGATAGCCTTAACAATAAGTGATGCATTTGTTCCACCAAAGCCAAATGAATTAGAAAGTGCAACTTTGACTTTCTTTTCTTTGGCAACGAGGGGGACAAGATCTATACCCTCGCATTCTTCAGAAACATTATCAAGATTTAATGTCGGCGGCAAAATACCCGTTTGTAGTGATTTTATCGCAAAGATCGCTTCAACCGCGCCAGCAGCGCCAAGTAAATGACCCATAGCTGATTTTGTTGATGACATAGAGACTTTATCAAGAGAATTTTCGAATAAGCGTTTAACGGCGCTACACTCTATGCCGTCGCCCGCAGGGGTTGATGTGCCATGTGCGTTAATATAATCAACATCTTCTGGGTTTAGTTTGGCGTTTCTCAAGGCGGCTTTCATAGCACGGAAACCACCGCTGCCATCTGGGGTAGGGGTCGTAATGTGGTAGGCGTCGCCAGAAAGGCCGTAGCCGACAACTTCACCATAAATTTTAGCGCCACGCTTTTTCGCGTGTTCATATTCTTCAAGGACAACAATGCCTGCGCCCTCAGCAATAACAAAACCTGCGCGATCCCGGTCAAACGGGCGTGAAGCGGTTGTTGGAGAGTCGTTATATGTTGTATTTAAAGCGCGCGCCGCTGCGAAAGAGGCGACCCCCATCGGGCAAACGGCAGCTTCGGCGCCGCCTGCGATCATGACATCAGCATCGCCGAACATAATAAAGCGTGCGGCGTCACCAATGGCGTGCGTGCCTGTTGCGCAAGCCGTCACAACAGAGTGGTTAGGGCCTTTAAAGCCGTGTTTAATTGAAACGTGACCAGAAACCAAGTTAATTAACATGGCCGGGACCGTGAAAGGGGATAGGCGGCGTGGGCCGCGTTCTTTTAATGTTTGTGAGGTCAAGTCTGTTGTGCGTAGACCGCCAATGCCTGAGCCAATCATAACGCCTGTGCGTTCTTGGTCCTCTTCGCTTGTCGGTTTCCAGCCAGAATCTTCGATGGCTTGTTCAGCGGCGGCGATGCCATACACAATAAATGGATCAACTTTGCGCTGCTCTTTAGGTTCAAGATACTTATCTGCATCAAAAGCATGCGCAGGCGCGTCTTCTTCAGAAGAGAGCGGGACTTCGCCCGCTATATGTGAGGCCATGATATCGGGGTCGAAACCGCGTATTCTACGAATGCCAGATTGCCCTTTTGTAAGTGCCGTCCAGTTTGCATCAACACCATCTCCTAGCGGAGAAACCATACCCATACCTGTTACAACTACGCGTCTCATATTGGCCTCATATATCTAATAAATCGTGAACTATTGAAAGATAAAAGGCGGCAATGCGCCGAAGCGATGCCACCTTTAAAAAATTAATTAATTCTTATTCAGTGTGAATTAAGCAGCTTCTTTTTGGATAAAGCCAACTGCATCACCTACAGTTTGAATTTTTTCAGCAGCATCGTCAGGAATAACAACGTCGAAAGCTTCTTCGAAAGCCATTACCAACTCAACTGTATCAAGAGAGTCTGCACCTAGATCGTCGATAAAGCTAGCCGCTTCAACAACTTTTGATTCTTCTACGCCGAGATGCTCAACAACGATTTTTTTAACTTCACTTAATACGTCAGTCATTTTTTCTAAACCTTATTTTTTTCTTTTTTAATATTAATCACCACGAAAGAGGGGGCGGAGGCGAACATAGTACTTGATATTAACAAAAGCAAGTATTTTTACAAGTCCTTATGCAGACATCCGGTAACTATCTGATTTTTCTTCTATAATGTCGTCGGTCATGTGGATAAAGCTATTAAATATTTTATCGACCTTCGCATTGTTTAGGGCGGCTTCTTCGATTGATTTGTGTTCATCGGCAACGCAGCCTGTGAAGCCATAGACGAAATAATTAGCTGCTTTGCCCGCTAATGTCCCTACCGCAGTGTCTTCGATGACGATAGAGTGCTGACCTTCAAAACCACAACTTTTAGCGGCATGTAAGAACAATAAAGGGCTTGGTTTTGGCGCAGCAACCATATCGGCATTGAAAATACGGTCTTTTGAGAAATACTCAAGCAACTGAGCTTGTTCTAGTGATGCGATAATATTTTCGTATTCACCGTTTGAGGCAACACAAAGTTCAAATCGATCGTCTTTAGACAGTCTTTCAAGGCTTTCTTTTACGCCAGGGATTATTTCCTGTTGTGCTGTACGATTAATTTCAGCTTGCTGCATATAACCCATTTTGATTTCACTAACGCTTGTATTAAGTTTATAGCGATCAATGAGAATCTGCGCGCTAACGCTCATTTGCATACCCTTAAATTCTTTTTCAAGGGCGGCTGCATCGTATTTTTTTAGGTCGTCAGAAATGCTATGCAGTGATGTAGCGTAGCTTTCTGCGCTTAGGAATTCTGTATTTACTAATGTTCCATCACAATCGAATATTATGAGTGTTTTGTCGGATTTATTATTTTGTATATTGCTTTTCATTTTTCACACCTTATTTACGCCAGTTACAACTATTATTTTTGGGCTCTGGCTCGCTCCAATTCATTACGTTTTTTCTTTTGCCCTCCATAGGCATAATTACTGTCGGCTTTTCTGCGCTGCCGTTGAGTAATCGAGGGCAAGGTACATGACTATGAAAAATATATCAAGGTTATTTTGCGGTGCAGTAATATATATATTAGATAAAGTGATTTTTCGTGATGTCAATGGAGGCTTGTGCCTCACTCGTTGCGCTTTGATAAAGGCTAGTACAAAAAAACCGCGCCTCCGAGGAGGTGCGGTTTTTAGAATTTAAGATAGAAAAGTAACAGCAAAAGGCGGCTTATTCAGCAGCGTCTTCTGTTGTTTCTTCTTCGGCAGTCGCGGCTTCAGCTTTTGCAGCGGCTTTCGCAGCGGCAGCTTCAGCTTTAACTTCAGCTTCAGCAGCTTCAACAGCGGCTTCTTCTGCAGCAATTTTTTCTGCTTCTAAAGCTGTGTCATCAAGAAGTTCTTCTTTTGCTGTGTCTTCGCCTTGAGTAGATGCGTTTTCATTCATGTACTCAGTTTCAGAAGCGATCATCGCACGGCCAAGTTTCTTCTGTTCAACAGCTTCTTGCTCAGAGCGTGCAATGTTTAGTGTAACAATTGCTTTAACTTCTGGGTGAAGCATGATTGAAACATCAAACAAACCGATAGATTTGAAGTTTTGATTGATTTCAACTTGGCTGCGCTCAAGTTTAACGCCGCATACAGTGTCAATTGAATCTGTAATATCACGCGAGTTAACAGAACCGTATAACTGGCCTGATTCAGACGCTTGACGGATCAAGTTGATTGTTTTGCCATCAATTTTCTTAGAAACAACTGACGCTTCGCCAGCTTTTTTCTTGTTGGTTGCTTCAAGGGATGCTTTTTCTGCTTCAAAATAAGCAATATTGCCTTTAGTGGCACGTAGTGCTTTACCTTGTGGTAGAAGGAAGTTTCTTGCATAACCAGCTTTTACAGAGACGATTTCGCCCATAAGGCCGAGTTTCTCTACTTTTTCAAGAAGGATAATTTCAGTAGCCATAGTGGTAGTCCTTTCTTATCCTTTAACGTGACATTGGACGGCGTGGAGTCTGTTCAGATTCTAAACGAACATATGGCAAAAGAGCCATATAGCGCGCGTTCTTAACAGCTTTAGCCAGTACACGTTGTTTTTTGTTTGATACTGCAGTTATACGGCTTGGCACCATTTTGCCACGCTCTGAGATATATCTGCTTAATGTTTTTACGTCTTTCCAGTCAATTGCCGGAGCTTTAGAGCCTGTAAAAGGACAAGTCTTTTTACGGCGGAAAAATGGACGTTTTACTGTCGGTGCATCTGCTGCGCTCATTATGCTGCTTCCTTATCAAATTTTTTCGGTTCATCGCGATCGCTGCTTTTGTCAAGAATGACAGATTGGCTCTCGGTTGGTTTTTCAAGACGTGTTGTCAAGTAACGCAATACATCTTCATCTAGACGCATAAGGCGTTCTATTTCAAGAATGGCTGCTGAATCAACATCAGACTCAATAAGGAAGTAATGACCCTTACGGTTTTTGTTGATGCGGTAAGCAAGTGTACGAAGACCCCAGTTTTCAGTCTTTAGTACTTTACCTTTAGCATCGGTAATGATTTTTGAGAATTGCTCGCTCAGGGCTTCAACTTGTTGTGTGCTAAGTTCCTGACGTGCAATAACTACTGTTTCATAAATGGACATAGTAATGCTCCTCTCGGTTTTTATTGTAGGCTTATGAGAACTTACAATAAAAGCCAACCCTCATAAGAATTGGCGAGGTTAAGTTCGCCCGCACCATGCGGGACGTGGTAGTTATAGTGATTTGTAGCGCGCGGTCAAGGGAAATATGCTTTATTAACATATTTTCGAGGCAGCTTAAGGCCGCGCTGTCGGGTTAACTCGTCTATAGACTTAATTTAAGGGCTCTTCTCAGGATAAGCGGTATTTTAGGGATGATTAAAAATTAAGCTTTAATTTATCCGCCGTGGCGTTGAGCTCACTGTTTTTCAATGCTTCTTCAGCGATGACCTCTAAATCCTCATCGTTTCCACCGGCACTTTTGAAACGTTGATAAAGGAACATAGCCTGTCCGGCTAAGTTTGCACATTTGACTTTGTCAAAACGGGATAATTCTTCAGGCTGTTCTTTGAGTAATTTCTCAGCCAGTTTTGCGCCTTTATTAAAGAGTTTTGTCAGCTTTGGTGTGAACTTATCTCTTATGTGCTTGGGCACATCATCATATGTGTGTTGCGTCATGGCTATTGTCCCTGTTTGGTTTTTTTATAGGCCTATATAGAAAGGCGGCGCGTCTTGTTGTCAAGCCGCGCCGCAATATTAGAGTATTAAATTAAAGCGTAGCTAGAAACGCTTCTATTTGTTCTGGCGCGCCAACCGCTTGCCCCGTAATGTCGCGGTTAATGCGGCGGGTGAGGCCAGAGAGTACTTTACCTGCGCCAATTTCTACCATTTCCTCAACGCCGTTTTTGCCCATCCAAAGGACGGATTCACGCCAGCGTACGCGGCCTGTAATTTGCTCGACGAGTAAGTTACGTATTTGTTCTGGGTCGGTTACGGCCTGTGCGGTGACATTCGCAACTAACGGCACAATAGGAGCCTGCATATCTGTGGCCTGTAAGGCTTCGGCCATTTTTTCAGCAGCGGGGCCCATAAGCTGACAATGGAACGGCGCTGATACGGGCAAAATAATTGCGCGTTTGGCGCCTTGTTCGGTGGCGAGTTCAACCGCGCGGGCAACTGCGCCCGCATGACCGGAGACCACAACTTGTCCATCAGCATTATCATTAGCCGCTTCACAAATTTCACCCTCTGTTTGCGCGGCGGCATCCAAAGCCACAGCCTCAACGGCTTTCATATCAAGGCCAAGTATCGCCGCCATAGAGCCAACGCCGACAGGCACGGCTTGTTGCATTGATTGGCCGCGTAATTTTAACAAGCGCGCTGTATCAGCAAGGGTAAATGTACCGGCTGCCGTTAGGGCTGAATACTCACCAAGGGAGTGCCCTGCGACATAAGAGGCGATATCTTTTAGGTTAATACCGCCTTGTTTTTCAAGAATACGCATAATGGCGATAGATACAGCCATTAAAGCAGGCTGCGTATTTTCAGTCAGGTTAAGCGCATCATCAGGGCCTTCGCACATGATTTTAAATAGATCTTGTGATAATGTATCATTGACTTCACCAAACACTTCTTTGGCTTCTGTGAAATTATCAGCAAGGTCTTTGCCCATACCAATAAACTGTGATCCTTGACCTGGAAATACAAATGCGCGTGTCATGTTTTGTTCCTCATTTTATATATATAATTGCACTGCGGACTTTACCGCGCGTTTTTTAAAAGGGCAAGCTTGTTTTCTGCGTTGAGTACTCGCGGTGGATTGTGTATTTTTCTTGTAATAAGCGGCGGTTTATGTAAATATATAGACTTGTTTGCCTTATGATTAGGCGCGAAGAGGGATAATATGAACGAAAAATACGGTGTATTTAAGCGTATGCTTGGCGTTTCTGCCCACGATTCTGGCCAAGCTACAGCAATAGAGTGCAATGGTACGAAGCTTTACTATCGTGGTAATGCAGAATATGATGAATATGTTTTTGCAGACATATATGGCGAAAAGTTTGATGAGTGGGGATGTTTTGTCAGTGTTGCGTTTAATAATGCAGCGCTAGATGAAGGCGGCGTAATGTCGCAAATGCTAAAGAATGAATTTGGTTTTCGCGCAGAGAAAGACATTCCTGTGGCTCTTCTTGAGGCTTCGGAATTGCAAGGCCAAGAAGAAGCACCAGCAAAAGGTATTGCTATGAATGCAGAAGACTTGCCTTTAGCCAGAAAATACGCCTCCCATATTCAAACGGCGAATGCATGTAATGAGGCTCGTGTAGTTCGAAGCGTGCTTAAAAAAGGGTTCACACCATGAAGCCATCATTCCCTACCTATTACAAATATACGATCAGCCGTGATGATCTTGTTGATTTCTCGCGGCGTTTGGCTTTGTGCATTCCGCAAGATTTCCTGCGTGACCCGAAAACCCCGGTTGTGGTCTCCGTGAACGGTTCTTGGGCTAGTGGTAAGAAAATTATTTCGGATTTTGGTGTTGAGGCGCTATATGGTTTCGAGCCTGACCCTGAAGAGTTTAAAAACGGTTGGACGTCCGAGAATAAAGATAAATATCGCCAATATACAAAAAAGCGTCACGACCTTGGCTATATTTTCAATGGAGCGCTTGGTGTTGATGAGCATATGAGCGGCATTGCGCCTAATGGTGAACGCATAGAGGTTTTATTTGCTGACCTCTATTATGGTTTAAATAGTTTTAGTGGCTTCGAAAAAGGCGATAGATTAACCGGGGTCATGCTGCGCTTGTTAGAAGATCGTCAAAAGCGTGGCCATGGTGGAATATCGTATATGCAGAATAGTTGCCACCTTGTTGGTGGTGATGAAGGCACAGGGGGAAGTGAGGCTGTGTGTCTGGTCAGCGATATTGATGTGTCAATTGAGAACGCTATAGAAAAACACCGCTGCACGGATTTAACGAAGCATTTAAATGCACTTTTTGGTGAAGCGGCGCAGAATAATAAATGGGGGCGCTATATAGAGGTTCAGGTTCGGAACCCTAAGCTCCATAAAGAGGCCGATCTTCATAATGTCTTACAGGGTATGGGGTTTTCACCTTTATTACCCACTTAAGCTAATTAAATTCTAGGGTCTGAACGATGGCAGACTTTGGCTAATGTTGGTGGTTTTGTATCGGCTGGTGATACGTCTATATCGTCTTGATAATTAGGGAATACAGAAATCGGCTCAAGCTGCGCGATAACTGTTTCGCTTTGCTCTTTATTAAAAGCTTCTGTGAATTTTTCAGCCATTATCCGATTGCTGTCTGGGCGCCAATAAGTCCCCAATGACGCGCCAATAAGCTGTGTTTCGCCATTGCGTGCAGAGGCAACAAGATTGTTGCGTGCCGCCCGCACATAACCACTTTTTTGACCTTCAGCATATTCGTATTTTTTTGTAAAAATACTGTTCGGGCTAATTGTTTTGCCGTTATATTCGTAATTCACAGCGCCAAAATATGTTTCATAGAGATGGGGGTGGGCGGCTGTAATATGCTGCATCATCACGGTCATATCGCAGGCTGTGGATTTTGAATAATGCGTTACGCGGCGTTTTTTTGTTATATAAGGTTTTGAAAAGCCTGACGCATCGGTGAAAATTGTGTCCTTCATGCCCCATTGCTCAGCGCGCTTATTCATTAATGTGACGAAATCTGTATGCGTGCCAGAAACATGTTCTGCTATTGCATAAGCGACGTCAGCAGCAGATTTAACGATAATTGCGCGCGCGGCTTGGTCATAGGTTAAAACCTTACCAGCGGGGGCGCGCAAAGATGACGCGTTCCAGCCCTTTAAGTAAAGCATGGCTTCTTTTGATATCGTTAATGTGTCTTCAGGTGTTTGATTTTTATCGACCATATGTTCGAATAATAAATGCAGAGTCATGGCTTTGTTTAATGATGCTGTAACCCATTTTTTTTCTGGGTTGTGGCTATAATAAACTTCGCCACTTTGCGCGTTAATCACAAGCATTGATTTGGGGGTGCTTTGACCGCGCTTTGGAATGGCGTCTTTGGCGAGCGCATCGGATGGCATTACGCTAGCCAAGCCAATGGCGGCGGTAAGAAATAGCGCAGATAAGCGCATTTTTTTTGTTTTTCCCAGCAACATGTATTCCCCGATATAATCGCTTGATACGATTTATTATTATCGGGAGTTCTAACATAGAGTTTTAAGAATGGCAAGAGGCGAATACGTAAAATGAAAATTGATAAGCTTCTGATAAATACTTGCATTATTTTCATGCGCAGGTATGGTCTTGCGAGTTTTAATTTTTATCTGATCGCAGGAGAATACATATGTTTGATTTGTCAGGAAAGACAGCATTGGTTACAGGCGCAACGGGCGGTATCGGTGCTTCAATTGCACGTGCCTTACATTCACAAGGTGCAGTCATTGCAATATCAGGCCGTAATGGCGATAAACTTTCAGCCCTTGCCAGTGAACTTGGCGAGCGTGTTCACGTGTTGCCTGCAGATCTCGGCGCGGCTGATGGCCCTGTAACGCTGGCAAAAGCGGCGACAGAAATTCTAGGGCATGTTGATATATTGGTTAATAATGCGGGGCTTACGCGCGATGGATTATCTATGCGTATGTCAGAGAGCGATTGGAATGAAGTGATTAACGTTAATATGAGCGCGACGTTCAAATTAGCACAAGCCCTTCAACGCGGCATGATGAAAAACCGTTTTGGTCGTGTGATTAACATCACATCCGTGGTTGGCGTCACAGGTAACCCAGGTCAGGCGAATTACTGCGCATCAAAAGCCGGTATGATTGGTTGGTCAAAAGCGATGGCGGCGGAAGTAGCCTCACGCGGCATTACAATTAACTGCGTTGCGCCGGGCTTTATCGCAACGCCAATGACTGAGGTGCTGACTGATGATCAAAAAGCAGGCATTAATAACAATATCCCAATGAAACGCATGGGCGAGGCTGATGAAATTGCTGCGGCATGCAGCTTCCTTGCAAGCATTGAGGCGGGCTATGTTACAGGTCAGACTATTCATGTTAATGGCGGCATGGCGATGATCTAAGCGTTGAGCTTCGCACCTGATGCATTAAAGAGTTTTAGAGTAAGAATTAAAAGGCGCTTATTAATGGCGCCTTTTCTAACGGTTTTTTCAGGAAAGATGAACTAAAATGCGGGATTTATATGAAGCGGCGAATACGGCCTTAAATAATGCTTATGCCCCTTATTCAAAGCACCCCGTTGGCGCTGCGATACGCAGTAAAGCAGGGAATATATATGCGGGCTGCAATGTCGAAACAGCGCATTATATGGCTGTCCATGCCGAAACTTCGGCGATTTCAGCGATGATAACGGCCGGAGAGACGGAAATAAGTGAAATTGCTATCGTTGGGCCCGGCGTCGCGCTTTGTACGCCGTGCGGTGATTGTCGCCAGCGCATTCGTGAATTTTGTGTCATGGATACAACGCGCATTGCTGTATTTAACCGCGAAGGCGAAATGCTGCGCGAATATACGATGAATGAGTTACTGCCAGATTCTTTTGGTCCTGAGAATTTAGAAGAATTTAACGGCGGTAGCGCATAAGCGTATAACGCTGTTATTTCGTTTTTGAGGCCTCGATAATATCTGTGAAAAAATCTTTGTAATCTTGCATCGTTTTTTTCATGGAAAATTCATTCTCATAGCGTTTATAGCCATTTTCAACAAGGTCAATGCCAAGCGCTTTATTGTCACGTAACAGTTTTAAGTTACCGATCAGCGCTTCAACATCATCAATAGGAAAAGCGAGGCAATCACTTTTGTCTTTTACAAACTGTTTCGGGCCATCAGCTAGGCTGACGATTAACGGTGTCTTATTTGCCCAAGCTTGAACGAATACAGTGCCGAATGGCTCATAACGTGACGGGAAGCAGCATATGTCAGCTGCTGCGAGCAAAGCGGCGCGATCTTCGCGCCATCCTAAGAAGCGCACGCGATCTTCAATTTCTAATTTATAGGCAAGGGCTTTTAGCTTGTCTTTATCAGGGCCGTCTCCTGCCAGCCAAAGATAGATATTATTCACTTCTTTGGCGGCGTACATTAATGTATCAAGCGCCTTGGATTTATGCAGACGGCTTAAGGTGAGCACTATAGTGGCATCCTCAGGCGTTTCAAAATCGGCGCGATTAACAGGGGTGAATTGTGTTTCTGTTTCAGCAAAATTATTAATATGGCGAATTTTATCCGCCTGTACGCCGTTTTCAATTAAATGCCGCCCAATATCAGGGGTGATGGTCATGAAATAATCAGTATTGGCGAAGTATTTTATTTTATAATACCCACCTAAACGGCTAACGACGTGGTATTTTTTATCTTTTGGTGGCTTTGGCACTTTGCTGGCTGCACGCGACATCCATGTTTGCACAATATCAGGTTTCGTTTTTTTGATAATGCGCGCTAACTTCCACGAAGTATATAAATCTATTTTGCTGCCAAAAGGCAGAATATAGGTTTTTATGCCAGCAGCCCTAAGGCGCGGCACGCGTATATCATTAGCGCGTGTGGCGACTTCGATGTCAAAACCATTTTGAGCCATAGCAATACAGCTATCAACAAAAGCGGTTTCCGCACCGCCTGTTTTAGCCCCTGCGAGAAGTTGTAATATTTTCATTTTATAGGGTTTCTATATATGTGTGTGCTTATTCGAGACCGATGGTTTCTTTCAGCAGACGGATTAAATTACTTTGCGTCGCATCCATGCTTTTTAGAAGTTTTGTGCAGCTTTCCTCGTCAGAGGCAGGAACTTGCTTCATGAGCTTTTCGCCATAAGTGGCGGCGAGGTCAAAGTTTTTAAGGTGTTTTTTTACATCAGAAGGCTTGGCGTAATCTTGTATTAAAACAAGCTTTTCAAGGCGGTCTTCACTTGATTTTATGATCGGGTGAAGAGCGAGTTTCCATTCAACAAAACGGTTCTCAATTTCTTTGCCTAAGTCTTTATGGTTTTTTTTGCATGATTTTGCCGCTTTGCCGACGACCGCTTCGACGGATTCAACGGAGCGAATAATGCCATGTGTGTTGCGAATTAAATAATATTTCTTGGCCTGTTCTTCACTGAGGCTTTCAATGAGAGCCTCAGTTTCTGCTTTATAGCGGCTTATTGGTGTGTCTGGCGCGGCTTCAGATACTTGTGTTTGGGCTTCTTCAGCCAAGGCTTGTGATGCCCCGTTCGGGCTTAAGATACACAGAGTTAAAAGCAGTGACATGTATATATGAGCGTGACGCATAATTAAGGGCTTTCCAAATATTTTTATTAATTTGACTGTTAATAATATAAATTAATGGGCGAAAATATCAACTTCGGCCCAGCCTGCACTATCTAAGTCACCGCGTGTTGGCAAGAAGTCAAAACAGGCTTGTGCAAGTTCCATACGGCCTTCACGTACCAAGTTCGCATCGAGTTTTTCTTTCAGGCGGTGCAAATAAAATACGTCACTGGCGGCATAGGCTAGCTGTTCTTTGGTTAATGTTTCAGCGCCCCAATCAGAGGATTGCTGTTGCTTGCTGATATCAACATTAATTAACTCGCGACATAAATCACGCAAGCCATGGCGATCTGTATAAGTGCGAATTAATTTGGACGCTATTTTAGTGCAATATACAGGCTTAACATCAACGCCAAGGAAGCGTTTAAGGGCCGCGACATCAAAACGAGCAAAATGAAATATTTTTGTGATCGTTGTGTCAGACATTAATTTTTGTAAATTAGGCGCGTCTTTTTGGTCTTTTTCAATTTGAACCAAATGCGCAGTGCCGTCACCGGATGAGATTTGAATTAAGCATAGGCGGTCACGACCATGTATTTCTAAGCCCATAGTTTCTGTGTCAACAGCAATAGAGCCACTGAATTTAACGTCATCGGGAAGGTCGTTCTTGTGTAGAGTGATACTCATAGGAGTTTTTACCTCAGTTGTTTATGCGTGATAATTATTAAGATAGTGCATGTTGCCTTAAGCTGATGCAAGAAAATAAATCGCAGCGCTATTTAGTCTGTGGCTTAATTTAGCTCATGGCTTTATGCGCAAGGTAAACAACCTGTTTACTTGGTGTGTATGGCGCCAATAACAGGCATTGTATCTTGGTTTTTATAGGCTGAAAAAGAAAAATAAGGACGTTGAGTGTATTTGTCGGTTTGAAAAAAGTGATAAGCGTGATAAATTTGTTAACCTATGAGCGGTATCATAACCGCAATATTAATTTTCTATACCTTATTTGGGGGCTCCATGAAGTGTTTAATTGTAGATAGCGATAAGGCTGCATCAGAATTGATGCAAAGCCGCTTGGTCGCTTTAGGGCTTCATGCGTCAGTTGAGCCGGGGCGTAATATTGCGCTGAAACGTTTAGAGAGCGAATCGTTTGACTTTATTGTCCTCGACCCCACACCGATGCGCGATGCCCGCCCATTTATTCGTGAAGCACGCCGTGTTTTAAAGGCAAACCCGTATATGGTTCTGGCCAGTGAAAGCCACACTTTAGAAGAAGCCATCCAATCAGGCTTTAATGATTTACTCCCTAAGCCATTTGAGCCCGAAGCCGTCGACCTTATGGCGCAAAACGCAAAAACACTGACTGAGCTTGTTGATCATCTTGGTGATGATAGTGAAGATTTCCGCAGCTCAGGGGGTATTATTGCTAAATCCGCGTTTAATCAATTATTTCTATCTTGTGTTGATCGTGCTGACCGTTATGCAGAGCGCTCATATTTACTGTATATCTCATTAGATAATTATCAGGAGATTTTGCAAAAAGATGGGCCATATCCTGCGGAGTATAGCGCCGCGCAGCTTGCGCGTAATCTTGTACGTTTGCGCCGCCAGAGTGATATTATCGGCCAAACGCGCCGTAATGAATTTGTTTTACTCTTGCAGCGCCCTGTTTTTGAAACAGAACCAATTGAAGCCGCGCATCGTTTTGCAGAAGCTTTGTCAAAAATGCATGATATCACATCACTTGGCGCATCACGCGCGCGCATTGCTGTGCGTTTGATTGACCTTCCTTTGGGGGCAAAGCGCGTTGAGCATGTCTTTGAAGTAAGCGAAGCGCCAGTGACAGTTTAAGTAACAGTTTAGGTGACAGCTTAGAGCGTCTTATGCACTCGAATAAGGCTTTACTCCGCGTCATTACTGATCATTTCACATCTCTGCTTCATATGAACTAACGGGCTTAATATCGCCGCTATGCGGTTTTTACTTGTCGGGCATAGGGCATGTGCGATATTGTAAAGGGGTATAGTTTCGGCTATTTCCATTCCTTTTTATTCGAGTCCTTCGAAGTTCATGCATCTTAATCGTTTTTATAAAATCTTTAGCGTCATCGCTTTCGCTTTTGTTCTGTTGTTAATTTCACAGGGCCCGCGTAGCTATGCAGGCAGCGCGCCCATAAGCGGCATAAAAGAAACGCAGAATGATTTACGCGCACAGCTACAATTAATCGAGGTTCTTGATGGTGCTTTGACGCCACAAGATAACTTCGTGCAGGTCATACAAGAGGGCTATCGCCTTGCGACAGATGATGTCGTCGCGATTAAAGTTTATAATGAAGCGCAGTTAACGGATAGCTATCGGGTTGATGCTATTGGACGTATTTTTATGCCGCTTATTGGTCAAGTGAATGCGATGTCGAAAACCGCAGCGGAGCTTGCTTTTGACATAGAGAAGAAACTAAAAAACGGTTATTTAAAACAGCCCAGTGTCACCGTCGACATTGCCGCTTTTCGTCCGTTTTATTTGCTCGGGGAAGTTCGCACGCCGGGTAATTACCCTTATGCTTATGGTATGAGTGTCATTAAAGCTGTCGCTATTGCCGGTGGGTATACGCCTCGTGCCAATCAAAAGAAAATAATGATAGAGCGCGCATTTAATGGCGGCAAAGAACATATTGAAGCGCAGCGGGGAACCCTGATTTACCCGGGCGATATTATTACCGTAAGCGAACGTTTTTTTTAATCTAAAGTCTTTCAGAGAGCCCAATGAGCCAAGAACAGCAATCAATGCAACAGAATAATAAAAGAGAGGCGGGGGCATATAATGTGCCGCCCTCTCAACGTTATTCTCATGTTGATAGCGATGCCGTTCGGATGGACTTGCGACGCCTTTTGATGACTTTATGGCGTCGGCGCTATGTTATTGTCACCGTGATTGCCATGATGATGGCGCTGGCTTATTTCGGCGCGGAGCGCATTACGCCACTATATAAATCAGGGGCGTTAGTGCTGGTTAATGAGCATTATGATTCAACGCAAAATGATTCAACGCAAATGCTCAATGAGGTTGAAATTATTCGCTCTCGCGCTCTGATGATGGATGTTATTAAGCGCCTTGATCTCTATACAGATCCTGTTTTCGCGAAAGATTTGGATTTTCTGCGTACGCATCATGAAAATCATAATAACGTGACGGCGGGAATAGGCTTTAAAAGCCTAAAGCTTAACCGTGAGGGTGATCATCAATCTGGGGCGAGCGAGCGTTCAAAGACAGATAAATGGCGCTATGAAAAAGAATTAGGCTTATTAATTAACCGTGTCGTTAAAAATCTAGAAATTCGCCCGATTAAAGGCGCTGCAGTCCTGTCGATTACATATGCATCCCCTTCGCCAGAGCGTGCGAAGAGAATGGTTGATGTGGTGGCTGATGTGTACGTGAGTTCTCGTTTAAACAAGAAGTTTGAAGCCACGCGTAAAATCACGAAACGCCAAGATGCGCGTTTGTCTAGTTTGCGCAAGCAGCTTAGAGACGCGGAGCACGCTGTGGAGGCTTATCGCGCTAATAATAGTCTTATATCAGGGGCGCTCTCTGATGTTACTGGGCACCAAATGTCTGAAGTAAGTCGTCAATTGGTTTTGGCGCGCACGCGTTTGACCGAAGCGCGCACACAGCTATCGCAAATTAGCGGTTGGGCTGAGGAGCCATTAAAAATTGAATCTATAGCGACACTGAGTGAAGGTCATGTACTCAGCGCCCTTAAGCTTAAGCAAAACGAAATAGAACAAGAATATGCCGATTTGTTTAAACGCTATGGGGAGAAACATCCTGAGTTAATACGGATCACTGCCGAGCGTGAGAATATCAAGGAAGATATTGGCGCTGAGCTGTTAAGAGCCGCCGCGCAATTAGAAAATAATCTGACGATAGAATTATCGCGCACGAAAATGCTGGCCTCTGACCTTGCCGCTTTGGAAGAAAAGCGCAAAATAGAAAATCAATCAGCTCTGCGTCTGCGTGAGCTAGAAGGGGAAGCGGCGGCGATACGTCAAGTTTTTGAAACTTTCCTAGGGCGCTACAAAAATGCAGACCATCAAGATGGTTTAAGCGAGGCGGACGCGCAAGTTCTTTCTTATGCCTCGATACCGCAAAGTCCGTTTTACCCCAATAAACCGCTGCTTTTATCTGTATCAGCGCTATTGGGGCTTATCGTTGCGCTCGGCTTGATTATTATTCTAGAGAGCTTAGCCAATACTTATCGTAGTGCATTGAAAATTGAAAAAGATACGGGGCTTATCTGTGTCGGCGCTATACCAAGCGTTAAGGTTGGTAAGAATGAAAACATTTCTGATTATGTGATACAAAACCCGACATCGGTCGTCACTGAAGCGTTGCGATCAATGAAAACGGTTGTTTCCCTTAACCAAAAGAATCAAGGTAAGCCCCTTGATGTGTTGGCGATTACGTCATCATTACCCAGTGAAGGTAAGTCTACAATCTCTGTATGGTTGGCGCGATTATTGGCGCTTTCAGGTAAGCGCGTATTATTGATCGACTGTGATTTACGCCGCCCAGCGGTCCATAATATTATGGACCATAAAAATGACTTGTCTTTGGTCGAGTATTTAACGGATAAGGCCAAGATGAATGAGGTTATCTGTAAAGATCCAGTGACGGGGTTAGAGTTCATTCTTGGGCGCTCTGTGTCTAACACGGCATTAGATTTGTTAACATCTGAGCGTATGGAAGATTTAATCAAAACTGTGCGTAAGGATTACGATCTTGTCATTCTTGATACGCCAGCATGCATGGCGGTTTCAGATTCTTGTGTACTTGCAGGCTACGCTGACCATGTTATCTATGCTGTATGCTGGGATAAAACGCCTCGTGATATTGCCTTAAGCGGCCTTAAAAAACTCAGAGATCTTGGCTTTAATGACTTAACCGTGGCTTTTTCCTTAGTTGACCTAAAGCGCCAAGCTAAATATGGCTATGGTGAAACAGGCTATTATTATTCTGATTATACAGATGGCGCATAAAGGTTCTACCTACAGGCTTTTATAAGCTAAAGCGGCATGATTAATGCGTAGCTTAAAGAGCAATTCCCTTATATATAAATCAAGCTCTTAAAAAATTATTATGGATTATTAGCGACTCTTCTTGACAAACGTACCAGCTTTAACATAAACATTAGCCAGCCCTAATTATTATGAACAATTATTGTTGGAAATGCATATGGTAAACATAAAAAATATTACTTTAAAGCAAGGCCGTCTAGAAACATCAAGGTTACGCCACCAACCCAATAGCTTTACATTGGTTATACGTGATGACACTCAGCATGTTACACGCCCCCTCAAAGGGCTTATAACCAATCATATTAATAATAATCAGCTATCAAAATGCGCACGATTTAATCGTCAAGCTAAGGCGGGCGGGCCTTCGATGGAAGAGCATGTGAGTGATGTTGTTGAAAATGCCTACCGGAGTTGGATGCATAAATCTTTGAAATCGCTAGGCCGATATTTAGATTTGGATAAATCTGGGCTCACATCTGGGGCCGATAATGATTTCTATGTACATCTTTATGAACCAGAAGCGCTTGTCGGGGAAATCTTGCACAAGACAGAAAAACCCGATGACGGGCTTGGTCTTGATAACCCATATTATATTTCCCTTGATGACATGATTACCGTTCCTGAAGGGCGCGGCGGGGATATTTCCTTTTCGAGACTATTCTCCCTTTGTGGTAAAGATTATTTTGATTATGTCGCGCGTCCCGGCCATCCGAGTATTGCGGACCAAATGATGCGCGTTCGTGCGGATTTGCAAACACGCTTTGAACAAACGGGCGAAATGGCCTCGATTGTTTTGTTGGAGGATAATATACGCCATGCACGTATGTTGAATTGGCTTGAAAATAAAATGGATGAAGCAGGCCTTTTTGAATATGCGACTTTGGCTGGTATCTCAACGTGTTTTTGTTCTGCTTCACCGTCTGAACTGCAAGATATTACGCATAAGGGCGAAAGTGTCCCTGTTGCCATTGGCGTGAATTACAGAGGCGTGAATTCAGATGTGCAAACACCACGCGACCTTATGTTTGACGGCTTTGTTGTTAAGATAAACGGTGAAAAAGGCCGCCTCCCTGGAATATTTATGGATGTAGCTTCGCGCTTTTCTGTACAAGAAAAATTTGCGGATGAGTTTAAAAGTGATATAAGACGTATTAATCGAAGTTTTTGTTTCGAGATTAAAAAAGCCTTGGGCGTTGATGTACCGCTTTCGTGGTTTATTAGCTCTGAGCCTGTTGCTCATGTCACAAAAATGTCACCTCAAACGCCCATGATTAACATCATGAAATAAAACTCAGGATTATTGATGGTCTCGTCTATTATACCCGCTTCGCCTTTTATACTGGATTGTGATACGGGGCGTGATGACGCCTTGGCTATTTGGTATGCTTTGGCTAAATCTCTACCGCTATGCGGAATCGTCGCCTCTTACGGCAATACCCCCCTCGAAAATGTTATAAAAAACTGCCAAAACGTTTTGGCTTATTATCCTGATTCCGTTATCAAAATTGTTGCAGGAGCCGATAAGCCAATCCAACATCATCCCTATTTCACAACTGTTGTTGAGCCGCGCCAAAAAGCTTCAGGTAACGGATTGTGCAATATAGAGCTGCCTGTGCAAGATAACCCAGAATCTTTGATTTATCACGAAGCGCTTGCTGATCGTATTCAGGCCATATCTACACTGATAAAAGCCGAATATGCGAAGCAGGGGCGCAAGCTCACTTATGTGATTATTGGGCCGGCGACTAACTTTGCATTACTCTGTCGGGCGCTTGGTGATGACCTACCCACCTATATTGAGCGTGTAGTTATGATGGGCGGCAAATTTGATGGGTTGTGGCATGATATGCCTTGGGCAGATTTTAATATTGGCGCAGACCCCTATGCGGTAGATATTATATTGCGCTCAAATATCGAGTTTTGTTTTGTGCCGATGAACGCTACATATCCAATTTATATGACCGTGGAAGAAATTGACGGGTTAAAAGCGCAAACAGATATAGCTGTACAAGCCAAACGCATTATGTCGGCGCATTGTCACTTGTTTTCACCTGAGCCTGTTTTTCGTTTTCATGACCCCATGGTTATGGTTGCATTAAGCGCTATTGAACAGTTTCAGGAGGTTGAAGTGACGATAAACCTCGATGAAGACGTAGAGTGTTTTGGGCAAATTGATCGTATAAGTGGCGAAGTCAGGAAAGAAGCGCGCTACGTTCGTCAATTTACCTTAGATGAAGCGCTTATTGCGTCTTATAAGGCTGAGTTATTGCATATGCTGGGCTTCGCTCAATAAGTTCGCTCAATTAAGAATGCGTGTTTTTAGTGGTACGCGGCTCATTACTTTACATCTTTAGGTGTTTTTTATACTTATAGATAGAGTAATACTGGAACAAGAACAGTTGGTATGTTACTATATTTATAGGATAGAACTTATTAAGGTGATTATACCAATGCGCCCAGCTTCAGCCTTTGCAATAATAGCGACATGCTTGTTTATGCTGTTTTATGGTAGCGCTTCATATAGCGCGCTTATAGAAACGCCGCAGTCAGATATTCCCGTGGCCGAAGAAGATATCCCTTTCTGGGAAAAAGAAAATACCCCTCTAAAATTAGTTAACCTATATGAGCATCGCCTGCCATTTTTCAAGCTGATTGATCAAAATGCTGATTGGCTGCTGAGCGATGATGAAATTGTGTCATTCTTATTGGCGCGTTTCAAAGCTTTTGATGCGAATAGAGACGCTGAATGGGACGAGCAGGAATTAGATAAATTGCTCTCTGCGTTCTCAACAGAGCTTGCCTTGATCTTTGATGGTGGTAATGAGCGCCGTGCTAGACGCTTACGTATACGAATGGAAGAGTGCGACGCCAATGAAAATGATATGATTAGTTGGACTGAGTATTACAAGTGTATGCGCCACTATTACAAAGTTATGGATAGCAATGGCGATGATGATGTCGAATTTATAGAATTCCGCACTATTGATGATAAACTTTCGCCTGTATCTGGTGGTGGCTCGTCTCGATTAAAAGTGCCCGAGTATAAATAGGATAAAAATATGCCTGCTCAAGCAAATTTAAAAACAAACACGAAGATCAACTCAAAGATAAAATTGATTGAAACCGCGATAGATTTGGTTCGTTTGAGCAGTTATACCGATGTTGGCGTTAATGAGATTTGCAGAAAAGCTGGCGTCACAAAAGGGGCTTTTTACCATCATTTTAAATCTAAAGCTGCTTTGTATGCTGAGGCAGCGGCCTATAAAAAATCTAATGAAGCGTTGATGTTGAATTCTTTTCTTGCAGATAAGCATGAGCCGCTTAAAAAGCTGAATAACATGATCAGCTATGTTTATTATAAGGGCTTTCAGAATACAGAGACCCAAAATAAGCGCGTCAGCGGCTGCCCATTTTTTACGGCGGGCGCTATCAACTCAGGTACTGATGACCTTATTTGCGAGGCTAGCAAAGATTATGTCGAGGGGGAAGTGGGGTATTGGATACGCGTGATTACTGATCTTGCTCACAACGATTTTATTGAAAAGCCAACGGATATCCCGCAATTGGCGCGTATGGTGTACCAATATGTTAATGGTGTTTTGACTTATTCACGCATCTTTAACGACGAACAAATGATGAAGGCTGATCTAGAGGCGGGCATATATCGCTTCTTACGCGTGGTCTAAATATCTTTAAATTCCCCATAGTATTGTTAACGAAACTCCGCTTAAGGCGTGGGGTGCTATGGGCTATTTAGCTCATCCGATTTATTAGAATATATTTTATTGCGCCATACCGAGCGGTATGCTATGATTACTTATTAGAGTTTAGTAGTTTTAGTAGTTTTAGTAGTTTAAATATTTTATATAGGAACAGAAAATAAACGGCCTTATCTCCCCACAATAGATAGTTCTTTGTTATCCTCTCTATCTTGATAAGTCGTTTTTTTCTGGATCCGAATTTAAGCTTTTTTTTAATGGGTTGTGGATTCTTGCGTTTTTTAGTATTAGCAAAGCCTAAATTAGCTGTTTGCTGATGCTTAATTGCGCATTATAGAAAAGGTATAGTTGGTCGAAAATGAGTTTAAATAATTCTTTAAATTTCCTTATAGTTGATGATGTTGAGCTTAATTGTGTATTTTATAGCGCGATGCTCGACCATCTTAATCTGAAATCCACGGCTGTATCGAGCGGCGCTGAGGCTATTGAGCTTTGCAAAAAGCAGCATTTCGACATTATCTTTATGGATTGTCTTATGCCTGAAATGAGCGGCTATGAAGCGACGAGTATATTGCGCGAATACGAGAATGAAAATCAGCAAAAACCGACTGTAATAATCGCGCTTACAGCGCAGATATCTAGCGAAGCGCGCATTAAGGCTATAACAGTTGGAATGGATGACTTCGTGCAAAAGCCGCTGACCACGGAAGCTCTGTCTGAGGTTGTTGATGTATGGGGTGGGATATGTCGGGCGCGTAAAGACATGGAGCCAGATATACAACACGCGCCATTTAAGGGGCATGATGGCTTGAGCGAGGATTGTGTTCTTTTTGATGGCGATATGGCTTTATCCTTAAAAGGCCTATTAAAAGATAAATATGAGCAAATGGTCGGCCACTTCAAAACCGATATTCAAAATTATGTCGGTGCGGCTTATGAAGGCGCGGAAACAGGCGATTTGAAAAAAATACATATGGCCATGCATACAATTAAATCGACGAGCCACCAAATAGGCTTGCTGCGCGTGGCTCATTTAGCCGCTAAATTAGAATATCTATGTGACTGTGAGTATAGGCAGGCCGAGACTGCGCCTTGCGGCGTTACTTTGCGCAAGCAACTGGATCACCTTCAACAAGCTTATATTTTGTCAGAAGAACTGCTCGATAAAATTTAAGCGGGGCTTTGCACTTTTCAAATCGTTATAATTCGTTTATTCTTATAGGCTGAACGCATGCAATATGCGGATCATCCTGAAGGCATCCAGATACGGAGAATTATAATGAAATCTAAACTATTAAGCACCCTGCTACTTTGTGGGGCATTATTGGTTTCGCCTGCAGCGTATGCAGGTGACGATTTCACACAGACTGATGAAAAATGGGATGTGATGATCGGCTTAAGCGTAGCCAGTGTCCCGCAATATTCTGGCGCTAAAGACCAAGATTTTATTGCTATACCTGCTGTGGTTATTGATTACGAATTTCACAAAAACAATCATATCTTTATAAATAGTTATAAAGGGGCAGGCTATGAGTTTGCAGGTGATCATTTCATTTGGGGTGTTAAGTTGGATTGGCGCCGTGGCCGCGATAGCGAAGATGCCCGGATACTTACAGGCATGCCTGATGTTGACAGTACGGTGACGGGTGGCTTTTATGGCGGCTTGAAGCTCGGAGAGCTAACGCTTATGGCTGAATATGCCGCTGGGCTTGATAATAATAACGATGGCGTTCTGAACACTTTATCAGCCAAATATGCGCTGCATTCAGTGACGCATCCTATGAACGGCTATGTCGGTGTTAAGGCCGTATATGGTGATGATGCTTATAATGAGAGTTATGCCGGTGTCACGGACCGCTTTGTTACGGCAGATCGCCCGCTATATGAAGGGGAAGCTGGGTTTGTACGAGTTGGGGTCATTGGCGGCGTCGATTATTTACTAGAAGATCATCATTATTTTCGCCTAGATACAAGCTATATGAGCTTACCAAGTGGCGTGTCCGATAGTCCGCTCGCTGGAGAAAGCCACGAATATAGCGCTTTAGTCTCATATGGTTATAAGTTCTAGGGTGAATAATAAATATAAGTATAGAGATTAAAAAGCGGCCTATATCGGCCGCTTTTTATTATGATGGTTGCTGTGCTTTTGGCGTAATTTTAAAGCTATGAATATTAATATTGTCTTTGCCGCGCGCTAAAATTTCGCCGACATCATAGGCTTTTGCAGCGTGGCTAATATTCTTGACGAGCGTATTAATGATAGATGTGCTTGATTGATAAGAGTTCATCATCGTGAATACAGCGCCAGCTTCAATATCTTTACATTTCTGATCTTGATCAGGGTCATCAAGGGAGCAAAAGACTTTGAATGATTTCTTTGCTTTGACTTCATGCGCATAATTGCGCGTCTTGGTATCAAATTTTGCGTCTTCCATTACGTATTCGAACAAATCATTGATCGTCTCACGGTCATTCTTGTCAAGAGGATTACCGTTTATGTCTTCAATGCGCAGGTCTGGCGTATTCATGATCATATAGTGAAGAGCGTTGATCATAAACTCACCGAGCAAGTCATTTGCATATGATCTTTGTAGTGTTGATTGTTTTTCAATGGCGTTATAGCCAATTACAGCATAGCCATTATTACCAACTAGGCGGAAAATTTCACGTAGCTCTTCATGGGTTTCATTTTCTGGATATGAATCTTTTGCTATTTTTTCTATATTTGTAATCAGTGAGCCAACGCACATGATAAGTGTTTTGTCATAGTCTTTATTCCAGTGGGCTATGGTTTTTTTATCAATGTCTTGATAGCGTCCTGTAATCGCCGTGGCTTCGACGTTAGTGCTTTTCATCTCAGGCTTATGGGCGTTGATTTCTTTTAATGCAGCAGCATTGAATTTCTCAGCAAGATCAATAAATGTAATTTTTTTAATATTCTCTAATTGCTTTACGACATGCCACTCTTTATCAGAAAAAGCGGAACCTTGACCGACAATAATAACATGCTCAGCATCGTTAACTTCTTGTGCGATATTAGAGCCTTGCTCTTGAAGGATCTCGCTTTCTTTCCAGAAAGTAAGATAGTTCTCATTGTTACGTATAAACGCATCAAATTTAACGCCGCCGCCATTTAAATATGCGTATTTACCCGCATTGGCTCTATCTTGACCAAATAGCAGTCCAAGCGTTGCTTCTGCAATGCCTTCGAGTTGTTTATTTTTTACTTTTTTATTCACTACACACACCTTTATACTATGGCTTTAACTGCACGGTCCCACATATCTTGGAACTGGACGCGATAAGCTGCATTAATCGCAGGATAGTTTAATACAATAACTGTCGGCTCATTTTCAAAAAGCATAATGGCGAGTTTCTCTCCAAATGCATAAAATGGCACAGAGGCAAATAAATCTTTTGGTAGCATGCGGTATTCAGCGTAACTTTCACCAGGCATATAATCATCATTCTCTCGAATGAGAATTTTAAAGTTAAGCCCTTTAATTGATTGCATGCGTTCAATATGCGTTTTTGAATAATCACCAAGCCAACGGACGAAATCACGTTCGTTCACATTGCTCACGACTATGTCTTTATTGTCACTGCCGCGTAATGTCTCAAATATTGTATCGTAAAAGCTAATAAGGCCATTGCGTCCTGTAAACACTCTCACTTCGCCACTGCGCACTTTGACGCCTTCTAAGCCTACAAATTCAATGCCGCCATATTCGAAAGTCGATTTGATATTCGCGATAGTGCTTTCGCGTGGGCTCGTTGAGCCATTTTCTATGCTACCAATCGATGTAGCAGAAATGCCAGTGCGCTCTGATAAGTCGGCTTGTGACCAGTTTAAAAGTCCGCGTGCGCCTCGTATTTGTGCTGCTACTATTGACATATTTTGCTTCCTTGGGTGAGGCTATTACGCCTCGTTTCAATTTCAAGATTAGGGGGCTCTGTATAGTGATTGGCCGCTTAATATTAAATCTGCTTACGATTACGTTTTTAATAAGTTTTTGTATTCAGTAACTTTATAGATGGAAGTTATACAGTTATCAATAGAAAAATGCAAGGTAATTATGAAAATAATTCGGTCTTATTTTCAGTTAACTTTGCATTTGCGCAAGAAAAACTTAATTTTTCACAAATATAACTTGACATAACGGTAATATATGCGGTAAAACTAGCCATTGTTTGTATATATGTGTCCCATTTGTTTGAGATTGAGAAATTTTATTTCAAAGGGGCTCCATATCAGAATACCTCACACATAACTCGGCCGCTGGAGTAATCCAGCGGCCAATTTTCTGTATATTTAATGCGTTGTGTATATGCGCGTATGGGCGCTTATGCGGCTTTAAGCTTCTCGCGGCGTAATAATGCATCTGGGTCAGCATCGCGTCCTCTAAAGCGACGGTACAATAAGTCAGGATCTTCGCTGCCGCCTTTAGATAAAACTTCAATGCGGTATTTATGCGCGACGTCTTGATTGTAAAGGCCTGCTTCTTTGAAATACTCAAAAGCATCAGCATCCAGAACTTCAGCCCATTTATAACTATAATAACCAGCAGAGTAACCACCGGCAAAAATATGGCTAAATGAAGCCGATGAAGGACCACCAAAGCGATCAAAGAGGCGACAATCTTTTATCGCTTCATCTTCAACGGCAATAATGTCATCAAGATTTTCAGGTATGCCATTATGCCATGCCATATCGATTAGACCCAAACTAACTTGACGCAGGCCCATCATGCCAATCATAAAGTTCTTGGCTTCGACGAGTTTGCTCACCAGCTCAGCAGGGATTTTTTCGCCAGTTTCGTAATGCTCGGCGAATAAATCGAGAGTTTCTTTCTCATAGGTCCAGTTTTCTTGTAACTGTGAGGGTAGCTCAACAAAATCCCATAGCACATTTGTGCCTGAGAGCGATCTATACTCACAATCAGCCAATAGAGCATGAACGGCATGGCCAAGCTCGTGGAACAGCGTAGAGACCTCATCATGGGTCAGTAAACTTGGTTTGTCAGCTGTTGGCTTGGTGAAGTTACAAACAATCGCAATAACAGGACGATGTGTTTCACCTTGGAATAGGCCTTGGTCACGGTAACTTGTTTTCCATGCACCTGGTTTTTTACCAACGCGCGGGAAGAAGTCCCCATATAATGTGCCAATGAAGCTGTCATCTTTGCTGTCGAAAACGTCATAAGTGACGACATCTTCGTGCCACGGTGCATATTTATCATTTTTCTTAAAGCTTAAGCCAAAGAGCTTGCTGAAATGAGTGAAAGCGCCATCCAAAACTTTATTCATTTGGAAATAGGGGCGTAAGTCTTCCCCTGAGAATGAGAAGCGCTCTTGCTTTAATTTCTCGGTATAATAAGACGCGTCCCATGGCTTAATATCATCTTGGCCTTGTGTTTTTGCGTAGGCCTTTAATTCTTCAAGCTCTTTTTTAGCAGCTGGTTGGTAGCTATCTTGCAGTTTATGCAGGAATTCCATCACCGTCTCTGGCGATTTAGCCATGCGACGTTCAAGCACGTAATCGGCGTGGTTCTTATAACCAAGAAGTTTTGCGCGCTCGTCACGTAAGGTAACAATTTGTTTGAGTAAATCAGCATTGCTATATTCGCCTTCCCAACCGCGCCCTGAAAACGCTTTCCAAATCTTCTCACGTAATTCACGTTTATCGGCATAAGTGACCATTGGGGCGAAGCTTGGGTAATCAAGAGTGAATAACCATTTGCCGGTATAGCCTTTCTCGGCGGCAGCATGGGCTGCGCCGTCAATGGCGCTTTGTGGCAGGCCAGCAAGATCAGCCTCATTATCCAAAACCATTTCAAAGGCTTCAGATGATTTACTGACGTTATTATTAAATTCAGGGCCAAGCTTCGACATTTTCTCGTTAATGTCGCGCAGTTTTTCTTTACCGGCATTGTCAAGCAAAGCGCCGCCGCGTACAAAGCCTTTATAACCATTGGTCAGCAACATATCTTGTTCTGGCGTAAGGTTTAATTCTGACTTCACATCATGAACGGCTTTAACGCGTTTGAATAAATCTGGATCCATAGCTACGTCAGATGACAGCTCAGCGCATAAAGGGCCGATTTCCATGGCGAGTTCTTGCAAGCCGTCAGTGCCATTCGCGTAGAGTTGATTGTAGAAAATCGAGGTAACTATATCGAGGCTTTCGCTTGATACTTCCATGGCGATAAGTGTGTTTTCAAAACTCGCTGGCTCTGCATTGTTTTTAACCGCATCAATATTGGCGCGCGCTTCTGCTAAAGCCTTTTTAACAGCCGGTAAGAAATGCTCTTCTTTAATGGCAGGGAAATTCGGGGCTTGATTGGGGAGCTTAGAAGGGGTGAGCAGTGGATTGTGAGTCATGATTATACCTATTATACGTTATATGGGGCTGATATTTTATCAGCAGGTTTGCGCTATGCGCGTGAATCTCTGTTCAGTAAATTAATATAGAAAGAATAATAAAATATTAAAGGCCGCGCTGGTCTAATTCTTTATCAATAATCTTTAGAACATCTTTGGCTTTAAACTCTTTTTCTGTGTCGAAAGCCTTGGTTTTTGCTTTTGATATTTGTCCAAGTACAGCATCTACATGCTCAAAGACAGGGTCCCATTCGCCAGGCTCAGCTTGACGTATGAAGCGCGTGCTATCGTAAAGCGGTGTCGTGCGGGTTTCAGGGAAATATAGCCAGTAAGGACGGTAATTGAGCAAATCAAGCTGCGGTACATTTTGATAGCCACATAAATGCGTAAGCGAGCTATCCGTCATAATGACCAAATCCATATGCTCAAGCGTGGCGGCCGTTTCTGAAAAGTTCTCAAGCATGTGGCCTAAGGGTATCATACTACCAAGGCCTGATGTGCGCATATCAACTTCACGCTCGCCTTTTTGTAGGCTATAAAACTGAACGTTGGGATGCTTAGCCGCCAATGCCAGAAAACGTTCTATTTGAACGGAGCGTTTAGCATTTTGTTGAAACGTTACACTGCCAGACCAGACAATACCGACTTTTAAGCGCTGCTGGTTATGCTTGTTAATAAAGCTCATCTTTTCTTTTGCGGCATCACTTATATAAAGCGGCGTGCCTTTTGGCCATTTAAGCCAATCATGTTCTAAATGCTGCGGGATGCTCATCATCTCGATATAAAGATCATATTGATCTTCTTTAATGTCTTTGGCATCAAGGCATCTTACGCCAAGGCTGCTAAACAAAATATGGAGTGGTTTTTTACAGGCAAGATCAACCGATTTACATTGCTCAGTAAAATGCGGCAAAAAGCGCACCATTAGCATTGTATCGCCAAAGCCCTGTTCACCTACGATCAGCAGTTTTTTGCCTTTCAGGCTTTTTTTGCCGTCCCAACGCTCTAACTTGGAAATTTGCGGGAGGTTTATTTTACCTGTTTTAATGCGCCATTCAAAGTTCTTCCACGCGGTTTTTAAGTCCTTGCGCAGGTAAAGCTCAATAAAAGCTTTATCAAAATTGAGCATTGCGTCATCAGGTTTTTCTTTTAGGCACTCTATATAATAGACAAGCGCTTCTTCAAAAAATTTAGCGTCCCTAAGCTGTACGGCGAGGTTCTTGCGAAAGCCAAAATCTTCACCATGCAGTTCAACAGCGCGGCGCGCATGTATGATACCTTCTTCGTTGCGATCCATATCATTGAGCAGATTACCCAAATTTGTGTGCGCTGAAGCATTGTCAGGATCAACCGTTAAGGCGCGGCGGTAACACATTTCAGCGGCGTCATAACGCCCTGATGTGCGATAGATTATACCAAGGCAAATTAAGCCAATCGGGTCATCAGGCTGCGCGGCAACATAGCGCAAAGCAAGGGGCTCTGCCTGTGCGTATTTAGATGTGTTTACCAGATCAAAAAGCGCGTTACGCAGTTCACGTACAGATTTAAACTTTAAAGTTTGCGGCTGCGCGGCGGCTTGCGATGAGGTCTTCGCTGTTGTCGTTGTTGTTGTCGTTGATTGTGTGTATGGATTTGACATGGGTTCACTACTTTTGAATGGAATGAGGAAGCGATATGCGCAAGCCTTTAAGGTCACATATTTACACAGTATAATAAGCTAAATCAGCCATTAAATAAAGCGCCATTGCAAATCTTTATTAAATGCTATTTCACCCATTTATTCATAACAGCGGCGGCTGTAGCATCGCCGGTGACATTTATAGTCGTGCGGCACATATCAAGCAGGCGATCAACACCGATTATGAGTGCTATACCCTCAGCGGGTACGCCAATGCTTGTTAAGATTGTGGCCAGTACAACAATGCCCACGCCCGGTGTCGCAGGGGTACCGATAGATGCGCCGATTGTCGTGAGAACAAGCAAGACGGTCTCCGTGGTTGTTAAATCCACGCCAAAGGCTTGCGCTAAAAATACAGCGGCGACGGCTTGGTATAGGGCCGTACCATCCATATTGATGGTCGCGCCCAGGGGAATAATAAAGCGGGTGATCTCAGGGCGAAGTTTTAGTTTTTCTTCACAGGCTTTGATCGTGATGGGCATGGTCGCAGCAGATGAAGATGTCGAAAAGGCGATGATTTGTACTTCGCGAATATTGCGCAAAAATTCACGAATAGAGCCGCCAACAACAAATTTAATGATCAATAGATAAACGCCCATCATAGCCAATAATGCGGCAATAACGGTGGCGGCATAAAGCGCCACGCCGATTAAGGCATCAAAGCCTAGCTCTATGGTTATTTTTCCAAGCAAGCCAAAAACGGCATAAGGGGCAATTTGCATAGCCCAGCCAATAATATGCATGGTTAAGACCTGTACAGACCGACATAAATTGGTAATCGGCATAACAGAGCTATTGGGCATTTGCAGCAAAGCTATACCGACTAAGATAGCTGCGATTACAATTTGTAACATATTGCGATCAACATTCGCTTTGGCAGGGTTGGTTGGTATCATATTGGCAATGCGCTGCGGTATGGTTAAGTCCTCAAAAGTTTGAGACGGCAAACGGCTAGATGCGACATCAGAGTCCATGGTTTGGCTTATGAAGCTTTGATCAATGCTGAGGCCAGGCTGGGTGATGTTGACGAAGGTTAGACCGATGATAATGGCAATGGCCGTCGTCGCAATGAAATAAGGAATAATGCGCAATCCTATGCGACGGACAAAGCCAACATTACCGGAATCTGCAATGCCCAATATTATTGAACAAGTAATAAGCGGGATCACAACCATTTTAATTAAACCGAGAAAGACTATGCCTAAAAGCTCTATCCAGCCACCAATGGCGGTTAGGATTTCGGCTTTTGATTGTGCGTCGGCTGTAATAAAGCGTAGTATATCTCCGCTATGGGGGGAGAGCAGCAAGCCAAAGCTTACACCGAGTACCATGCCGATTAATATTTTCTTCCATAGACCGGACTCTAATATTTCTTGATCTATTTCACTCAGGCTTTCACCGCGTGGTGATTGTATTTTTTTGCTGCTCATTATTTTATTCCTGCTAAACTCATTTTGCTTAGTATAACAAACTTCAAAATAAAACGAAGGGTTTATACAAAACTCAGCGTTACATTTATATAACAAAATTTATGCAACAATATTAGGAGAGCACAAAATGATAATGAAAATAGATATACGCCCGATGATACGTGGCACTCTAGGATTAATGGTTGGCGCAGCAATCCTTGGTGCGGCGGCGACGTCTTTTGCACAAGAAGGCCCAGGCGGCCCGCCACCGGGTCATAAAATGGGCCATGAGCGTGGTATGGATAAAGGCCCACATGGCGACGAAGAAGGTAAACGCCAGCACGGCAAGCGTATGATGGAAGAAATGGATGCTGATAAAGACGGCAATATTTCTAAAGGTGAATTTCTTGTCGGCATGGAAGGCAAGTTTAACGAATTGGATAGTGATGGGGATGGCGTAGCAACGCCAGAAGAATTAAAAGCCCATCATGAAGCCAAGCGCGCCGAAATGAAGGAAAAATTCGCTAAGAAGAAAGATCAGATGCATAAGAAGCGAGATTCTGCACCAACATCCGACGATAAATAATAAAGAACGCCATCTGTACTATAAAGATGGGTAGGTATTAAAGATAAGGCAAGGATGGCTGTAAGGGCAATTCTTGCCTTGTTTTCTATGGCGCTTATTGATGGGTGCGCTTTGTAAAAATTAAACATTTTAATATCTTTGTTTAATTATATTTAAATTTATATTAAAAATATTCAATTATGTGTTAATATGAACATATGATAGATTGTCCAATATGCAGTTCAGGCTTACACGTTAAACAGCTCTCTTGTGGGGGCTGTGGTGTTGATTTTAACGGTCGGTTCTCTCTACCGCGCTTGGCGCGATTGTCACATTTGCAGCAAGGCTTTGTTGAGGCTTTGGTTCTGGCTGGCGGCAATTTAAAAACACTCGCAGAAGAACTGGATGTGAGCTACCCGACATTACGTAAGCGCCTAGATGTGTTGATTGCAGACATGAATACTCTCAAGGTCGCCGATGAAAAAGAAATTGACTCTATTTTAAAGTCCATTGAAACGGGAGATATCTCTGCCGAACAAGGTCTAAGACATATGAAGGAGATTAATGGTGCGCTTTGAAGAACGTATTAAAAACATGCAAGATCAAGGGCTGATAAATGCAGCGCAGGCGGATGATATGTTAGCGCATATTCACCCCTCGTTAAATCATGATGATGAGGGGGCGACACAGGCAGAGACAATACAGGCGCGTAGCAATGCTCGGCGTAAATGGTCAATGGGTAAAATGGCTGCGGGCACTATTTTTGCAGCGCTGGGTATTATAATGATATTTTATGGTGGGGGCGATCAAAGCAGCAGCGCAGTCCCAGAAACTGTTCAAAACGTGTCACAAGCACTTAATCAAGTCGGAGAGGTCGGATTAATGGATAAGAGTATTACAACGGGTATGAGTTTATTGGTTATTCTATTACCTTTAGTGCTATCGGTTTTAGGGTGTGTTTATTTGTATAATGACCTCGTTGAAAAAGAAGAAGATGTGTTTACAAGCTGGTCGCAAGTTGAAAGTAACTATCAACGCCGTGCTGACTTGGTACCCAATTTAGTTGAAACCGTTAAAACTTACGTCGAGCATGAAGAAAAAATATTGCTGTCTATAGCGCAAAGTCGACAAGCAGCATTAAGCGCAATGGACGGTGTATCATCCAAGCTTGACGACACTGTCGCACTGGCTGAATTCTCACAGGCACAAGATGCACTACAAGGGGATATCGTCAAATTATTTGGCTTAGCCGAAGACTATCCTGATTTGCGTAGCGCTGATAACTTCTTAGCTTTGCAAGATCAGCTTGAAGGCGCGGAGAACCGCATTAATATTTCACGTATGGCTTTTAATGACAGCGTTAAGGACTATAATAGCGCAATAAGAAAAATGCCAGGATCTATTGTCGCGAATATGGGCAAGTTTAAACGTAAAGCTTATTTTGAAGCAAAAACAGGCACAGAAGATGCTGTAAAGCTTGGGTTTTAATAAACCGCGCATCGACATAATACTGACGCAAGAAAGTTAAGGACTAAAGTAATGCGCCGCCTTATTTTTATTACATTGATGACTTTGGCTATCTGTATCTTTTTTTATGGTCTACCGCAGATGGATAAAAAAACAGTTTATGACAGCGCAAAGATATTAACCCCACAGCAAATAGACTCCCTGACGCAATATCACGCTAAGTTGTTAGAAGCCTATGATATTGATTATCGTGTAACAACGCTTAATTTGCTGCAAGAAATAGATATAAACCTTGTTAGCCATCAATTGTTTGTCGACAGAAAAGTCGGCGAATTTAGTCAATCAGGACGTGGTATTTTATTGGTGGTTGATGCCAAAGGTCATAAGTTACGTTTAGAAATTTCAGCGGCGCTTAGCCCTGTCTATACAGATGCTTTTCTCTCTTATATTGAACATCGTCAAATGATACCGTTTTTTAAAGCGGGGCGTGTAAGTGATGGCATATTGGCGACGAGTGAGATGATGTTTACCCGTGCGCAAGAGGCCACGCAGCGTAAAGCCTTTATGCCTCCTCGTGAGAGTATATCAATTGGCGCGGGCGCTACGAATGATGCAGAAATAGGTTCGGGATATGTGGCTGACTATAAAGCCCGCGAAGGAGTCGGGTATAGTAAGGCTTCAAATAGCCCAGAGGGTGTTATGGGGTTATATATGGCTTCGTTAGAGGCGCGCGATGCGAGCCCTTATAAGCGCTTTTTTACACTCGAAACACAGCTTATGATGTCTAAATGGACGGTGACGGCGGCGCAAATGGATAATGAAGCGCGCAACATCAAACAATGCTTGCCGGGTCGTACATTTATTAATGGGGATTTTGCGGTTATTCGTTTTGCGATTACGAACCGTCAATGTGTGCCTTATTTCTTTCACACTCAAAATGGGCGCTGGGCGCTTGACCTGACTATGATGCAAAAGGCGATACGATTTAACCATGAAAATGCCTGGCATTTTGATGAGGCTTACCCTTACTTAAATGGACCGTATAGTTTTGCTTTTGCTGATTTGATATTTGATCGCAATGGCTATCCATTTGAGCGTAAAAATGCTGCGCCTTAAGTCGTGGTGTGTTTAAGAGTCAGGAACAAAAATAGGTTGCTTGTGCATAATGCTTGTGAAAGCTTCACTGCCTAAATGGGCTTCGAGCCAGCTTTGCAAAGCGGCGTAAGGTCGTGCATCAAACCAGTTCCTGTCAACATTGGCGCATTGGCGGATGAACGGAAAAATTGCGTAATCTGTAAGGCCGCCAAGTTGTCCTTTATGCGCGATAATCTCATTTATTTCTTTGAAATATGCATCACAATTTTGCTGCGCTTTTGAACAATCTTCATCTGGAAAGCGTGTTGGGTATTTGTAGCGGTCAAGCTGCGCTTTGAAGCTGTGATCATTGGTTTCTATCAACGAAAAATCTGTTGCGTTCAGCCAGTTATTTGGGTCGTTTTGCTGCGCCGCCCAGATCATAATATCAAGGCTTTCTTCTAGCACTTTGCCGTCATTTAAAATTAAAACGGGTACGGTGCCTTTGGGCGATATATCAAGCATATGCTGCGGTTTGTCACGTAGGATGATATCTCTTATTTCTATGTCTGCGCCGCTATAATGCAGAGCCAATCTTGCGCGCATGGCGTAAGGGCAGCGTCTAAAGCTATAGAGTATTGGCGGGCGGTGTTTGTTTTCTTCCACGTTTTTAAATTTCTGGCGTAATGCCGTTTTGTATTGTGGGCAGCAAGCCGTAAATTTGAGGTAAGATGAAATCAAAGTAAAACTGTGTTGTTTTGGCTTTTTCTTCATAAAACTCTTTGCGGTTATTGCCGTCTTGATCATGAATGCCGCTTAAGCTGCGTGCCAACATGGACGCACCAGCGACAAGGCCAAATAGTTTTAAGTATACAGCGGAGATGCCTCCAAGGCGGTCATGTTGATGATCACCCGCAAGTTTACCCAGCATCATTGTTGCATCTTCTAAGGCTTGATAAGCGGCGCTAAGTTCGGCTGACATTTTGCTAACGCTTTGTGCAGGGCATTTTGAAATAGAGAGTGTTTTCTCGCGTGCATCAGCAAGCCACTCTTTAAACGCCGTGCCCTCATCAAGTAAAATTTTGCGGAAGACGAGATCAAGGGATTGAATGCCGTTTGTACCTTCATAAATGGGGAGAATCCGCGCGTCACGATAATATTGTGCAAGGCCTGTTTCCTCAATAAAGCCCATGCCACCGCAAACTTGTACGCCGAGCGATGTGACCTCAAGGGCAATATCGGTTGACCATGCTTTGACAACAGGCGTTAGCAGCTCTACGCGGGCTTTAGATGATGCGTTGCCCTCATTGCTGCGATCTAGATGTGCGCCTGCTTCATAGGCAAGGGCACGGGCCGCCTCAGTATAAGCACGCATAGTCATTAACATGCGGCGTATATCGGCATGGTTAACAATTGTGGTGTTCTGCCCTTCGGCATTTTTACCTTGTTTGCGGTCTTGGGCATAATGTAGGGCTGCTTGGTAAGAGCGCTCAGATACGGCAATGCCTTGTAGGCCGACACAGAGCCGCGCATTATTCATCATTGTGAACATATATTTCAGGCCTTGATGAGCTTCCCCCACTAAATAGCCCGTTGCGCCGCCATTTTCGCCAAAAATCATCGTGCAAGTCGGGGAGGCGTGAATGCCTAATTTATGCTCAATACCGCTGCAAATCACATCATTGCGCGTGCCAAGACTGCCATCTTCATTAACTAAGAATTTAGGGACAATAAATAAAGAAATACCTTTGACGCCTTCTGGCGCATCGGGAAGGCGGGCGAGAACCAGATGAATGATGTTTTCCGCCATATCATGTTCGCCATAAGTGATAAATATTTTCTGGCCAGTAACGGCATAGCTGCCATCATCATTAGGCTGTGCTTTTGCGCGAACAGCGGCCAGATCAGATCCCGCTTGTGGTTCTGTCAGGTTCATTGTGCCTGTCCATTCACCGGCAATTAATTTGCGCAAATAGATATTTTTAAGCTCTTCGCTGGCATGGCTGTCAATCGCTTCGACGGCGCCTTGGGTAAGAAGCGGGCATAGCCCGAAACTTAGGCTTGATGCCTGCCACATTTCTTGTAGGGGGAAGGCTATGCTCCATGGCAGGCCTTGCCCGTCATAATCAGGTGAAAACGGTACGCTATTCCAACCACTTTCGCAATATTGCGCATAAACCTCTTTGTAACCTGGCGGTGTTTTTACGACGCCATTTTCGCATGTCATTGTAAATTCATCGCCGGTGCGGTTTAACGGCGCTAAGACATCGCGCGCTAATTTGGCGGCTTCGGTCAAAATAGCCTCAACCATCTCATCATCAAGCTCGGCGGCTTTTTCAAGGCCTTTATACTCAACAATATTCTCCAGTAAATGGCGCATATCGTCTAAGGGGGGATTATATGTGAGCATAAGAGAGGCCTTTCGGTGGTCGGGTCGGTGGTCAAAAAAATAATCAGCATATAGTTTAGCAAAATTTTGGGCTCGTGAGTATCGTTAGTTTTGTCGTTCGTTTTATAGAAGGCATTTATCTGAAGTGACTTTGGCATGGCTCTTGCGTGTATCCTAGGGGAAGACAGGTAATATCTGTCCTATATACAGGAATGAGTACAGATGAGTATTACAGCGCCGCAAAGCAATGTTCAATATTTACAATCGCTTAACCACAGAGCTGGGGCGAGAGTGCAGAATGCTGTCCAAAGCGCGAGCCATAAAACAGGGGTCGATTTTGCCTATTTAATGGAACAAGCTGCCGCTGAAAGTAATTTTGACCATGATGCTAAAGCGACCACAAGTTCGGCATCGGGGCTGTATCAGTTTATCGATTCTACATGGTTGGCTATGGTTAAAGATCATGGTGATAAATATGGCTTAGGCCAAGAAGCTGCAACGATAAATGCGCAAGGCCGCGTTAGTGACCCGGCGATGCGGGCGTCTATATTGGCGCTACGTGATGACCCTAAAATTGCCTCGCTGATGGCCGCAGAACTCGCGGCTGATAATAAAGCGTATTTAAGTGAAAATTTTGACGGCGATATTGGCAGCACTGAGCTGTATATGGCGCATTTCTTAGGGGCAGGCAAAGCGGCAGAATTTCTAAATGCTGAAAAAGATAACCCGTCCACCATTGGTGCGCAGATGTTCCCTAGAGAGGCGGGCGCTAACCCCAATGTGTTTTTCGATAAGCAAACAGGAAGCCCACGGTCATTGGAACAAATTTATACGTTGTTTGATGATAAATTTCGCTATGATGATGTGGATTTCGCCCAAACAGGCAGGGATCAGCAGGATTCTGCGCGCGCAACGACAGCTCCCTCAATCCCACCCCTTCAAACCGAGCCATCTTATTACGCTCGCAGGAACTTGCGTAATTTTGTTGGTGCGCAGCCTTTTGTTGCTGATCAAGCCCGCGCCCGTGCTCTCGGTGCCCGCGTAGAGAGTGGTCGAAGCCAAGCGCAGCCCGCAACATCAAGTCGTGATGGCAGCCTTACAAGCACAGCGAAAACAACCTTGCAGGAAACCGCACAGCGTATTCAAGGCACGCATGATACTAAAAATACAATGGGGCGTCAGGTGAATGCAGGGGCGGTGGGCTCTGAGCTGTCCTTATTTGAACAATTGCAATATCGCAGCGTTACGCGCGGCTATAGCAGAACAATTAATGCGCCCAAAAGCATTGATCAGAACCTAACAGAAAACACAGTACAGAATACGAGACAGAATAATGCCGTCGATTCTGCCGTGAGTAACCCCCCTGCGCGCACCGCAACCAGTGTCGCGCCCCCTGATTTGCAGGCGAAATCACCAAGCAACATGCCGCAAGATTTACAGTATGGCGGAGCCAATGCATGGCGTAATGATGAATTTGTTAGGCTGTTCACGGATTTATAATCGCTGCCTCACATTAGTCGTCTCACATTAATGATGCCCTATAATGATACTCTATGTTCTCCAGAGCTCTATATCCATAGAATCTCAGGAATGATATTGCAATTTTGGCGTAGGTGGACTAAGTTCCCGCTTTAAAGGAAAGAGAGCCATGCTAACAATATCAAATTTGAGTTATAAAATCGCCGGACGCACAATCTTAGATGATTGCAGCCTTAATATTATGGATGGCTGGCGCGTTGGTGTTGTTGGTGTTAACGGTGCGGGCAAATCGACATTATTTAAGTTGATTATGGGCGATATACAAGCTGATGGCGGTACGGTCAGTATGAATATCAAGCAGCGCATTGGTATTGTGCGCCAAGATATTCCTGAAACAGATACGCCGTTAATTGATATTGTTCTTGCCGCAGATGAAGAGATGGCGGCGCTCTGGACGGCAGCGGAGACTGAAACAGACCCCAATAAAATTGCAGAAATTTATCAAAGCCTCGCTGATATGGATGCGTATAGCGCACCTGCGAAAGCGTCGACTTTGCTCACAGGGTTAGGCTTTAGTGAAGAACAGCTCCAAGAACCATTCTCATCGTTTAGTGGTGGTTGGCGTATGCGTGTGGCTTTGGCCGCAGCCTTGTTCGTTGAGCCAGAAATATTGCTGCTCGATGAGCCAACAAACCACTTGGATCTCGAAGCGATTATGTGGCTTGAAGTGTATTTGGAAAACTATCCGCACACATTACTGATTATCTCACATGACCGTGAATTGTTGAATAAATGTATTGATCACGTTGTGCATGTTGATGCACAGCAGCTGACTCTCTATGGCGGTAATTACGATACTTTTGAACGTGAGCGTATCGCGGCTAAAGGCCTGCAACAGAAAATGTATGAAAAGCAACAAACTGAGCGTGCGCATATGCAGGCCTTTGTTGATCGCTTTAAAGCCAAAGCCAGTAAAGCGCGCCAAGCGCAAAGTCGTGTAAAAGCCCTAGAACGTATGGATTTAGTCGATGCGGCGATTGCTGAACGTGCAGTACATTTCACATTCCCCAATCCGGATAAAATACCCTCACCGATGCTGCAAATTAATAAGGCGGATATTGGCTATACTGAGGGCAATCCGATTTTGCGCAATGTCCATGAAACCATTGATAAAGATGATCGTATCGCTTTGCTCGGTGCGAATGGTAATGGTAAATCGACACTGATTAAACTGATTGCTGATAAGCTTGATGTGATGAAAGGCGATGTTTATCGCGCCAATAAACTGCGCATTGGCTATTTCTCGCAGCACCAAACCGAAGAACTTGATATGGAGTCGACCCCATATCAAGCGATGATGGACTTAATGTGCAAAACCAACCCTGATATTCGTGAGCCAACTGTGCGTGCGAAACTCGGCGCGTTTGGTTTTTCTAATGATTTGGCGAATAACAGAATTGGATCACTGAGTGGTGGCGAAAAAGCGCGTTTACTGTTTGCGTTTATGAGTTTTGATGCGCCGCATCTTTTGCTGCTCGATGAGCCGACAAACCACCTTGATATTGATGCGCGCGAAGCGTTGGTACAGGCGCTGAATAATTATGAAGGCGCAATTGTTATTGTTAGTCACGATCCGAACATGGTCGAACGCGTTGCGGATACGCTGTGGCTTGTAAAAGATGGCGCTTGCCTGCATTTTGATGGTGACTTGGAAGATTACCGTAAATTTACGATCACGTCTAAACGTGAAAAACGTAAAGAAGAAAAACAAGAAAAAAACCGTAAGAAAAAAGAACGCGGTAGTAAAGGTGAAGAGTCTGATAAAAAGAAACTCTCTGCCAAGCAGCAAAAGAAAAATGATAAATTAGAGCGCTTAATTTCACGCCAAGAAGATGAAAAAATAGAGCTTGAAACGCAAATGAGCGCGCCTGAGTTTTATAAGCAAGATAATGATAAAGTCAGCGCTGTGCAGGCGCAATATAATGAGCTTCTGAAAGAGTTAGAAGCCAATGAAACCACATGGCTGAATGCACAAAACGGCTAAGTAAAATATTGGTGTTGTTATGAATGATATAGACATTAGCCCTATGGGCATATTTGAGCGTTATTTATCACTTTGGGTTGGGCTGTGCATTACAGCAGGGGTCAGCCTTGGTTTATTAATGCCTGATTTATTCACATCCATTGCCCGCATTGAATATGCGAATGTGAATCTGGTGGTGGCTGTTCTTATTTGGGTGATGATTTACCCGATGATGATCAATGTCGATTTCTCATCCCTAAAAAATGTTGGTCAAAAGCCCAAGGGGCTGTGCGTGACTTTAGTCGTTAACTGGTTGATCAAACCGTTTTCTATGGCGGCTTTGGGTATCTTATTTTTCGAACATATATTTTCAGGACTGGTTGCGCCTGATATGGCTAAGGAATATATCGCCGGCATGATTTTGCTTGGCGTTGCGCCTTGCACGGCAATGGTTTTTGTTTGGAGCCAGCTTGTCCGTGGTGATGCCAATTACACCTTAGTGCAAGTGTCTATTAATGACATTATTCTGGTCTTCGCTTTTGCGCCGCTTACGGCTTTGCTGTTGGGGGTCACTGATATTAACGTACCGTGGGAGACTTTATTGCTCTCGGTTGTTCTCTATGTTGTTATTCCCCTAGGCGCGGGCTATGTAAGCCGCAAGAAACTCGATAAAACGGGCGATCATAAGCGTATCGCTGACTTTACTGCGCGGATTAAACCGGCATCTATTATTGGCTTGCTTGCGACTGTTATATTATTATTTGGCTTCCAAGCGCAGACAATTATCGGGCAGCCTTTAATCATCGTGCTTATCGCTGTGCCATTGATTTTGCAGAGCTATGGCATTTTTGCTGTGGCTTATGGCTGGGCGTATCTGTGGCGTATTCCGTTTAATATCGCTGCGCCCGCAGCTTTAATCGGCACGTCTAACTTCTTTGAACTCGCTGTCGCTGTTGCCATTGGTCTGTTTGGTTTGAATTCAGGTGCGGCACTGGCCACGGTAGTTGGCGTTTTGGTTGAAGTGCCTGTTATGCTGTCTTTGGTTGCCTTTGCCAATAAAACCCAAAATCGTTTTGCAAAACCCACCGCATAATAAAGCGCTGCTAACCCTTTACGGATAGCAGCGCAATTTTCTTTAATTATTTAAGCTCTATGAAGCGTTTCTTTAACCGCAGCAGCCTGTTTTCTTCTCAGTGGCCTTAGGCACGCAGCAAGCACCTGTGTCGGCCGCCGCTTCAGAAGTCGCTTTAGTCTTGCCTGAGAAGCTTTGAGCGTCTTCCATTGTATGATAGGCCTCCCATGCAATGCCGTTTGGATCTTGCACCCATGATTTTTCCGATTTGGCGTAACAGCATGTTGCTGCGCCATCACTATGTGTGCTGATATTGGCGGCTGATATTTGATCGCGTAATGCGCCGAGTTCATCGGCTTTATCAACTTGGATACCTAAATGGTCAATACCAATTTGACCGCCGCGTGTTGAGATAGCGAAATTAATATACGGATCATCAAGCATCCATTTGGCGTAATCGTCTTTGGTCTTGCTTGGCTCCGCGCCAAAAAGAGCGTTGTAAAAAGCGATGCTTTCAGCAAGATTTTCGACATTAGCGTGAATATGTAAGCGTTTCATAATAATATCCTTCCTGTGGTGGTGTGTTTAACAACAATTAGTAAGTTCAATAATCGAACAGCCTTTGGTTTTATCATCGCGTATATTGGCAAATTCAGCCGCGCAGCAATCCTTAACCATGAAGCCAATTAAATCTTGGATCTTTTCAAAATTCGCCGCATAAATAACAAATCGCCCCTCACGCCGCGCGCTGATAATGCCCGCATGGGTCAAATGGCTTAAGTGAAACGACATTGTATTATGCGGCGTCCCCATTTGATCGCTTAATGCACCGGCCGCTAAACCCTTTGGCCCAGCTTTAACCAATAGCCGAAATGCGCCAAGGCGCGTTTCTTGCGATAAAGTGTCAAACATTGTTAGTGCATCTGTCATGTCCATATGTCTAGAATACTCGACAAGTTAGTGAGAGTCAATAAAATTATGTAACGAATTATGCGGAATGCGAGAATATATAGACATGAAACATATTTGGTTTGTCGTTTATTTCGTGGTTTTTTCTTCTGTCTTGGTCGGGAGTGTTTGGGCTGTTCGCAGCGCGGATAAAGATCCTGCGCTTACCCATACATTAAATGTCGCATTGGGCAATAGCGATGACGCGCAGCGCAGCTTGCTTTGGATAGCAAAGCGCGGGCTGCCTGATCTTGCGCCGCATTTAATTAATGCCCTGCGCTATACGCGGCTAAATGCAGCAGAGATTAATATGACACTGCAGGCAATCACGGGGGAGACGACGGCGAAAGACTGGTTCCACTGGATGCTATGGCAGCAACGCCATGGTGATCTTGTGCCGCATCATAGTTTCCTTGCTTATAAATCGACGGTCTTTCAATCTATAGATAAAAACTTTGCCCGCTTCATTAATCCGAATATCAATTTTGATATACGGATCGAGGATATTGTTTGGGGCGGCGTTCATGTGGATGGCATTCCCGCCCTAGATTCCCCAAAATTCATCAAGGCAGATGACGCAGATTACCTGCTTGATGATGATGAAGTGTTTGGCGTAGAGATTAATGGGGACGCGCGCGCTTATCCTTTACGGATTATGGGCTGGCATGAAATGTTTAATGATGTGATTGGCGGCGTCCCTGTGTCATTGGCTTATTGCACTTTATGTGGCGCAGCCATTCTTTATGAGGGAGAGCACGAAGGGCGCATAGCATTGGGTATCAAAGAGCCGTTTACTTTTGGCTCTTCTGGGCTGCTCTATCAATCAAATAAATTAATGTATGACCGTCAGAGTGAGTCTTTGTGGAACCAATTTACAGGTGAGCCTGTATCCGGCGCATTGCGTGGCTCTGGCCTGACTTTAAAAATCCGCCCCGTTGTGATTACAAGTTGGGGGAAGTGGAAGGCGCAGCATCATGATACAAAAGTGCTTAGCCCTAAAACAGGGTTTAATCGTGATTATGGCTCTGGTGTTGTTTATAAAGATTACTTTGCCTCGCAAGATTTAATGTTTCCTGCCTTGGGTGATCAGCAAGGCCGATTAGATAACAAAACTCAAATCTTTGGTCTGCGCCTTACTGGCGGCATAAAAGCTTGGCCGCTTGAGGCCTTTGGCGGTGGGCGCATTTTAAATGACCGCGTCGGCGCGATTAATGTTGTACTGATTGGTGAGGCAGATACGCGCACAGTGCGCGCTTATGAGCGCGGCGCATATGAATTTGATGCTGGCTTAAAATCGCAAGATGGACAAATTTGGACCGTGAGGGAAGATACGCTCATTAATAAAGTCGGCGATATTACACTGAAGCGCTTGCCCGGCCATGTCGCATATTGGTTTGCATGGGCTGGCTATATGGGCGAGAAAAGCGTGCTGTTTGAAACCGCAGGCAACCCTTGAGCCGTAAAAGCTTTGCGCGGCCGATATTAAACGAATATCAAGATTTTGTGTTTTTATATTTGGCCTGTATATCTGGGCGCGGGTATAGCGTATCCATCGGGATGGATCGGCCATTGCTTTGGACGATACGCACATGTTTGCGCCCCATAAGGCGCGGGCGATTAACGCCGCATGAATGCGATATGGTTTGCACTTCTTTGATCATGTTTAGGCAGTAATTAGCGACTTTAACCGCTTTATCTTCGGGGTTAAGGCCTTTTTGCAGATGTTTTTTATGTGTGGTAACGCCCGTTGGGCAGGTGTTCTTATTACATTTTAAGGCTTGAATACAGCCAAGCGAGAACATGAAGCCACGCCCTGAATTTATAAAATCTGCGCCGCTCGCCATAGCCCAAGCCACTTCAGAGGGCGTGATTAATTTACCTGAGGCGATAAGTTTAATGCGTTCCCTTAGATCATATTTATGCAGGACGTCGGATGTAAGGGGCAGGGCTTCTTTTATATTCATGCCGACATTATCCATTAACGACATGGGCGCCGCGCCTGAACCGCCATCGCCGCTATCAATCGTGATGAAGTCGGGGGCGCTTTTTATGCCGCGTGCATGGATATCCTGACACATAGATTCTAACCACTCCATAGAGCCTATAGCCGTTTTAATACCAACAGGCTTACCGGTTACTTGGCGGATGTGATTGATCATATCGAGCATATCACTCACATTATTAATCTCAGGGTGACGATTAGGGGATATTGACGCTTTGCCTGCGGGAATGCCACGTATTCGAGCGATCTCTTCTGTGACTTTAATCGCGGGTAAAATGCCGCCTTTACCCGGTTTCGCGCCTTGGCTCATTTTAAGTTCGAACATTTTGACTTGTTCATGGGCGGCAACTTCTTTTAACTTAACATCACAGAGCTTACCTTGCGCATCGCGCACACCGTATTTAGCCGTCCCGATTTGCATGATAATATCTGCGCCACCTTCAAGGTGATATGGCGATAAGCCACCTTCGCCAGTGTTTAACCAGCAATTTGCCATCTTCGCGCCTTTTGACAGTGCACGCACAGCCGGCGTTGATAGGGCGCCATAGCTCATACCTGATATATTGAAAAAAGAGGGGGCGTTATAAGGCTGATTGCAATAAGGGCCAATTTCATAGGGCTGCATTTCGATGGCATCTTCATCTAAAGTTGGAAAGGCGCAATTTATAAAAATCGCCGTGCCTGCAGGGCTGAGATTCTTTGTTGATCCAAAGGCGATTGTATTATCTTTGTTTCTGGCGGCTCTATCGACCCATTCACGCTCCGCGCGGTTAAAGGGCATTTCTTCGCGATCCATAGCGAAGAAATATTGTCTGAAAAATTCACCAAGCGTGATAAATAATGTTCTAAAGCGCCCAATGACAGGGTAGTTTCTGCGCACCGCGTCTTTTGTTTGCGTCATGTCGATGATAAAAAACACCACAGTTAGCAATGCAGCAAGCCCCACAAAGGTCACGAATAGCCCCGATAAAATATTTAAACCATCAAGTATAAAATCATGAGAGAGCAGCTGCATTGCGTTGTTCCTTGTCTTAATGTCTATCTGCGGTCATTATAATGAAAGATCACAGAATAATATATTGCTATTTCACGCAATATCGCTGATTAATAACGATGTATTGACCGCGCTGCCTTTAAGTGGGCCGCTCCAACATAGAAATGACTTGATAATAATGTCTGAAAATCAACAATGGCTACCTTGCCCTAAACCTGAAATTGGCGATGTTCTAAAATGGACGGAACCTTTATGGGCTGCACCGACAAAACCACGCGGTAAACGCGATAAAATCGGCGAACAGCAAATCACAGCTGAGCTACTAACGGCAACGGATGTGTTTGAGCTGAAGGTTCTAAGCGTTGAAAAATTATCAGGTGACGATACGCCGCTTCAAGTCCAAATCGACGAAGAGATTAAGCGCAAGAGAAAATCAATCGCGCTTGGTGATTGTCACAAAGCCGCGGCATCAGCTTAAACGCTTTGTTCTTTTTCGTTCTGTTTAATGTTCTCTTTTTGTTCTTGACAAAAATACCGACTCCGCGCATAGTCTAAGGGTAATCTTGAATTGATTGGATACCCTTATGACACCAGCAGAAAACAGACAAGCCGTACAGCCCTATATAGATGATTTTGCCAAATATCGCATTGTTAAAGATGCGGTAAGGGCGCTTCGTAATTTTTCAGCAGGAAAAACCAGAGTTCGTGATGTTCTCAATGCGCTGGGTGTTCTGGAAGAACGTTTTGGTATGCATATTATATCACCCTGCGCGGCTATGCGTCGTGCCATCCATCTTAAAAATGAAATTGCGCGTGAGCAAATATGTTTTGATGCTATCGACTCGATTGAAGCTTATGTGCGGGCAGAACACTGCGCGGCTTAATTATCACTCATTGACCAATTACGCAGTTCGCCCCTGTATAAACGCGTTTAATACGCACATTACCGGCAAAGATAAACGCATCTAATAGTGTTTCTTGGTCAATATTGACGGGCGTTTCTAACATAAGAAAATCAGCACGGAAGCCAATTTTCAAAGCGCCGATTTGCGCGCTTAAGACCTGTGCGCCGCCTTTAAGGGCGCTTTGATACAGATGGGCTCCAATATGCGGCTGCGTGGCTGTGCGTGTAATAGCGCGCTGTTTACGGATAAGGCGCTGACCATATTCTAACCATCGTAGTTCTTCACACATATTAACGCTGATATGACTGTCTGAGCCAATGCCCCATTGACCGCCCAAAGCGACATAGTCAGAAAAGTTAAAGAGACCATCTCCTAAATTCGCCTCAGTCGTCGGGCATAACCCGACGACCGCGCCACTTTTGGCCAGGGCTATGGTTTCACTTTTGGTCATTTGCGTCGCGTGAACTAGGCACCATTGCGAGCCAATATCGACGTTTTTAAGCAGCCATTCTACGGGGCGTTTACCGCACCATTTTAGGCAGTCTTCAACTTCCTGTTCTTGCTCGGCAATATGAATATGGATAGGCATTTCAGCATCTATGCTTTGAATGGCTTGGCAGACGTCTTTTATCATTTCGGGGGTAACAGCGCGCAGTGAATGGAAAGCTGCGCCAATTTTAACTTGCGGATCATTTTTATACTGATCATGCAGGGCTTTAAGCATGTCGATATACTGTGGCGCTGTATTAATAAAGCGCCTTTGTCCTCGCGTGGGCGCTAACCCGCCAAAGCCGCTATGGGCATAGAGGACAGGCAGCAAAGTGATACCAATACCTGCTTTTTTCGCGGCTTGTATCATCACATGCGATAAATTGGTGCGCTCTGGATAGGGGCTGCCATCAGGACTGTGATGAATATAGTGAAATTCACCGACATGCGTATAGCCCGCGGCAAGCATTTCGCGATAGAGCTTATAGGCGATGTCTTCTAACTGATCCGCTTCAAGAACGTCCATAAAGTCATACATAAGTTTACGCCATGTCCAAAAACTGTCTTTATCGGCGCTGGCATATTCGCTTTGCCCTGCAAAATCGCGCTGAAATGCATGGGAATGTAAATTAGGCATACCCGCTATTACAGGGCCATTCAGTATGGTTGCTTCAGCGCAAGGGGCTTGCCCTGTTTGTATCGCGGTGATAAAGCCTTGCGCATCGGCGGTGATTTTTACATCCTGCGCCCAGCCCTCAGGCAGTAAAGCTGTCTTTGCTAAAAATATCGACATAAGGTAAACTCCTGAATAAATCTTATCTCACTATAGGGGAAAAATATGTGGGACTCCATATGGATAAATGCGCATTTAGCGACAATGGCGAATGATACGCCTTATGGCGCAATTGAAAACGGCGCAATAGCGGTTAAAGACGGCCTGATTGCTTGGGTCGGCGCGCAAGCTGACCTGCCTGATTACCAAGCCACCACTATTTATGATGTTGGGGGCAAAGTCATTACGCCCGCGCTGATTGATTGTCATACCCATCTTGTTTATGGCGGTAATCGCGCTAATGAATTTGAAATGCGGCTTAATGGCGCATCTTATGAAGACATTGCCAAATCAGGCGGCGGTATAATGTCTACGGTAAAGGCAACGCGCGCCGCCAGTGAAGATGATTTATTTAACGCTGCTTTGAAACGCTTAACGTGTTTAATGGCTGAGGGCGTGAGCACCATAGAAATCAAGTCAGGTTATGGCCTTGATATTGAAAGCGAAGCGAAGATGCTGCGCGTAGCGACGCGCCTGCGTGATGAAACAGGACTATACGTACAGCGTACGTTTTTAGGAGCACATGCTTTGGCGCCGGAATATACAGGGCGCAGTGATGAGTACATAGATTTCATTTGCGCAGAGATGATGCCCGCTTTATCGGCTAAAAACTTAATTGATGCGGTTGATGGATTTTGTGAAAATATAGGCTTTAGCCCTGCGCAAATAGAGCGCGTTTTCAAAACAGCTCAAGGGCTTGGCTTGCCGATTAAATTACACGCAGAACAATTATCAAACCAAAATGGCGCAGCTTTAGCGGCGCGCTATCAGGCTTTATCGGCTGATCATCTTGAACATCTTGATGAAGCGGGCGCGAAGGCTATGGCGGCCGCAGGCACGGTCGCTGTTTTATTGCCAGGGGCATATTATTTTCTGCGTGAGACAAAAGCGCCGCCCATTGCTTTACTGCGCCAATATGGCGTGCCGATTGCGCTAGCGACCGATTTAAATCCGGGCAGTTCGCCTGCGCATTCATTGCTGTTAATGCTGAATATGGCCTGTACGCTTTTTTATATGACGCCGGAAGAAGCGCTCGCAGGCGTAACGCGTAATGCAGCGCAGGCACTCGGTTGCACCGATCGCGGTATGCTCAAAGTAAATTATCGCGCTGATTTCGTGCTGTGGGATATAGACCAACCGGCTGAATTATCTTATGGCTTTGGTTTAAATCCCGCTCTTCGCCTCATTCGTAATGGCGTGCAAAATGCGGCTTAATGTTGTGATAAGTTGCGCGGCTTTTTCTTCATTATAAAGCGTCGTTTCTTCATCCATATATAAAGCGCGGATTAATTCCATTTGCAGCGCGTATACACCATTGGCAGGGTCGCCATGATGGCGCGTAATATAACCACCAATAAAGCGTCCATTAAGGACGTTGCTATAAGGGGAGACTTCTGCTGCCGCATGGGCAGCTTGTTCAATAGCGGGGGAGCAACTTTCACCATTGGCTGTGCCAATATTTAAATCAGGCAAGTCACCCTCAAATAATAATGTCAGCCCTTGGCAGATAGAATGCGCATCAAAGAGTATGGCATAGCCATGCAGGGCTTTAACGCGGGCGATTTGCTGCGTAATTTCGTCGTGATAAGGGCGCCAATAGCGCTCTAAACGGGCGGCGATTTCTGCTTCATCGGGCTGTAGGCCGTCTTGATAAATATCATGGCTGTGAAACGTCTTGTCAGGGCAGAGCGGTATTTTTGCTTGGCCGGGATAAAGCGCGGCATTATCAGGCGGGCGGTTAAGGTCAATGACATAGCGTGAATACTTAGCCGTAATCATGCTCGCGTCTAAGCTTTGGGCTATTGTTTGATAGAGCTTATCTATATACCAATCCGTATCGGGCAAAGCTAAAGCTTCCGCCGTAAACCGTTCTTTAATAGCCTCAGGCACAAAAATGCCGCTATGAGGGTTAGAGATAATCAGCGGGCTTTGCCCTTGGGTTAGCTTATAGACATCCATTATCTACGCCTTATATGCCGTTTGAAAAGACGGCAATAAATTGGCGCAATAGCTGTTCAGCGCATCGCCCTCAATGATGTTTTTTGCGGCTTCAATATCTGGGGCAAAATAACGATCATCTTCGTAATTTGCGACATGGCTGCGTACTAAAGTGATGATTTTTTCAAGATCGAGGGATGTTTTCAGCGGACGATGAAATTCCACCCCTTGCGTAGCGGCAATGAGCTCAATACCAATAATCGTTGCCGTATTGCGCGCCATATTCACAAGGCGGCGCGCGCCATGGGTAGCCATGCTGACATGATCTTCTTGATTGGCTGATGTTGGAATAGAATCAACGCAAGCTGGGTGCGATTTTTGTTTATTCTCACTAGCCAGAGCCGCGGCCGTGACATGAGCAATCATAAAGCCAGAATTAACCCCCGCATCATTGACAAGGAAAGGCGGTAAATGGCTTTGGTTTTCATCAATCAACATCGCAATGCGGCGCTCAGAAATATTACCAATTTCAGCAATGGCGAGGGCGAGGGTATCGGCGGCGATAGCGACAGGCTCCGCATGGAAATTACCGCCCGAGAGCACTTCGCCGCTTTCCGCAAAGACTAATGGATTATCGGTCACAGCATTGGCTTCGCGGCCAAGGGTTTGTGCGGTGAAGTGAATAACATCAAGACAAGCACCCATAACTTGCGGCATACAGCGCAGGCAATAAGGGTCTTGAACGCGGTCGCAGTTTTCGTGTGAATGGTGAATTTCACTATCATCCAATAAATCACGATAGGTTTTGGCAACATTAATTTGCCCAATTTGACCGCGGACATCTTGAATCTCTGCTCTGAATGGGCCAGAGCTACCTTTGGCGGCCTCTAGGCTTAATGCACCAGAAATAACCGCGCCTGAAAAACAATTCTCAGCGGCAAATAAACCAACGAGAGCGAGAGCTGTTGAGACTTGCGTGCCGTTAATCAAAGCAAGCCCTTCTTTTGGCGCAAGTTTAAGCGGCTCAATGCCTGCGATTTTCAAACCTTCCGAAGCGGGCATAACTTTACCCTTAACGCTTACATCACCGTAACCCAGTAGGGCGGCGCTCATATGGGCGAGCGGCGCTAAATCACCTGACGCGCCAACGGAGCCTTTCGAAGGAATGCACGGATAAATCTCATGATTAACCAAAGCGATTAAGGCATTTATCAGTGCGGGGCGTACACCTGAAAAGCCTTGTGCTAGACCATTAATTTTAAGCACCATAATCAAGCGCGTTATTGAATCAAATAGGCTATAGCCTGTACCCGTGCAATGCGAAAGAATTAGGTTCTCCTGCAATTTTTCTAATTGGGCAGGGCTGACTTGTTTTTTCGCCAATTGGCCAAAGCCTGTATTAATGCCGTAAACCACTTGGCCTTTGGCCAGTACATCCTCAACAACCGCGCGTGAGGCGCTTATTTTGGCGTGAGCGCTATCATGCAGGCTTAAGGTGACGGGGGCGCTATAAACGGCGCGTAAATCGGCAAGGGTCAATGCCCCAGGTGTGATTTCAAGTGTATACATTTATGGGTCGCCTTTAGCTGTTAATCATAGGGAGTTTAAGGTCTTGTTCATCGGCGCAATCAATCGCGATTTGATAACCCGCATCAGCATGACGCATAACGCCCGTACCGGGGTCATTGGTTAAAACGCGGCTTAAACGCTCTGCGGCTTCCTTCGTGCCGTCGGCCAGAATAACCATGCCAGAATGCTGAGAATAGCCCATGCCAACGCCGCCGCCATGATGAAGCGATACCCACGTCGCGCCTGAGGCACAATTAAGCAGCGCATTGAGCATCGGCCAATCGGACACGGCATCACTGCCATCCATCATGCCTTCTGTTTCTCTGTTCGGACTAGAGACTGAACCGGAATCGAGGTGATCACGGCCGATAACGACAGGGGCGCTAAGCTCGCCGCTCGCAACCATTTCATTAAAGGCGAGGCCGATTTTTGCGCGATCGCCAAGGCCAATCCAACAAATGCGTGAGGGCAGACCTTGAAACTCAATGCGCTCTCTGGCCATATCAAGCCAGTTATGCAGGTGATGGTCATTGGGTAAAAGTTCTTTGACTTTTTGGTCGGTTTTATAAATATCTTCGGGATCACCAGAGAGCGCCACCCAACGAAAAGGCCCGACGCCGCGACAGAAAAGCGGGCGGATATAAGCGGGGACAAAGCCCGGAAAATCAAAGGCGTTTTCAACATGATGATCTTTGGCGACTTGGCGAATATTATTGCCATAGTCGAAAGTCGGTATGCCCATAGCGCACAGATCAAGCATGGCCTGTACATGCTCGGCGATAGATGCGCTCGCGGCCTCGACCACGGTCTCTGGGTCAGAAATGCGCATTTTTTCAGCTTTGTCTAAGCTCCAACCCTTCGGCAAATAGCCATTAAGCGGATCATGTGCACTGGTTTGATCGGTCACCATATGCGGGCGATAACGCACATCATCTTTTGCGCGGCGGGCAATTTCGGGGAATATATCTGCGGCATTACCAAGCAGCCCAACGGAGATTGCTTTGCCTTCGCCATGAGCTTGATCAATAATATTAATCGCCTCATCAAGGCTGTCTGTTTGCACATCAAGATAACGTGTCTCTAAGCGTCTTTGGATGTTATGCGGCACGCATTCAACGGCTAACATAGAGGCGCCGGCCATGGTTGCGGCTAAAGGCTGCGCGCCGCCCATACCACCAAGCCCGCCCGTGAGAATCCATTTTCCTGCAAGGTCGCCATCATAATGCTGACGGCCTGCCTCAACAAAGGTTTCATATGTACCCTGTACGATGCCTTGTGAGCCAATATATATCCATGACCCTGCGGTCATTTGGCCATACATCATCAGGCCTTTCTGATCGAGATCGCGGAAATGTTCCCATGTTGCCCAATGCGGAACAAGGTTTGAATTGGCAATTAATACGCGCGGCGCGCCTTCATGGGTTTTAAAAACGCCAACGGGCTTGCCTGATTGCACTAATAAGGTTTCATCCGCGGCAAGCTCGGTTAATGTCTCAACAATTTTATCATAACACGCCCAATTACGCGCCGCGCGGCCAATGCCGCCATAAACGACAAGCTCATTGGGGTTTTCTGCAACGTCAGGGTCAAGATTATTCATCAACATGCGCAAAGGCGCTTCAGTCGCCCAGCCCGCTTTTGTTGAGGGCTTTAAATCATGGGATGCTCTGATCACACGCTTACTGATGCGCGCATCCTGTATGGTGGCCTTTGTAGATGTTTGTGCTGACATAAGTACTTCCCCTGTATTTTTTTATTTTAGGATGGAAGTATATATGAGTTTTTGAGGGAGGACTAGGGCAGAGAGCTTTGTAACTTTAGGACTTTATATCACCCAGCTTCATAGGCTCCTTAAACGTCAATGTTTGATAAGGGAATGGAATTTCAATGCCCTCTTCATCCAGTGCAGATTTAATGGCGCGAATAACATGGTCGCGGCTCTCATGCATATCGATAGGCTTGGAGTTTGCCCACCATCGTACAGTGAAGTCGATGGAAGAGGAGTTAAGCTCACAGGCAAAGACATCAATGCTTTTTGCGTGATCGACAATCTCTTGTGATTCGACGGCTTTTCTAATGATTTTTGCCGCTTTATTGAGGTCGGTATCGTAGGACACACCGCAGATGATTGAGAACATACGCTTATCTTTGTCAGTACGTACATAGACGGGGTTTTTATAGAGGTAGCTATTGGGCAGCAAAATAAGTTGATCATCAATTTGGCGCACATATGTGTCGCGAATTGTGATGTTTTCTACTTTTCCTTCAATGCCTTCGCATTCAATAAAATCTCCAATACGCATGGGCTTGCGTAACATAATCATAGCGCCGGCCATGAAATTCTCAAAAATATCTTTAAAGGCAAAACCAACAGCTAAAGAGCCCAGCCCCAAGCCAGCGAGTAGTTTTGCAGGAGTCATGCTTGGAAATACAATGGTGACGACCAGTAAAATTCCGAAAATCCAAATAATGCTTCTTACGATAATAGCAAAGAAATCAACAAGCGAGCGGCGCATATGCGACTTTCTTAGGAGCGTGCGCAGAAATTTCTGTGCAGAAACGGAAATACCCCATGTAATCAACAAAACGATAAGGCCAAGGGCGAGGTCTGGCAAGGTTTGAACAAAATCGACCCACATAGCGTCGAGCTTTTCAGTTAAGGGGGCTAAGAATTTAATATTCACTTTTTATTATCCTCGCAACTTTATCTATGGCTACCAACACGCAATATCTTATTAAGGTTCCATACGATTTGGAACTTACTGCTAGTAAAGGCGTTGGCTATGTTGAATGATAATGAACTTAAAAATATCCATAACGTACACTGATATAATTGACCTTTTAAAGGGTCTTAAAGCAGTTTACAGTGCGCAAGAGAATGTTGCAAATGATGACTTGTTAACTTATGAGAGAAAAAAGAAACGCTGCGTTGCTAGACCAAAGGCATTAGAGCTATAATGTGTACAGATGGTTAGGCTATGTTCACGGTTTTAGCATAAAACTAGATAGTGGCTGATAAACTCAAGAAAATTTCTAAATTACGTTTAAAGTATCGAAAGTACCCCAGTAGCATGAGTGATTTTATTTCTGAATTAAGCCTTACATACCTAGGATGGCCTGAACTTTTACTGCGCGTCGGCTTGGCCATGTTATTTGGCCTTGTCTTGGGTATAGACAGAGACAGAAAGAATAAACCCGTCGATTTTCGCGTTTATATGATCGTTGCCGTTACAACCTGTATCGTCGCGATCATGGGACAGGAGCTTTATGCTGATTTTGCAAGCGCGGATGGCGTTGTAAGTATTGATCTGGCGAAAATTATTTCGGGCGTTTTAACGGGGATCGGTTTTCTTGGTGCAGGCGCCATTATCCATCAAGATGGCAATAAAGTCATCGGTACAGCCACGGGGGCAAGTATCTGGGCTGCTGGGAGCATAGGGCTGTCATTGGGCTTTGGGTTTTATGTTTTGGGTGCCGTGGCCTTCATTTCGATTGGCTTAATACTGATTGGTGGAGGATTTGTAATGAAGCCACTTAAGGACACGAAAGACAAAGAAGACTTGAAAATTCCGACTGCAGTCGACGGCTAACTCTTCTTTACCGAGGTGAAGTTGGCTTCATTTTTCAATTTGGAGGGCATTCATTCGCGAGCGGCAGATACAGAGCCATATGTCTAATTGTAGCCGTTTCTGTGGATAAAGCGTAAGGTCTTCAAGTACCCAGGGAGAGTCATATTACAAAACTTTAAGGGGCGTGCCCGTGTCAGAATTAAAAATAGATCTAGAAACGATGAGTCGTTTGGCTAATGCCTTGGATTTTATAGGCTCGCCCGGTGATCCGGCTGTGGTGGCGCTGCGCGAAGCGGTGGCCAGTGAAGATCCCAAAGATATCAATAACGCGCATCGTAATGCGGCGCTGTCGATGCTTATAGATAAGGATTAAGGGGAGGGGGGCAGTAGCACAGTTGCACAGTTGCACAGTGTAGAGGCCCTACACGCCCATAAGAATACAATAAAAAAGCCACACTATTTTTTAGCGCGGCTTTTTTTGATGCTTATTTTCCGTGTGATTTATGCCGCAGCTTTAAAGGCTGTGTTTTCAGCTGCGTAGCCAGCTTTAAATTCAGGCAGGTTTTGTACGTCAGCGATTAAGCGCTCTACATTTTTACCCAGTGTGATTTTAACGTCAGGGAAGTAATTACCCCAACTGCTATAGATAGTGGCCATATAATCGATTACGCTGGCTTGTTCGCCGACTATGAATTTTTGATCAGCGAGGCGCTTATCGAGTATCGCCCAGAGGCCAGATAAATGATCGCCCAATTGCTGCATGACTTTTGCTTTTTCTGATTCATCAATTTCGACTTTCATCGCGATTGTGAAAATCTTTGCATAGGCAGGGTGCAGTGTGGCGTAATCAAACATAAGCCATTGTAGAAATTCTGCTTTTGCAGGTAAAGCCGATGGCATCATATCGTTTTTATGCTTTTCAAGAAGATATAAAACGATTGCCGCGCCTTCGGTGATGATTTGCCCTTCTTCTGTTTTTAAAGCAGGAACGGCGTTTGTCGGAACGATTTCTAAGTAATTCGGCACATCTGCGCGTTGAATAGTTTGAAACTCGACACCAAGTTTTTCGAGCAAAACGGTAATGCCTGTAGAGCATGTTCCTGAGATTGAATAAAGTGTATACATAGTTTTTCGACTTTCTTGTTTGGCTTGTTTGGCTTTACTAAATTTATAAAGGCGTCTTCTTAAGCTTCTATCGTTACGATACAGAGCTTTCGCACCAGGCATCTAGACTGCATTATAACATTATCAAGTCATCAGGCTTATTTTTTTTAAGGCAATGCCCCGCGCGCGTAACTATGGACAAAGGGGCTGCTCTTCACGTACCATAGAGATCCATATTACAAAGCTTTAAGGAGCGCCGCTATGTCAGAATTAAAAATCGATCTAGAAACGATGAGCCGTTTGGCTAATGCTTTAGCCTTTATAGGCTCACCCGGTGATCCTGCTGTATTGGCCATAGGGAGAGCATAATGAGAGTCATGTCTTATAATATTTTAAACCCTTTCCATGCTTTAAAACATAAGACGAGGCAAGGCCTCGCGAAGAATAAAAAACAAAGCAATTGGGAAGAGAGAAAAGATCAAATAACAGATAACTTGAATAGTTATGATTTTGATATTGCTTGCCTACAAGAGGTTTCTCCATCCACAATCTCTAACCTTAGAGAACATTTCAATGTCGAGTCTTACTGTAATCACAGCAACTCAAATCCAGAGGCTGCTCATGGTACAGCCATAGTCGTGAACACGGACAGGCTTGAAGTCATAGAAGCTGGAAATATTCAGACACCCGATCCCCAAAAGTACAGATCTGCTGCATTTGTCAAAGTCAAAAACCATGATACGGGCATTGTCTCAGCAATACTCTCTGTGCACTTAGAAGGGTATAACCCCGATGAGCTCAATCAAACGATTAAGAGCCAAACGAAACATAATGGTTATGAAGAACTAAAAACATATACGCAGTTTTTGGAAAGTACGGATGCTGATGTTTATGTTATCGCAGGAGATTTCAATGAAAACGCAGGTGAAATCGGAGAGCCTATGTCCAGATGCGCGTATCTTTTTGATGCGGGCTTTATTTCTGATGGGGACCTTACCCCAACCGAAAAAGATAAAAACAGAAAGCTCGACTGGGTTTTCGTAAAGTCAGCTCGTTCTTGCGGCCTATCCCCATTAGATAATCTTCCGCCTCACGTGGATGCATCTGATCATAGCCCTTGTGGCTCGGTAATCTCCATATTAAAATTTTGATTTTTTTGATGAGAGCTAAATGGCTGGGGTACCTGGATTCGAACCAGGGATACCGATACCAAAAACCGGTGCCTTACCGCTTGGCCATACCCCAACAATTTTAGACGATCAGAGTGCGGTAGAAGGTTGACCGAAATCAACGGCTCTGAACGGATTGAAAACTACATAATCTCTTTTCTCAGGTCAAGCACTAAATTGCGTATTTAGCAGATCTTTCTAATTTGCTGTGCGTAAGCGCCGTTTATTCGCCTTTTTAGGGGCTGACGCATAGGATGTTTTTCCTGATATTAAGCGGCTTGAGCGCGGTTTTACGGCGTCGAGTCGTATGCGTGAATTTTTTTACGGTTTAGGCTGCAAAATTGTGTAAATTTTATCCGCGACCTCATCAAGGGGCAATGTACCATCGATGTTGTGCAGTGTGCCTTGGCGTTGATAAAGCTCTGCTACCCATTTTGTGTGGTTTTCGTAGTCTTTAAGGCGATTTTTTAAAAGCTCAGGTTTGTCATCGGCACGGCCGCGCTGGGCGAGGCGGTTAAATAACTCCGCATAAGGCACGTCAATAAATACAGCGCCGAGGAAGTTACGATTGGCTTCCGCGCAGATGCTTTTTAAGTTGACGGTTTGGGCGAGGGTGCGGGGATAGCCATCCAAAATAACGCCAGCCTTGCAATCATCCTTAGCAAGGCGCTCTTTTAACAGCTTATCGACGAGGTCGGGGCTGACGAAAGCACCATTCTTCATGGCGGCGCGTATTTCCTTGGCGACTTTGCTGTTCCCCTTCATACGATCACGCAGTAAATCACCCGTGCTTATATGAACCCAGCCTGTTTTTTCAGCTAATTTTTTTGATTGTGTGCCTTTGCCTGCAAGCGGCGGTGCAATTATCGTGACTATATCCACGGTGATTCTCCCTAATATTCTTTCTGGTTATTGCCCAGATTATGATCTTTTTTATGTTCTTATCGTTTAAATCACTACGCTTTTCGTGTTTTTCTGTCAAGTATAGGGCAGACGGTGGTGTGGACAATCTGCTGCTGATTCTAAAAATAACTAGATTTTTCAGACTTAATTTTGTAAAGTGCCGATATTAGGGAAAACAGAATTATCTTGTGTGGCTGTAACGCGTCTTTTTAAAGAGGGTGTCTATGGGCCATAGGATATATAATCTTTGGGTATCGGTTATGAATATAAAAGCCACAGCGAAAACGCAAAGCCAAGAACGTGTTAAAGCACCGGAAGTGTCAAATGGCGGCAAAAAAGTCATGCGCGCAGCTAATGGCTCTTTACCTGTAAGCATGGGCAAAGACAAAACAGCTTATATTGTTAAATTACTGGATACTGTTTCACAACAATTACGCCGCTCGGAAACTGAGCGCGAATTACTATGGCGTGAGTTAGAAGAAACACGGCGCTTATTGGGCGATTTGGATGAGCGCACAGGGCGCAGCGAAAAATCATATTCGTTTATCCGTGAAGAAGTAGAACGCACTCAACAAAATAGCTCTATTTTTATAGAACAGCTCAATGCGATAGAAAGCGTTACCTCTAACGCGGTAGAACGCCTTGATGGCGTGAGTGAAGAAAATGCCAGCATGGTGCGTAAGTTAGAGCGCATTTCACAAGATAAAATCCGCCTCAATCGTAAAATCAATATCATTGAAGAAGCCGTAACATCGACGCGTGAAGCGCTAGAAGCTAAAGCGCTTGTTTTGCTAACGGATAGATCGGTTGCGCAGCGTACAAGCTTACCGCAAATTGACAGCGCATCATTATTTGAAGATCACAACGATGTAACGCCTGCAAAAACACCAGAAGCGCTTGTTGATGAAGAAGCGGCGATGATTAAACGCCGCCTATTTAACGGTGTGTCTGTTTCTGTGTTGTTGGTTGTCGGCGTGGCGGGCTTATGGGCCTTTAGCCATTTTGGGCCTTCGATACAAATTACAATGCCGAAGCAACCGCTTTATACAGCGGATGCTGATTATGCGGCCTCTAGCGCAGAAGCCTCTGCGGCTATGAGCGCGCGCGCCGCGGCTATAGCCAGTGCAAGCCCCTCTGATTTTGCAAAATTTGAAGCGGAAGTCGATAAAACATTAGCGAGTAATGCTTATGATATGGACAGCGTTGCGGCGATGATGAATTCAATTGAGCCACAAGCTCAGGATCAATCTCAATCTCAATCTCAATCTCAAATACAAACAGAGAGCAGTGATAAGGTTATGGCTCAGCCAGAGATCCCTGCAAGCGTTCCTGTTGATATGGCGGTGATCGTTGATGTAGAGCCAGAAGTCGTCGTGTCTTCTGCTGTATCTACGCCTATAGCTGTATCGGATACGGCGACCCTCTCTGTGCAGCCTGTACAGCCAGAAATTTCAATTAAGCCTTCTGCGCCTGTTATGGCTGAACAAGCCACGGTGGTTTCTGCTGTAGAATTATCTGCACAGTTAAAGCAGCTCGAACAAAGCGCCGCGAATAAGATAGCGGCAAGTAAAGCCAGTGAGCCTTTATCAGCACGCATGGATCCAGATACACGCTTAACCGGTTTTGCCAAAGAGATCGAAACCGCATCATTTAGTGGCAATCCAGAAGCACAACATGATTTGGCCGCTTTATATACGGCAGGGCAAGATGGCGTTCCGCAAGATTTTGAACGCGCTGTATTTTGGTTCGGTGAGTCGGGTCATGAAAATGTGGCTAATGCGCGTTATAATTTGGGCGTGCTGTATCAACAAGGTCTAGGGACGTTAAAAAATATGGAGCGCGCGATTGCTCTTTATCAAAGTGCGGCTTTACTTGGGCATCCGGAAGCGCAGTATAATTTAGGTATTGCTTATGCTGAAGGCATTGGCGTTCCATATTCTATTGAATCTGCGGTGCATTATTTTGAAGAATCGGCCATAGCGGGCGTTCCTGAATCGGCTTTTAATCTTGGTTTGATCTATGAGAATGCTTTATTGGGGCGCCGCGATAATAACAAAGCTTTATTCTGGTATAATCTCGCGTCTGACCAAGATAATATAGATGCGCAAAATGCACTTAGTCAGCTCACAACCAAACTTGGCTTGTCGCTTGAAGAAGTACGTAATGTCGTGCGGGTTGAGCGTGAGCGTGTTATGCCCCAGAAAAACCAGTCTGCAGCAAGTGCGAATAATGCCGCTCCACAATCTGTTGCGCGCGTAAAAAGCAGATCACCACAAGAAAATGAGATTATTGATGTGCGCTCAGTCATGCCTGATATGGCGAGTTTTGAGTTGATTGCACCTATTCAAGAACAGCTTATGGCGCTGGGTTTATATCCTGGTCCTGCGGATGGCGTTAGCGGTCCAATGACTGAAGATGCTATACGGTCTTATCAATCGATGTTTAATATACCTGTAAACGGCATGCCAAGCGCAGCCTTGGTGGAACATATGTTGAATAATACAGCGACGGCTAGTGGCCAGTAGCAAGTACACAAGCGAAGCGCTTTAAGCTTATAAAAGAACAGCTTAAAGTTTCCCCCAGATAGAGTTTGATTTTAATTGTGGCTTCGTTATGTGGCGGTTTCGCTGTTTAGCGCACTAAACGTAATGCTTCTTGCGGGTAGCGTTCAATGAAGTCTTCTTCTAACTCGTCTGAACCACTCATCAAGTGATAGACGACTCCGCCATAAATCATATCAACGGCCATAGCAGTGTCGAGGTCTTTTCTAAACGCGCCGGCGGCTTTGCCAATTTCGATGATCTCAGCGAGGTTTTCTTCGTGAACAAGCATGAAGCTTTCGTAAAAGCTGCTTAATGTTTCTTTGCTCGATTGGGCTTGTGCCATCATTTCGATAATGACTTTGCCGTTACGACCGCGTAATAAGCGTAAGAAACGCTCAAGCTGCCATAAAAGTCTTTCACCAGCAGGTTTGTGTATAGGTTGCGGTATATTCGCGCCATTGGCGTTAATGGCTTCTAATATCAAAGAAACCTTATCTGGCCACCAACGATATATTGTGGTTTTACCGACGCCTGCTTTTTTTGAGATTGCTTCAATAGAAAGCTCGGAGGCATTACGGTGTAGCAACATGCGGTTTACAGCCGTGACAATAGCTTTGCGTGATTTTTCTGAGCGTGGGCGGCCCGCTTTTTTTGCGGGGGCTTTTTCTGTGGTTTTTTCTGTTTGTTGAACATCGCCAATAACATCGGCCAAGGCGGATGCGCGCGATTTCACAGCTTGTGCAGCTTTGCTCATTTTTAAATCTCCAATATTTGTGTAATAGAGGCATTTTCGATACGTTGCGTCCGAATGTCAATATAGAATATCAGCTTTGGATGATTTACTGACAATTAAAAGTGAGAAACAAAGATAAACCCGGACTGTAATTCTTACAGTCCGGGTTTGGGGGAATCCACTTGCTTAGGGTATGGGTTAGGCTAGGGAGGCAAGTGATGTAATTTCTTTGGTTTTGGGCTACTGGTGTAGTGTGAGGACCGAAATATTTTCCCCCTTAAATAATTGATCTTCTAGCGCTTTTAGGTTCGTTGGGTCAAACGCTATCTGACCAATTATGGGTTGGGTATTATGTGTGTGTGTAGGTGTAGGCATAGTCTGTGTGTGTGTAGGCATAGTGTGTGTGTGTAGTGGGTTTGTGTGTGTAGTTTGGGTCGTATGGGTAAACTTGTTTTTATTTAACTTTTTATCTTCATATAAAGTATCATCTGCAGCGCTCATGATGTGCTCAGCTTCGTCACCAACAGAAAAGCTTCTTAAGCCAACACTAGCGCGGATTTCAATTGCTTCGCCTTCCCATGATAGGCACAGTTTATTTAAATCTATGGCGATTTGTTGTGTGCGGTCTATGGCGCCATCAGCATCGGCGTCTGAAAATACGATTACAAATTCATCCCCACCAAGGCGTGCAACAAGATCTAAAGAGCGAACTTGGCTTTGTAAGAAGTCTGCAACGACTTTCAAACATGCGTCGCCAGCAGGGTGGCCAAAGTGATCGTTGATTTGCTTGAAGTTATCAAGGTCAATCATAACCAGTAGACCGCCACGGCTTTTGCCGCGATTAATGCGTTCTATTTCAGCGTGGAAAGCTCTTTCGAACTGACGGCGATTGGCTAAACCTGTAAGGCAATCTGAATCAGCAAGCTTTTCTAATTCTGTTATTGTTTGTTGCTGCTGGGCAATGACGCCCTGCGCATTTTTTAAATTCTGACGAAGGTCTCTAAAGATGCTTAAGGCTTTAGATGCGAATGATTTCCAATCTTCAGCGCGGCTGTCATGTGCTGCAACAAGACGTTCAAAGTCTTGTACAGATGGCATGATCTGATTTGGTGTGTTCGCGGATATTTGAGATGATTGTGTTAACATGCACTCTTACCTTAAATTCTTAGATTTCCCCAATGCAAACAGCTTTATTATATTTTACTCAGTGGGCTTGTTTGCTCCTGCTAAATACTATGCGAACGCTGTGCCAAACAGATAAAGCGCCTAAATACGGGGCTTTAGTGGATAAAAATAAGATTTGCCTTATCTGTTTTGGGTGGGTAACCTTGTCCTTAGCGGCTCTTTTTGCCTGATGGCTAGGCATATTTTGCCGCATATTCGCGATGGACTTAAAAAACCAACAGAAAAAGAAGTAATGTGATGACGTATAAGACTCTGTGTATATTATTTTGTGGCGCTTTACTCAGCGTAACATCATTTAAACCCTCTTCGGATCTTTATGCGCAGGCGGCGGTGAGTGACGATGTTGAGTTGCTTTCTCATAAAGCGGTTTATGATGTGTCACTCAGTGAGACTAAACCCTCATCAACGATTACATCTATTAAAGGGCAAATGGTCTATACGCTTAATTATGATTGTGCGGCGTGGAACACTATATATGATTTTGATCTGGTTTATCATTTCTCAGATAAGCCCTCGGCACATGTAAAGACGCAAACCGTAACCTATGAGCCGGTGAATGGTGAGAAATATAATTTTGCTATGAATCATATAATTGCGGGTAAAAAAATTGAAGCGATGCGTGGTCATGCGCAAAAAGAGCAAAGCGGCGGGTCTAAAAGCATACGTGCGACATATACAAAGCCTGATGCATTACAAGAAATCTATGAAGGGGATCTTATCTTCCCGACGGAGCACTCTAAGAGCGTTATACGACGTGCCCGCGCGGATAAGCGTTTTTTCTCTTTGGATGTGTTTGATGGTTTAGAGCGCAAGGGCGTGACAACGATTAGTACGCTAATCTCACAGGCTGATCCTAATGACAACGCAATGGCGACCCGTTTTGAAGGCATTGATGAGTCTGCAGAGAAATGGCGTGTAAACATGGCCTATTTCACAAAAAGTGCCAAAAGCGCCAATAGAGGTATGTCTGATTATGAACTCAGCGCGACTTTATATGAAACAGGTGTGCTGTCTGATATTCGCTTAAATTACCATGACTATGTATTGAAGCAAGATTTGGTTGACTTTACAGTGCTGGAAACGCCTCATTGCCCATAACTCAAGCGGGGCGGCGCTAATATGTCCAAGCCGGCCAACTAAATACAGATTTTTTGTATATTACCTTTGAATTTTAACACTTTTGAAATACTATCAACGTATTCTTTCTGTTAGAATATTATCAAGATAAATCACGAGCTTAGGGTGTTAGTTTTAAAATGACAAAAACTGTTCTTATTGTCGAAGACAATGAATTAAATATGAAGCTGTTCAATGATTTATTGGAAGCGCATAACCTCGCAACGCTTCAAACCAAAGATGGCCGCGAGGTTCTTGATATAGTGCGTGAGCATATGCCTGATCTAATCATTATGGACATTCAGTTGCCGGAAGTCTCAGGGCTTGAAGTGACGAAGTGGTTAAAGGCTGATGATGCTTTCAAACATATTCCTGTCATCGCGGTAACGGCCTTTGCTATGAAAGGCGATGAGCAGAAAATACGTGAAGTTGGCTGTGATGATTATATCTCTAAGCCAATATCTGTTTCGCATTTTATGGAAGTCGTCCATAAACATCTTGGTGTTGAAACCACGTAGTAATTAAGAGTAAAAAGGAAGACTTATGTCTGCACGTATTCTGGTTGTTGATGACATTCTACCAAACGTAAAATTGCTCGAAGCGAAGCTTGTGAGCGAGTATTATGACGTAATCACCGCGACAAATGGCGAAGATGCATTGCGTCGTGTAAAAGAAGACAGCCCTGATATTGTGTTACTTGATATTATGATGCCTGGCATGGATGGCTTTGAAGTGTGCCGCCGCCTGAAAGAAGACCCTGAAACATCGCATATACCTGTGGTTATGGTTACAGCGCTCACTGATGCGCAAGACCGTGTTAAAGGCCTTGAAAATGGCGCTGATGATTTCCTAAGTAAACCAATTAATGATACCGCGCTGATGGCGCGTGTACGTTCGCTTGTGCGTCTAAAGATGACGATTGATGAATGGCGCGTGCGCTCGAATACAGCCAGCGCTATGGGCGTTATGGATGATTCTGGCGCTGTTATGAATGAGCCAGTACAAGGCGCACAAGTCTTGTTGGTTGAAGACCAAGACTTTGAAGTCGATAAAATTAAAACGGCGCTTGCGAAAGATAATAACATCATCTTACAAGCGCGCAGTGGCATGGAAGCCCTTGAATTTGCGCGTACGCGTGATTTTGATTTAATCGCTGTCTCGCTTAATCTCGGCGGTGAAGATGGTTTGCGCTTATGTTCACATTTGCGTTCAAATGAAAATACGCGCTCTATTCCTATTATGATGATTGCTTCGCCTGATGATATGCCGCGCGTTGCACATGGCCTTGAAATTGGCGCACATGATTATATTATGCGCCCGATTGATAAAAACGAAATGCTGGCGCGCGCGCGTACACAAATTCGCCGTAAGCGCTTCCAAGAACGTCTGCGTTCTAACTATGAAATAAGCCTAAATATGGCATTGACCGATCAGCTGACGGGGTTATATAACCGTCGTTACTTCGAAGTTCATATGGAGAAGCTGATTGAAGATAATAAGAGCAGCGCTAAAAATCTTTGTGTTCTGTATATGGATATTGATAAGTTTAAAAGCGTCAATGATACATGGGGCCATAATGTCGGCGATGAAATTCTTATATCATTCGCTGCGCGTCTTAAAGATAATATGCGTAGCTTTGATATGCTCGCCCGCCTTGGTGGTGAAGAATTTGTGGCGGTCCTGCCTGATGTATCACAAGAAAAAGCGCTTTATGTGGCTGAGCGTATGCGCCGCCTTATTGCCGATGAAGTCTTCCCATGTTCTGTGCCTGAGGGGTCCTTACGTATTACCGCGTCAATGGGCGGGATTATCATTGAAGATGGTGATCATCCAATCCCTAAATTGCTAGAGCGCGCCGATGGTGAGTTATATAAAGCCAAAGAGGGCGGTCGTAACCGCGTGTTCTTTGAAGGGATTGGCGAGTTAAATCCTGATGATTACGAAATCGTTGAGCGCGATGCTGAGCAAGAAGAACTGCCTTCTGGTGGTGCAGAATAAACAGTGCCGTGTTTAAGCGCTAAACTCTATAATGAATTATATTCAAAGAACTTGAGTTAAAAATGGCCTGTGCACAAAGACACAGGCCACCACTCTAATGTAATCATTTAAAAAATAATCGAAATAAATTAAAGGCCGAGTTTTTGTGCAGGAGCAGGTGTCACCGCTTCAATTGTCGGTACTTCTTTTTCAATATCTACTGTGTTAAACGTATCTTTCATGGGTGTTCTCCATTTTATGTGTTTAAATAAATATCAGCAACTTCCCTTTGACAGTAGGAAAAATCTCCCGCTCTCGTCAAAGAAAACTGATAAGGTATTGTAACTGGGGTTCAATTTTAGGTTCGCTTGCGTGGTGTGTATGCGTAACTATAGGGCGAATCATTTGTTTTTTAAGGAGATTCATGTAAATGAACATATATAAAATACTCGCGATACATCTATGCTTATCGTTTGTTTTTCTCATTGGAGCATGCTCACATGTGCCTGCTGAAAAGGCAAAGTCAGCGCAGGAATGGGCTGATGAACAAGAGCGTCGTAAAGTAGATTTGCCCAAATGCGTTATTCGTACAGATGGCAGCGGCCGCTGCGTAACTCATTAGATATAGAGCTCTCAATATGGCTTAATATTTGGGGGCATTAGGAAGCGTCAAAGTCTTTATTTCTTTTTTTGAGGTTATGTAATAAATTCGAGAATGCGTTCCTGTTCTGGGGGGCAAGAATGGCGCTGATAAGTATGCCCCTGAATACGATCATTTAATGCGCAGAGTCTTGGGGCGTCATGTTTGGCGGCGCGCTGTTCTCGGATGCTCTGCCCAAGGGGGCGTGTTCTCCACGCATGTGGACCTTCTGAACAATGAACTTATAAAGTCAGCGCCGACAAACAGGCTGTGACAGAGGGCTCGCCCCAGCCTGTTTGCCTTTCAGAGTGCTGCGCAAAGCTTTAAATAGCTCCGGTTTAAATAGCTCCGGTGCGAGCAAGCTTAACCATTTTTACTCTGCCCGATCTTGGCGTCTTCAGTCTTGATCTTAATCAAGCGTGGCTTTTTCTCTACAGGTATTTTATGTCTTAGAGTAATCGTTAATAGGCCGTCTTTTAATACGGCGTCCTGAACCTTAATTTGATCCGCGAGGCGAAAGCTGCGTTCAAACGCGCGCGATGCAATGCCGTGATGTAATACTTCGATTAAATCAACACCATCACGGTCGTTAATTTGTTCATCTGCATGGTCACTGTTTTGTTCGCTTAAGCCAATATGCGCACCTGCGATGACTAATGTGTCATCATTTAAGGTGACTTGTAAGTCACCAATGCCAAATCCTGCAACGGCCATCGTTATACGATAAGAATCATCGCTGAATTTTTCGATGTTATGTGGTGGGTAGCTATCGTGGCCATCAACTTTTTCATCAAGAATGGAATCAAATAGCTCGCCAAAACGGTCAAAGCCGATGCTTCTGCGAAACAAAGGTGCGTTCATAGTCATTACATTGGTCATGGTCTTATCCTTCCTCATAGATAAAATTGATCCTTGAATACGATTGCAAATACGACATTGGTCTAAATTAAACGTCGTAAATTCACCGTATGTTATTTATACGATTGATCTCAGCTCAGAGATCATAAATAAGTTTGATTTTTAGCTATATGTGTTAGGCTGAAACTTGAAAAAAGAGGAGAGAATTAATGATTATTGGGTATTATGCAGCCTTATTGGCGTTATTATTTATATTTTTAACCCTGCGTGTTGGGCGTGCACGTATGCAGACAAAAATTGGCATTGGGGATGGTGGAGATCATAATTTACAAAAAGCCATACGTGCACATGCGAATTTCGCTGAATTTGTACCCTTGGCCTTATTGTTATTATTCATGATTGAAATGCAGCAAAGCTCGGTACTTCTTTTACACACATTAGGTGCTTTGTTATTCGTTGGGCGGGTGCTTCATGCTTTGGGGCTGTCTAAAACCAGTAAGCTGTCATTTGGTCGTATGGTCGGGGCAGGACTTACCGCTTTGGTTATTACGGTGAGTGCTTTGTGGTTGCTCTATGCATTTTCTAGTAGTCACTATCTTGCAATAAGCCACTCTATGTAAGGTTTTGTGCCGCAAGACTTATAACTATTATACGATAAACCCGCTTTTACTCTTTTGAGGAAGCGGGTTTTTGTTTATACTGCTGAACAGAATAGTTCATTCGTTTTTTACAAGGATATCATTATGAGTAAAACTCCCATTACAGTGGCGCGCGGCGATGGCATTGGCCCAGAAATTATGGATGCCACATTAAAGGTGCTTGAGGCCGCAGGCGCTCAGCTTGATATTGATGAAATTGAAATTGGCGAAGCGGTATATAAGCGTGGCGTACAAAACGGCATTGAAGAAAGCAGCTGGGAGTCTTTGCGTCGCAGTAAAGTCTTCTTAAAAGCGCCGATTACTACGCCGCAAGGCGGCGGCTTTAAGTCCCTTAATGTGACGGTTCGTAAGTCATTAGGTCTATATGCGAATGTGCGCCCATGTGTATCTTATCACCCTTATGTAGAAACAAACTTCCCTGATATGGATTTGGTTATTGTTCGTGAAAATGAAGAAGACCTCTATGCGGGCATTGAGCACCGCCAAACACAAGATGTTGTACAAACCATTAAATTGATTTCACGCCCAGGGTCAGAGCGTATTATGCGTTTTGCTTTTGAATATGCGCGTGCGAATGCGCGTAAAAAAGTGACCTGTATGTCCAAAGACAACATCATGAAAATGGGTGATGGCTTGTTCCATAGCGTCTTTGATGAAATTGGCGCAGAATATCCTGATATCGAAAAAGACCACTATATTGTTGATATCGGCACGGCGCGCGTTGCGGCGCGCCCCGGTGATTTTGATGTGATTGTCACTGAAAACCTTTATGGCGATATTATTTCTGATGTTGCCGTTGAAATTACTGGTTCTGTTGGCCTTGGTGGGTCATGTAATGTCGGTGATAATTTTGCCATGTTTGAAGCTGTTCATGGATCAGCCCCAGACATATCAGGTCAAAATATCGCTAACCCATCAGGCTTGATATTAGGCGCTGTTTTGATGCTTAATCATATCGGTCAAAGTGATGTGGCGAGCAAGGTGCATAATGCATGGCTTAGAACGCTTGAAGACGGCGTACATACAGGCGATATTTATGATGCTGCGCTATCAAAAGAAAAACTCGGCACGCAGGAATTTGCCGATGCTGTTATTGCACGCTTAGGTCAGAAACCGACGCAGTTTAAGGAAGTTGATTACGGCGCAGGCGGCGGTAAAGCGATGAGCTTACCCCCATTAAAGCCACGTGTAGTACAAGAAAAAGTGCTTGTCGGCGCTGATATATTCGTCCATTACGATGGTAAACCAGATGATTTAGCAGCGCGCATTACGGCCGTTGATGGTTTAGACCTACAAATCCTCGCTAATCGCGGCGTTAAAGTCTGGCCAAATGGCCATGCCGATACATTTTGTTCAGATCATTGGTGTTGCCGCTTCCATAGCAATAAATCCATTACCCCTGATACCGTTTTAGCGCAGCTAAAAGCGCTTCAAGACTCAGGCCTTGAGTTTATTAAACTGGAAAACTTGTATGAGTTTGATGGTGAGCGCGGTTATACCTTGTCGCAAGGGCAGTAAGCGGCATTGAGTTTGACATATAGATAAAACAAGCCTAATAATGTTCTGTACAAGGAGCGTTATTAGGCTTTTTATTTTAAGTATTAAATCCGCAATTTCTGATTATCCCTTCTTTCCTTTTTTATCGGGAGGCTGTAACCAGAAGCGTGTAGGAGCAAATCATGGGTCAGATAAAAAATATATTTATTCGCAACGCTCATATGGGTGATGAAATTAAAATTGATGGGCGGATTGTTAAGACAAGAAACGAAGCTTGCCCGCAAGAAGAACAGCTTTTTAATAACCTGCGTGTGACATTCATGCAATTTTCAAATGCAGATTTTGAGCGTTTGGATTCAGTATTTTTAGATGCGCAGACTCAGAAAAAAGAGGGCGCAGCATGTACCATATTAGTATTGGCACGCGGCGCGAGTATTGATTTTAAAATTTCCTAAGTACAGCGCATTAATTTCTTTTCGAACCAGTCGCCCGCTTTGTAGGCTAGCCGCTCCTCAGGATGCCAGCAGGCTGTCGCTGTTATGTAGCCAACAGGCTGAGCGCGTTTAGAATGTAAATCAAAAGAGAGCTTTATATCTCGCGCAATAGGATGGTCTTCGGCTGGCTGTGCATTATGCGCAAAAAACCTTAAATGGTTCATCACTAAATGTACGCCCTCGTGATACAGCGTATTGCCGAGCTCAGGGAAGCTCTGGCTATAGAATATCGTCGATAAACTCACCTCGGTGGACAAGCTATCCTTGTTAAAGTCATGGTCTAGTTTTAGCTGCCCTGCATCTAATGCGCCAAGGTCTTTAAAGTCATCAAATTGTGGTGGCGTTATAGGGGTTTGCGGCGTAGAAAAATACGAACAAAATGCGGCGTAAAATAAATTCACGACATCTTTGCGCTCTTCACCATTTAAATTGGGCCAATTATTTTTATAACTAAGCCATGCATCATTTGTATCTAGCTGCGTTAAAATTTCATCTTGAGCATTTATAAAGCACTGCTCCATATGTTTAGAAAATGCAATACTTTCAAATAATCTTTCAATTAATTCAAACTCGGCAGGGAAGGCGTCTGGGCGAACGGGGTAATTATTAAAGCCAGAACCTTGAGCGATTTGTTCGTATAGTTTTACGCCTGTTTGCGCATGCGCATTGGTTATTTGATATACGGCGCCCATTAAGTAGGATAAGCATTCAATGCGCTGTATCAGGGGAATTCTTTTAACATTACGTATGGCAGAGAGCTCTTCTAAAAAGCCGGTATGGCTCTGGTTTTGGCGGTCAAGCAGATCAGCCTGACTGGCTGTATCGAGCCAGTTTGGTATGGTCAGCGTTTCGATGGGCTTGAATGAAAACATGCGAAAACTTAACATAATCAATGTGTTTTTGCAAGGTGTTTGTGCTTATAATTAGGCTGAGCTCTACTTAATGCTTATAGGTTATAACCAGCCTTGTAATTCTTGTTCAATATAGCCGCTGAGCAAGTCTATATGTGCGTCCTGATCATTCAGGCAGGGAATGTAGCTAAACGTCTCTCCACCATGCTCAAGGAAGGTCTTTTGGGCTTCTATGGATATTTCTTCTAGCGTTTCAATGCAATCAGAAACAAAAGCGGGCGAAAGCACTGCAACGCGTTTGACACCATTTTCTGCAAGGGCTTGTAAGCTAGGCTCCGTATATGGTTGTAGCCATGTGGCGGGGCCAAAGCGAGATTGGAATGTCGTGACCCATTTATCTTTTGGCCAGTTTAAATATTCCTGTAATAAGCGTGATGTTTTAACGCACATACAGTGATAAGGATCACCTTTTTCAAGGTATTTTTGCGGCAAGCCGTGAAACGAGGTCACAATATATTCAGGCGGCTGGTCTAATGAATCTAAATGCGCCTGTACCGATTTACCTAAAACCGCAATATAGTCAGGACGATCATGCCATGGTGAAGAAGTACGTATAGCGGGCTGCCAGCGCATGGTTTTTAAATAATCAAAAGCTTTATCGAATACAGAAGCGGTCGTCGTCGCGCTATATTGCGGATAAAGCGCGAAAAACAAAATTTTTCTGCAGCCTTGCTCGGCGAGTTCTTCAATAGCCGCCTGTATAGAGGGCTTGCCATAGCGCATCGCCCAAGTAACAACAAGATCAGGATGTTTTTTATGGAGCTGCGTTCTGACTTTTTCAGCCTGCGCGCGCGTATAGGTTTTAAGCGGTGATTCGTTTTTTTCTAAGTTCCAAATTGATTGATAAGCGCGACCGCTACGTTTAGGGCGCGTTGTCAGGATAACCCCCTGTAATAAAGGCTGCCAGAGCCATTTGGGGAAGTTTATCACGCGTTGATCGCTGAGAAATTCTGAAAGATATTTACGCATTGACCAGTAATCAGTGCCCTCGGGGGTGCCTAGATTCACAAGAACGACGCCTATTTTGTCGCCAGAGACCTTGGGGTGGTCGCTTGGTTTAATAATCGCCGGGATAAGCGGTTGCGTTTGTGTGTCGGTTATCGGCGTATTCATTTTTAATACTCATTTTTTATATTTCAGAACAGCGGCTTATCTGTCGCTCGCAATTGTTTCCAAGTTGTTAACTTTTTGTTAATACTCCTAGGCGAAACTAACTACATATTTAATTCAATTGCGCGCAAAGTAAAGCGTTATAGCATTTTAATGTGCTGTAGCGGGATGCTTTCTCTATAGGCTAAGGCGCGCTATTGATGTTTAGTTGCTGTTGTTATGTGTTGCTCTTTTTTAAAACCCTATTCAAATAAAGGATAATGCAATGACCTTTCATTCTAAACATCTTCTTACCCCTGAAAATTCACTTTTTATCTTTGTCGATCAGCAGCCGCAAATGGCTTTTAGTGTACGTTCTATTGATGCTCAGTTGTTGAAAAACAACACGATAGCTATGGCTAAAACAGCAGCCTGTTTTAATATACCATCAATTTTAACCAGTATCGAAAGTGAAAACTTCTCGGGGTATATCTGGCCAGAGCTTTTGGATGTCTTGCAGCAAGATACTTTTGAACGCACAACCATGAATTTATGGGAAGATAATGATGTTCATACAGCGATTAAAAAATCAGGTCGTAAAAAATTAGTCTTTTCTGGGCTCTGGACAGGGGTTTGTATCAACCTGCCTGCGCTTAGTGCTTTGGAGGCTGATTATGATGTTTATATTGTCGGTGATGCGTGCGGCGAAGTTAGCCCGGAGGCTCAATATGCGGCGATGACTCGCGCCGAACAAGCCGGTGCCGCGCCGATAACTTCACTGCAGTTACTTCTTGAATTACAGCGTGATTGGGCACGTAAGGAAAGTTCTGACGAAGCCCTGAGCATTATTCAAGAGCATTATGGCAGTTATGGCATGGGGGTGGATTATGCCGCAACGCATGTTCATAAACACGCGCAGCGCGCCCATTTTTCACAGATTCCGCATACTATATACGCGAAGTCTGCTTAACCGTTTACACCAGCCTATATGACTTTACTCACACTACTCACTCTACTCAATACCGATAACTGGCGCCCTTAACGGGGCGTCTTTTTTTTGAGCGTTTATCTCGTTATTCCCAATTGAGGAGAACTTTACCTGATTGACCAGAGCATGCGATTTTAAAGGCTTCTTCATAATCATCTATGTGGAATTGGTGCGTGATAATCGGGCTGATATCAAGATCGCCCATAACCATCATCTTCATTTTATGCCATGTTTCATACATTTCGCGGCCATAAATGCCTTTAATAACGAGGCCTTTAAAGATGACTTTGTTCCAATCAATCGACATTTCAGCCGGTGGAATACCCAGAAGCGCAATTTTACCGCCATGGATAATCGTGTCTAATATCGTTGTAAAGGCCGGCGCGGCGCCTGACATTTCAAGGGCCACATCAAAACCTTCAACGATATTGAGCTCGGCCATAATGGCTTTTAAATCGGTTTCCTGCACATTAATCGCGTGTTTAACGCCCATTTTGCGCGCGAGCTCGAGTTTATAAGGGTTAATATCTGTGATAACCACATGGCGCGCGCCAGCATGGCGACATACGGCGGCCGCCATAATGCCAATAGCGCCAGCCCCTGTGATTAAGACGTCTTCGCCAACGAGGTTAAAAGAGAGGGCTGTGTGAACCGCATTGCCAAAAGGGTCAAAAATAGCGGCAATTTCATCAGGGATCTCATCTGGAATGGGGCAAACATTAGAGGCAGGGAGTTTTAAATATTCGGCAAAGCTGCCTTGAATATTAACGCCAATACCTTTTGTGTTTGGGCATAAATGTAAACGTCCACCGCGGCAGTTGCGGCAATGACCGCAAACAATGTGCCCTTCGCCTGATACACGTTGACCGACGGTGATTGTTGTCACGTCGCTACCGACCTCAACGACTTCACCGACATATTCATGCCCAACAATCATCGGGACGGGAATAGTCTTTTGTGCCCATTCATCCCAATTGTGAATATGAACATCTGTGCCGCATATCGCGCTGGTTTTTATTTTTATAAGCACTTCACTGGGGCTGATCGTTGGAATTTCCGCATCATGGATCATCCAAATGCCTGTTTCAGCTTTTAATTTAGATAGGGCTTTCATCGTGAAGCGCTCCTTAAAATAGACGAGGTTATCGGCGTAATTATAGTGCGGCCTTGGCGTTGTGTATTACGTCTTTATCACACCTAACTCACGACCGACTTCAGCAAAGGCGGCTAGAGCTATATCTATATGTTCTTTATCATGCGCGCAAGACATTTGGGTGCGAATTCGGGCTTGGCCTTTGGGTACAACAGGGAATGAGAAGCCAACGACATAAACGCCGCGTTCCAACATTTTATCAGCAAATTTAGAGGCTAGCGCCGCATCATACAACATGACGGGAATAATAGGGTGGTCGCCTTCCAATAAATCAAAGCCTAATTTAGTCATTTCATCGCGGAAATAACGGCTATTTTCTTGGAGTTTTTCGCGCATCGCTGCGCCTTTTTCATCAAGCAAATCAAGAACAGCAATCGATGTCGCGGCAATGACGGGGGCGAGGGTATTGGAAAACAAATAAGGACGTGAGCGTTGGCGCAGCATATCAATAATCGGTTTAGATGCTGAAATATACCCACCAGATGCGCCGCCAAGGGCTTTACCCAATGTGCCTGTAATAATATCAACTTTGTCGAGCACGCCAAGATAATCAGCCGCGCCTGCACCGTTAGGGCCCATAAACCCAGCCGCATGGCAGTCATCAATCATAACAAGCGCATCATATTTTTCGGCCAAGGCGCAGATCTCGGGCAGTTTTGCGATATAGCCATCCATAGAAAACACGCCATCAGTAGCGATGACTCTATAACGCGCTGTGCTGGCTTCTTGTAAGCAGCGTTCAAGATCGGCCATGTCGCTATTATTATAGCGATAGCGCGCGGCTTTACATAGGCGAATGCCATCAATAATGCTCGCATGGTTTAACGCATCACTAATAATCGCATCTTCAGCGTTAAATAAAGTTTCAAATAAACCGCCATTCGCATCAAAGCACGAGGGATATAGAATTGTGTCTTCTTTTTGGGTGAATTTTGAAATGCGTTGCTCGAGCTCTTTATGGATATCTTGCGTGCCACAAATAAACCGTACAGATGCCATGCCAAAACCATGGTTATCAATCGCCACCTTGGCTGCGCTCTTTAGGTCAGGGTTATTAGCGAGCCCTAAATAGTTATTGGCACAAAAATTTAAGACACTGCGGTCTTTATTAACTTTTATTTCAGCGCCTTGCGCCCCCGTTATCGCTCTCTCATTCTTATAAAGCCCTGCTTTTTGAATGGCTTTTATTTCAGATTCGATATGTGCGTCAAAGCGCGAAAGCGCATTTTTTTGATTTTGTGACATCGTTATAACCTTAATGGGGTAAAAAAAACTATCTTTTTACTTAGCAAAAAGGTAAGGTTTTGTATATTTATTTTAATGTAATCGTAATCATATATACGTATTATATTACAATGGGGTTGGTTTGATTCGATGTGGTGAGGGTGAAATGATACAGCGTGTATTAGTTATAGATGATAGTGAAACGGATCAGTTTATTTGTTCGTGTGTTTTGGAGGAGCATAATAGTTCCATCGAAATCATTAAAGCCTATGATGGCAAAGAAGGTTTAGAAATTCTGGCCACTTTAGACACGCCCCCTGAACTTATCCTTTTAGATATTAACATGCCGCGCATGAATGGTCACGAATTCTTGATTGAGTATAATTCTATCTATGATAACCCAGCCAGCGTTGTGGTTATGCTGACCTCCTCAAATCAAGAACAAGACAAAGAAGCCGCTATGCGTTTTGCTTTTGTTAAAGAATATCAGCAAAAACCTTTATCTGCAGATTCTGTTCGTTATTTGGAATCTGTTTTAGTCAGCTAGTTTTCCAATAAAACCATCGCTTGATCCGTCTTAATTGAGATCGTCTTGCTTGCAAAGCTTTCGCCCTGTAGAATACAGTTATAAACTATTTCACAGGGGTTTTCGTATGGATAAAAGCATGTATATGAGCGGGTTTGGCAATGAATTCGCAACAGAAGCTAAGAAGGGCGCATTGCCCGTTGGTCAGAACACACCCCAGAAATGTCCTTACGGCCTTTATGCAGAGCAAATATCAGGCTCAGCTTTTACGGCACCGAAAGCCCAGAATAAACGCAGTTGGTTTTACCGTTTACAGCCTTCTGTTTGTCACGGTTCTTTTACCGCCTATAGCACTAATGCGCATTTTCTGACGCCCCCCTTTATGGACAGTGAAGTATCCCCCAATCAGTTACGTTGGAGTGCGCCATCCCCATTAAGCAAACAAACAGATTTTATCGATGGCATATACACGATAGCCGGAAATGGCAATATTGATGAATGGAGCGGCCTGGCAGTTCACCTCTATCAAGCCAATATATCTATGGGGGATAATAAGCGGTATTTTTATAATGCTGATGGTGAATTTTTAATTGTCCCACAACGAGGCGCACTTATTTTACGTACAGAAATGGGCGTGATTGATATTCAGCCAGGTGAAATTGCCGTGATTCCCCGCGGCATTAAATTTGCTGTAGATTTGGCGGCAGATACAGCTGCAATAAGCGGCTATATATGCGAGAATTATGGCGCGCCGCTAGAATTGCCAGAGCGTGGCCCGATTGGCGCAAATGGCCTTGCTAATGCACGCGATTTTTTAACGCCCATCGCGGCTTATGAAGATGAAAAAAATGCGTTTACGCAATTGTGTAAATTTGCAGGCAAGCTTTGGCAAGCGCCGTTACAAGCCTCCCCCCTTAATGTTGTGGCTTGGCATGGTAATTACGCGCCTTATAAATATGATTTGGCGCATTTTAATACGGTGAATTCTGTAAGCTTCGATCACCTCGACCCGTCAATTTTCACCGTACTTACTTCACCAAGCGCAATTGCGGGCACGGCAAATGTCGATTTTGTGATCTTCCCGCCGCGCTGGATTGTAGCAGAAAACACCTTCCGACCGCCTTATTTCCACCGCAATATTATGAGTGAATTTATGGGTATGATTAATGGCGCCTATGATGGTAAAGCTGATGGCTTTGAGGCGGGCGGTTATTCCCTGCATAATTGCATGTCAGCGCATGGCCCTGATGGAGCAACGTTTGACAAAGCTAGCGCCGCAAAATTAGAGCCCACATATATGAATGAAGGGACGGCCTTTATGTTTGAAAGCCGCTATATTATGCGCCCAACGGCGCAAGCGATGAAATGTGAGCAACGCCAAGAAGAGTACGCGGCTGTTTGGCAGGATTTAACGAATAATTTTACGAAATAGCCATCTTGACATAACCACAGCAGCGCATTAGTATTCCTTTTTTATATAGGGAGATTTTTATGCTGGGTATGTCTCGACTTACAGCGCATTTCAAACGTAATCAGGCGAATAAAGCCGATTTTAATAAGCTGAAGCTTTATCTGGCTGATCTGCCTGCTGCGGTTTCGGCTGTTTTTGAAGCGGATATTGTTGATGCCGCGGCGCGGCTTGATGCAGATTATGGCGCAGAGAGTGCAAAACAGAAGCTACGCAAGGCTTTTTCTACCGTAACGAATAATTTGAATGTTTTTATTGTTCTTGATCATCAAGAGCAACGGGCATTCCCTGTTTTGGATAAACACACACTCAGCGTTAACCCTGAAGTTTTAAATAAGAAAAATATAGCGGCGCTACAAGGGGCTTTTGATGCGCTTCATGATGTGGCGTTGAAATATGGCTGTGCGTTCAGCCCTTCAAATCCGCAAGAGTTACTAGAGCAAGCCGCTGCAAACGAAGATAAAGAGCAGGGCTTATCTATAGCTTTTAACCGTTACGCCCCTTATCGCATTTTCAACCACCCGCGCTATGATCGTTTTGACAATGACGTTCAGCATGATCTTCGTGTGGATTTGCATTCACGAATTAAACAAGAAATATCATCAACACCACGGTGGTAATAAGACATATATTGAGGAGATAAATAATGTCAGAGAGAAGAAAGTTTTGGACGTTTTTAGCTGATGTTTTAGAAGGCAGAAGCACAAATGAGCCAACAGAACAAGAGGTCGCTCGCGCAGCAGACCTTGAGAAGCTAGGCGTTTTTTTGGATGGTATTCCCGCGTTTATGACGGCGAATCTTGAAGAGACGATCACTAAGATTAAAAGTAATTTTAATTCAGATGTTCATTGCAAAAGAGTGGTTGATTTTATGCTTCCTGATTTAGGCTCGTATCGCAATATGTTTCAATTACTGAAGGATAAGCACATAATTAAAGGCTTTCATACATATTCAAATGGTAGTGATATGGTTGATCCTTCGCAATTTACAGTCGCTGAGATGGCAAGTTTGTCGGATAAATTTAACGCTATTCACGATGTAGCGATGGCCTATAATGTTGAAGTGAGCTTTGGTGGGTTTGATAATTTGCCACGTCATGGCACTTACGCGAACGGATCTTTCCAAGGTGGCCGTGGTGTTGTGGTCTCGTTTAACACAATGTCAATCTATCCCATTACGAGCAACCCAGAATTCGGGGCTGATAACAGTATTAAATGCGCTGAATTTGATAAGAAGTTGAATTCTCGTTTTAAGCACGGGTTGTAATATGGCCTAACTTACGAAAATAATGATGGATCAAATAGAAGGAACTTAAAAATGAGTATAGAAAAAACATATAGACAGATATTTAACGAAATGGCTGATAAGACGGCTAATTTTGGCGAGTATTATAAGCATTATGGGGAGGAGTGCGCGACGTTTAGTGTCGCTGATAAGCTGCGATTATATCTGTTGGATAATCCAGCAAAAATTTTAAGCGCCCTTTTTAATCGGAGCTCTGAGAAAACAGACGATTTATTTGAAAGTGACATGTATATCAAGGTTGGCGCCTATCCAGGCTTCTCAAAGAATCAGCTTATTTCTAGAGACTTGCTTGTTTCTATTATGTCTGACGGCTTGGATTTAGATGAAGTGCCTTCTGAATTTCAAACTCTTTTGCATGAGTCAATCGTGCGGGCTTGGAATGCATCTGAGGATAAAAGCGCTGAAGTGAAAAAGGGTGTTTATGTCGCGCGAAACTTATTTGAATGATTGCGTTGAACAGAATTAAAAAAAACAGCGGTCCTATTTATGAGGCCGCTGTTTTTTTATATTAGGCCGCATTATATATTTCATCGGTTTTTGCTGCGCAGATAAAGTCATTTTTATGCAGGCCTTCAACGGCGTGTGTCCACCATGTGACTTTAACTTTACCCCATTCGATCAATAATGCTGGATGGTGCATTTCGGCTTCCGCCATAGCACCGATTTTTTCGGCGAAAGCTTGGGCTTGGCGCCAGTTTTTGAACGTGAAGACACGCTCTAACATATCTATGCTATCCGTATCAAAAACCATCCATTCAGGAATGTCCTTGGCCATGGTTTTGATTTCGTCTTTGGTCGCCGCGACCGCGCCGCCATGGCATGCGGTGCATGATTCTTTTGTTAAACCGGACATTGTGTCTTCTCCTGCTTGTCGTTAATGGGTGTGTTTAATAATAAATATTGAAGTCTTCGTGTCGAGTGTAGCTGTCGCTTCTATTCAGGTCACTGATCTTTTGGTGGATATAGCGGCGTGTGTAGGCCAAGTTCTTGCGCCATTCTTAATTTACCAATTATATCAACATGGGCAATATCATAAAGATCTTCTATGCCGTTAATGGTGAAGTAAATGGGCTGCATAATATCAATGCGATATGGCGTGCGCAGGACATCTATGATATCTAAGGGCTTACGTATTGGCTTGTCCGAGCTAAAGGCATAATCGGTTTCGGCCGGAGAGGATAATATACCGCCGCCATAAATTCGAAGGCCTTGATCTGTTTGCATCAAACCAAACTCAACCGTGAACCAATAAAGCCGCGCCAGCCAAACACGATCTTTCGGATCAGCAGCTAAGCCAATTTTGCCATATATATGCGTAAACTCAGCAAAAGCAGGGTTGGTCAGCATGGCGCAATGGCCAAATATTTCGTGAAAAATGTCGGGTTCTTGCAAATAATCAAACTCTGCGCGGCTACGAATAAAGGTCGCGGCAGGGAATTTCTTATCAGCCAATAGGGCAAAGAATTTATCAAAGCTAATAAGTGCGGGGACAGGATAAACTTCCCAGCCCGTTTGAGCCCTCAAAACAGTGTTTATTTCTGGTAATTGCGGAATGCGCCCTTGGGCAAATTGTAAAATATCGAGGCCGTGTAAATATTCGTCGCAAGCTTTGCCTTCGACGCAGTCTAACTGGCGCGTGGCAAGATCAGACCAGATTTGATTTTCATCATCACTCCAGTGGATCAGTCCCTGTTCATCGGGCGTTCTTGATGTGTATTGCGACGTTTTTCCCATTATACCCCTGTCTATATCCCTGCCTTGGCTATGCTTTTTATTATATCATATTTGCGCCGTGAATTTGTTCAAAACCTTCTGGTGCAGACTTATGCGCCTCGGGGGTAGAATTTTGTATCGCCTCTATATGCAGCATGTTTTTTTCTATGCGCGTAAGATTCGGATATGGATTTAGATCAATTTTATAGCGGCGCGCATTATAGAGCTGTGGTAATAAGCATATATCAGCCATGGAGATTTGATTCCCGCAGCTAAATTCGCCCATTTCACCACTTTTCATTAGTAAATCTTCGTAGACGCCAAGGCCGCGCGTAATCCAATGCTCGATCCATTGATCGGCTTGATCTTGGCTGGCTTCTAAAATACCCATTAAATATTTACGCCAAACTTGCGGCGCGCCAAAAGGGTGGATATCGGTGGCGATAAGTAAAGCGAGCTGCCAAATATAAGCTTGCTGCCCCGCATCCCCAAAGACGAGCTTTACATCAGGGTATTGATTATCCAAATATTGCATGATCGCAAGGCTCTGGTTTAGCTCTATTTTATCTTTAGTTGCGTCATCAATAAAATACGGTACTGTACCCAAAGGGTTGATCGCTTTATATGCGGGCGCGTTATGCTCACCCTTAAGCAAATCAACAGTAATAGCCTCATACTCTAAACCCTTAAGGTTCAAGGCCATGCGCAGGCGATAACAGCTTGAGGCGCGGAAATAATCATATAATTTGATCATGAGCTTAAGCGCTTTTTTTTGTGCCAAGAGCCGCGGCGTTATATTCGACAATTTTTTGTTCAATTGTACCAAATATAGATGCGCCATTAGCGTCTTTGGCTTCAATTTTAATTGTATCGCCAAATTTCATAAACGGCGTTTTAAATTCACCGCTTTCAATTTTCTCAATCATACGAATTTCAGCAAGGCAGCTATAGCCGACATCACGGTCGCTGTTTGATATTGTGCCTGAGCCGATAATGGCGCCTGCACATAAAGGGCGCGTTTTTGCCGCATGGGCAATAAGCTGACCAAAATCAAATTGCATTTCAGTACCACAATTGGGCGTGCCACATTCAACGCCGTTTAATGTGCTGATAAGCGGGCGCGTAAATTTACGCCCATCCCATGCATCACCCAGAGCGTCTGGTGTAACGGCGACAGGAGAAAAAGCGCTAGGCGGCTTACTGTTAAAGAAGCCAAAACCTTTACCCAGCTCATTAGGAATCAGGTTACGCAAAGACACGTCATTCATTGTCATGACTAAGACGATATAATCAGCCGCTTCATCAGCGCTAACGCCCATAGGCACATCACGCGTAATCACGGCAATTTCACCTTCAAAATCGATACCAAATTCTTCGCTGATTACAGCAATATCTTCGCTTGGGGCTAGAATAGTATCGGATACCGCTTGATACATTAAGGGATCAGTCAAAAAGCTCTCTGGCATTTCAGCGCCGCGGGCTTTGCGGACTAATTCGACATGGTTTAAATAGGCACTGCCGTCAGCAACTTGATAGGCGCGTGGCAGAGGCGATTCACATTGTGATTGGTCGAATGCTTCACTATTCGCCGCGGTGCCATTTTCAAGCGCGCTATGTAAGGCGCGTAATCGTGGTGATAGAGCCGCCCAATCATCAAGCGCAGCTTGCATGGTCGGCGCAATAGACTCGGCACTAACGGCGCGGCTAAGATCGCTTGATACGACATAAAGTTTACCATCACGGCCTGATTTATAGGAAGCAAGTTTCATCTCTGATCGTCCTTATTTTATATTAAATTTTACTGTATTGATTATCGGCTTTGCTTAAGCTTTTTTCTCGTCTAACACGCCGCGTTGAATTTGGTCGAGTTCGATTGATTCAAACAAGGCTTGGAAGTTTCCTTCGCCGAATCCTTCATTACCTTTGCGCTGAATGATTTCAAAGAACACGGGGCCAATCGCGTCTTTGGTGAAGATTTGCATTAATATGCCTTGGCCTTCAGTCGGTGCGCCATCTAGCAAGATGTTAAGCTTTTGTAGGGCGGTTGTGTCTTCACCGTGACCAGGGACGCGCGCATCGAGTTTTTGGTAATATGTTGCTGGCGTTTCTTGTAGCGGCACACCATTCGCGACAAGATTAGCCACTGTTTTGAAAATATCGTCTGTGCCCAAGGCAATATGCTGAATGCCTTCACCGTTAAAGCGGGTTAGAAATTCTTCAATTTGCGATTTATCGTCAGAGCTTTCATTTAAAGGAATACGAATTTTACCGCATGGTGAAGTCATCGCGCGACTTTTTAGGCCGGTTAGTTTGCCCTCAATATCAAAATAACGAATTTCACGGAAGTTAAATATATCCTCGTAAAATTTGCCCCAGACATCCATATTGCCACGGAAGACATTATGAGTGAGGTGATCTATATAGGTGAGGCCTGCGCCTTTGGGGTAATGGTCTTCGACGATAAAATCAAAATTATTGTCGTAGAAACTTTCATCATCTAGGAAGTGGATCAAGCTTTCGCCAATGCCATCAATCGTTGGGATTTCTTTTTCAATCGCGCCGCTTTTCTCCATAGCGGATACTGCGCCGCGCTTTAGCGCTTCTTCATAAGCGAAATTCGCGTCTTTAACTAAGAAGGCCATTGAGCTTGCGCCGGCTTTGTGCAGATCGCTGAACTCTTTAGGTTGACCATATATTTCAGCATTAAGCAGGAAGTTTATCTTACCTTGACGATATAAATAGATATGACGTGACTTATGAACCGCGACTTTTGTAAAGCCAAGTTCTTCGAAGAGCTTGCCTAATTGATCTGCTTGGCCTGCAAATTCGATAAAGGCAAAGCCGTTTGTAGAAAGGGGGTTTTCAAATAGATCAGCCATTACAAGCTCCTGCTTTAGAGTGATTTCTATGTATTTTATAGTGTAAAATATAGCTCATGTCATGCGGCGCTGCAACAGCATATAAGATTGACCACACTTATGCGGGGTCGTATCATCCCTCAATAATAAATTTAACTGCGCTTTAAAGTGGTTATATAAATATAAACAGGAGACGACCATGGCTCTACAATTCTCTTACCCTGATCTCACAGAACATCCGGCTTTTGACGGCCATGAGAAAATACTTATGGCGGAAGATCTTGCCATTGGGTTTAAGGCTTATATAGCCCTACATAATACGCGCCGCGGCCCCGCGCGCGGTGGCTGCCGTTATTGGTCAAGCTATCTCAATGATAATGATGCGATTAATGATGTGCTGCGCTTGTCTAAAGGCATGACCTATAAAACGGCGCTTGCCGGTTTGAATTATGGTGGCGGTAAAACAGTTATTGTTGGTACGCCCGGCACGCAAAACCCAAACCCTGAATTTATGCACGCTTTAGGCCATGCTTTAAATGAATTACAAGGCGCTTATGAAACAGGCGAAGATGTTGGTACGCGTACGGCTGATTTCACGATTGCCGGTACTATTACTGATTATGTGCGTGTACGCTCACTTGAAAAGGCAGGCGCTCAAGATTTAATTGGCGGCCCACCGCTTTATACGGCCCTTGGCGTCTATTACGGTATTAAGGCGGCTGTGAAGCATAGGCTCGGCACCGATAGTTTAAAAGGTGTACGTATTGCGGTTAAGGGGCTTGGTAATGTCGCGCAGCCGCTTTGCCGTTTGCTTTTTGCTGATGGCGCTAAATTAACGGTCGCGGATATTGATAAAGCGAAAACATCTATGGCGTCTAAAGAATGGCATGCACGCGTAGTCAGCCCTGAGAAAATTATTTTTGAGAATGTCGATGTTTATGCGCCTTGCGCGCTTGGCGGTGATATTAATGAAGAAACTGTTCATAAAATAAAAGCCCTCATCATTGCAGGCGCGGCCAATAATCAACTGGCCACAGCTGAAATGGCGGCGGTCTTAAAACAGCGCGGCGTATTATATGCCCCAGACTATGCCATTAACGCTGGCGGCGTGATTAATGTTGTCGAAGTTGGTGCCTCGCACGAGGATTTGATTAAGATGTTGCGTGGCATAGGCGCGACTTTAGCGCAAATATTTACGCGCGCCGATGCTGAGGATAAAACCACGGCTGAAATTGCAGATCTTATAGCCATGGAACGTATTCAGGGGTAAGATTAGGCGCGGTTCGTCCGAAGCATATTATTTACTTGTACTTTTACTTTATTATCACACTTACATAAAAGGAGCACCATTATGCGTGATCATACAAATTCAGATATAGAGAGTTTATTTGAAACACTGGGTATCAGTGATGTCTTAAAACAATCCGGTGATTTGGATGTCTTTAGCCCTGCGGATGGCGGCAAATTAGCCTCAGTTCCGATGCATAGTCTTTCTGATTGTGATGCGATAATTGATAAATCCGTTATTGCGTTTAAAAAATGGCGTGAAGTGCCCGCACCGCGCCGTGGTGAACTTGTACGTATTCTTGGTGAAATCTTGCGTGAGAAAAAAGAGGCGTTAGGTCAGCTTGTCACCTTAGAATGCGGTAAAATTTACCAAGAAGGTCTTGGCGAAGTTCAAGAAATGATTGATATATGCGATTTCGCTGTTGGCGTTAGCCGTCAGCTTTATGGTTTGACCATCGCATCTGAGCGCCCGGGTCATAAAATGCGTGAATATTGGCAGCCCGTAGGGCCTGTCGGTATAATTAGCGCCTTTAACTTCCCTGTGGCTGTTTGGGCTTGGAATGCGTCTTTAGCATTGGTCTGTGGGGATAGTTTGATTTGGAAGCCATCTGAGAAAACACCGCTTGTTGCTTTGGCTTGTCAAAAAATCTTTGAAGATGCTTGTGCGCGCTTTGGTACAGATGTTCCTGATGACCTATTACAGCTCCTTATTGGTAAAGGTGATACCGGCGCGGCTATGGTTAAAGATAAGCGCGTGCCTGTGATTAGTGCCACAGGCAGTACAGCAATGGGGCGTAAAGTTGCGCCAATCGTCGCTGAGCGCTTTGGTAAAGCTATATTGGAGCTTGGTGGTAACAACGCGATTATCGTGGCGCCTAGCGCTGATTTAGATTTGGCGTTTCAAGGTATTGTTTTTGGCGCCGTCGGCACATGTGGTCAGCGTTGTACATCGACGCGCCGTATATTCGTCCATGACGATGTCTATGACGAATTAGTACCACGCATCAAGAAAGCATTCCAAGGTCTGTCTCTGGGGCATCCTATGGCGAGTGACACGCTTGTCGGACCGCTTATAGATAAAGAGTCTTTCGAGATGATGGATAAAGTTATCAATGACCTTAGCGCAAAAGGCGCAACGATTATTGGTGGCGGCCGCGCATTGGAGGGTGAATATCCTGATGCCTATTACGTGAACCCAGCTGTTGTTGAAATGGCAGGCATTGCTGATAACGTGCAAGAAGAAACCTTTGCACCGATACTCTATGTTTTCCGCTATAGCGAATTAGATGACGCTATTCATCGCCAAAACGATGTACCGCAAGGCCTGTCATCGGCGATCTTTACGCGCGATGTTTTAGAGGCAGAGACTTTCACAGCTGAAATTGGCAGTGATTGCGGTATCGCTAATGTTAATATCGGCACAAGTGGCGCTGAAATTGGCGGCGCATTTGGCGGCGAAAAAGAAACAGGTGGTGGCCGCGAAAGTGGATCAGATGCATGGCGTGGGTATATGCGCCGCATGACCAGCACGGTTAACTATTCGAAAGAATTACCACTCGCGCAAGGTGTGAAATTCGACATAGGATCTTAATTTATGCGCCATTAGGTAGTATTAAATTCATAGTTATTTATATAAAGGGCACAGTGCGTGCCCTTTATTTTTGTTTAAATTCAGGGTTCTAGCTATAAACTAAAGAGTTTATAAAAGCTGTGGGTTAAACGCGTCATGCTGTTCTTACTTCGTGCAAATTAAAGTAGACTAGAGTTGTGGTAGACGAATACGTTTATTTTGTTAATGCCATTCTAAGGCAGTGAAGAGGTTTGAATATGACGGGCGTAAAAAAACTAACAGCGAAGCAAAAAGATATTCTTGCCGCCGCTGAAATTGAGTTTCAAAAATACGGACTTCATAATGCGGTGATTGATGTAATCGTTGCGAATGCTCAAGTGTCGAAACGTACACTATATAAATATTACAAAAGTAAACTGGTTCTTTTCCAAGCTGTTTTAATGCAAAAATATCGTGCGGTTGGCCGTGGCAAAATTGTCACTTTTGATAAAGGTCAAGATTTCCAAACGCAACTCGTTGCCATGATCGAAAGTGAAATTAGAAGCTATCAAGATCCCGCTTATCTGGATGTCGCGCAAATTATTCTGCGCGAATTAATGCTCTCGCAGGACAAGGCAGAAAAAGTCTTCGCGCAATTGCCGCCGACTGGAGTGTCTTTAGAGGGCTGGTTCGCTGCTGCTGTTAGAGAGGGGTATTTAGTTTGCGCTGACACGGCCTTGGCAGCAGAAAGCTTATCTAATCATATTAAGTCTTATGCCTTTTACCCGCAAATATTTGGCTATGAGGCCATAACAGACGAAAAAATCAGTGTAATAGCCGCGCATCTCGCACAAAACATCAAGAAAATATATGATTTTCCTGAATAGCTTTTATAAAAACTAAAGGGGATAGCAGTGTGTCAGCCTTTTATCTATAAAGGGCTCGACTTGTTTATTTTTCGGTTTCTGCTTCGTCTTCGTCTTCATCACCTTGTGCATTTTGATGTGCTTCATATAAATCACCAGACCATGCAATAAACTCACAATTAAGGAATTTAGGGTCTTTACCTGTATAGGTCATAGGTTGACCATTAATATCACTTAAACCACCACCGGCGGCACGTAAAACCGCGTCGCCTGCCGCAATGTCCCATTCGCATGTCGGGCCAAAGCGTGGATATAAATCAGCTTTACCGGCGGCAATAATGCATATTTTAAGTGAGCTACCTTTTTTAATGACTTTCTCAACATGGAATTGATCGAGAAAATCATTTAATTTATCGCCAGATCCGTGTGATTTACTGCTGACGACCGTAAGGCCTTTACGCGGAATTTTGCGTGTTTCTATTTCTTTTTGGGTTTCAACTTCATCAATCCAGCGCGTAGCGCCTGTTTCTAAGTTACCTGTATACATTTCCCCCAGATAAGGTGCGTAGACAACGCCCAGTATCGGGTTGCCTTGGTGAATAAGGGCGATATTGACCGTGTAATCACCAGAGCCACTGATAAATTCTTTTGTGCCGTCTAAGGCGTCAACCAGCCAATAATATTCAGCATCGCTAACATCAGGGCGGTAACCGCCTGCAACGGCTTCTTCGCCGATAATTAAGACTTCAGGGGTTAATTCTTTGAGCTTCTTCGTTATATAGTCTTCAGCTTTTTGATCGGCTTCGGTAACGGGCGAGCCATCTTCTTTGGTCATGCCGTCCATCATGCCGCTATCATCGAAATACTCAAGCGTGATTTCACCTGCTTCCTGTGCGATGCGGCTGATTTGATTCACGAGGGCAGAAGGGTGCTGTAATATACGGCTGGAAGTCATTAAATGGGTCATCCTTATTTTTTAAATCGATCCTATATATAGACTGATTATTTAAAAATGAGAAGCCCATAAAAAAACCGCCCTATCGAAATAGGGCGGCTTGAAGTGGGTAAACTTTTATAATTAGATTTCCCAGTTAGATTATAGCGGCGCTTAAAGTGTAGCGGCGGCTGTATCTAGGTTTGTTGATAGGCCTGTCCATAGGCCTTGTAAGGCTGGACCAAAGAGCGCCATACCAGCGCCAACGGCCACTGCAATGCCTGCCGCAATCAATGCGTACTCAATGGCTGTCGCGCCGTTTTCTTCGTTTTTATAAGCCTGAATTAATGCAATAAATTTCAACATATGTTGTCTCCTTAAAAGATTTTTTGTATTTAGATTTTTTTGGAGGAAACTATTTCCACCCACTTCGTTTCTCACACTTCTATCATCGCATTAAAACGGTTAACAGAAGCTTAAAACAATTACTTTTTTTCTTAATTTTTTCATATAAAAACAAAGGCTTAATTGAAGTAACTACACATAAAATTTAGATAAAATTTTATCTTTAATGGACAAAGCCATAGCAGCGCAGGGGCTCGGCGTAACGGTGAGGTTTAAATAAAGGCCTAAGACCTTTAGCTACCATATTTAAATTTGAGGTAAAGCGGGCCTAGAATAATGAAAAATAAACCCGGTAAGAAGAAGACAATCATGGGAACCGTCAGCTTTGGCGGCAAGGAAGCGGCTTTTCGCTCCGCTTCTTGCATGCGCGCATCACGTAAATCATCAGATATAATGTTCATGGCGTTTGTGACAGATGTACCATATTGCTCGGCTTGAATCATGGCTGTTGCAAAAGATTTGGCAGCTCCTGAGCCAACGCGGCGTGAGAAGTCGAGTAAAGCCGTGCGGCGGTCACTAAGTAGCCCCATCTCCGCGCTGAGTATACCGAGCTCTTCTGCGAGCTTTTCTGAAATCTCTGCGACTTCTTCGGCTATGCGGTTAATCGCTTGCTCTAAACCAATGCCGCCTTGTACACAGATTAACAGCATATCAAGTGCATCGGGGAAGTTCAGGTTAATCTCTTCTTGGCGCTTTTGAATATGGTTCTTAACAAGAATGCTGGGTAAAAAGAACCCCGCTGCGGCAAGGCCCAGGATAATGAATAATATTTTAGTGCTGTCAAAATCATTTTCTGTGCGGGTTAGCATCAGAAAGCCCCAGCCAGATAATATAAAGGGCAGTATTATGCGCCCCATAAGAAAATACATCGGGGCTTTTGGGTCACGTATGCCTGCTTGCAACATTTGATCACGTAGACGCTCACCAAATTTACCAAAGAGTTTTTGTATCTTGAAAAACATAGCCAAAGATTCTTTGGCTTTATTACCGGCTTCTAGATTAGCGTTACTATTGCCATGGTTCTCGCGGGTCGTGGTAAATAACTCTTTGCGCGTTTTTGAAATAACATCTCTGTAATGTTGTTTCTTTTCTGTTCTGTTAAGAAAGGGCAGGGCAAAAGCGGCAAAAGAACCAGCCGCGGCAATTGCACTTAATATGATAATAATTTCTTCTTTATCCATGGGCGGGCTCCTTTCTTTCTTTTTGGGTTATTCTGTCTCTGTGCAACAATGCGCGTGGGCATAACTTAAACTTTAAAGTTACTCATTTTCCACATGATCAACATGCCAAGGCACATCCAGCCGCCAAAACATGACAGGCCAATAATGCCCGATTTTGTCCCGAAAATAATATCGAGATAACCAGGGTTAAAGTGATTTAGTCCCAAGCCCACTAAAGGCGGCATTGCCGCGATAATGGCTGCAGAAGACTTCGCTTCAGCTGAAAGAGACTTAACTTTACGCTTAAGTTGGAAGCGCGAGCGAATAACTTTGGCAAGGTTGGTTAAGATGTCTGAAAGTGATGAGCCTGTTTGCTGTTGAATAACTAGACCTGTGGCGAACATACGCATTTCAGGGATGGGCATACGTTTAGAGACTATTAAAGCGGCTTCACCAAGTGGCGTGCCGATTTTCTGCAATTCATAAATACGGGTCATTTCTTCACCGATAGGGCCTTCAAATTCTTTCGCGCACATTTTAATCGCTTCATTCATCGGCATGCCCGCTTTAAGCAGGCGCATCATGGCTTCGAGGGCATCGGCAAAATCTTCAAGGAATTTCTTTTGGCGGCGCTTACTTAAAATGAAGAGCACCAAACGCGGGAAACCAATAAAGCCGACAAAGCCAAGCAAGCCAATGACAATATTATTAAAGCCCAATGCAAAAGAAGCGCCTGTAAAAGCGGCGCTGGATAAGGCTGATAGTATAAGAAAACGTGATACGCTGAAATCATAGCCTGCGAGCTGAATTAATTCACGTGTCGTGCTTTTTTTGTTTTTATCATTTTTCTTTTCATTTTTCTCGTCACTCTCAGCATCTTTAAGCTTTTGAGCAATTGCGGCGCGGCGCTTATCTTGATCACCTTGGGCGCTGTTCTTCTTCGCGCCAATATTATCGGACTGACCAGATATGATGGATAAAGCACGATCACGCGCGGCTTGGCGCTGGCTGAGCATTAAAGATAATGAAATGCCTACGGCTGCAATCGCTGTTGTTAAGAGCATTACGAGTATAATCTTCATCCGTACGCCTCTTCCATCGCATCAAGGACGAGCTGTTCGACACCGAATTGGCGCGCATTGTCATAGAATTTAGGACGCAAACCTGTTGATCTTTGGGTCGTGATAAGTTTACCGTCTGCGGTTTCTCCTTGCATATCAAGCACGAATAAATCTTGCAAAGTCACAACCTCGCCCTCCATGCCCGTGATTTCAGTGACATGCGTTACCTTACGCGAGCCATCACGCAGGCGTTGAACTTGGATAATAACACTCACGGCGGAGGCTATTTGTTCACGTATAGCTAAAACAGGAATATTAAAACCGCCCATAGCAATCATGTTTTCCATACGGGAAATCGCTTCGCGGGGGTTATTGGCGTGAACGGTACCCATTGAACCATCATGGCCTGTATTCATCGCTTGCAGTAAGTCAAAAGCCTCAGGGCCACGAACCTCACCAACAATGATACGCTCAGGGCGCATACGCAGGCAGTTTTTGACCAAATCACACATATTCACTTCACCGACGCCCTCAAGATTTGGTGGGCGCGTTTCTAAGCGTACGACGTGGGGCTGTTGTAATTGCAGCTCACAAGCATCTTCACAAGTAATAATGCGCTCGCCTTGTTCGATATAGCGGGTCAGGCAGTTCAGCATTGTGGTTTTACCAGAACCTGTACCGCCAGAAACCAAAACATTCACGCGGCTGCGGCCAATCGCCATGATTAACTTGGCGCAACTGGGCGTTACAGCGCCAAAATCAATGAGCTTTTCTAGAGTGAGTTTATCTTTGGCGAATTTACGAATAGTCATACAGGCGCCATCAACGGCCAATGGTGGTATAATAACATTCACACGTGAGCCATCGGGCAAGCGCGCATCACATATAGGGGAGGATTCATCAACGCGACGACCAATCGCCCCCACAATACGCTGACAGATAGTCACAAGATGCGCATTGTCACGAAAAGATATATCGGCCCGTTCGATTTTACCATTTATCTCAATATAAGTAACATCTGGGCCATTAATCATGATATCAGCAATGCCCTCCATTTCGAGGAGTGGCTCTAAAGGTCCAAAGCCGAGCATGTCATCGGCGCATTCACGGGCGATTTGCTGTAATTCAGATTGTGTTAAGTCAAGATTACGAAAGCGGGCTATTTCTTCGACGGCTGTAGCAATCTCATCGCGAGCGGCTTTACCATCCATACGCGCTAAGGCTTTTAAATCAATGCCGTCACGTAAGTCGTTCCAGATACGATTATGGGAGCGTTTAATACGCAAAGCTGACATTGATGATGCGCCGCTTTCGCCTTCTTCATGCGCTTCGCCGTCAATTGCGTCAACGGAGAGTTTATCGGCATTAAAATCTTTTGCTGATTTCTTTTTCTTATCTGAAGGCGCGCCTAATAAAGGGGCTTCTGCTATCTCGTCGCTTTTGGCGCTGCTGTCCTCTGTGCTTAGTGAGGCAGGGGCAGGCGCAGGTGCTTTTTTCTTGGGCTTCGGCGTGGCCTCGGCAGGGCTTGTCACGTCAGCCTTTACCGCGTCTGGAGTCGCCTCAGGCAGAATGTCTGGGGTTTTCTTTGGTGTGACCTCAGCGCTTATAGCTGTACTGGACTCCGTACTGGCTTCTGCACTGGGGGCTTTTTTTTTAACTTTAGCTGGTTCTTTGGAACCGCTGTCGGTTTTTTTACCAAACATAATTAGCTCCCTTTAATTTTGTTGAGCAAGCCGCCAACAAATGAGCCGTCAGATTTTTTGTTTTCAGCGCCAGCTTTAGGGGCGTCTTCTAATATATCTTGTAATAAGTCTACCAAAGAATTAGTTAATTTTTCGGCGGCTTTATTATCTTTTAAGGTTTTGCCTTGGCTTTCAGCCGCACGGAAGAGCTTGGCATCATAAGGGATTGTTAAATCAACCTTGGTTTCTAAAGCCGTTTCAATATCTGAGATATTCACTTCATTGGCTTTGTCCTGGCCTTGATTATTAAGGATAAGCTTGATGGATTCTTTATCCTCGCTGCTGCGTAATGCTTCGACTTCTTTTATTAGGCTACGCGCTGTACGCAGCGAAGGCAGTGTCGGGCCGCTCACTACAAATATTTTATTTGCACGCTGAATGGCTGTGCGTGCCAAATGCGCCGGTGCAGCAGACAGGTCAATCACAACATAAGGGTGAAGTGTCATAAGTTTATTCAATAAAAGCTCAAAATCGGCAGAGGAAATGGACTCATCAAATAAACCATCACCACCACAGGCTAAAATGGTTAGGTTTTTATCAATTTTAATCTGAATACGGTTAAGGTCTTCTTCTTTGTTCTCTGTCGCTATCTTAGCGGCCTCTGTTAAGGTCGAGGAGGGCTCATGCCCCATAGCAACGCTGATATAAGACCAACCGCCCGCAACGTCCATTAACAGTGTTTTTTGCTGTTCTGTGTTGGAAAGGGCAAAGCTTAGCGCTTGGGCGATTGTAGAAACGCCGCCACCGCCTTTTGTGCCCGCGACAGCAATAAGCTTGCTGTTTGAAACGCCAATGCGCTCAACCAGTGTCTTGGCAATAACGTCAGAGAGGACTTGCGGGTCAACAGGGCGGACAAGGTAATCACTAACCCCCATATCAATAAGCTTACGATATATATATACATCGTTATCAGGGCCGATAATGACGGCGGCCGTGCCTTCATCGAGATGTCCTGCGAGTATGCCTAATTGGGTCATAAAGCTTTCATCAAGCGTATCTGTTTCAACGACGAGTAAGTTGGGGGCTTCATATTCGGCATAATAATCAATGGCGCCATCGAGTTTACCAGCTTGGTGGATGATATTCACGCGTTTAAAGCGCCAGTCATTTTTCAATAACTTAATTGCGCTTGTGACGGATTCATCTTGAGTATGAAAATGCACGTCTGCTTTTGGCAGAAGGCTATTTACATCTGATTTTTGTTTTGTGTTGGCCATATTCGTCTAAATTTACTTGTTTTAATTTGTTTAAATCGCTACGCAGTAACTTGAATGCCACGCCAAGATATATCAGCGCATCTGTGGCTTATTCGTCAGAGGCTTTCTCGCCGTTTAAAGGTTCGTTTGGAGTGCCATCATAATAGCCCGTTCCATATAGACCTGTAATTGAGCGCGTCGCTTCTGAATCATCTACCGTGTAGTCTTTACCAAGCAAGTCTTTTGGTCTGTATGTTTGCTTGGCGATAAGTGTATTTAAGCTACAGCCCAATTCATAATCTTTAATTTTATCTTCGGTATTTGTGCCTAGTCCATCAAGGCCAGGGGCAACGCCGCAGCCTTCGGGGGCGTGGGCTTCGAAGCGTTTATAAGCGACAAAGAGGGTCGGTGTCGTGTTCGCCGCAGGAAGAATTGAGGCCTCTACGTTCTTAATATAGAAATCTTTTCTAAGTGATGCCGCAACTTCGCCAGCTTTTTGCATGGCTTGTGAGGCGCTATATTGAGACGTTTGTGCTTTTTGATCATAGCTTACAGTAAGGCTAAGCACGTCACCGCCATAGCGTTTGAATTCACTGGCGATATGTTCTATCTGCGCGGTGTTTAATGTGCTGATATCATAGCTCGCCTCAAATTGGCTCTCGCTCACGGCTATTTTGCTCTCTGATTGATAGGTCGGCGTAAAATAATCAGAGCTACACCCCGTTAAGGTCAGGGCTGCGAGTGATAATGTAATGCATGATTTAAGATTCATGATATATCTCCATAGAATCTAAGGTTTAATCTATTATATAACCAAATATGTCGCTTTTGGCATCCATTTTTGGGGCTTTAGCGCCGTAAACACGGTTGATGTTGCGGGCAAAGGCCATGGCAAGTTGATGTGTTTCAGGTTCTTTTTGCTTCTTCGGCGCCGCTTTGTCTGTATCGGCATAAGGGCGCACGAGTGTAGGCGTAACAATAACCAATAATTCAGTTTCTTGACGTTCAAAACTGGATGAAGAAACAAGATCACCAAGAACGGGCGTGTCTTTAATGCCCGGTATGCCAGAGAGTGTTTTTACAGCGTCTGAACGCATTAATCCGGCGATCATCAGGCTTGAGCCTGAGCTCATCTCAATTGTCGTCGATGCGCGGCGAACATCAAGTCCGGGGACACTGACTTCTGCGATTGTGATGCCTTGGTTGAAATCAAGGGAAGAGACTTCAGTGTCAAGCTGCAAGCTTATACGCTCTTCCGTTACAACCGTTGGCACAAAGTTCAAAGAAACACCAAAGGCACGATATTCAATTGTAATATTACCATTTTGATCACGCCCAGAAGGGACAGGGAATTCACCGCCGGCAAGGAAGCCTGCTTGTTCGCCCGATATAGCCGTCAAATTAGGTGAGGCCAATGTGTTTGATAGGCCTTCACGCTCTAAAGCGTTTAAGGCAAATTCAATGAAGTCTAGACCCGCTACGCCTGTATCAATGGCAAGGGCTGCACGCGTAAATGGATCCTCTGTGAGGCCTGTTGCGCTGTTTACGAGATTTTGCAAATAGCCACTGCTCGCGACGCTTGGTGGTGGCAGAACATTAAATCTTTGTGCCGCTGTAGCGTTTGTTCCGTTGATGCTTGTTTCTAAGCCGAGCTCTTTCAAGATAGATCTGTTGACTTCGACAATTTTGACATTAAGCATAACTTGCTGTTCGCCCATAATGTCGAGCATGTTAACAATAAGCTCGTTAGCGGTGCCTTCTTTTTGACGTGCATCAGCCGCATGTGCAGCAACAATATGCTCTATACGTCTTGCAACGCTTGGGTTTGGAACGCGCCCTGTGATGATGAAGCGGCTGCCAATGGATTGTACTTTAACGTCTGTTTCATTGGGGTAGAAGCTATATATTGTTTCTTCCATTTTCTCTGTATTGAAATGGACGTGAATATTTATACGTTTGACGACGTTTCCAGCCGCATCTAATGCGATAATATTGGTGTCGCCAATACTGCGCCCAAGAATATAAAGCGAGTTTGATTGCAAAATCTCGACATTCGCAATGGTCGCGTTACCCACCATGATATCTGTTATCGCGCCTTCGACTTTGATGACTTCGCCTTTGCCTATCGCAACATTAACTGTGTCGTCTTTTTTTACGACCACATCTTCACGCAATAATGTCGACTTCGCGGCCTGGCTTTGGCTCAGCGGCAGCGATAGGGCTGACAATGCAATAATGGCCATAAGCGCGAGGCTATAGCGAGAATGGAATCTATTTCGTAGTGTATCGTTCATAACGAAACTCCGCTTTTTGATCTGTAAAATATTTAATGTCCCCAAATTGAAGTTTTGGGCCCTTAAATATCGGGTTGATTATTCATTACTTAGGTGAATCACAGTGAGGGTGATTTTAAGTATGTTTGATTGTCGCGAATTAAACGCCGTTGATTGTTTAACTCATATAATTAAATTCAGTTTTATTGCTCTTGCTCTCGCTCTTGTTCTTGTTCTTAGTCGTAAACGGATAAGTCGGTAACACTTTTATTGCTATAGACTCTGACCGTATTGCTTTTCTTACGTGTTTCTTTTTGTAGCTCATTAACTTTGTTGAGTGTTTGACCAATGGATACATCAGTTGTCGCCTGGCCTGCATGGTCAATGATGGTGTCGTCCCCTGCGCCGCGTAATGCGAGGTGTAATTCGCCTAATGTGCCAGCCAATGCCAATGATTGCTGCTGTGCTGCGCTGACTTCTAAAGTGACGGTACGGCCGACTTTACCTTTTTCTTCGCTGCCTGCTTCGGCTAATTGGTCAACGGCGAGTACTTTGATGTTTTGTAAAACGGTCTCTGAGGCGAGTGACTTCACAGTGTTTTTCACGTCTTGATTGGCGTTGGCATCTGTTTTGACTTTGTAGGTCATTATAATGTCAACAAAGTCACCTGGGACAAGAAATCCGCCAACCATAGATTCAGCTGAAACATTAATGGCCATGGCCCGATTGTTTTTGCCCAGTTTAGCGGTCAAAACATTGTTACTTTCAGTGCTGACCACGCCAGAGGTTAAGAACGGCTCGCCAGCATCGAAATTACGTTTTGCACGCAGACCGATAATGGCGTCCGTGTTGCCTTCTTCAAGATCTTTGCGCATTGCGCCAGGGAATATGGCGTCTTCTGGCCATTCTTGCCATTTCAAATCTGTTTTCTCAACACGTTTGCCCGCAGGTATCGCTTGAGCCGTCACCAGAATTTCAGTCATTTCGACGCTTGATACAGCAAGCGGTGCGGGATCGCTCTTTAATGCGGATTGCGCAATGAGGCCGACAATGATTGCGGTCAACAGGCTGCCAGCTAAGACGATGAGAACATTTCTATTCATGGTGGATGGGCTCCGCTGAGGATGAGTAAGAAAAAATTAGACAAGAGATACTAGACGTAAAAATACGCAGTAGACTTAATGATACACTATTTTCTGTGGATTATCTAGACAATAGAGATAAAAATGTTTGCGGCGATAGGAAGCCTGCATGAGCGTAGGCGAAAACGATACCGGCAAGTATGGCGATGCCGTAAGGAACTTTTGTTTTATCGCCATTTTGAGCGAAAAATATCCAGCTGCCTTCGAGGGGGGCTTTAAAAGGTTTGTATTTACCCAATAATAAGGTTGAGATGCCGAGCAATGCGCCAAAAGTGGTCATGTAGAATAGGAAAGTTAAGACGCTGCCTAGGCCAAAAAATAACGCGTAGACTGTCATCATTTTAGAATCGCCAGCGCCCATGAAGCGCAGCGCAAATAGAAGCGCTGAGAGAGCAAAGATAATGAGTGCGGCAAATAATGAGGAAGGCAGTGAAGGTATAATAGTATCAACGCTGCCTGAGGTGTAGGCGATAATTTGTGTAAAGACAAATAAACCAAGCGTAATCAGTATATATTCATTAGGAATACGCAGACGGCGGAAATCAGATAACGCACAGAGCGCCGCCATCACGAGTGAAGCGAGTATAGGGAATAATGTAAAAATAAAGATAAACATTTTTCAGCCTTGCTATCCGAATTAACCAACTTCTTTTAAGGGCGCCTCAATAGCATCAACGCCTTGGCTCGCATCAATTTCTTTACGGCCAATGGAAATATAACGGAAGCCCTTAGCGCGTATTTCTTTTTCAGTATAGATGTTTCTGAAATCGAGCAATAGAGGCTGGTTTAGTTTTTCTTTCAATGTGACCAAAGAAAGCGCACGGAATTCATTCCACTCCGTTAAGATAACCAACGCATCCGCGTTATCAGCAACCGCATAAGCGTCCTCTTGCCAGTCGACATTTTTTAAGTGTCGCTCAGCTTGTTCGCGCGCTGCAGGATCATAGGCTTTTACGATCGCGCCTGCTTCTTGTAGCATTGGGACAATAACCAAAGATGGTGCATCGCGCACATCATCCGTGTTCGGTTTAAAGGCAATGCCCAAAATACCGATTGTCTTGCCTTTTACATCGCCGTCAAATGCAGCAATAATGCGTTGACCTATAGCGCGCTGGCGGTCGTGATTTACTTGGATGACTTGTTCTACAATGCTTTGTGGCGCGTTATGCGTTTGGCCGATTTGTGCCAAGGCCAGTGTATCTTTAGGGAAGCATGAACCGCCATAACCTGGGCCAGCATGTAAGAATTTACCGCCAATGCGTCCATCAAGGCCCATGGCTTTAGACAGTTTTTGTACGTCAGCGCCTGTTTTCTCGCATAAATCAGCAATTTCGTTAATGAAGGTGATTTTTGTCGCCAGAAATGCATTTGATGCATATTTAATAAGCTCTGATGTTTCTGGGTCGACCATTATAATCGGTGTTTCGTTTATATATAAGGGGCGATAGACATCGCGCAATACGTCCTGAGCGCGCAGTGAATCGGTGCCAATGACCACGCGATCTGGGCGCATGAAATCATCTATAGCGGCGCCTTCGCGAAGGAATTCTGGGTTTGAAGCAACATCAAAATCGGCATCTGGGTTGGTTTCGCGAATGATTTTTTCAACTTCGCGCGCCGTGCCGACAGGGACTGTGGATTTGGTTACAATGACTGTGTAGTCTTTAAGAAGCGGGGCAAGTTCGCGCGCCGCTTGGTAAACATAGCTTAAATCGGCATGGCCGTCTTCGCTGCGTGCGGGGGTTCCTACCGCGATAAAAATAGCCTTTGCGCCAGCGACGCCCTCGGCAAGATCGGTTGTAAAGTCTAAGCGGCCTGATTTCGTTTGGCGTTCAACCAAAACATCAAGGCCAGGCTCATATATAGGCATTACACCTTGGTGCAGCTTGTCAATTTTTGTGGCGTCGTTATCTATGCATGTAACATTAATACCAAATTCAGCGAAACATGTTCCCGATACGAGGCCGACATAGCCTGTTCCAATCATTGCAATGCGCATGGTGTTTTTTTCCTTCAGCTCTGGTTATTAAGTCTTAAACTTATGCATTTATAATTTTGTTTGCCTATTTTGAACGCAGGCTAACGATCTTACTTACCGTAGTGGTATATCGTTTTTGTGGCTAAAATAAAGTTTTTTTTGAAAAATAATAGTGTTTTTTCTGTGAAATCATTTAATTAAGCTTTGCATGCGCCGCTTAATACTCTATATTTTAAAAGAATTTTTTTAAATATTAAAACTCAAATGATCGAGGTTCTAAAGCTATGGCTGATAAGAAGAATAAGAAAAAAGACAAAAAAACAGACGGTAAAAAAGCAGAAACCCAAGCTCCAGTAGCGGGTGGCTCTTTACCTTTGTTTTATAAGAAACCTGTCCCTGTCGATTCAAAAGCGCATGCAAAGCTCGCTTTGAAGAAATTCGATCTTGGTTTTACATCTAAAGTAAACGCTGTTCCGGTTAACATGATAGAAATGCCACAAATTTGCCATTTTTACCCGATTGCTTTCAGCCCAGATGAAAATGCAACGCCTGTTGCTATTATGGGTTTGCGCGATGGTGAAAACCTTTTCGTAAATGGCAAAGGCGAATGGCTCTCACAAACTTATGTGCCGGCTTATATCCGCCGTTACCCATTCATCTTCTCTGAAATGCCAGAATCTGATAAATTCAGCCTGTGCATTGACAGTATTGATAGTGTTGCTGATGATAAAGGCGAACAACGTTTATTTGATGATAAAGGCGCGCCTACAGCCCTTACAAATAACGCTCTTGAGTTTTGTAAATCATACCACGCAGCGGCGATCCAAACACAAGCTTTCAGCAAAGCACTTGCGGCTAGCGGCGTTTTGGTTGAGCGTTCAGTTCAAATCAACACAGGCAATAATAAAAAGATCAGCTTTTCTGGTTTCCGCATTATTGACGAAAAGAAATTGGCTGAACTTGATGACAAGACATTCATGGAATGGCGCAATAAAGGATGGCTTCCATTCATCTATGCGCATTTGTTCTCTGGCTCACAATGGCAGCGCCTAACCAGCTTGCTTAGCGAGCGCGCACCAGCTAAAGCGGCTTAATTTAAAGTCTCTTAAGTGTATATATAAATTGTTTAAAAAGCGTCCCGCGAGCTTAGGCTCTGGGGTGCTTTTTTTTATTTTAAACTCAGCGCGAATGCTTCGCTTTATGCGCTGTGGACATAATCGCTATTTTTTATAATCATTTTCTTGCGCTTTGGAAAATACCATGCTAATAAATGACCTTCAGCAGAAACAGATAGTTAGGTAAAGAGCAATGGCAAAAGTAGGTGCACAAAGAGCTGCCGAATTGACAGGCAAATCCAAATCAACCGTTCAACGCGCGATGAATAATGGCAAAATATCTTTTGATAAAGATAGTGCAGGCCGCCGTGTTATAGACGTTTCTGAATTGGAGCGTGTTTATGGTTTGAAACAATCAAGCATGGTTGTTGATGCACCGAAAGAAAGCACGGATGAAGCTGTTCAGCATGAACTTGAAAAAGCCAAAGCAATGCTCGAAACAGAGCGTATGCGTATGCGCATTAAAATGCTTGAAGATCAAAATTACTCATTGCAAAAGCAATTGGATGATATGGGTTCGCAGCGCGATAAATGGCAGCAGCAATCCCAGCAGCTTTTAATCACGAGCGAATATACGCAAAAACAAGCAGAAGAATTTAAAGCTGAAATTGCAGATCGTAAAGAAAAAGAAGAAATGCGCCGTAAAGCACAACAAGAGCTACGCATGAAGAAAATGGCTGAGCAAAACAATGCCTCAGCCGCTGAACAAGCGCGCTCTTCAAACAGTGTATGGCAGAAAATAAAAGATAAAGTTTCTGCGTAAAGGCATGAGCTTTGCTTCGTTTGAAGCACGCCGTTAAGGCAATATAAAAAAGACCGTATTTTTACGGTCTTTTTTATGATTATTATGTTAGAATACTCACTGAATAGTTATTTTAAGGTTGTCCCGTGTTACGTATATTTTTCATTAGTCTTATTGTTTTATTGCTTGCGCCACATAACGCCAATGCGCAAAGAAGCATTGGTGACCTAGGGGTTGCCAAAAGTGAAAGCGAGATGGAAAAATATGAAGCGATGATACTTAAAAACTATGAATATACAGAGAATGATTATGTGACAATGCTGATCTATCATAAGAATTGTCAGGAAAACGGTACGGCGCAACGCTATGATTGCGAATGTCTAGCCGTTCAATATCTGAATAAGAAAATTGTCTATGATGAGCAGAAATCTGACTATGTGATTTTCCAAGAAAGCTCTGCGCAGTGTATTGATACAACGGCTGTCGCGGGCGCTATATATACAGAATGTCAATCTATGGGCGTCATTGACCCTAAATGGTCTGAGGAATTCTGTGAGTGCTATGCGAATGCCTATGCCGGTGAGTTTAAGACAAGTGGGGGAGCATTAAGCCGTCGCAAAACTATTGATGCGAGAGCTGGCGCTATGGCGAGTTGTAATTTTAGCGGTATTTTACAAAAGCAAGTCAGGGAATCGCAAGAAGAGCGCAAACGCCGCGCCATGGAGCTTTCCGGCAAAGCAATGCGCTCTTTACAATAAATTGCATTAGTTCGCGCTAGCGTTAGTGTATATGCCGGTTCTGGTTATCTTTGCTATCTTCCATTAAGTCGTTGAGAAATATGTCAACCTTGTCAAACTCAGCTTGTATTGCACGCAAAATATCTTCATCGTCTATACCGCTATCATGATATTCAGCCATTTGGCATAGCTCTGCGAGTTGTTCTGCGCCTAGGTTCGCCGATGATCCTTTCAGTTTATGTGCCGCGTGGCACCAGCCTATAGGATTATGTGTTTCTAAATTTACTTTTAAGGCTTCAACGCTGTTCTTCGCTTGCTCGATAAAGAGGCTAAAAAGTATTTTTTCTTCCTCTTTGTTTGTCGCGCTGTCATCTTGGCCGTTGGTATAGGAACGAATATGCGACAGATTTACGGGTAATTGCGGCGATTTTAGCGAGGCACTTTTGCTGCTCGTCGTGTTCCGGTAGGTCTTTGCAAGAATCTCTTCGCTGCGAAGATGTGATATTTTCTCATAATCTATGGCATGGGGCATATAGCGGGCCATTGTCGTTGTAAGTGTTTCCTGTGTAAGGGGTTTGTAGACATTATCATTCATGCCACTTTCTAGACATTTCTTGCGCGTCATGCGGGTCATGTCAGCGGTGACACCGACTATAATTGCGGGGGGGAGTGCATGCTCGGCTTCGTGGTGTCTGATGACTTTACAAGCAGAAAAACCATCAATATCAGGCATCTGGCAATCCATAAAAATAATATCGTATTTGTTTTTCTTATATTGGCTGATGGCTTGCCGACCACTAGGCGCATCATCGACTGTTTTGCATTTTAAAGTGCTTATGAATTTATGCATTAACATGAGGTTGGCGGGGTGATCATCCACGATCAGAATATTCGGTAACTCGGTTGACGGCGGGCGCTCTGGTCGGGCATGTAATATGTTTTGAATTTTCTTGGTTTTGAATTTTTTAATCTGACTAAGCGCGGTGAAGTCGTTTTGAGTCGTCGGACGAGACAGCTCCTCATAGGGAACCTCAATCTGTAAAGAAAAGCCGTGATTTTGGCGGGCGGTATATTTTAAAGCGCCTCCTATATGGGTTGCGAGCATGGCTGTAATGTGAAAAGATGTGCCTGTGTCGTTGCGACCCATAATGGCGGGGTTCGTTATGCCTTTACCGCTATCGACTGATAGGGACGGTGGCGCGAGCTCTTGACTTTGAATAGAGCCATCAATCACCCATATTTTTATAACATTTTTATCTGGCGAAGAAATACCACGGGAAATTTTTACAAAAATCCTGTTTTGGTGTGTGTGCACCAATGCTTGCTGCAAGCCATTTTGCAAGAGCAATAATGTATTTTTAATATCTATATAAGCGCGCTCAGGAATATTTGAATCTATTTCGTAATATAAATTAATATTGTTGCAGCGGGCTGTTTTCTCAGTTTGTTCAAGAACGGAGATTATATGTGTGCGTAATGTGCTGTCTTTTTTCTTGAACTCAGATGGTCTGATCATTCGTTTTTGGGTGTTGGTTAAGGTATATATATACTTATCTAGTAGGCTTAGCTTACCCAAAGCGTTATCAAGGGTAAGTGTGTCTTCTTGGCAAAGGTGACGTTTCTCATTATCAGTACAGAGCGCCATGATCGTTTTGATCTGTTTGCTTATATTCGTGTGTATCGAGGCGTAAGCGTTCACAATATCGATCATTTTCTGCTTTTCTTTGTTATGCTGTGCCTTGTCAATGTGGGGCTTTAAACGCTTTGCACGTAAATATTGACCGCCAATAAGTACTACGATCCCTGTGAGGATGCTTAGCGCATTGGCCATTAAAGGGGCGTATGGTGGCCCAGCCCAAAATTGCGTTATCGCTGCAAATGTTAAGCTCGATAACAAAAATGCACAGCCAATGAGTAGAGTTAGGAATAATCTGTCATGTGAGCGTTGAGCATCGAGATCAGAAGGAATAATTTTTTTCATATCCAAATACACCTTTTTTAAGTTGCAAGGGGGTATACGCGATAGAAACAAATTCATTGATATATACGAGTCTAAGCCATATTTATTACAGCTTAGTTAACCGTGAATAATTGTTTAAATATTCTGCAATGGCGCTATGAACTTTTACCTTATAAATATAACCATGTAGCATTAAGTCTTTATTTACGATATCATAGGCATTATTAAGCGTTATACATTTTCATTTGGAGCTTATTCATGCGATTCCTTTTTCTGACTTTCTTCTTTTCTTTATGTGTTGTTTCTTCCCAAAGCGCGCAAGCTGATCCTAAATGGTCATCTTGGGGTGGTTGGGATTTTGGCTTTGGTGATATGAACCGAGCCAATTATGACTTCACGCCATATCTTGACGATGCAAAAAATTCACACCCTGTTTATAATGAGAATAGAGATTGGCAGCCAGCCCATTGGGTTGATCAGTTTGATGGTGGCGCTAATGAATTTGTAGCTCGTGGTTATCAAGCGCATATTATCCATGAACAGAAAACAAAAAAAGGCGTGCCTGTCCTTGTTGTTGGCCCTGGGTTTTATGGCCTGTCAGCCTATGACCAGCGTCGCTATGTGCGCACGATTGACTATATATACGGCATGACAGCATCAGCCCCGAATATACTAATGATTCGCGATTGGAAAAGCGGTCATGTTGTTGGCGCACTAGACCCCCAATATATTACATTCCAGTAAGGTGTAATACACACGCCTGACAGTAAAGATAAGAAGCAGCCTCTGTAGAATAGGCTGCTTTTTGCGTCTATAGGGGCGCTGTGATAATTTATTGTCCCTGAGTATCTGGGCTAATACGCAGTTAAAACTTGATTGTTTAGGGGCTTAACCCTAAATATTGAGGGTAAATTTAAAAATTATATCACAGTGAATATTGTTATGAGCACGACAAATACAATTAAAGAAACCGTTGAAGAGACTGTTGCGGATGCGAGCGTTAAGGATTACTGGCAGCTTTTAAAGCCGCGCGTGATGTCGCTCGTGGTCTTTAGTGGCTTTGCAGGTCTGTGGATCGCGCCAGGGCGCGAAGAGATGCACCCTGTGCTCGCGGCGGTGGCTATTTTGTGTCTTGCTATTGGTGCGGGCGCATCGGGCGCTATTAATATGTGGTATGACCGCGATATTGATAGCATCATGAATCGCACAAAAAAACGCCCTATACCCGCGGGCCGTATATTGCCCAGTGATGGCCTTGCCTTTGCGATGGTGCTGAGCGTTCTTTCTGTGACTGTACTCGCTTTCGCGACGAATTATATGGCGGCAGCGGTGCTTGCTTTTGCGAGTTTCTTTTATGCTGTTATTTATACAATGCTGCTTAAGCGTTCAACCGCACATAATATTGTTATTGGCGGCGCGGCAGGGGCTTTTCCGCCTGTTGTGGGCTGGGTTGCGGTAACGGGCAGCCTTGATCCGATGGCATTTTGGATGTTTATGATTATCTTTTTATGGACGCCGCCGCATTTTTGGGCTTTAGCTTTGGTCTCTAATGAAGACTATAAACGCGCAAAAATCCCGATGATGCCTTTAGTTGCGGGCGATCAGTCAACACGCATTCAAATGCTCGTCTATAGCGTTGTTTTGCTGGTTGCGACGCTTGTGCCTTGGTATATGGGCTATGCAGGTATTATCTATGGCGTTTCAGCACTGATTCTGGGGGGCTTGTTCACGATGAGCTCAGTAAAGGTTTTACTGGACAAATCTGATAAAGCTGCCAAACTTATGTTCGGGTATTCAATTCTGTACCTGTTCTTATTATTCTTTGCATTAATGGTTGATCATGGCTGAAAATATTGAAAATAAAGACCAAGAAATAGAAACTACGGCTCTCCCCGTAATGTCTAAAAACCGTAAAAATCGTAATTATATGATTTTGGCGCTTATTTTTGGATTGGTGGCGATTATATGGGTCGTGACAATGTTGAAGACAACGCAGGGAATGAATTAATGCATAAGGGACAAGTAATCATGAAAAAAATTATTTTAAGCGCAGCGTTGCTTTGCTTGGCAGCGCCGGCCTATGCCCAAGAGGTTGACCCTATGAATCCATGGCAGCGTGATCGCGATGCCCATCAACAGAAAATGTTAGAAGACGCTCAGCGCTATAAAGAGCGCTTCCCAGTCTATGTGAAAGAACGCTACGTCGTTGACGGCGTCGGCGTTATCGATAAAGAAGGCGCGCGCTCCGAATATAATGAAAAACATGCGCCAGTTAGCCTATCCTGTGATAATGCTGAAGATGAAGCAACAGATTCAGAAAACGCAGATAGTTGCGAAGCGACCTCGGATGTAAGCCTTGAAGACACAAACGCAACAGAATAGAGTGCCGAATAAACGATATTAGGCCGCTTCTATATCTCGCTCCCACATAATCTCCTTGCCCTTAACGATGGACATAATCATGGTCGAACAATTTTCCGTGAGCAAAGACTTGCTCGCCAAAGCGCAGCAAATCCTAACAGAAAACTCGCGTGCAGATAGCTATACGGTGCCCAGTGGCCGTCTTTATCCTTATCAGTGGAATTGGGATAGTGGCTTTATTGCGCTAGGCTGGGCATGTTTTGATTATCAGCGCGCCTTGCGCGAAGTCGAGAGCCTTTTTATCGGGCAGTGGAAAAATGGTATGGTGCCGCATATCGTTTTTCATGAGTTTGAAGAACATTACGCCCCAGGCCCCTTAGATTGGCAAGTGCCTGACCATGTGAAGGATCAGCAAGTTTGTACATCGGGCATAACGCAGCCACCAATTATTGGCAGCGTTTTATATCGTATCTACACGCATAAGAATCGAAAAACACAGGCGCAAAATGATGATGTGCAATTCATGGCTTTATATAAGAAAACCAAGGCATATCATGATTGGTTTATGAGCAAACGAACAATAGGCCCTGACCACGATTTATGTTTGTCACTGCATCCTTGGGAAAGCGGTATGGATAATTCGCCATCTTGGGATGACCTTTTGAAAAATGTACCCGATGAAGATATGTCAGGCTTCCGCCGCAAGGATGTTAACGATGATAACCTCGCAGAGCGCCCACATGATCATGATTACCGCGCTTATATGTCTCTGGTCTATCATTATCGTCGCGTAGGTTATGACCAGCCTGATTTAATGCCGCAAGCGCATTTCCGTGTGTATGATTTGGTGTTGAATAGTTTATTACTGCGCTCTGCGCGGGATATGAAAAAATTATCAGCGCTCTTATCGTCAGATTTATGTGCTGAAGATGAAGCTTATTGGGATGCGCAGATAGACAAAATATCAAGCGGCCTACAGAAATTATGGTCTGAATCTGATGGCGCTTTTTTGAATGGTGATGCGAAAACAAAGGCGTTATTAGAGCCTGTTACGAATGCCTCTTTTTTACCTTTATATGCGGGCGCAGCGAGTAAGGAGCAAGCCCAGGCTTTAGCGCAAAAATATAAAGAATGGCGCGAGGTATGCGGATTTTCTGTTGCGACAATAGATCCGCTCAGTGATAAATTTGAAGCGACGCGCTATTGGCGGGGGCCAATATGGATGAATACAAATTGGCTGATCGCAGAGGGCTTTAAAGACTATGGCTATGATGATATAGCAGCGGAGATCCGCGCGGATAGCGCAGAGTTGATTGAACGCTTTGGCTATTGTGAATATTTCACGCCAGATGGCGTTCGGGGCTGCGGGGCTGATCAGTTTTCATGGAGTGCCGCTTTGGCCTTATACTGGCTAGCGGAATAAAGCACCGCACTAATCACTGCGGCAGCTCTATTCTATATCCGGTTTAAAGTCGAGTGATATGCCATTTATACAAAAGCGCTGACCTGTAGGCTTTGGTCCATCAGGGAAAACATGCCCCATATGACCGCCGCATTTAGCGCAATGCACTTCGATTCGCTCATAGCCAACATCATAATCAATGGATTGCTCAAGCGCGCGCTCATTAAGCGGCGCGCTAAAAGATGGCCAGCCACAGCCACTATTAAATTTACTCTCAGCGCTAAAGAGTGTTTCTCCGCAGCCTGCGCAGGTAAACACACCTTGGCGCTTTTCGTCATTGAGTGGCGAGGTAAAGGCACGCTCTGTTCCGCTCTCCCGTAAGATGCGGTATTGTTCAGTGCTTAATTTTTTACGCCAATAGGCATCATCACTTGGGGGCGTGTCTACCATTCTCCAACATTCTCCATATCTTTCCATGGCGCAGCAGGGGCTAACGCTTCGCCCTTTTGTAGGAGCTCTATTGAAACGCCATCAGGTGAGCGGATAAATGCCATATAGCCATCACGCGGTGGGCGGTTAATGGTTACGCCTTGGTCTTGTAATTTTTGGCATGTTTCATAAATGTCATCGACCGCATAAGCGAGGTGACCAAAATTACGACCGCCACTATAGCTTTCAGGATCCCAGTTATAGGTAAGTTCTAGGGTTGGTGTTTTCTTTGCTTCTGCGCGCTCAGCATCACCCGGCGCAGCAAGGAAGATCAGGCTGAAACGCCCTTGTTCATAATCATCACGCGCGATTTGAACTAAGCCCAATTTAGTGCAATAAAAATCTAAAGCGGCATCAAGATCGGCGACGCGAACCATTGTGTGTAAATATTCCATAGTGTTCCTCTATATCAAGTCTATTGGGTGATTATCTGGCAGCATAATGTCATAGCTAAAAAACAAGCGCCACGATTAAAAGCGGCGCTTGTGTGTATATTATGAATGAATGAGCTTAATGCCCGCCATTATTAAGCGCTTAAAGCCGCTTCGCCTTCGATTGTGGCGCCAATAGCATGAAGAACGGAGGCTATGCGTACAGCCGTTTGAATTCGCTGGGCTGTTAAGCCGTTTTTGAGTAATTCAGCTTCGTGTGAATCGATACACATGCCGCAGCCATTTATGGCTGAGACAGCGAGTGACCAAAGCTCAAAATCGACTTTTTCAACACCAGGGTTACCAATAACATTCATGCGTAGTTTGGCTTGCATGGTTTGGTATTCTTTATTTGAAGATAAGTGCACGAAACGATAATAGATATTATTCATGCCCATTATGGCTGCTGCAGATTTAGCAGCGTTTAAAGCCTCTGCGCTAAGGTAGCCTTCAGCTTCATTACTGATTGCTTTAATAAGAACGGCGTTGCGAGTCGCGATCGCTGAGGCAAGGAATGTTCCCCATAATTGCTGCTCGCTGAGGCTCTCATCCGTTGTTAGGCTTGAAAGGTTCAGTTTTAGATCTTTCGCGTAATCAGGAATTAGGGATTTTAATGTGTCAATTGACATGGTAATGCTCCTTATATGAGACGTAGTTTGTGTAATTTTTTGGTCATATTTTCAGAATTTTGATAAAAAAAAGGCTAGCTGAGTGTATCAACCAGCCTTAATTTTCTAATTATGTATTAAATAAGCTTGTTTGACTTATTCCGCTGCAATTTTATCTGCTTCGCCAGCAACATCAATTGTGTCGCCGCCAACAGCGCGGTTACATGGGCATAATTCATCAGTTTGTAGCGCGTCAACGATACGCAGTACTTCTTTAGGGTTACGACCAACATTTAGGCCGTTAACTGATACGTGCTGGATTACGCCATGCGGATCAATAATATATGTTGCGCGAAGCGCTACGCCTGCGCTCATGTCACGAATGCCGAAACCGTCAACCAATGTGCCGTTTGTGTCAGCGAAAGACCATTGTGCCAATTTGGCAAGGCCTGAATGCTCACGACGCCATGCTAATTTACAAAATTCATTATCGGTGCTACCACCCATAACAACAACATCACGTTCCGCGAATTGCTCTTCTAGATTTGCAAATTCAATTATTTCTGTTGGGCAAATAAATGTGAAGTCTTTTGGATAGAAGAAAATTACTTTCCACTTACCAGGGAAGCTTGCTTCTGTAATCGCTTCAAAAGCGCTTTCGCCGTTTTCTTCGTGTTTCATAAAGCCAGGTTTAACGCCTGTTACTTCAAATTCTGGTAGTAAGTCACCTATGCCGAGCATATTTAGTCTCCTGAGTAATAATGTTTATGTGTTCATTTCTTATTTTCTATTCTAGTCCTGATTCAGGGCAGAATACAAACAACTAATTCCATTTTATGTTATTGATAAAATCTATAGATGAGCTATAGTATCTATAGGGAAAGTAGATTGACGGGGTATACTCATGCAACCAACGTATCGGCAAATTGAATACTTACGGGCCGTGGCTGAACATAAGTCATTTAGCGCGGCGGCTAAGCAATGCCACGTGACGCAATCGACCTTAAGTTCGGGGATCCGCGATCTTGAAGCTATATTGGGCATACAGCTCTTTATACGCACAAGCCGTGAGGTTTATTTAACGCCTGAGGGGCAGGTCTTATTTGAAGATAGCCACAGGCTGTTTAATGATATGCAAGGCTTTGTTGAGATTGCTAAGGGGCTTTCATCTTTGGGAGGCGGTGTATTACGTATTGGTATTATTCCGACAATTGCACCTTACTTAATTAAAGATTTACATACAGCCATACAGGATAAATATCCTGACATGCATATTCACCTCCATGAAGATGTCAGTGCAGGGTTAATGGATAAGCTAAGTGAACGTTTGCTTGATATTGTGATTATGGCCTTTCCTTACCCCGTTGGCTCTTATGGTCATGCGGTCATTGGTCATGATGTACTGCATTTAATCGCTCATGAAAGCTTGGGGATTGCAGAAAAAGGGGCGGATAAAGGCCTGTCTATTTATGATATACAAGATGTGCCGATGATTATGTTGGCTGATGGACACTGTTTGCGCGACCATGCGCTGGCCGCCTGTAGCTTGCAAGAGCGCGGCATTATTCCAAGCTATCAAGCCGTGACTATGGCATCACTTTTAGAAATGGTGGGGGCCGGCCTTGGTGCGACGCTTATACCGAGTCTGATGCTCAATAGTCGCGCCTTATCTTTACCTGATGGCGTTATTAAATACGACTTTGCAGCCCCCGCGCCAGAGCGTCAAATTGGTATTGTCTGGCAGCGTAGTGATCTAAAGGCTAAAGCAATGGATATTCAAGCGATGGCTAAAAAATTATTACAAAAATAACGTTTTATCTCTGGTCGTATAAATGAAAAAAGAGGCACTATTAGAAGTGCCTCTTTCTATGAGATATATATTTTTAATATCTGGCATTTAGAGCCTTAAAAGCCAAACGACCATCTCAGGCTAAGGCTATAATCTTGCTTCATTTGCGGGCCGTTTAAGTCTTGGTATAAAGGAATGTCACCCTCTATGCCGAAAACTTGACCTTTAAACTCAGGATTTTTCGGTGTGAAGCCGGCAAATAGGCCGAGGTTAATGCGCTCACCACCGTAATTATCAGGATCAGCCGTTGGTACAGGCGCGCTAATGGAGCTATCACGACCATGAATATTATCTTGATGGCTATAGCTTAAGCGTGAACCGAAATTTAGACCATTATCAAAATTGTAACCAGCCCAGCTATGTAAGCTGTGCTTGTCGCCAAGGCGGTAGCCTTCGTCATTTTCATCCTGTAAACGAGTCTCGCCGCTATATTGTAGTCCCCAGCCCCAATTATCTTTATGGCCTGTATAAGTGATACCCGGTAAAAAGTCATAAGTGCCGCTACCAAGCTGCATGGCATAAGGTAAGCGCATGGTCATGCGTGTCCCCATTGGTGTCAGTACTTCATCATCTTCTGTCAGGTCACCGGTCGGTAGGCTTAACCCCATATTAAGGTGGAGTTTATGCGTTGTATCGCCGTGCATAGCTTCATAAAGGCGCATAAGGCTCGATATTTTAAAGTCGCCAAGGCCACCAGAGCTGGTTTCGAATGTTCCTATTTTATTACCGGCCATATTGTAAGTGACATGCGACATATCGTTTTTCATATACATCGCCATGCCCATTACAGTAAGCCAGTCCGTTACGCCATACATGGCGCTAAACATATGCATATGCATATTCATGTCTTTAGGGACAACGCGAAAGTTCGCCGGTGGAGCATTTGGATTAGCGCGCGCAATAACATCGGCCTGGGATAGGTCATTCGTGCCAGCACGCATGCCGTCCATACGCATGAAGTTATATTTATAACCAACCATCCATTCGCCTTTTTTATGCATATGCGTACCCATTAAGCTTTGTGGCTCAATTGCACCGCTATGATCATGGCCTTGGCTTTGCATGTGATTGCTATGGCTCATCTCAATTGATGCGGGGGCATCGTGATCGTGGTGCATCGTGGAGTGATCAATTTGTGCCTGTGCAGATGGCGGTAAGATGCAGAGCGAGACTGCCGCGCATAACGCAGCTTTGTTATATATAGTCAACATAGTCTATCCTTTTTAAATCTTATGAGATTTATTTAAATGTAAATGTGTCTTAGGTGTTGTATTTACAGGATAGAGGCGGGCGGCGCGCGCGGTTGTAGCGTTGTCGCAATAGGGGAGTTACGCGGAGCCATTTGGCTGCGTGCTCTTAATGGCGCTATGTCACTTGTGACATATAAGAATGAGAAATCTTGCACCGGTGGTAATAGGGTCTGTTGATTATTATGCGCGCAGATTAAACAGGGCGCTATCGATTCATGGTTGGTTTTGTCTTGGTTTACAGGAATTTCGCCTGCAAGGCTTGCTGGCGCATTGATTACTTTTACGCCCTGAGCTGTACATATTTCAATACCTAAGCGTGCTTCAGCTTGGCCAATCCATAAAGGGCCCAATAGGACCGCACATAGAGAGAGCAAGAGGAGTAAGCTTATGATTTTTTGTTGAAAAATACGCATCACAACCATTTATTGAGTATATTATTACGCATAATATAGGTAATTACGCGGGCGAAAGCCAGTGAAAAATACACGCTAGATTACATACAAACAGAATAAAATAGGCCTGGTCATAATGATATATTAGCGGCTTTTCTTTTGATTTATGTGGCTAAATCTTGATAAATTCTTGCATTGCCGCTAAGATAAGACACAATTGCGACAAAGCGCGGCACGTAGTAAAGCTGATGGCTATTTTATAATTAGCTCTATGGGTCGCTTATCTTGAACATTAACATGAAGTGTAGCTATGGAAGTTTGGATTTTATTTAACGAAGAACTCGAATCACCGACAGCAGAAGCCTTTGAAATTCGTCGTTTTATGGCTGAAGGTCGTGAAATGGGGATTGATGTTAAAGTGTTCCACCCGCAGCAATTTGATTTGCTGGTCTCGGAAGAAGAATCTGATTCAATTTTGATTGATGGCAAACCCGTTTTGTTACCTGACTTTTTATTGCCGCGTACTTATGTCGTTGATACGGGATATTTCCCCTTAGCTATTTTGCGCCAATTTGAACGCCTAGGTGTGCCTGTTTATAACACGGCCGCCTGTATTGAGCGCGTGGCGGATAAGCTACATAGCCATCAAATTCTGGCTGAAAAAGGCCTGCCAACTCCGACAACGATGCTGGCCAAATTCCCTGTTGATATCGACTTGGTTGAAGAACATATTGGCTTTCCGGTTGTTGTGAAAACATTACTGGGCGTTAATGGCTCTGGTGTGTTCTTAATTGAAAACCGTGATGCCTTTCTTGATTTGATGAATTTGATTGGTGAGACTAATCCGAATATTCAACTTATCTTCCAAAAATTCGTAGCGGCAAGTAAAGGCCGTGACCTGCGTGTATTCATCGTTAATGGCAAAGTTATCGCCTGTATGGAACGCCGCGCCGCTGAAGGTGATTTTAAGGCGAACTACTCGCAAGGTGGCTCTGTTCATGAGTTCCACATTGACGAAGAAGCCAAAGCCATATCAATAGAGACGGCTAATGCGCTTGATATTCAAATTGCAGGCATTGATTTATTGTTCACGGAAAATGGTTACACGATTTGTGAAGCGAATACTTTCCCGGGCTTTAAAGGTTTAGAATCGGCCTGTAAGGTCAATGTGCCTTATGAGATCTTCTCGGCTATGCAAGCCCAGCTAGAAGAAAGCGGCGGACCGCGCCGTGCAAGGTTACAAGCGTAACGCTTAAAGTTAATTGACATATTTACTGGCGTGTATTATCTTCTGTTCATAATTATGGAACAGGAGTTAGTCATGCCCGCAGATAAAAGCCTCAAAAAATTAAATGATATTTTAAACCCTAAAGATGGAGACCTTACGCATCTGTTCACACTCAGCGCTCTAGAGCTTGAAATGACGATCGTTGATATGTTTGCGGCAGATAAAGTCTCTATTCCTAAAGGAGCGATGAGTGAAATCATCACGGCTTTATCACCTTGTTTGACTTTTGCGCATGAAAGCTTGGCGCCGCTTGCTAAGCAGGGCGGCTTTACGGATTCGGCTTTGCAGGGGCTTAAGTTAAAATTAGAAATGACCAACAGCGCAAAAACGCTGACATCTCTAATGTCTGGTCAAGAGGTTGATCGTGAAACAATGGCCTTTAATTTGCTCGCCACGGAAGCTATGGTTCGTGCAACAAAGCATAAACTGGCGCTCTAATACCCTCGAATAATGGCCAATTGATGTTCAATAAAAAAGCGCGGATGAAACCGCGCTTTTTGTTTAATTATATAAGATTGTTATGCTTTATTCAGAGCCTTTGGCATCGCCTTCTGAAACATTGCCGCCACGCGGTACTGATGTTCTCGGCCCAGTTGGCGCGGCTTCCTCATCGCGTGATATACCTTTACCAGCCAGAAGATCTTTGATTTCATCGCCTGAAAGTAATTCATATTCAAGCAAAGCTTGCGCCAGAGTATGTAGGTCATCAAGGTTTTCTTTTAAGCAGACTTCTGCGCGCGCATAGCCTTCTTCAACAATGCGGCGTACCTCGCTATCCACCAAAGAAGATGTCGCGTCAGACATATTCTGTGTTTGTGACATTGAATGCCCTAGGAAGACTTCTTCTTGGTTGCTGGCATAACGTAGTGGGCCTAATTTATCGCTAAAGCCCCATTCTGTAACCATACGTCTGGCCATATCAGTCGCCATTTGAATGTCACTCGATGCGCCCGTCGTTACTTTTTCTGCGCCGAAAATAATTTTTTCAGCAATGCGTCCACCCATTGCGACAGCCAGATCAGCTTCAAGTTTGGCCTTCGAAACCGATATGCGGTCACCTTCTGGTAGGCGCATAACCATACCAAGGGCCCGTCCGCGCGGCACGATGGTGGCTTTGTGGATAGGGTCAGATTCAGGCTCGTTAACGGCAACAATAGCGTGGCCTGCTTCATGGTAAGCGGTGAGTTTCTTTTCTTCATCGCTCATCACCATAGATTTGCGCTCAGCGCCCATCATGACTTTATCTTTGGCATCTTCCAGATCATCACTGCCGACAACGCGTTTACCACGGCGCGCAGCTAATAAAGCCGCTTCGTTGATAAGATTGGCAAGATCAGCACCAGAAAAGCCAGGTGTGCCACGAGCAATAATGCTTAAATCAACATTATTAGATAGCGGCACTTTTTCTGAGTGTACTTGTAAGATTTTCTCGCGGCCTTTTACATCTGGGTTCGGGACAACGATTTGACGGTCAAAACGGCCTGGGCGCAGTAGCGCGGGGTCAAGAACGTCAGGGCGGTTCGTCGCGGCGATTAAGATTACGCCTTCATTGGCTTCAAAACCATCCATCTCAACGAGTAATTGGTTTAAGGTTTGTTCACGTTCATCATTACCACCACCGACGCCAGCGCCACGATGGCGACCTACAGCATCGATCTCATCAATAAAGATGATACAAGGCGCATTTTTCTTGCCTTGTTCGAACATGTCACGAACGCGAGACGCGCCGACACCAACAAACATTTCAACAAAGTCAGAGCCTGAAATTGTGAAAAACGGTACATTGGCTTCACCTGCAACGGCGCGGGCAATAAGTGTTTTACCTGTACCCGGTGGGCCAACAAGCAAGGCACCTTTAGGGATTTTGCCGCCAAGGCGTTGGAATTTTTGTGGGTCTTTTAGGAACTCAACAATTTCTTCAAGCTCTTGTTTGGCTTCATCAACGCCAGCAACATCGTTAAATGTAACGCGGCCATGTTTTTCAGTGAGCAATTTAGCGCGTGAGCGACCAAAACCCATTGCACCGCCACCACCGCCGCCTTTGCCTTGCATTTGACGCATGAAGAATATCCACACACCAATAAGCAATAACATAGGGAACCATGATAAAAGTACGCCAACAAGGCTGATTTTATTCGGATCATTTTGCTCGGCTTTAATGCGAACGCTTGTACCCGCTAGGCGTTCAACGACATTCTCACCAGGGGGAATAATCGTTACAAACTTTTCGCTTGTGCCGCTATATTCGCCGACTAATTTATTGCCGCGAATTAATACGCCTTGGATGGTGCCTTCGCTCGCTTCACGCATGAAATCACTATAGGCAACAACGCTGCCTTCGCTCGTACGACCTGCGGTCGTTTCTTGCGATAGATTATAGAAGAAAGCGATAAGTAAAATTATACCAACCCAGATTAAAATTTGGCGTCCAAATCCGTTCACAATAATGTCTTTCTGTTAGTCTTACTAAATATAGTCAATGAATAAGCGCTTTAATATGCTTTAAGGCGCTTTAAAAGCTTAGGCGTTATATTAAAGTTCTGAGCATTTTATGCAAGTTTAAAGCGCCCTAAAGCAGTTAAATAGTACGGGGCGCGCGGAAATCTAGGGCGATGCGATATTATTCTTGGACAATATGTAAGCTGCGGCCTTTATCCTTAAGTGAGAACTGGCATTTATACAGCGTCGCCCCTTGAAAAGGCTGCTGATTATTTACTATGCGCGCGTAAAGCGATTCGAGTTTTTCTGCGCTTGGCGGGTAACTCGGTACAGATTTTTGAATTTCACGCATGATTTGTGCCAAAATGCTCAAGCCAATTTCAGCGGGCAGAGCAGTAAACTTTTCAAAATCGAGTATGTAGCCGCTTGGGGCGCTGTTGATCGTGACCTCTTTAAGCTCTTGGGCGGTGTAATAGGCCAGCGCCGTATTCGCGCGATCTATGCGCGTAATTAATCTATCAACGCGTGATGTGCTGAGACCTTCTTCGCTTAAAAACGCCGCGGCCTTTCTAAAGCGCACGCGTTTATAATGTGTATCTTGATTTGAGGGGTCTTCTATCCAATTTATGCCACTGGCTTGGCAGTAATGGATTAAATCTTGGTGGGTATAATGGATGAGCGGGCGGATTTTTGCAATTTTGTGGCTCGCCTTATCATCAACAGAGGTGACCTCGGCCATGGCTGCTAAGCCCTTTAAGCCGCTGCCACTAGTTAGGCGCATTAAGAAGGTTTCATATTGATCATCAAGGTGGTGTGCGAGGAATAGAGCGTCAATATTATGCTGCTTACAATGCGCGCCGAGTAGGTCGTAGCGAGCGCTACGTGCTGATTCTTGAATGCGACTATCGGGTTTTTGCTCATGGACCCAGTTAAGAATATGGTGGCTGGTATTCGGCCAATCTTTAACCCAAGCGCCGACCTGTTCAACTTCGCTTTGTGCGGCGTCACGTAATTGGTGATTGACGCTGAGAATATGAAGTTCTTTGCCGTGCGCTGCGCAATGGTTTGCCAGTAAATGGGCAAGCGCCATACTGTCCCCACCACCAGAAACGCCAATGGCCAAGACTGGTGCATTTTTAATGTGATCCGCATAGTTATGCATTATGCGATCAAAACTGGCTTGATCTAATGGAGGCGATAAATTCGGGCTGAGCATTTCTGTCATAGTGACCTTGCGTTACGATGCGCAGCCAAGTTTTTTAGCTTCTTGCTTGGCGCGGCTAAGTACAGGCGTTTCAGGTGTATTCTTTTTCACCAGTTGTAAAAGCGCAATACATGCATCTTCTTTTTTGCCCATGCCCGCTAATGATAAACCCAATTTCAAAAGATTATCATTGGTTTTATTGCTGTCTGGGTGGCTTTGATAGCCTTGGGCAAATATACGCGCTGATTCGCTATATTGTTTTTGTACGTAATATGTCTCGCCAAGCCAATATAGTGCATTTGGAGTAAGGGCGCTGTCTTTATAGGTTTCAAGGAAGGCTTTGAAACCATCTTGTGCGGCAGGGTAATCACCATCTTTTAATGCAGCGAAAGCACGCTCATAGTCTTTCGTGTCGCTCTTCCCAAAGCTAAGTGTGCTGTTGAGGTCTGGCTGTTGAGTATGTGTATTGCTGTCATTACCTGTGGCGTCTAAAGGCGCGGCGCTAATTGTCAGCGGGCCATTCTGTGTTTGTTGATTATATGCAAGGCCTGGTGGTACTTGCTGAGGTGAAAGGGCGGCAGGGTTATTTTGGGCTGCGTTGGATTGAAGTTTATTGAAGCGGAAATTAAGTTCTTCAATTTGACCTGTTAATTGCTGCATTTGGTTTTCAATAGCACCCAAACGATTTTCAATAGAAATGCTGTAGCTGCTTTCTAATTGTTGATCGGTATTCATGGTGCTTTGTGTTGTCGCAATGCTTGGCTTTTCAGATAAATCGCCTTTATATACAGCGCGACTTAAGGTCGTGATATCGCGTTCTATGCGCTGCATACGCTGCGCAAGGTCATTGTTCTGTGCATAGGCTGAGCTACCACCAATGCTGGTTGCGGTAAAAGCCATAAGGGTCATTAATATATATGTGCGCATGTTAAACCTATTGTTTTACAGAACGTTTCGTTTCTTAACGTTGATTACTCTTTATTTAGGTCAGGCATATAGTAAAAGCGACCTAAATTTGTAGCATTAATTCGGCCTCTATAAAGGCCCTCGTAAAGTGCAATGAAGCCGGCAATATAAAGAAACGAAAAGGGTGAAGTGTTTCTTTTTTGCCGGCTGCATCAAAATAAGTAGGATTTATTCGACGATTGTAACGCCGCGACGATTTTGTGCCCATGATGTTGGGTTTGAACCGAGTACAGCAGGGCGCTCTTTGCCATAGCTGATAACATTAATACGGCTGGCATCAACGCCCAGAGCCATAAGGTAACGGCGCATTGAGTTTGCACGGCGTTCACCTAAAGCAAGGTTGTATTCGCGTGTACCGCGTTCATCAGCATGACCTTCAACGGTTAGGCTGATATTCGGGTAACGGTTAAGCCATTCAGCTTGCATGCCCAAAGTTGCTTGGCCTTCTGCGTTTAGATCGTGGCTGTCATAGCCAAAAAATACGCGGTCGCCAATGTTAACAACGAGGTCTTGCTGTGTACCAGGCGCCGGGCCATCTAATGCCATTGCATCATAGCTTCCATCAGCGCTGGTTCCGGCTGTAATGCCTTCGCGCTCACTTACAGATAAATCAGTTTGGGATGTGTCGCCGGCACATGCCGTGACAAGTAAAACGAGGCTTAATACGATAAGATTACGGAATGGCATGTTAATAGGTCCTTTTAAAACATTTATAAATAGACGATAGACTCGAATTTTAATTTTAATAAATAATATAAACTTGAAGGGCTTCCCGCAAGTTAAGCGCTTATAGCCTTGCTATGTTATACCCAGATTTATCATTTGGGCGATGGGGGCAAGCAGGGCCTTTATGTATTACTTAGATTTATTATTTAGATCTTTTTATGGCCGTGTCTAGAGCGTTGTCACAAAAGGTCGCGATGTATTTGTTCTATGAACATCAAGGCATCGGCACGGTCTTCAGCATAAGGGGCGAGGGCGATGTATTTTTCCAAAGTTTCTATGGCTTCGTGTCCCATAGTATTCTTCGCGAGTAAAACCCCCTTATCGAGCAGCAAACGATATTCACTCGGCGCTATTTTCTCGGTGGCGAGGACTGTGTCTAAAGCGCCCTCATAATCTTCTGCGGCAATTTGGCGCTTTTTTATGTTGTTTTGCAAACGCACTAAAATGTCGCGTTTATTGGCGGCTTGATAATAATCCTGACTTAATTCCGCCTCAGGGCCTTTGACATGCTTTATGATTTGGCGAAGCTCTGCTGCGCCTGCCTTGCGCGCAAGGTTAAATGGATCGAATAATATGGGTGATCCGCCTGTCGTTAGTCTGATTAAGAAATGCCCGGGAAAATTGATGCCTTCGGCGGGGATGTTCAGCCGCTCGCAAACCTCAAGATAGAGAATAGATAAAGCAACAGGTAGCCCCATCGCATTATCCATCACATAGCATATATCGGCATTATCAATTAGCTCGTAATGTTCAACATTGCCGTGATAATTATGCTGCTGTACAAAGACTTGCTCTAAGGCTGTGTATTGATCCTCGCTCGCTATTTCAGATGCGGGGCTAAGGGCGGTGAGTTTATCGTGCGTTTCTTGTGTGAGGCGTGTGATTTGGTGATCGTAGCGTTGCAGTGAGCGGTTGGGGTGGCGCAGTCCAGACAAGGCCAGAGCCGTCTTAAACAAATCTATTTGATCTGCCGGTTTTTGGCCTTGTTCGACAAGAAAGTCTAATATGTCTGATCGATTATTATTAAGCATTACGACCTTGTGTTTATACTTATTGCTGTAAGCTTTCGCTCTCGACATTTTTTACGGCTGTGGATGTGTCCGTATAGCTCTGTTCGCTGGTTTGCGTTGAATAGCCTGTCGTATCGTTTACTTCTTCGGTTAAACGAATATAGCTAATGACTTGTTGGACATTAGAAATGCTGCGCGCAACTTCAATAATGCGGTTGGTTTCAGCCGGAGAATGCGAAACGCCCATTAAATAGACGGTGCCTTGCACGGTATCAATTGTGTAATTAATGGATTGGATTTCTTTATCAACTGTGATCTTTGCGCGGATTTGTGTTGTTATCCATGTGTCTGTGAAAAAGCCCTTTACGCCTGCGCTTTCTGCAACGCGGATTTCGTTAATGACTTGTTTTACGCCCTCAGGCTGCCACGCAAGGCGGATGGCCTCGACGCGTTGTTCAGGATCTTGAACTACGCCCGTAATAAGCACGCGGCCATTTTTTACAGTCAGGTCCAACTTTCCAAAGGTTTCCACATTATATTTAAACCATAAATCGCTAATTTGAGTGTTAATCCAAAAATCTTTAGCGGATTGTGATAGGCCACCTTCTTTTGCGGCAGACATGCCAGCAATGGCGCCTGCGCCAGTCGCTACGCCCAAAGCTGTGCAGCCTTGAAGCAAAAATGCCGCTGTTGCGAGACCAAGTAAGGAGAACTTTAGACGAATCATGGCGTGAGAACCTTTGTAATAGATGGGATTATTGTAACCATGCATTTTTGATATGCACAATTGAGTATGGCTGTGCGCAGGCTATAATGTCAAAGCGAAGTGTATAATTAGGGGTATTTCCCTGCGTATAACGTGAATTATGGGCGATAAAATGTTCCGCGGCGCGACTTACGCGTTTTTGTGTTCGGATGGGGACGGCGTAAAGAGCATCTGTTTTGTCGGCGCGATATTTAACTTCAATAAAGGCGGTTATGCGCCCTTTTCTTGCGATAATATCGATCTCGCCAACGGGGGTTTTATAATTCTTGGCGATGATTTTATAGCCTTTGCAGCGTAAATAAAGGCGCGCTATATATTCAACCATATAGCCTCGTTTATATGCGGCGGCACCGCTGCGCTGTTTTTTTGATGGCCGTTGAGCGTTCATCGCCTCACTCGTTTTTTATTCGTCTTGTTTGAGCTCTAACGCATATTGATAAACCGTCTTACGTTTCTCGCCGCTTAAGGCGGAGACAATATCGACAGATTCTCGCAGGCTATGTTTCTTCAAATGCTCACGCAGTGAGCTATTGATCTCTGCCTCACCAAAGCTTTCTTCATCGCTATCACTTGGCCCAGATATAACGAGGACAATTTCCCCTTTAGGTGGGCCATCTTTTTCAATGCGTTCGATTTGTGCATCGACATGTTCCCTTTGCACATCTTCAAAGCGTTTGGTTAATTCACGCGCAATGGCCATTTTTCGGTTGCCCAGAACTTTGCTAATTGATTTTAATGTCGCTAATAATCGTGGCGCAGCTTCAAAGGCGATTAATGTGCCCGGTACGGTTTTCCATTCTTGAAACAAGCCATCGCGGGCTTTTTGTTTATTGGGCACAAAACCAAGAAAACAAAATTTGTCACTCGGCAGAGCAGAGAGTTGCAAGGCCATTAAAGGGGCGCTCGCCCCCGGCATACTGCTCACGTAATAGCCCGCCTGCGTGACATCACAAATTAATTTGTAACCAGGGTCTGATATAAGCGGCATACCGGCATCGCTTATCAGCGCGACAATTTTGTTTTCGGATAGGGCTGTTAATATTTTATCGCGGCGACGTGGCGCGTTATGGTCATTATAAGAAATTAATTGAGTTTTAATTCCGAAATAAGATAGCAATTTACCACTAGTGCGCGTATCTTCACAGGCGATCAGATCAGCCTTTTTTAACAGCGCTAAGCCGCGCAGTGTCATGTCTTGTAAGTTGCCTATCGGTGTGGCCACCAAATAGAGGCCAGAGACAAAATGATTTTGAGAATGATTTTCTGAAGGGTTGACCATGGGGGTTCGCTGATTTACCAATGCTATTATAAATTTATATATTTCTAAATTAACTATAGTCGTTTAATGGGGCTTTTGCTAATGCGCAATTCTTTTTATAAGAAAAAAATATTTCTATTCATCACGCTTCTCACATTAAGTGGTTGTGTAAGCAGTGGGGGCTATAAAAACCCGTGGAAGGTCAATGAACGTTCCGCCAGTGCGAGCCAAGCGCCAAGTACGCTGTCCTCAGCTGTTGAATGGCCGAATGCGGCTCAGAATGCTTCAGGCCATAATGTTCATAGTCAGAATAATCAAGGCGCATTGGTTCTGGGCGAAAACGGACTTCTTGTAGAAGGCCAAGAGCGCTATGACAGCCCTTATCGCGGCACTATCGGTTACGGCCAAAATGGAGCGCACAGCCAAGTTAATGAAGGTGCGGCATTAAACGCGATGTCACAAAGCCATCTTTATGGTATGCCACCAAGCCCGTCTGCTGCTGTGCGCGTCGCTTTGCTCGCGCCGCTAACGGGCAAGGCAGCGCATATTGGGGAGTCGTTTTTAAATGCCAGCCAAATGGCTTTGTTTGATTTAAAGATGAACGATTTTGAAATCGCGCCATATGATACACAATCAACGCCAGAAGGTGCCCGCCAAGCGGCGACTAAAGCGATTAATGAAGGCGCCACATTGATTTTGGGCCCTTTATTTGCTGATTCTGTGCGCGCTGTGCGCAGCGTCGCCGCGCGTAGAAACGTGTCCGTTATTGGTTTTTCTACTGATTGGACAACAGCAAGCTCAAATAGTTACGTCATGGGCTTTATGCCGTTTACGCAAGTGCAGCGCATCGTTCAGCACGCCGCAAAAAAAGGCTATCGTAAAATTGGTGTGATTGCGCCAGATGATTTATACGGGCAAGCGGTTATCAATACTTACTTAGAAGAAGCGGGGCGTTACGGCATTCAAACCGTTGATATTGTACGCTTCAAGCCGGGCGTTGACGATATTTCGCTGCGTATCAGAGAGTTTTCAAAATATGATGAGCGCCGCGATGAGAAGGGCGAGTTATTTAAGCAATACGAGCTGCCATTTGATGCGGTTCTCATGGCCTTTGGCAGTGAGCAAGCGATTGCCGTTTCCAATTTGCTGACATTCCATGATTTGGACCCGCGCCGCGTTAAGCGTCTAGGCACAGGCCTTTGGGATGACACAGCCTTGATTGGTGAAGACAATTTGAATGGCGCGTGGTTCGCTGCGCCATCACCCGATCTGCGTCAGTCGTTTATTGCGCGTTATAATATGCTTTTTGGCAAGCAACCGCCGCGCCTCGCCTCGCTTGCTTATGACGCAACCGCATTGTCGATTGTGCTGGCTAAGAATGGCCTTAATCAGGGGCAGCCGCCATCTTATGGCCGTGAATATTTAACAAATCCAAATGGCTTTTCTGGTATTGATGGCATTTTCCGCTTTCATGCGAATGGCTTAATTGAGCGTGGTTTGGCTGTGTTGGAACTGAACCGTGGTAAAATTAAGATCATTGAAGCGGCGCCATCCACATTCATGAGCCCGAATCTATAGTTCAAGCGAACCATAAACAACCCGTGTTTATTTAATGAAACAGCGAGCCCTAATCTTAGGAAGGCTCGCTGTTTTTTTTTGATATGATGATTATTGAGGCTTATTGCATAATATAAAGGTTTGATAATTCTTTACTGATTTGTTCAAAGGTCTCAACCAAGTCATCCTGAGACGGCGCATCAAAGTATTTTGTGACATCACTTGCACAACGCTCATAATAGCCCTTACTGGTCTCGCTGACGCCGCTTGAAAAGGTGACGGTATAGATTTGAATGCCCTGTTTTTTCATTTCCGTGCAAGTTTCTTCAAAACGTCTATTTAGATCGGTAACAGAGACATCATGCGTTCTTGTGCCGCCATAGGCACTATAATCTGAATTCATGGTGTTGTTACCGTCGGTCATCATGACGGCCACTTTCTGCCAAATCAAATCTTCAAAGGGCGCGCCTTCTTGGAAAGGGAAGTTCGGTGATAATAAGCGATAGCCCCAAACCATGCCTAAGTTACCATATGTGTAGCCATAGGCGTTTAACTTGGATATTCTATTTTTAAGGTAAGTGCTATCCGTGGTTAATGGCACAACATAGGCGGTGTTACATTGGTAGTTTGCGCCATATCGGCTGTTATAATAATCGGCATTATTACGATTATTGCGGTTGTTTGAATCATTGAAATATGAACGATACATCTCCCATGTCCAATCGGCTTGCGAATCCTCCGTGTCTTCAGGGTGGTCGCGTGCAAGTATACAGCCATGCCACTGATATTTATTGCTTTGGTCGAAGTTTATATCATCAGAGTCGCTCATATATCTGTCTGAATTTGGTGCTGTGACAAAGGGGTCGCCATATGTGTCCCCATCCGGTGTGAGGCCGATTCCATAGGGGCCAACATTCACAGCAGAGCTATAAGGCACCATACCAATTTTAATGGTGTCGTCATCAGAGGAGCGGTCATATAATATATCGACAAAGTTTGTTGCTGCGGTTCTTAATGCGGCAATATTATTATTTGTACTCATTGACCCTGTTACATCTAAGACCATCATGACTTCAAGTCCACGTACTTCGCGCACAACCTTGGTATCTGTTGATGCTTCGGCTGAATTAATGCCCAAAATACTCAAGAATATTGTGTTCACAGAAACGGAGGCTGAAACCACCAGATTGTCATCACCAATCGTGACAACGATATCGATAATTTCACCAAGCTCATTATCCGTATAATTAGCGGCAATAAAGTCTTTAACGCGCTGTATGACTTCAGCCTCGGTTAAAGAAGATGAGCCTGCAGCGGCTAGCGCAGCGGCATCAATGGCGTGCTCAAGGCGTTTTTTAGCCAAGTAAATTTGCCCCGTATCAATGGCCATACCCATTGATCCCAGTATGGCAGGCATGGTTAAGCTGATAATTACGGCGGAGGCCCCAATCGTCGAGCATAAATAGGAGCGCATAATCTCTGCGCCTTTTGACTTCATCGCTTTAAATTTGTTAATCATAATTCCTCACACACCCAGTTTTTAATTATTTAGCTTTCGCTCTTATTTTTTGTTTATTTAATTATTCAAAGTAAACGACGGAGCTTTTTCGTCCTCGCGCATAGGCGACTTCTTCCATATTAAATTCGGAAATAAAGAAGGCAAAAAAGAAGGGGATATACTTGTATTGCATTACAACGCCTAAAACGCCCTCACCAGGGTTGGCTAACGTATCCATTTGCCCTGTTAAATCTGTATGGCCTGTATAACCAGACGATGTTGCCTCGCCTTCAGTGACCATGTCGCCATCATTATTAAAACGCACAGATTTTATTTGATAATCCAGACTGCTCGTGTCATAGGGGGACATCGCCAAGCGGCCAGCCTCAATGGCATCATTAACATCTTGCGCTGATGCAATGGGGGAACGCGCGATTAAATCAGCTGTGATCTGCGAGGCGCTCATGACTTTTTGATTAATGATCATGGCTTGGCCGATGTCATAAGTGCCCATTAATAAGCTAAATAATATAGGGAAGATCATTGCAAATTCGGTCGCTGCAAAGCCCTTATCCTCTTTTAGCCATGTGTTTACTATGCGCCGTATCATGTTCTATCTTTCTTTAATCTTCAAAATCATAAGGCTCTGTTTGTAAGACTACGGTTGAAATCATTAATCGTGTGCCATCACTATTATCTTGAAAAAACTGGCTAATAATGGGCGTTTTTAAGGGGTATTTATAGACGGCGCGAATAAGAACAACGTCACTTACGCCGCCTGCGTTAAAGCCTTGGCTTTGAAATGCGCCCTCATTGTCAAAATTGGCCGTATTGCCCGCTGCACCACCAAATCCGGCATCGAGCGTAATCACTTCATATTCAATATCGGCGCAATCCGCCAATATGCTCATTGTATTACACAGGGCTTGTTCAAATAAGTCCTGCCCATCGGACGCTGAAGCGGCTTGCTGCACTTGTCCAACCCGCACGAGGCGCGCCGCATCGCTCGTGGCCCCCTCTAAGACTATAGAAGAGGTAAACATTAAGGCTATTTCTATGATCCCAATAATAAGATAAGTCAGCGGAAGTATAACAAAGGCAAGCTCGATAGCGGCAACGCCATCGTCATTATTTTTGTAACTCTGTGTAAACTTACGCATTGAACTGACCCAATAGATGCTCTGTAATGGCTTTGTCTATGTTTTGTCGACATATGATGACGTGCACATATATATGTACACGCCACCAGACATGTAGACCCATTACAAGAATACATGTTCGGGGTTGCCAAAGTCTTAAATATGTATCGTGTTTTAGGTATATTTAAGCTAGTTTTTAAAGGGATTCTAAGTGGTCGCAAAGGAGCAGAATAGCGTGCTGTATCGTTCAAGCATCTTTGTCGGGAAGAATGAAGCCATCTTTATCAAGGCGTAAATCGCCTGCGACCTTGTCGCCCCAGCGTTTTTTGAGCTCTAGCTTGCGATCTTCTATACTGTTGACACGCTTATCGGCTTTTTGGATCATTATATTGGCGACAATGCCGACAATCGACCAGTTGATCAGGTAGCCTATGGCGGCAGCGGAGTAGATAACGACAATTGTAGCGGGCTGCGTGGCTAGGTTAATGGCGTAGTCTACTTGATGTCTGGTTGTTACCAGATCCAACCAAAAAGGAAAAGCACCAGCAAAATTCATAAAGCCAATGGTGTATGACTTTAAATGTTCTTTACTGCGGTCGGCAATAAGAGTCACAAATGTCGGAATCATCGCAATGAGCAGAAAGACAGCAGAGGCGATAAAGATTGCAGAGGCGATAATCGCAACAGAGAGCAACATTTGGCCTTTAAAGCTGAGTTTTTTCTTTTTTGTTTTTTTACGTGCCATAACTTAAAAAATCCCGCCCTTTGTATATTGTAGGAAAGTACTGGCTAAGATGACGATGGCGGCAAGCACGCCCGCAATAATAGCCGCGATTTCATAGCCTGTGCCTTGACCGAATTTAGGGTTAAATTCTAATTGATCCTCGAGAAAGGCTTGTTCTTCATTTATCTTCATATATTCATTTAAAGCGGTAACGAACTTACCTTTATCTGTATTTTTTGTTTTCATGTCATTGACTAGACGCGCCAGTTTGGGAATATCACCACTTTGGCTCGCTGTATCGGCTTTTGCCTTGATTTCATCTTGTAGTATTTTGTCATGAAAATGACTGAGTAAGGGGGATATATAAGTCACTAAAGCGCGCGCAAGATTTGGTAAAGGGGTCATGCCGCCACGTTCTTGGATATTCGCAAAAATCGTTAATAGGCTCGCTCTATATACATACATGTCCTTGGTGTTGAGGTTCGGGAGTTCTTTGTTAATGATTTTTTTATCTCTGGCCATAAGAAATCCAGCGATATGGTTGTCCATAAAGCCATCTGTTTTGTGGCTTTTTGAACAAATGTCTTCAAAGGCATAAAGCAAATCTTCAGGCGAGCGTACAACGTATTTACTTAATAGATCGCTTAAGCAAGGGCATTCTGGGCATAGATAGTATAAATTACCTTCCATGCCATAGCCTATTTTACGAAGTTTTGCATTGACTTGCGCTGATTCAAAACGAGATTTTATAGAGCCCGTATCAACTTCAAGATCCTCTGCGAGACTACACCAAAAAGCAGCGAGATTATGCGTGATCATTTCGTCAAGGGCCGTGACGCTCAATTTGTTACCCATAAGATATGCTGCGAGGTAACCCATGCCCTCAGGCATAGCTATTATATCTTTGTAGAGAAGGGGGGTGTTCGGGTGCAGTGCTGTTATTGTTTTGCTAACAACTCTATCGGGGTAACTTGCATCCTGTCCATTTTTCGATGCTGATTCCTGTGCCGCGGCAATATTGGCTGAGAGGCGTGCACTGGTCAAAGAGCGCTTCACCCATGTATCAAATCCATCGCTAACGACGGCTTTATTGGCCGCTTGCGGGTTGAATTGTAATTCATAAGCCAGTAATTCGGGGCGAATAATGTGGTGGCCTTCATAATCAAAAGCGCGCGTGGCTTTAACGCGCGAAAAGGAGCTTTTTTTTGGGCTTAATCGTTTACCATCCATCCATGCGAGGACCTCTTCAATATTCCAGCGTTGTTGCCAGTCGTCATGGAGCGTACCGCGAATTAACTCCATTAAAGGGCCTGTATTCCGCTGATGGGTCGTGAAAAAGCTGTAAGTACCCAGTTCAATACGTTGGCGCATGATCGCCGCTTCATCCATTTTTGCAAAAGGGTCATCTTTACGCATTAGGGTGATAATGGTTACGCCAAGCGCAAAGATATCATCAGAAAAAGTCGAAGGACCGCGCGCATAAGGCGCGATCATGGCTTTTTCAATAGGCATATAGATTGAGGGCTGGTGAAATGTTGGTGGCGCTGATAGGGCCTCGCCTAACATGATATTGTCGAAGTTTGAGGCGTTACCGTCAAATAAATTAGTGGCTCGTATGCCCCCATGCACTAAATCAGAATCGCGTAGCTCGAGCATTAAGATGACCAGAGGCTTGATGATTCCGTTCAATAAGCGTTCATGCTTCATACCAAGGGCTTGAGGGCTGCTTGCAGGCAAGATTGGTTTACCAAGCGTATCTTCATAAACAAAAACATAGCGTTGGCGCTGTTCTGGGGGCCAATACACAACGCCAGCGGCAACAATGCGCACTATGTTGGTGTTGGCTAGCTGAGAAAACTTACTGGTTAAGAAGGTGCGTGGAACAAGAAAGTTTTCGCAAATAATCGCAAAACAGGCTTTACCGCTGCTTGTTTTCGCAGCGTAAGCTTTTAGGTCATTCGTGTCTAAATGCGGCAGCGGTTGATCGGCTAGGATTTCAATATCACTGCCTAATTTTGCAATGTTATTTGAATGTTGCGCCAATCCTTGGCGGTTTTCTTCTGCGGCTATTTTCTTGTCGTCTTGCTTTTCTGCCAAAACGAACCTCTTTATCGTTAAATCTTTATTCGGGGGATACGCGATTCTGCACGTATATAATTGTATTTTACGCGTTTTTTAGGTTTTTTAAAACCCTTATAATAATATTGACGATTTGCAAAATAGATCGCCATCAGGTAATGGTTAATTTCAAGTCGTTTTGAGCGGTCAATTTCAAGTCTACAGCTTTGGCTTAAAGCTTGGCGCGCGGAATTTAGTATAGAAACATTGGATAGATTAAGAATGAATAAGCGTTATTTTGGTACAGATGGTATTCGCGGCCGAGCGAATAAGTTCCCCATGACGATAGATTTTGTACAGAAAGTGGCCATAGCGGCTTCTGCAACGATGATTTTGGGTAAAGATTCTGTGCAAACTAAACGCGTCCTTATTGGTAAAGATACGCGCGAGTCGTGTTATATGCTCGAACAAGCTTTGGCCTCAGGCTTTTTATCTATGGGGGTTGATGTGATTCTGGTCGGCCCTATTCCCACGCCTGCTGTGGCGATGTTGATGCGCTCACTGCGTTGTGACCTTGGTATTATGGTGTCAGCCTCTCATAACCCTTATTACGATAATGGCATTAAAATCTTTGGTGCTGATGGGTATAAAATATCCGATGGCCAAGAATGTGATATTGAACGTTTTGTCGATAAAGGTATTGATGAATCAGTTTATGTGTCAGGTGATTTGGGTAAAGCAAGCCGTTTGGATGATGCACATGGGCGTTACCTTGAGTATGTGAAGTCGGCTTTACCGCGCTTTTTTGATTTCTCAGGTTTAAAAATAGTGGTCGATGCGGCTAATGGCGCGGCCTATAAAATAGCGCCTAAACTGCTTTGGGAATTAGAGGCTGATGTGATTGCGATGGGTGATAAACCCAATGGACGCAATATTAACAAAGAATGTGGCGCGACAGATACTCGTGCATTACAAGATGCGGTGTTAGCGCATGGCGCACATATCGGTTTGGCCTTGGATGGTGATGCTGATCGTCTAATCGTTGTTGATGAGAAGGGTAAGATTGTTGATGGCGATCAGCTTATGGCTGCTTTGGCGCTTGAAATGGATAAGCATGGCGATCTACGCCATAAAACATTAGTCGCAACCGTCATGTCGAATTTGGGCATGGAGAAGTTTTTACGTTCACGCAAAATTGACGTGAAGCGCACTTCGGTCGGTGATCGTCATGTCGTTGAAGAGATGAAAAAGGGCGACTTTACGTTAGGCGGCGAACAATCAGGGCATATTATTCTGGGGCATCACAGCACCACAGGGGATGGCCTGCTGGCCGCTATGAAGGTATTACAGTTCTTGAAGCAATCGGGACAACCCGCGAGCGAGGCTTTGCGTTTATTTGAGCCCATGCCGCAAATTCTTCAAAATGTCCGTTTTGAAGGGGAGAGCCCTTTAATGCAAGAATCAGTACAAGCCGCGATTAAACAAGCAGAGGAGCAGCTGGACCAAACAGGGCGCGTTCTGGTTCGTCCCTCAGGGACAGAACCGCTAATCCGCGTTATGGTTGAAGGCGAGAAAACAAACGAAATAAAGGCAATTGCGGATAATTTATGCGCGATCATAGCACAGCGCTAAGTTGGGATTAACTCTGCTGTGCGGTGGTAAGTTGATATTTTACTAAATTACTTCTTTACTTATTTATGAATATCGCTAAGCTACAAAGATGGACTTTCTATAAGACGAGTTCAGCCCTGTATCAATATAAAGGCATATATAAGCTGTTGATACAGGTTTAAAAAAGCTAAAAAAAGTATCTAAAACAGGGAGAACTATATCATGTCACAAGATTTGGCTTGTACGCGCATTGAAGCGAGAATACTCGAAAGTATCACTTTTTCTAAAGAAACTGTCGCGTCTGAAATGCATTTAGCAAAAGTACTCCTGAGTGAAGCTCAGGCACTACAAGTATTAGAGTTCTTCGGCGAAGATGTCGGCGTGAACCTTGTTAATAACATCAATACTGTCATTGATGAGCTCTCCGTGCAGAGCCGCGAAAAAGAAGTTGGCTTTGTTAAGCCTACAGGCGCACCAAAAGCGCTGAGCTTTACACCCGAGTGCAAACATATATTTCAAGCATGGAAAACAGAGCGCGAAAACGGCGTGAAAACCTCACCAGTTGAATTACTCGCGCGTTTATTAGAAGAGCTCGATGGCTCACAAGTTTCAAATATTTTCAAAGCTGAGGGCGTTAACGCCAAGGGCTTGCGTTATGCCGAAGAACATAATGAAACACCACCAGCCGAAATCACGGGCATCAAGAAGTTCTTTGAGCCTAAATACCTTACAAATATGAATAAACAAGCCGTTAATGGTGAATTTGAGCCGTTTTTTGGTCGTGAAGATGAAATCAATAAAATGATCCGTATCCTTTCGCGTCAACGTAAGCCGAACCCGGCTTTGGTTGGCGAGGCTGGCGTTGGTAAAACGGCGCTTGTTGAAGGTTTGGCATCACGTATTGAAGCGGGTGATGTGCCTGATGTTTTAAAGAATGCGCAGGTTGTTAGCCTTGATGTCGGTGATTTGACTGCGGGGACTAAATATCGTGGTGATTTTGAAAAACGCGTCAAAGAACTGGTTAAAAACCTCGAAGATGAAACTGATGTTGTTCTCTTTATTGATGAATATCACACAGTTGTTGGCGCAGGCGCGGCAGGTGGCGGCGATTTAGATTTGTCCAATATGCTTAAGCCTTTATTGGCGCGCGGTAAAATTCGCCTAATTGCGGGCACGACACCCAAAGAGTTTAAAAACACGATACGCAAAGATGCTGCCTTAAAACGCCGTACGCAAGAAGTGCGCATTGAGGAGCTGAGCGAGGGCTATACGATTATGGCTTGCCGTAAATCCGTTCAGGATATGCTCGGCCCTAAACATGGCGTTGAATATAGTGATGAGGCAATTAAGACCGCAGTGCAAATGTCGAAACGTTATATGCCAGAAGGTAAATGGCCTGATACGCCATTGGATATTTTGGATGATGCTGGTGCGCATTTGCGCGTTGAGTATAATGACGAGGATGAGCGTAAGAAGCATATTGTTGGCGTGAGTGAGATCATGTCGATTATTGCTGAAAATACAGGTATTGAATCAGCGCGCCTTGATGCGGGTGATGGTGAAGCGTTAAGAGAGCTCACTGGTAACCTGAAAAAGAAAGTCTTCGGACAGGATGAGCCCGTTGAAGCGCTAGCGCGCGCCTTTAAAAAGGTGAATGCTGGGCTTGGTCGTTTAACGGGTCCAATGGGCGTTTATGTTTTGGCGGGGCCGACTGGCGTTGGTAAAACTGAGCTGGCCAAAGCGCTTGCTGATGAAACAGGTATGCATTTTGCGCGTTTTGATATGTCGGAATATGCTGAGGCGCATTCTGTTGCACGTTTAAAAGGCGCGCCTCCGGGCTATATTGGCCATTCTGATGGCGGTCAACTGACGGAAGAAATTCGCCAGCATCCATATTCTGTTGTGCTTCTTGATGAGATAGAGAAAGCTCACCCAGATGTGTTAAAGGTTTTTCTTCCGACTTTTGATGATGGTCGTATGACAGATGGCGAAGGGACGACTATTGACTTCAGCAATACAATTTTTGTTCTAACCACTAATTTGAAAGATGAATTCGGTACGCGTCCGCCTGTTGGCTTTAATGAGCAAGTACAGCCAGAGAACGAAAGTAATCCTTACCAAAAAGCTGTTAAGGACGCATTCCCAAATGAGCTTTATAACCGCGTCGATGCTGTTTTTGCCTTTGATCACTTAGAAAAAGATGTTGTGCGTTTAGTGCTTGATAAGTTGATTAAAAAACGGACAGATAGTTTATTTGCGCATAAAGCGATTGAGATTGAAATATCTGATCTCGCTCGTGATTTTATTGCCAATGCGGGCTATGATAGAGAAATGGGCGGTCGTCCTATGGATCGCGCTATTGATAAATATATTGCAACAGATGCTTTGATAGATGAAATTCTATTTAGCGATCTGAAAAATGGCGGTACTGTTTCCATAGATTTGGAAAATGGTGAAATTACGCATAAATTTAATGCAACAGCCATACCCAAAGCCGTTTCGAATGATAATGACGCTGATGCGAGCATTGAATCAGAAGACAAAAACAAAGGCCCAGATAAAGGCCCACATCAAGCGATTAACCATCCGAAGTAAGCGGGTTATCGTGTAGAGAATATAAAGCGCGCCTCATTATGCAGGCGCGCTTTTTTGTTTTTCTGCGCATAAGGGGCAATTGAGTCTTGACCTGATGGGCCAATATATGCGAGTAGTAATCGTAATTTACTGGTTCAGTAAAGCAATTTCCCTCCATTGAATTACATGTTTTGCGCGCGCTGTTGTTAGCGCGGCGTTTTTTGTTTGAACGATTCTGTAGAAAAAGGAAAACAGATCATGGCAAATGTTGCAGTCATTGGGTCTCAATGGGGTGATGAAGGTAAAGGTAAGATAGTCGATTGGCTATCCTCACGCGCGGATGTGGTTGTACGCTTCCAAGGCGGCCATAATGCAGGTCACACACTCGTTATTGATGGCGTTGAATATAAACTCAGCCTTTTGCCTTCTGGTATTGTGCGCGGTGGTAAAATTTCAGTTATTGGTAATGGCGTTGTCGTTGACCCTTGGGCGCTTTTAAAAGAGATTGGCGTTGTTAGCGCTAAGGGCGTTGATATTGGTCCGCATAATTTGCGTTTGGCTGAAAATGCTAACTTGATCTTGCCTGTTCACCAAAAACTTGATGCGGCTCTTGAAGCGGCACGCGGCGAAGCAAAAATTGGTACTACGGGGCGCGGTATTGGCCCTGCCTATGAAGATAAAGTTTCTCGCCGTGGTATTCGCGTTTGTGATCTGCGTGATGACGCTTTGTTAAAAGAAAAAATTGAAAGCCAATTATTGCACCATAATGCTTTGCTTAAAGGCCTTGGCGCTGATCTTATTGACGCAGGCAGCGTTTATAATGACTTGCTCGAAATTCGTGATGAAATATTGAGCTATGCTGACGTTGTTTGGCGCACATTAGAACAAGCCAAAATCGATCGTAAGAAAATCCTCTTTGAAGGTGCGCAAGGTATTATGCTTGATGTTGATCATGGTACATATCCATTTGTAACATCATCGAACACGGTATCTGGTCAAGCCTCTACAGGGTCAGGCGTTGGCCCTAAATCTGTGGGCTATGTTTTGGGTATTACCAAAGCCTATACAACGCGCGTTGGCACAGGCCCATTTCCTACGGAGCTTTTTGATGAAGACGGCGAACGTCTTGGCAAACGTGGCCGCGAATTTGGCGTTGTAACAGGCCGTAAGCGTCGCTGCGGTTGGTTTGATGCTGTTTTGGTACGCCAAGCGCTTACTATTGGCGGCGTCGATGGTATCGCCTTGACGAAGCTTGACGTTCTTGATGGTTTTGATGAGCTTAAAATCTGCGTCGGTTATGAAGTCGATGGTGAAGTCCTTGATTATTACCCTTCTTCACAGCTTGACCAAGAAAAAGCCACACCAGTTTATGAAACTATTCCGGGGTGGTCTGAAACGACATATGGCGCAAGAAGCTGGGTTGAATTGCCAGCAGCGGCCGTCAAATATGTTCGCCGCCTTGAAGAGCTTATAGGTGTGCCAGTGGCGCTTCTATCAACAAGCCCAGAGCGTGATGACACAATTTTGGTTACAGATCCGTTTGCTGATAACTAGAGACCTAAAAAATATTCACTATAAAGGCGTCCTATTTGGGCGCCTTTTTTAGTTTTGTGTTCATTGGGCGGCGTATTTTATGCTTAATAAAATAGACATATTAACAAAGAATTAATTTTTGTTAACTGTTTGTTAACTCTTTGGCATTATACATATGGCTTCACAAGAGGTCGAAATATGTTTAATAAATGCGAATTCATCATAGGCAAAGACAAGTCTTTAGTTATCATGGTGCCAGAAGCCGTGCCAAAAGGCGAAGCGATGACGATTACTGTCAGTGATGATAAAATTTCCTTTTATAGAGCGGGCGCTGAATTGATCGGTGAGGTGTTTTGCGTATGTGAAAAAACACGCCGCTGCCTGCGCAAGAAATCTCGCGTTGGTCTTATCGAGGCCATAAATGGTCGTCCATCTTTCCCCGTCTATATTGCGACCACAGCACGGGTTGTTGATTTGGTTGAACATGACATGTTGTCTCTCATCTCGAAAGCGGCGTAATATTTCTATAGATTACTTTTAAATACTCTTAGACCGAAGGTTAAAAATACTATAAAATAATGAACTGAGGGTTGTGCTCTCTGTATTTATTTTAGGAGTGTTCTATGCGGAAAGTTGCACTAATTACCGGCGTGACAGGCCAAGACGGGTATTATCTGAGTAAGTTTCTGTTATCTAAAAACTATGAAGTGCATGGTATGCGCCAAGCCTTGGCGCATGATGACCGCATATATTTAGCAGCAATCAAAGATAAAATTATTTTCCATTATGGTGATATGACCGATCAAGACTCGCTAGGGAGTATTGTACGAAGGGTAAAGCCTGACGAGCTGTATAATCTGGCAGCGCAAAGCCATGTCGGGGTCAGTTTTGAAGTGCCTTCTTACACAAAAAACGTAAACGGGGTCGGGGTTGAACGTTTATTATCAGCTGTCCGGCAATATGCGCCAAATTGCCGGTTCTATCAGGCGGGCACATCAGAATTATTTGGCAATAGCCCCGCCCCGCAAAATGAGCATTCACCATTTTCGCCGCAAAGCCCTTATGCAGAAGGTAAGTTAATCGCACATCAGGCCGTTATGCGTTACAGAGATGAATATGGCTTATTTGCAGTAAATGGGGTTTTATTTAATCACGAAAGCCCATTGCGCGGTGATGGCTTTGTAACGCAGAAAATAGTTAAAGGCGCTTTATCGGTTAAAAGGGATGCTGAGTCCTGCTTGTGTTTAGGAAATATAGATGCGCGCCGCGATTGGGGGCATGCTGCTGATTATGTTGAAGGTATGTGGCATATGCTACAGCAAGATAAAGCAGAGGATTTTATACTCGCCTCAGGAGTGGGCTGTAGCGTGCGTGATTTCACGCGTGAAGTTTTTGCCCAAATCGGATTAGAGATTAAATGGCGGGGGGAAGGGGTGAATGAAGTCGCTATTTTACTTGATACTGGGCGCGTAGTTGTTAAAATATCACCCGAGCTGTACCGCCCTGCTGATGTACATGAGTTATGTGGTGATGCGTCTACTGCTTTACGTCGATTTGGTTGGCGCGCTAAAACATCACGCTCGGCTATGATACACGATATGATTACCGCAGCACAGAATGCCTATCCCTCGCGCCCTTTAATACGGGCAAGCTAAACCTCGTTAAACCCGCCTTACTTGACGCCCATGAAAGTATGTATTTATGAAATTTGATTTATCAGGTCGCTCTGTCTTTATAACAGGCCATAAAGGCATGGTCGGCAGCGCCTTATATCGTGCTTTAAAAACACGCCGTGATATTGTTCTGCTTACCGCAGATCGCGCCGATTTGGATTTAACGGATAATCATGCCGTTAAAGACTGGATGGCGCAGCACCGCCCTGAAGTGGTTATTCATGCGGCAGGGCGCGTTGGTGGAATCGCGCCTAATTCCAAATACCCAGTTGAGTTTCTAAATGAAAATTTATCAATGGCGCAAAATGTGATTAATAACGCACACGCGCATAAGGTTCGTAAATTAGTGTTTTTGGGTTCCTCATGTATTTACCCAAAATCAGCACCATCTCCCATTATGCCCGATAGCTTATTAACGGCGCCCTTGGAACCGAGCAACGAGGCTTATGCTCTGGCTAAAATTGTGGGTGTACGGCTTTGTGCTTATTACCGCCAGCAATATGGCGCAGATTTTATCGCAGCTATGCCGTGCAATCTTTATGGCCCTGCAGATCATTATGATGCCTTTTCTTCTCACGTCATTCCCGCTTTGATTTTGAAAATGCATAATGCGAAAGCAATGGAGCTTAATCAGGTTAAATTATGGGGCAGTGGCCGTGCGCTGCGCGAATTTCTCTATGTTGATGATTTGGCGCAAGGTGTTTTAACAGCGCTAGAATATTATAGTGATGAGACCCCTATTAATATTGGCAGTGGCGCAGAAATATCAATTGCGGACCTTGCCCTAAACATAGCCCAAGTTGTGGGGTATACAGGCCAGATTACTTTTGACGACACACAAGTTGATGGTGTTATGCGTAAGGTCTTAAATAATGAGGCTATTGAATATTTGGGCTGGCGGGCGCAAACAAGCTTACCGCAAGGATTGGCGCAGAGCTATGCTGATTTTATGCTGCGTGATATTGAGCAAAAAATATGAATGAGCAAGCACAAAAAATCACGCCTGTTATCTTATGTGGCGGCTCTGGTCGACGATTATGGCCTTTATCAACCCTTGTTCGGCCAAAGCAATTTATGCGCCTGCGTAAGACGGGCTTAACTTTATTCCAAGAAACGGTTAAACGTTGCGCTGAATTTGAAGCGCCGATCATTGTGACGTCATACTTGTATGAGAAAGCTATAAAAGCACAGTTAAAACAAATTGATGTTGATGATGCGGTTGTGATCGCTGAGCCTGTGCCCAGCAATACGGGCCCAGCCATTGCCATTGCTCTGCATCATTTACAGCGTTGTAATCAGCATGATGCGACTTTGTTGGTTTTGCCCTGCGATCATTTGATGGATGAAGCGGCGCATTTCCCTGCTTTGGTTAAGGGCGCTTATATGGCAGCGCAGGATTACATTGTTTTATTCGGTGTTCGACCAACGGAAGCTATGGCTGAATATGGCTATATAGAAACAGCACAAGGCGCAACGCAGCAGGATTCTGGCGTTGTGCCTGTTTTGTCTTTTAAAGAAAAACCTGATTTAGCGCGCGCTGAAGCATACGTAAAGGCGGGGCGATATTATTGGAATAGCGGTATATTCTTGCTTAGTTTTGACGTGGCTGTGCGCGCTTACCGTGAATATGCACCTGCTTTATGGTATCAGATTCAAAACCTTGACCCGTCGGATTTGCACAAAGATCAGTATGCAAACGTCTTAACGGGCTCATTTGACCATTTGATTGTGGAATATGCACAGAATGTAAAGATGCAGCATATTGCGCTGAAATGGGCTGATATAGGTAGCTGGCGGATATTTATGAAGCACTGGCCGAAATTTCGTATCTTTAACTAATGCCGTAAAGCGTTTATAATTTGCGGCTATAATAAATGACCTGAGCTATGCAGTAATGATGCAGTCATTCTGTGTAAAAACATTCAGGCACTGAACACAGAGAGTAGATGTCATGACAATCAAACAAACGACCAATCATATTTTAATGATCGATCCCGCTGTTTTTTACGCTAATCCTGAAACGATGGATAGTAACCACTACCAAGACGAATCCAGCGCAGGCCCTACGGTTGATAAGACGGCCGAAGCGCATAAAGAGTTTCAAGATTTGCGCGATATATTGGTTGAAAATGGTTTGGTTATAACAGAGCTGCGTGGCCGTGATGATTGCCCAGACCATGTGTTTCCTAATTGGCTGTCTACAATGCCTGATGGCCGTTTGACGCTGTATAAAATGAAGGATCAATCTCGTAAACGTGAATTAACGCCTCAGATTGTTGATTTATTCTCGCGCAGTTATAAGCTTGATCTCGATTTCCGTGATAACAAAAAAGAAAACGCCAATTTAGAAAGTACCGCGTCTATTTGCCGCGATCACGTGAATAAGATTGGCTATGCTGCACTTTCAGCACGCACGGATCGTGAATTAGCGCAGCAATGGGCGGATCATTACGGTTATAAATTAATGGCCTTTAATACGCATTCTCATACCGGTAAGCCCATCTATCATACGGATGTTTTGATGCATATCGGTACAAAAGTGGCAACGATTTGTGCGGAATGTATTACAGATCCAGCAGAGCGCGCAGAAGTTTTGGCGAGCTTGAATGAAACCCATATCGTTGTTGAAATCACATTGGATCAGCTGTTATCTTTTTGCGGTAATGCGCTTGAGGTGCATAACCCCGCAGGTGAGCAAATATTGGTGATGTCTGAGCGCTCATATAAAGCGCTTACGGCTGAACAAATCGCTGTTTATGAAGCGCATTTAGATAAAATACTTTATGTGCCGCTTTATAATGTTGAGCAATATGGCGGCGGCAGCGCGCGCTGTATGATGCTTGAATTATTCTAGTTTTAGGCTTTAGGGCTTTTGAGGAGACTTTGATATGTTGATTGGTATTGATCTTGGCGGTACAAAAACCGAAATTATCTGTTTGGATGTGGATAGCGGGGCTGAATTATATCGCCACCGCACGCCATCACCGCGTGATGATTATCAAGCGACGCTCGATAATATATGTGCGCTTGTACGCGGAGCTGAAGCTGAGATTAAGCGTAAAGCTCGAGCCATAGGCATCGGTATCCCTGGTACAATCTCGCTTGATACGGGCTGTATAAAAAACGCGAACTCAACATGGTTAAATGGTAACCCTTTGGCGCAGGATTTAACGGCGCAGCTTGGTTTGCCTGTTGCGGTGGATAATGATGCAAATTGCTTTGCGGTCTCAGAAGCTGAAGATGGCGCAGCTAAGGGGCATGACGTTGTCTTTGGCGTGATTATCGGCACAGGCTGCGGGGCTGGTTTATCGTATAAAGGCCGCGCGCATATTGGCATTAATGGGCTCTGTGGTGAATGGGGGCATAACCCTTTACCTTGGCCGCGCCTTTATAGCCCTGACAGCGCCAGTTTACAAAAAGATGCGGCGCAGGCACGAGATAAAATCTTATCTCCTATTTATGCGCATAAAACTATGCCAAGTCTCTATGTGGGATCGCTTCATGATAATGAATATCCCGGGCCGGCTTGTTATTGTGGCAAATTTGGCTGCCTTGAAACATGGATTTCTGGTACGGGATTTGAAAATGATTACTTTTTGCGCAGTGGCACGCGCTTAAGCGGCCTAGAAATAATTAAGCGTATAGAATCAGGGACTGATGGTCACGCGGTGCAGGCATTAGATATCTATGCAGACCGTCTTGCGCGCGGCCTTGCTGGCGTTATAGATATTCTGGATCCTGATGCGATTGTCTTGGGCGGCGGTATGGGGAATATTAGCGCCTTATACGATAAATTACCCGCTTTGCTTGAGCAATATTGCTTTACGGATCACCTACACGTCAACATTATGCCGCCTTTACATGGTGATTCATCTGGCGTACGCGGCGCAGCCTGGCTTGGCAAAGCGCAGCTTTAGCGCCTGTATTTCGTAAATAAACTTGACCCTAAACTGCGCGCCATGCTAGAATGCCCTCATAAAAAAATAAGAAAAAATTAGGGAGGCTTTTATGGGGATTAAAGCGACATTGTCCGATATGGACGGCACGCTGATTGATACTGAAAAGGTTTATGGGGCTGTCGATGAGTGCTTTATGGATCGCTATAATGTTCATATAACCACACAGGAATTTGATGCATTGCGCGGCGCGGGCGTTTCAGGTTTTCACAATTTATTCGCAGCGCGCTCCGTACAGTTTTTACAAGATTTTCCGACACATCAAGACTTCGAACTTGCGCGCATTCAAGATTATTACCAAATACTGCAAGATAAGCCTGAACTGCTGCGCGTTATGTCGCCGGTCATGCAAAAATTCAAAAAACAGTTTAAAGCCGACCATCCCTTACTCATCATTACCAATTCATCAATGGAAACTGTGCGTCAAACTATGCAGGCAGCATCAATTAAGAAGAAGTTTTGGAAGAGTGCGATTACATCAGATTATGTACTTGCTAAAGGTCATGATATGAAACCATCAGGCGATCCTTTTGGGCTAGGCTTAGCGCGACTTAATAAAAATTTCGCGGCAGCGTTTAAGCCTGAGGAATGCTTGATTTTAGAAGATAGTGTTGTTGGTGTTCATTCTTCCATGAATTTTGGCGGCCATGTGCTGCATATTCTTGGCGATGGGTCGCAGAATTTGAGTGAAGTTGAAGTTGAAGCTATTCGCTCACAAAGTGGCTTTAAAGCGACTAAAGGCGGCTTGTGCCAAAGTTATACCGCCTGTACTGAAGACAGCTTCAATGAGGCGTATGAAGCTATTTTGGCCAGTGAAGCGGCGGGGCAAGTTTTGAAGCCTTATTACAGTTACGTGCCAACGCCTTAAATTAAGGCGCGCTTCTAATTGGTGGTAAATTAATACTATGGGTCTTGCTATTTTCTCGCTAGGCGTTATCTAGCGGTAAGATTTTTATGTGACCGCCTTCGAGCGTAAATGCAATCTTACCATTTTTCAAATCCAGTGCCTTTTGACCAAAGACCTCACGTCTCCAGCCCTGCAGCGCTAATATGTCAGAATCATCAGACAGTGCGATTAGTTCAAGATCGTCTGTTTTGGCGATCAGTTTTGCTGCGACATTATTGTCACCCGCTTGGATTTTCAGCAGCATTTTCAGCATTTCCAAAGTCGATTGTAGGTGATTAGGTAGTGGGGGCTTCGTGATTTTTTCAGGGCAGTCTTCTTTCTCGCGTTCAAAGGCCTTTTGAATGATTTTGACAATCTTGCGGCCTTTATCGCTTTCGGCAACGCGCTCGCTCAGGCCGCGTATTTTGCACAGGCCTTTCGTATCACGAGGGGATTGTAAGGCGATTTCCGCCAAAGTGTCATCTTTCATCACGTGATTGCGTGGAATATCTTTGTAGCGCGCAAATTCTTCGCGCCAAATGGCAAGATCTTGTAAGATAGCAAGCTTATGCGCATGGCTTGTCTTGATGCGAATACGTTTCCACAAATCTTCAAGTGGGGGCTCGTATAAATTAACGTCAAGCATTGCCGCCATTTCTTCCAATACCCATTGATCGCGGCCTGATTGTTTAAGTTTGTTATCTAAATGCAGGTAAACATCTTTCAGATAGATAACATCATTTAGCGCGTAGGTTATTTGCGCTTCGCTTAATGGACGCAGTGACCAATCCGTATATTGTTTGCTTTTATCAACTTGGACATTGAGAACAGAGCGAACAATAGCTTCATAACCAACCTGTTCGCCATAGCCGCAGACCATAGCGGCAATTTGTGTGTCGTAATAAGGCGCAGGAAGAAAGCCGAAAAGCTTTAAAAAGATCTCCATATCTTGGCGGCCAGAATGCATAACTTTAATGATATTCGGCGCTTTTAAAAGCGCGGTGAGTGGCGCAAGGTCAAGATTAGGATACGCAATGGGGTCAATAGCAACGGCTTCACATTCAGGGGCAGAGACTTGGATTAAACAAAGCTGCGGGTAATAAGTGCGCTCCCTTAAGAATTCTGTATCGACGGTCATAAAAGGGGCATTTTCGATTTCTTTGCAAAAATCGGCGAGTTCTTGGGAGGATTTTATAATGGTCATTTTTGTTTATCACATGGGTCTATAGCGGTGAAATATATATAATTTACCCCTTATTATATGATTAATGAGGCGTAATAGGAATGGCTAATATTGGCTTGCGCACACATAGTTGTGCTGAAGCTGCGGGGTTGTGCTGAAGCTGCAGGCCTTGTTGCGCGTCTTTCGCGATCTGTTTAAGGCTGGTCAGGGCTTGGTGGATCACGCGGCTTGTTTTTTTGCTGGGCACTGACTTCGTCGATGAATTTGACCAATAGTGATTCATGGCTTTCTATCAGCATATTGAAACCAATATAGAGCTTGGATATAGCCAGCTGATGTTTAATATTAACGTGGCCACTGCCATAATCATCATCAAGCGTTTCAAGCGTATCGGCGATGCCGGTTAAGGCTGCTTTGAGGTTCTCCGAATGGGCTTTCAAATAAGCTTTACGGTCTTTGGTGATCGGGGTTTTATAAACAATATCCAAATTGCCGTAGAAACCCATATATAAATTGGCAACATGCTGGAAATGTTTTTGCAAAAATTTGTCCGATTTACTGCCCTGATTTAGTGATTTTTCGTTGATCACAGTATCCAGTAATTCGTTCATTGTGTCTTCGTCTTGCGCCACGCGCAGACGTGCAAATTCAAATTCTTGTGAAAGCTTCATTTCCCGTCCCCATTTAACTTTTTTATTTTTTAATACTCTAAGCATTTTACCGCGCATTGCAATATTTAATGTTTTTTCCGTGCGCAGGCTTTGTTTTACCTTGAAAACTCATGTGAATTCTGGCTTTATATGGGCTGATTATAACGGATAAATTAAGGACATCAGTAAAAATGCATGCATTTAGAACGCATAACTGCGCAGAACTTCGTAAAGGCCATGTAGGCCAGAGCGTTAAATTATCAGGCTGGGTGAATCGTAAACGTGATCATGGCGGTCTATTATTTATAGATTTGCGCGACACATACGGCATAACGCAAATCGTTATTGATAGCGATTCTCCTATTTTGGCTGAAGCGGAAAAATGGCGTAATGAATTTGTGATTTGTTTCACAGGTAAAGTTGTTGAGCGCTCTGCTGAAGTCGTGAACTCAAAATTGCCAACAGGTGATATTGAAGTGCGCGTTGAAGCGGCTGAAATTTTATCCGAAGCTGATATTATCCCTTTCCAAGTGGCTGAAGATGATCATGCGGGCGAAGATATTCGTTTACGCTACCGTTACCTTGATTTACGCCGCGAAAATATGCAGAAGAAAATTCGTCTGCGTAACAATGTTATTGCCTCTATTCGCCGCCGTATGTGGGAACAGAATTTCCAAGAATTTAACACACCAATATTGACCGCTTCTTCACCAGAAGGCGCGCGTGACTTTTTGGTGCCGTCACGCTTACACCCGGGTAAATTCTACGCTCTACCACAAGCGCCGCAACAATTTAAACAGCTATTGATGATGTCAGGTTTTGATCGTTACTTCCAAGTCGCACCTTGTTTCCGCGATGAAGATAGCCGCGCGGATCGTTTGGCTGAGTTTTACCAACTTGATGTTGAAATGTCATTTGTCACAGAAAATGATATTTATAATACAATGGAACCTGTTTTGCAGGGCTTGTTTGAAGAGTTCTCTGATTTCACGGGCGAGAAACGTGTACCAACACAAGCGCCTTTCCCACGCATCGCATATGATGATGCAATGCTTAAATATGGTAGCGATAAACCTGATTTGCGTAACCCCCTAGAAATCGCTGATGTTACGGATATTTTCTCACGTGATGATGTTGAATTCCGTGCATTTAAATCAGTCATTGAAGATGGTGGCGTTGTGCGCGCTATTCCTGCACCAAAGGTCTCTGACAAGTCGCGTAAATTCTATGACAGCCTGAATGACTGGGCGCGCGGTGAAGGCGCACCTGGCCTTGGTTATATCATATTCGCTGATGGCGCAGGTAAGGGCCCAATTTCTAAGTTCGTTCCTGCAGAAGCACAAGATGCTTTGAAAGCGAAAATGGGACTTGGTGATGGCGATGCAGTATTCTTCGTTTGTGATAAAGCGCTGCCTGCTGCGAAGCTCGCGGGTAAAGCGCGTGATAAAATATGTGACGCAATTGAAGGCTTACGTGAAACGGGCGTCTTTAAATTTTGCTGGATTGTTGATTATCCACTTTACGAGATTAATGAAGAAACAGGCAAAGTCGACTTCTCACATAATCCATTCTCAATGCCACAAGGCGGCCTAGCGGCGCTTGAGGTTGACGATGAGATGGAGTTGCTGAATGTTAAAGCGCATCAATATGATTGTGTATGTAATGGCTATGAGCTTTGCTCTGGTGCGATACGTAACCATAAACCTGAAATCATGATTAAGGCGTTTGGCGCCGTGGGTTATGATCAAAGCGTTCTTGAAGATAAATTCGGCGGCATGCTCAATGCCATGCGCTTTGGCGCTCCACCGCACGGTGGCTGTGCATTTGGTATTGACCGCATGGTTATGATTTTCTGTGATGAGCCTAACTTGCGTGAAGTAAACGCCTTTGTCATGAATGGTCAGTTTGAAGATTTGTTGATGAACGCGCCAAGTGAGACTGACGCAGAGCAGCTTAAAGATCTGCATATTAAAACAGATATGCCTAAGCCAAAAATCACAGCCAGCGATAGCGCTGAAGTGAAAAGCGCTTAAGCCACAGCTTTATTGTGTAGTTTTCGAAAGCGCCCTTTGCGATGAGGGGCGCTTTTATTTATCATAGACGTTGATTAATAACGCTTAGCTTTTAATTAGGAATAAAACTATATGAAGACCCAGCACCTTATAGGGGTTTGCGTCAGCCTTCTGGCTTTCTTAGCTTATTCGGGCGGTGACGGCCTGCGTAAAGGTTTTTCAATCGCTGGCTATGATCCGTTTTATATTATGTTTTGGTCTTCACTGCTTGTGCTGATCGGGCTTGTTGGGTTTTCTGTCTTTCGTGGCGGTTTAAAAGAAGATTTTACCGTCCATAACCCCAAATGGTTGACCGCGCGCGCCTTAAGCAATGTGGCTTTGGGGTATTTTGCGATTTTGAGCTTTAAGTTGTTGCCGATGACTGATGCTTATATTCTGATTATGACCGCGCCGATTTTTGGCATTATATATTTTGCGCTGTTTTTTCAAGAAAAGCTGCATATGTATAAAATTTATGCCGTGATCTTAGGTTTTGTGGGGGCTGTACTGGTCGTTAAACCAGGTTTCGGCGAGTGGAATATGGCTTATTTCGCCGCGATTATGGTGGCGATTATTTTTGTGATTAATAGCGCTTTGTCAAAGAAGCTTGTCCATGTCGAAAGTAAAATGGCGCTGATCGTGTATCCCAATATTGCGAATTTGGCTGTTGGATTGGTTATGGTCCGTGGAGAAGTCATTGTCTCACCGGGGGCTGATTTCCACTTATTCTTTCTTTCTGCCGTGTTTAGCTTAATTGGCGCTGTGTGCATGGTGCTGGCCTTGAAACGTATTGAGGCCTCACAAATTGGACTATATCACTATATTCAAGTATTTTACGGGGTGGTTATTGGGTTCTTCCTTTTTGCTGAAGTACCAGATATTTACGCGGTGGGCGGCTTAATCGCCATCTTCTTAAGCGGGCTTGTTATATATAAGGGCTCAAAGCGCCGTCATGACCTTGAATTTTCGGAAATCAATTTATAAGCGGCGTGAATCAGGCTTTATTGTCGGGTTTGTAGTAAAAATTTGTAATAATTCGCTTATGGCCTTTTCATTCAGGCGGCGGCGCATTAGTATAAACGCGGTATATTCGTACAAGATTATAAATGGGACCCAAATATGAGTGAACACGATATCAAAGCAAAGCGGCCTTTATCGCCGCATCTGCAGGTTTACAAGCCGCAAATGACCTCTGTTATGTCGATCTTGCATCGGGCAACAGGCGTTTTCCTCTCGCTATGCTCTATTGTGCTGTTATTGGCGTTTTGTATAACGCTGATTTGTGGGGCTGAGTGCTATGATGCCTTTATTGCTGCGCTAGAGAGCTTTGTTGGGCGCGGCTTATTATTTGTGCTGACTGTTTGCATCTTCTATCACATGTTTAATGGCCTGCGTCATTTATTCTGGGATAGCGGTAAATTATTCAAGATACAAAATGCATATTATGCCGGCGCATTTGTTTTGCTCGGTACAGGCGCTGCGTCGCTTGGCTATTGGTATTGCGCATATTATTTTGTATTGAAATAGGGAAGGTTTCTAGACATGCCACATTATAAAAAAGGCGCTGAATTTGTAGCGCCATTGAAACAAGTTAAAGGTCACGGCAGCGCAAGAAGCGGCACACATCACTGGATGATGCAGCGCCTAACATCTGTTGCGCTTTTGATTTTGATGCCTTGGGCGCTGTGGGCGGTTCATGCTCATATATTGGGCGCTAGCCATGCAGAAGTTGTCTCATGGGTCGCACAGCCTTTAAACGCGATCTTGGCTATATTGCTTGTGATCTCTATTCACTATCACGCTGTACTTGGTTTGCAGACGGTTATTGAAGATTACATTCACCATGAAGGCTTAAAGATTTTTAAGCTTGTTGGACAGCGTTTGCTCTACACGGCTTCGGCGATAGCATGTATTTATGCACTCATCTCTATTTCCCTGTAAACGCGGCATAAGCGCAAAATATCAGGTAAACACATATCTATAGACGTATTAAGGATAAGTAAGACAATGACAAAAGCTACATATGAAATTATTGATCATTATTATGATGTTGTGGTCGTCGGTGGCGGCGGTGCAGGTTTGCGTGCAACATTTGGTATGGCTGAAAAAGGTCTAAAGACCGCTTGTCTTTCTAAAGTTTTCCCGACGCGCTCTCACACAGTGGCCGCGCAAGGCGGTATATCTGCGGCGCTTGGTAATATGGGCGAAGATGATTGGCGCTGGCATATGTATGACACCATTAAAGGCTCTGATTGGCTCGGTGACCAAGATGCGATTGAATATATGTGTAAGGAAGCTATTCCGGCTATTTACGAACTTGAGCATCAAGGCGTGCCATTTTCACGTACAGCTGAGGGCAAAATTTATCAACGCCCATTTGGCGGCATGACGACAAAATTCGGTGAAGGCACTGCGCAGCGTACATGCGCCGCGGCTGATCGTACAGGTCACGCGATTTTGCACACGCTTTATCAGCAAGCTTTAAAACATAAAGCTGAGTTTTTTATTGAATATTTTGCCCTTGATTTAATCATGGAAGATGGCGAATGTGTTGGCGTTATGGCGTGGAATTTAGATGATGGCAAAATCCATCGTTTCCGCGCGCATAAAGTTGTATTGGCGACTGGCGGCTATGGTCGTGCGTATTTCTCTTGTACTTCGGCGCATACTTGCACAGGTGATGGCAATGCGATGATCGCGCGTGCAGGCTTGCCGTTGCAAGATATGGAGTTTGTCCAATTCCACCCAACGGGCGTTTATGGTGCGGGCTGTCTGATTACTGAGGGCGTGCGTGGCGAAGGTGGCTATTTAACCAATTCCGAGGGCGAACGCTTTATGGAGCGCTATGCGCCATCAGCCAAAGATTTGGCCAGCCGCGATGTGGTTAGCCGCTCTATGACGATTGAAATTAATGAAGGCCGCGGCGTAGGACCGCGCGGGGATCATATTCATTTACATTTGGAACATTTAGATCCAGACGTTATTTTCTCTCGCTTGCCAGGTATTGCAGAGACCGCGCGCGTCTTTGCGGGCGTGGATGTGACAAAAGACCCTATCCCTGTTTTACCAACAGTGCATTATAATATGGGCGGCATTCCAACCAATGTACGCACAGAAGTGCTTAACCCAACCAAAAAAGACCCGAACGCCGTCGTTCCGGGTTTGATGGCGATTGGTGAAGCGGCTTGTGTTTCTGTACACGGCGCGAATCGTTTAGGGTCTAACTCGTTACTTGATTTGGTTGTCTTTGGTCGAGCGGCGGCTATTCAAGCGGCAGAGACCATGACACCGGGCGAAAAACACAAAATCTTGAAAGGCGATGCCGGTGCAAGCGCGATAGAACGCCTTGATCATTACCGCTATGCGAAGGGCTCAACCCCGACAGCGCAACTTCGTGATGATATGCAGCGCACTATGCAAAACCACGCCGCCGTGTTCCGCACAGATGAAACTTTAGAAGCGGGCGTTGAGAAAATCGACGCGATTTTCCAAGCGAAACATGATTTGCGCGTTAACGATGATTCAATGATCTTCAACACGGATCTTGTTGAAACGCTTGAGCTTGATAATCTGCTTTATCAAGCTGTGGCAACACTGCATTGTGCCAATAGCCGCAAAGAAAGCCGCGGTGCCCATGCGCATGAAGATTACCCCGATCGCGATGATGTTAATTGGATGAAGCACTCGACCGTAAAAGTCGATGGTAAAGGCAAAGTGACATTAGGTGAGCGTCCCGTTATTTTGACAACGCTTACGGATGAATGCGAAGCTGTACCGCCGAAAAAACGTGTTTATTAAAAGCGATATCAGATTAAAAAAAGCGCCGCAAATTTATGCGGCGCTTTTTTATTTTATTAGGTAATTGCAGGTTCTCTTACAGTTTGCTTTGTGGTCTGCTGGTTGATCTCTGCCAATAAGTTGCTCGCCTCAACTTGTTCAACTTCTTGTGCTTCGGGGGCAGGGAGTGCCATGGACGCGGGCAGTGCAACTGGTTCAAGTTTTTTTATATTGAGCTTTATATGAGCAGCTGTTTCGAAAGTTTTAACTTCAGACAGCGCGGTTGCAAAACTCATAGCCATAGTGCCCAAAGGCATAATAAAGGGCCCGCCAAGTGTAAGAGCGCCAATAGCGGCGGCTTTAAACACGGTTGATGCAATGCTAAAGCCTTTTGTACCGGTGCTTTTTTTTGTCTCCTTAATTTCGACATCATAACCTTGTGCGTTTAACTGCGCGCGATAGTCTTGAAATTCTTTATTCTGCAAAATCTGCTCTGTTGTAAGTGTAGGGATGTTTTTGACACCAATATTGGCGAAGCGTTTGAAATATTCGCTTAGGCTGTTTGGGGCCCCAATATTTTGCTGGATATTTCCATTTTTGTGTGTGACTGCTTTTTCAGAAATCTTATTATTCTTTATAAGACGCGTGAAAACTTTAGAAATCTCGCCATCCGTAATCGCGTTTTGTTTGTTTAATGCTTCTTCTATGGTTGTCATAGTGGCCTCTACTTTAATTAGCGCTATAATTCGTCCATATTAATAGCTTACCCGCAGCGTTATGTCAATGTTCTTTTTCATAATTGATTTGTGCGTTTTTCTGTGATAATCTATTTTTTTATTGTTTTGTTAGGGGTGGCGATGTCATTAAACACCAAATCAGAAGAGGGAGATCCACAGGTGGTTGATTTTTGGTCAGCGCTTGAGGCTCTCCCTTATTTGTCTTTTGGCAATCAAGACCTTACGGATAATGAAGTGCGGGAGAGTATTTATAAGGGCTGGCAGGATTATATAAGACTTGCGCCAGATGTGCTGTATGAAAGCCTGACGAAAGATCTGCCTGAAGGCACAAATTGCGCGCTTGTCTTTACAAATCAAGGCGCCTCTTTATGTCTATCGCAGCCCGTATATGAAGAGGCTGATGCGGATTCAATAACCTTCACTTATAGTCGTGATCTATCTATCGAAGATAATAAGCTGATTTCCACCAATGCTGATATTCAAGTCCGTCATAAGAATAATAACCTGGGGCGCGTTTTACAGCGCAATATGATTGGAACATTGCGTGATATTGGCTGCACTTCATTAAGTGCGACAGCCAATAATGTTGGTGGTTACGCTTGGGCAAAAATGGGCTATATATTTAACGAAGCCGCAACAAGCGATAGCGATAAGCAGCAATTTGTTAGTTTATTGCGTGAGCGCTTCGCAAAAGTTCAAACTTATCTACCCGCAGAAATGGCGCAAAAAGCGCGAAAAAATATAGGGCTTGTATGTAGCCGCGATATTAATGCATTGGCCGATTTAGATTTTTCGTTAAACGCCACATTAAAAGATATTTTTGAGGCTCACCCTATTAATGCATGTGATGCGCTCGATAATTTGTTTATACGCTCAGCGCTCAGCTTTATGCATGAAATGACGGATGATTACCTCACGCAGGATTCACAAAAATTATGGCAGAAATTTAACGATTGTGGTCAGGATTATACGCTCGGTAAGTATTTATTGTTAAAAACCCATTGGAATAGCTTTCTCGATTTCTCTAACAAAACGCAAGTCAAACGCGTTGAAGCCTATTTAGGGCTTTGAGTTTTGGCGGCGCAGTTTAATTTGTTCCTTGCTTTTCACGTCTAAATTTCATTTATTAGCATCATGGTCATTAAAGCTGTACATAAAGCCGTGCTCGCACAGGCTGCTGATCTCCTCCGTGATGGGGGGCTTGTTGCTATGCCGACTGAAACGGTTTATGGCCTTGCGGCTAATGCTTTGGATAGCCGCGCTGTGGCGCGCATATTTGAAGCGAAAGGTCGCCCACAATTTAACCCGTTAATCGTCCATGTTGCCTCAGCTGAACAGGCGGCGCTTTATGTGGATATGGATGAGCGCGCTGCACGTTATGCCGCGCATTTTTGGCCGGGGCCTTTAACGCTTATTCTAAAGCAAAAACCCAATAACGGTATATCTGATTTAGTAAGCGCTGGCCTTCCTACATTAGGGATGCGCTGCCCTGCCCATGCCGTGGCGCGTCAATTGCTTGAAGCGTGTGATTTACCGCTTGCCGCGCCTTCTGCGAATAAGTCAGGTACAATCAGCCCAACTTCGCCTATTCACGTTAGTGAATCGCTTGGCGATGCCGTTGATTTAATCCTCGCGGGTGGCCAATGTGCGGTTGGGCTAGAATCAACAATTTTAGATTTAAGCGGGGCGCTTCCCGTGATCTTAAGACCGGGCAGCATTACAGCTGAAGATATTGAAGCGGTTGAAGGGCTAAAACCTGAAATTGGCTACGGTAATCCAGATGCGCCGACTTCGCCGGGGCAATTGCTTAAGCATTATGCGCCTGATGCAGATTTACGGCTTAATGCTGTTGATATAGAGGCGGATGAAGCGCTGCTCGGTTTTGGCTCGTTAAAATTTATTGGCGTTAAAGGCGGTGGCTTTGCGCAGAATTTACCCGCAGAACAGGTCATGAATTTAAGCGTCGCAGGCGATTTATACGAAGCGGCTTCTAATTTGTTTAGCTATTTACGCCAGCTTGACGGGGCAGGCCATAAGCGCATTGCTGTCATGAATATCCCCGATAAGGGGCTAGGTATTGCAATTAATGACCGTTTACGCCGTGCTGCGCATAAATAGTAATCACGATTTCCACAATAAAATCAAACAGATGCTAGTTTATGTTGCGATTAGATAAAACTTTATGTAAATTAAATACATAAGGTTTTACGTTTCAATGGACAGAGTAATTGCATTGAAACAAGGTACAAGATTAAGTGTGTTGTTTAGGTTAGGTTTAGGTTCGTATTTAAGAAATTGCAGGCGTTTCTCACAATTCGTTTGTTTGACTATTTAAGTTTAGGTTTGGTACCCACAACTTGCCGCCGTCAGTTTTATAACTGAGGCGGCAATTTTTTGTGCGCTGCACGATTGTCGCGGCTAAAAACATCAGATAAGGTGCGAGTGATTTTAATGCTTATTAGGGATTGTCCTACACAAGAGTAAACTATCAATTGTAGCTTATAAGGAGCCGTCATTATGTTGGTTGTAAAAGAATTAGATGTTAAGAATCATGCAAGTTATGCAGATCACGAGCGCGTTGTTTATTTTGAAGACGATGCAGCTGGCTTAAAGGCCATTATCTCAGTTCATAATACTAATCTTGGCCCCTCACTTGGCGGTTGCCGTATGGTGAGCTATGAAACGCAGAGCGATGCACTTAATGATGTATTACGCCTTTCACGCGGTATGACCTATAAATCTTCTTTGGCGGGCTTGCCTTTAGGCGGCGGTAAGTCAGTTATCATTGGTGATCCACGTAAAGATAAAACGGAAGCGCTTTTTGAAGCTATGGGCGAAGCTGTTGACTATATGGGCGGTAGCTATATCACGGCGGAAGATGTCGGCACGACAGAAGAAAATATGCTGTCTATTTCTAAAAACACAAAATTTGCAGCGGGGCTTCCCAGATCAGTATTGAAAGAGCGCGTTGAGAATCCTGTTGGGGGCAATCCATCGCCTTATACAGCCTTTGGCGTATTTTGCGGGCTGAAAGCCGCTGTGAAGTATAAATTGAAGGTTGGTACGGTAAAGGGCTTAAAAGTCGGCGTACAGGGCATAGGCTCGGTTGGCTATGATTTATGCCGTTTACTGGATAGTGAAGGGGCGACGTTATTTTTAACTGATGTGAATGAAGACGCTTTAGCGCTAGCTAAGCAAGATTTCGCTAATGTCCATATTGTCGGCCTTGATGATATCTATGATATGCCTGTTGATATTTACGCGCCTTGCGCGTTGGGAGCAACGGTGAATGATACAACGATTAAACGCCTGAAATGCGGCATTATAGCGGGTGCGGCGAATAACCAACTCTTGAGCCGAGACCATGACCAAGCCTTGCATGATAAGGGCATTTTATATGCGCCTGATTATGTGATTAATTCTGGCGGCGTTATGTGTGTGGGCTATGAGTTTTTCCAACTTACTGAAAACCCACTTAACCACGCCTTAAACGAAGAGAATCTAAAGCAGCACGTGGCTGAGATCGAAAACGTAACCATGAAAATATTTGATTATGCGGCGAAGCATAATATGCCAACAGGCATGGCCGCAGATAAATTAGCTGAAGAGATTTTTATGAATGCGGGTAAGGCTCAAAGTGCCGTTGCTATGTAATGCCTATATGTAGCGTTGATACGCAATTTTTTTATTAGTAAATTGTAATAAAGTTACATTGAGACAGGACTCCTTGACATAATATTTTGCACGTGCTAATAATTGCTCGTTTTATAAATACAGGGTAAGGGAGCGAATTAGAATGAAATCTAAAAAAATGAATATAATCTATGCAGCGATGCTAATGGGCAGTATGGCTATGGCGCCGCAGGCTGTTGGGGCTGATACAAATACAGATTATACGGAAGATGGCGTCCGCCTTCAACTGCCTGATGCTTGTGGTGGTGGTGATTACTTTTTGCTAAGTGATCGTGATGCGGTTGTTATCAGCGCCGCGCAAGCCGATGAAAATCAGGCTTTGGGCTTATCAGCACAAGATCAAAAACGTGCCGCTATAGATATTAGTGCATGTTTTTCTAAAGTAGCAACGGCTTTAGAGGCGGGGGATGAGAGCTTATTGGTGCAGTTCTCTATCACCAATAACGTTAGCTATAATGAGGCGCCTGCTCTAACGCAGAATGCAGATTATACAACGCAGTGGAGCTATGCTGTTCAAAACACGCAGACCTATAGCGCAGCGCAAGACCCAAGTTTTGCCGCCGAGAAAACATTGGCCAATAAAGCTAATGACGTCAAACTGGCAGACCATCTTTTAACGGAATATGTGCTTAAAGATGTTTTAGCTGGTAATGGCAAAACCTATTCAGGCCCTAAAATTTAATACAGTTAAAGAGATATTTCTTTATAAAACGCGACTTAGAAATAAGCCGCGTTTTTGCTTGTTGGCCACAGCAGATATGGAAACAAAAATATTGACATTGTTATGTTAACTGTTTATGTGTAGACACATTATTATTTCCAGAGTCTATGCGCGTTTTATACTGCGCGGCTTGAATGAGGAGGAAACGTCGATGAAAATAAGTAATGGCTTTAAACGCTTCGCTATAAATGCAGAAGCTTTTGTTGATGGAGCGCGTTCGCATTTTACGAGTGTCGGCAAGCTGATATCTGGCGCCACAATAGGCGGCGTCTTAGGCGGTGCATTGGGCCTGGCTACTATGTTTTTTGCGAGTGATAATGCTTTGGATGATTTTGTGGAGGAGAAGGCGAAATATGAAGCCTTAGAATTATTTGTCTCCTTCCCTGATCAGTGCGACTTTGATGGAAGTTATTATTTTGCCCAAAGGGGACCAGATAATAAATATGGTCTATACGCAGGTAGTTCTGGCCATTATGAACCTCTTAATAAATCAGAAACAGCAGATTTTGTTGAGGATTATGAGGGTTGCATGCAAGCACTGCGTGTTCTTCCAAAATTACAACAAGACATGCATGTGAACCTTCACTATAGAGCTTCACAGCCTTTACGGCGTATTGATACGAAGAGTAACGATGCTGATGATGTTGTTAATTGGCGTAAGTTAACGAAGTTCTCCGGAGCCGGTTCTCTAAGCTTAGCAGATATGCGAGAGGACACAGGTGCTGGCGGTGATGTTGTAAGCACATTTGAGAAAACATGGGCGGCGGCTATTTCTGATTTTGAAGATGGTAAAATATACGATCATGCGGGTGATAAAAATGTCACCACATTCACATATCAGGATAGTTATAAAAGCTATAATTTTGGCTTCGTTCACTACGGAGCGCTAGGCTTTGGTTTGCTTCTGGGCTTAGGCTGTGGCTTTGGGCGTGATCCTTCACAAGATTACACCAAACGTGGGGAAGACCGTGATGCGCGCCGCAAAGCTATAGAGCATAATAATTTTAAATTTTAAGCATTTATTTTAAAGGGCGATCTCAATGTCGAACTCACTACAAGAAAAAATAATTCATACAAAATGGGCTTTGTCTTCGTTTTATGACAGAATTAAAGCTGTTGAATTCTGGGTGCCTACCATAAGTTTTACAGCGGCGGGGGCTCTGGCAGGGTTGTTCGGTTACGGCTTTATTGCAGCGACGGATGCCACGAATGTTAAGCCACGAAACTATACGGATTCACCAGCTAGCGCTTTTAACCTGATTTCAGCAGTTAAAATCCCTGAAGCTTTATGTTCTGATTTACAAGGCCACACATATTTAGCGGCTCAAAATGGATCTGGTGAGTATGTATTGCTCGAACAGAAACAACGCGGCCCAGTTTTACCTGTGTCAAGCACCAAACAGCAAGGCGTGCGCCTAAATCAAATTGTAGAATGTCTGGATGACAATGCAGGTCTTTCTGCCAGTGCCTTAGTTGAATTTGGTGATGAGTTTAAGTTCTCAAGCACGGGCGGCGTTTATGGGCCTCTAAATTTATATGATGAGACGACAGAAGAAAATGCCGTTGTTTATGATTTTAACGTTCAAAATTTTCAATCTTATGCGGATGTGAATAGTAAGCTCAAAGATGTAAAAGAGCTTCTCGGTGATGAAAAGCTATCCGTATTAACAACCGATAAACTTCAAAAAACATGGAGCAGCTTAGCGCGAGACGTTAAAAGCAAAGGATTCGCGCCTTATAATGCAGATGAATTACCAACAGCCAGCTATAGCTCCGCGACTTGGAGTAAAGCTTTTTCAGTCATGGGGGGTGGAGCAGGAAGCTGCTTTTTGTTCGGTGCTATTTTTGGCTTCAGAGAATCCTCTGGGCGTAACGCCGATAAAATACGCCAAAAATACGAAACGCAACTCAGTCTTGTTGGCCGCAAATCAATTATGTAACCCATAGATCTAAGGAAAGAATAAGTCATGTTTAACTGGTTAAAAATTCAAACTATCCGCGCGCAAGATTTAGCACATAGTGTATGGGACGTAACAAAAAACGGTAAAATTGTGCCTTTCGCTATTTCGGGAATGTTATCGTTTTACGGCGCTATTGGTGCCGGCATGCTTTGTTTTTCTGATGATGACCGTAGTACATTTTCGCAAGAGCTTGGAGAGGCGCTGCGCATTCAGGATGGTGGCTTTGGTTTAGACCTTCCTGGAGATTGTGACATAGACGGGCGTTATTACGTAACGCGCACGAATAAAAAAGGCGCCAACGGACTTGAGTTACTGAGAGAGGATAGTCAGCAAAGTTATGCGGGCGTTCTTAGTAATGAAGAACAGAAATATACAGCAGAGCTTATTTCAAACTGTTTTGATGAAATGGCTTTGCGCCTTGATAATGAAGCCGATATTGATGCTGTTGAGAATTTATCCTACTCGCCCGATGTTATGTATAGTGATGTGGCGTTACTACATGACATTGAAGATGGTGAGCAGAGCCTTGCGGTAGATCTTATTGGTGACGACTTCCTTTCCTTAGAAGAGCGCGTTGAAAATCAAGATGGTTATGATGAAATGGCTGAGGATAAAAACATCGCTTTATATCGCGCGGAATTTAACCTTGTGCAAAAGAACTGGGATCGGGCGGCAAAGCAGATTGAAAAGAAATCAGATGCGGATCTTCATCACGATTCAGACGGTGCTATTTTAAAAGCGGATCAATATGCGCGTTATGATTACGATAGTTTCACATTGGGTGAATTTTCTAAATCTATGGGCGTTGCCTTCCCACTGACGTTTATATTTATATGTGGGGTTGGGACTTTTAATTCTAGTTCATTCGCTGGACGGCGCGCAGAAAGAAAAGAACAAATTGCTTATTTACAGCGCTCAAAGGGCGGTGGCCCCATTTTATAGATATTTGCTTAAGGCAGACATAAATATTTTAGATATGAAGGATAGAGATAATGAGTTTAAAAACCGGATGGCTTAAATTAAGCGGCACAGTTGATTACTTTTGGAGTGGTTTTAAAACGAGCCCGGCTGCAACGACTATATGGTCCCCAATTTTTGGCGCTATTGCAGGAACCGTTATGAGCATCGGGCTGCTTATCGCTGACGAAGCCGGGGTTAAATCTTTTTCTGATGATGCGGATCGTGACGTAGAAATGTTTGAAGGTGGCGTGGCCATGGCCTTTCCTGATAATTGCGATTTGGGTACGGATTTTTATTTAATATCGAATAAAAAAGGCGGCGGCTTAGAAATTGGTCGTGGTTATCACAGCTATTCACGGGTTCTGCCGATTGAAACGCAAGAAAAAATAACAGATGATATATCGGATTGTATGGATGATATGGCGGATTGGGTCAAGAAAGACCGCCTTCAGTTTACCGAAGAATTTCGCTATCAAGCAGGACTGACTTATTCTGAAGCAGGTATTGTTTTTGATCATACCGATGGTGAAACGCTTTTATCTAAAGATATAATTGAAGAAAAAAGCGATAAACCAGCCCATTTAAAGGCCGTTGTTGAAGCATTGGATTCTTATGTGGAAGATAGCGATAATACAAGACTCTTTAAGGCGGAATTTGCTAAAGCGCAGGATAGCTGGAATGAGTATAAATCAAAGAGAAACAGCCGCGACCCTTATTTTACGCGCGATAATGAACTTAAAAATGTCGATTCATATGCCCAATATGAATATAGTTCCGTCGGGCTTGAGCTATGGGGTGGTCTAGTCGGCGGTAGTACTTTGGCCATATTCTTGTTTAATTGCGGACCGGGCACGGGGTATCGTGGTGGTGGCTATGATCGCCGCGAAGAAGAGCGCGAAGAGAAGATTAAAGCCGTGAAGGCGCTGGCTAAACATAAGCCGTTAGATTTTTAACATAGGCTTTTTTATGTCATTTTGTGATGTCTGACCAGTTTTGAATGAGGTGCCTACGGGATAATTGTTCTGTTTCCTTATAAAGATTAAAGGGTAACTCTAGGCGCTGGGCGCTATTGCGACCGAGTGGCGCTGTTTTTAAGGCAAGCGCACTGCCTTGCGGAAGATAACTCAATGAGCCAAGCGGCAGGGTTAAGTTTAGGCCGCCATATGTATGCGTTGTGCCGCCAAAAATATCTTTATCCTGTTTCTGGCTCGCGGTTATAAATGTATTAAACGATGCGCCGTTTTTGAATATCTTAGCAAAGGATAGGCTTGCGCCATAATCTTTGGCCAAATAGCGCCCTGCAGATAGGCTGATGGTGCTATTGCTGTTCGGAACTTCATAATAGGCATTAATATGCCCCGTTATTGTATCTGAGCCAATATCAAAGCCTGATGCGCCTGCCGTAAAAGGGTTTCTTTTGATCACGTCATAAAGCTCAGCACCAATAGCCCATGTGTTATTAAAGGGGCGATAGAGAATTTCTCCGCCAGCACCGAAATACATTTCTTCTAAATAGCCGCCGCTTAAGGCGAAATAAGTGTTTTGACCATAGCTGTCATTATAAATTAGGGCCATTTGATCATAGCTTAGGCCATTCGCGGCGAAGTCCTCAACATTGCCGCGTACGGTCGAGGGGCTATTTTGCCGCAAATATTTAAGCCCTGTGAGGTTATCAAATAAATTCAAGCGCAAACGATTAACGGATAATAAGTTGCGGTGTATCGGGAAACGCCGCGAGACTAAAAAGGAGCTGCGGGTTAATGTACCGTTATCTTCCTCATTCAAGCTTGTATGGTTTTCTAGAGTAAAGCCCCAAAACTTTGAGCGGAGCTTCTTATAAGCTTTTGGCAAGGATGATGCTTTAAAGGGCTTGGCTGTTATTTCTGCATTGTGCCATATTTCCTCAGCGCTGCCGCGATTCTCATGAACCGCATTGTATAAATCTTGCTTTTGAATTTTGACTGTTGGGCCGCGCAGGCCATAGCGCTGAGTGTGTATTTTTACCGCATTTAAATCAGCGTAGCTATCTTGGATTAGTGTTTTGGCACTTTGGCCAATGACATAGGGCAAGGTCTCATGGCGGCCAGCCGTTTCAAGTTGGGCGCTTTTTTCGTAATCATTATAGGATTCTTTTGATAAGAATATGGCGGTATTATCCTCACCGAAGAACAGTAAGGCCTGCTCACCGCTCATTTTTTGAATTAGGCGGTTGGGGATAGAGGGGCGCCCATCGCGCTTACTGGGTCGGACAGCCAGATTTTGTATCGGGGCGCTAAACTGCATTTGCCCCATTATTTTATTCGTGCCATTGAGGCCAAGGCCAAAATGCGCCCAAGATACAGGGTTATAGGATAGGCCGACGCTCCACGCGGCGGGGCTCTCATAACCAGTAATGACTTCTTGCTCAATGCTATAGCGATCTGCGCCATAATCAGCGCTGAGGCTAAGGCCGCGTATGGGGCTATACCAAACGGCGCTACCAAAAAAACCGATATTTTTCCCCGTGAACCAATTTTCTGGGCCATTGGCCGTTTCACCGTTTAAGTCGCGATCCGTATTAAAATGCTGACCAAAAGCGTTTAACGGATTATCAAAATGGGCCGCCGTGCCATAGCGCCCCCAGCCAATGCCTGCGGTGAAATCAAAATTGCCACGGCGTTTACTGGCGGCGATATACTCCCCCGCCATGCGCTTGTGACCAATAGCTGACGTGAGCCCTATGGAAATTTCGGGGCGATAAAGGCTTTCATGCGCTAAGCGCAATTTAAAATCTACCCCAGGGAAAAGGCGATCGGCATCATCTTGCGCGCTAGAAATTTCTGCGCTTTGGCGTAATTGCGCGTGGAGGCCGTCAAAAACCTCAAGCCCCAAGGCGTAATGTATATAAGGATCAAGCGTTGCGATATGTAGGCCAAATGTACCCGCCTTGAAGTGGCGGGCATTAGGCGTTGTTAATGTGCCCGCTTGCCCATAGATTGAACGCAGCTCTATGGATTTAAAAGCCGCATTATCAGCAGCAATCGCGCCAGAATATATGGGCGAGAGTATAAGGAAAGCTAATGTGCAGATAATAGAACGCGTTTTCAGCATGAAACCGTCTTTTTAATATGATTCACTCCATCTTGGATTGTAAATAAAGGGTGGAATAATACTAGCGGCCTTGTGGCTAAAGGCCTTTTTTTCCAGATATTTTGTGTATCTTTTTGTATATTGTGACTAGGAGCACCGTACAAATATGCTAATATGACGTCATTATGATGAATGATAAAATTTTCGATATAGCCGTTATTGGCGGCGGGGTAAATGGCGTTGGCATAGCACGTGATGCAATAGGGCGCGGCTTGTCCGTTGTCTTGCTAGAGAAAAATGATTTTGCTTCGGCGACATCTTCGGCCTCATCAAAGCTTATTCATGGTGGGCTGCGCTATTTAGAATATTACGAATTTGGTCTTGTCCGCGCAGCGTTAAAAGAGCGCGAGATATTAATGGCGATGGCGCCCCATATTATTTGGCCGCTTGAATTTATATTACCGCATAGCAAAGATATGCGCCCTGCTTGGCTGATTCGCCTTGGGTTATTTTTATATGATAATCTTGGTGGACGTAAGAAACTGCCTAAATCAAAATCTATTAAGCTTAATGCAGGTAACTTAAAGCCGACTTATCATAAAGGCTTTTCTTATGCAGATTGCTGGGTTGATGATTCACGCCTTGTGATCTTAAACGCTATTGATGCGCAGGAACGCGGCGCATATTTGTATAATTACACGCCGTGTAAGGCGATTACATGTAAAGACGGTATTTGGCATGTAGAGGCTGGCGGCGTACATGAAGGCTATAATTTCCGCGCACGTAAGGTGGTTAATGCAGCAGGGCCATGGGTGCGTGATTTATTGGATAGCAATCAGCTTTCAACGAATGAGACGCATAATGTGCGCTTGGTTAAAGGCTCTCATATTATCGTTGAACGCTTATTTGAAGGTGATGAGAGTTATATATTACAGCAGCCTGATGGTCGCGTGGTGTTTATTAATTCTTATGAGGATGATTATAGCGTTATCGGCACGACGGATATTGAATATCAAGGTGACCCCCTTGCCGCAGAGATCGACCAAGGCGAAATTGACTATTTATGTCAGGCCGCGAATTTATATTTAACTGATCCTATTTCGCCTAAAGATGTGATTTCTAGCTATAGCGGCGTTCGCCCTTTGCTCGATAGCGGCGAAGAAAATGCTTCGGCTGTGACGCGCGATTATGTTTTTGACTATTCTGAGCAATTTGGTGCACCGCTTCTTTCTATTTTTGGCGGTAAAATAACGACCTATCGCATTCTCGCCGAAAAAGCGATGGCTTATCTGAGCGATGAACCAATATGGACCAAAAGCAGCCAATTACCCGGTGCGTCTTCGCCTAAAGGGGATGTGAGCGCATTTATTAGTCAGTTTGAAGTGAAGTTCCCAGAAGTGGATAAAAAGTCACGGCGCCGTATTGCGAATCGTTGGTCACGTCAATATGGCAGCCGCGCAGAAGAGATTATTAGTCAGAAAAGCTTAGGGCAGTATTTTGGCCATGATCTATATCAGGCCGAAGTGGATTACCTGATTGAGTCTGAATTTGTGCATAATGCCGAAGACGTTTTATGGCGCCGCACGAAGCTTGGCTTAAAATTTGACGCTGCAGAGGCCGCCAGTTTAGAGGCTTATATCGAAGTGGCGCGCCAAAAAGAGCGCGCAGCTTAGCCTATTGTTAAAACGATTCGTAATTATATGAGGGATGAGATCATGTCAGGCCAAGCGATTTTAGCGATTGATCAAGGGACAACCAGCAGCCGCGCGATTGTATTTAGCGCAGAGGATGGCGAGATTATCGCCCTGTCGCAAAAAGAGCTCACTTTATATTACCCGCATAAAGGCTGGGTTGAACAAGACGCCCATGATATATGGCGTGATACGTTAGAAACTATGGGTGAAGCATTAGGCCAAGCGGCTAAGTTAGATTACCAAGTCAAAGTCGCGGGTATAACCAATCAACGTGAAACGACGATTATTTGGGATCGGGAAACGGGCGAGCCGATTTATAATGCCATTGTTTGGCAAGACCGCCGTACGGGGCCTTATTGTCAGGCGCTGAAAGATCAAGGCCTTGAAGAGCGCATCGCCGATAAAACAGGCTTATTGCTCGACCCATATTTCTCCGCGAGTAAAATCACATGGATTTTGGATAATGTAGAAGGCGCACGCGCTAAGGCCGAATCGGGCGCGCTGGCCTTTGGTACGGTAGAATGTTTTTTACTGTGGCGCCTAACCAAGGGCCAAGTACACGCGACGGATGCCAGTAATGCCAGCCGTACGATGTTGATGAACATCCAAACGGGGCAGTGGGATGATGAATTACTTGAGATCTTCACTATCCCTAAAGCCTTGCTACCAGAGATCAAAGATAATGTCGGAAATTTTGGTGATATCGCAGCGGAGTATTGCACCGCTTTAAACGGTCAAGCTTTACCGATTGGCGGTATGGCGGGGGATCAACAAGCGGCGCTGATTGGGCAAGCTTGTTTTGATCGGGGTATGGTTAAGTCGACTTATGGCACGGGCTGCTTTGTCTTGATGAATATGGGCGAAGAATTTAAACGCTCTGATAATCGCTTATTAACAACCGTGGCTTATCAATTAGAAGGCAAGATCACTTATGCGTTAGAAGGCTCTATATTCGTCGCTGGCGCGGCTATGCAGTGGCTGCGTGATAATGTGGGATTCTTTACTCATGCAAGCGAGAGCGAGGCTCTGGCGCTGTCTGTTGAGGATAGTAATGGCGTCTATTTCGTGCCGGCTTTCACGGGGCTTGGTGCGCCTTATTGGGCACCAGAGGCCAAAGCCGCAATATTAGGCCTGAGCCGTGAAAGCAACAAAGCGCATATAACCCGCGCGGCTTTAGAGGCGCAGGCTTATCAAACACAGGATTTAATGGCGGCGTTTAGCGCGGATAGTGGCGCTGATATTGTGACGATGCGCTGTGATGGCGGCCTCGTTGCCAATGAATTTATGTGCCAATATTTGGCGGATATCATTAATACAGATGTTGAATTACCAAAAATCACAGAAACAACAGCGCTTGGCGCGGCCTATTTAGCGGGGCTGTCAGTTGGTCTCTATACAGGGTTGGATGATATAGCGGCGCGCTGGCAATGCGCTAAGGCGTATGCCCCTAATATGGATGAAGCAACACGCCAAGAAGCCTTAACGGGGTGGAAACATTCGATTGGACAAGTGCTTCTTACATAAAATATTAACGTTTTATGGTTATAACTATGCTTAGATAAGAGAATTATAAGTAAAGATATAAAAAGGTAAGAGGCAACTATGAGCACTAAAGAGACAAAATCACCAGAAGAAAACATTTACTTGTTCTTTGGCTTGAAAGACTTTGAAAGTGACGAATCCAAAGTAAAGCTTGCTCATAAAAGACTGTCCTCATTATATCATCTGCACTCTTCTGGCGGGGAAAATACAGGCGAAAATAAGCGCTTCAATACGCTAAAAGATATCTTCCCTGAGTTGGACGATGCGTCTATCCATGAATTTGCCCAAGATAAAATGCAAAAGGCCACAGAATATTATGCCATTTTGAATCCACGAAAAAATGCCGATGGTCAGCGTACGCATTATGATTTATGGCTTAAGTCGCAGGCTGATCTTTTGCAAAGTAATCCACAAAAGGCGCCATGGGCATTGGTGAGTGCAACGGATTGCACGATGAGCCTAAAAGACAAAGCCATTGCTGCGCTGGCACGCCATCATAAACTTCAAGATGATCTGGCTGAACAAGACCGTATCAAGCAGCACGCGAAGGCAATGAAGGGCCGTGGTTTAGTTGTACGGGAAGATGATGCTGATTCGGATGCAGATATAGATGAGGATGATTTTCAAGCGAGCGAAGCGCAAGGGCCTGATGTTTCACCGCAAGGAGATGCACCAGACCCTGTGCAGCAATCTTTCCAAAACAATGCACGTGAACAATGTATATACCCACCAGATGGCGAGAAAAGCGCTTTATACGGGTCGCCTATGGTTCTGGAGGCCGTTAGCGGAGATTACGGCAATATAGATTTAAATGTATTGTCAGGGATCGATGGTAAAGCGCGTACGACTTTCGGTCGTGAAAATGGATTTACGCTTGCTGGGAAATTGACGGTGGGAGCTTTTGGCGTAAAGTCTAATGATCAACAAATCCGTAAAGTGGCGATTACAGGGACATTGGATATTAAATGTAATGGGGCGTTTATTAACGGCGATGTTGATGGCCGAATCAGAAAAGCGAAAATAGGAAAGCAGAAGGTTCAAAATGAGCAAGGGCAGATCGTTGAAAGGCCTGTTGAAAGCGAAAGCTTTAAAAAAGGCGCTATAGAAATTGATGCTGGTGACCAAGATGTTGTGATTAATGGCGATATGTTGGGTAAGGTTAAGATCAAAACACGTGGTAATATCCGCGTTATTGGTAATGTCTCAGATAAAGTACATCTTCATGCGGGCGGTTCTATCGAAGTTTACGGAGACGTCACAGGCAATTGTAAGATGCTCGCCCATGGTGAAGTGACCATTCGCGGTAAAAAACAATGGAGCGTTCAGACAACAGAGCGTGTTTCAGTGCATAGCGCTGCTATTGATCCAGAATATAGGGAGGCTTTACGTCAGCATATAGCCACTGGTGAAGCGCCAAAGCCGTCTCAAGATAAAGAACGCGCAAAAGCAAGCGAATCATTCAAGCCCTAAAGATAGCGGCTGACTTACATAGTTATATATTGATTTATAGGGGGTGAAGATAGTGGTGCCCGGAGGTAGAATTGAACTACCGACACGAGGATTTTCAATCCTCTGCTCTACCACTGAGCTACCCGGGCTTGGATCTAGATAATCCGTAGAGCAGTTTTATATAAGAAGCTGCGCTGCTTGTCTAGAGAAAAAATAAATAAATCTTGCATAATATTTATATGCATGGTTATATAAGAAATACACAAAATTACTCAATTAAAGAATAACAGCGCAGCGGTGTTACAAGTGTATATAACTAGTTAACCTGCTGATTTAATTAAGTAAAGTAACATAAGTTTGCAGTATTATCTTTATTTGATGTAAACTTAATTTAGAAATTAACGGTACTTAAGGAAATCTTTATATAAAACGTATAAGATTAAATAAGTAAAAAAACTGAGAGGAAGAGTAAAATGGGTAAAGTATTTAGTTTATTAGCTGGAGCAAAGAATTGGGTCATGGGGCTAAGTAAGGTTGCTCTTGGTGGTACAGCAGCTGTTGTTGCGGATCAAACGCTACTTGATGGTAGTGTTACTAAGGCTGTCACAGAGGGCGCAGGTAAAGGTGCAGAAGGTATTTTAGGTACTTGGAACCGTTACGTTAACACAGGCATGAATAATATCGAGGCTTTGGATAGAAACTTAGCTGAGCAATCAACATCTATGGGTTGGTTTAACACTATAAACGGTTGGTTCGCCGGCTTGTGTGATTTTCTTGGCTTTGAGCAAGGCGCGGAGTTCTTCAAAGACCGTATGGTTAAAACGACACAAGAGATTTTTGATCACATTGATGATCAACGTCAGATGCTTGATGAGCATGGCAATGTAAGAGAAACACGTTTTGACAACTCTCCAGAAGGTCCTGCTGCTACGTCAACAAGCCCTGCAATAGACGCTGGTGAAGTTACCCTTGGATCAGCATTTGGTTCTGCGGCATACGGAATTGAAGAAGGCGTCGTTTCTATAGGAACAGGCATAACATCTTTAGTTGCGGGTGGCTACGAAGCTTTAACGACAGATAAAGGTTTAGGCGAAAGCATCGTATCTAGTTTTAATGCTCAACAAGGTTACGTTATGAGCAAGTTAGATAATCTTCACGGTAAGCCTAATATGGATACTGATCTTGAAATAGGCCTTAACTTTACTGGTAAATTAGCAAGCTGGTTAGTCCCAGTAGGTCTAGCTGCAAAAGGTACAGGTAGCATAGTTTCAGGCTTAGCCAATCTTGCGCCAAAAGCATTACCGGAAGTACAGCCAACTTTAGGGCTTGCGCTTAAATAAATAAGTAAAAAAAACTCTCTCAGTTATAAAGCCTCGGGTTAAACAACCTGAGGCTTTTTTTATGGGTAAAGAAGATTGTGGGCGTGTTATTTCTTCATGCTCAGTTAGTTACGCCAGATGCTGAACTGAGCCCTATGCGCTGTGTTTTCCTTGCGTGTACACACTATACGCTTATAAGCGAGCTGCGCTGGCTAGTATGAAGCAGGGAGGGCGGCGTCATATTGCATTATATTATATTAGAAGTTATATGGGGCAAGGGAGCGCGCGATTTTAATTCTGTCTGTGTGAAGAAGACTCCAGACAAAATAAAACCGCTGATCCGGGGGCAATTGGATCAGCGGCTTTTATTTGGTATTTTTAACTTTGCTGGTATTTCTAGAGGAGAATTAAAAAAAATAAATTAGTTATATCTGGTGGATGTCCCTAAAACTTATTATTAATTGTTATCTCTATATTTGTATTCTCTCATATAAATGTGACGAAAATTATGGTAATGTTTGTCACATTGCCGTCATAATTCATTTTTACTGCTCAGAATGTGACAATCAGGGCTCTAGCCTTGAATAACGCTATTCAGCCGCTCCGCCAATGGTGGGGTGCGCCGCGCGCGGGTTATTTCCATTAAGCCAAGTTTTGTTAGGCCGTGGACTTGAACCGTATAAGGGTCAAGCAGGGCTAATTCTTGCGAAAGTTTGGTTAAGGCTTGTTTGTCAGGGGCGCTATTCATCTTTAAATAATCGATTATAATTATGCCGCTTAAGTTTCTTAAGCGAATTTGGCGCATGACTTCTTTCGCGACTTGTTTATTAATCTCACTTGGTGATCCGCTTGCGCCGCCGCGATTAACGTCTATAGCCGTCAGAGCAGCGGTGTGTTCAATAATAAGCGAGCATCCGTTGGCCAATACAGCGTAAGGGCGGTAGAGGTCTTCTATTGGCGTTAAAACACCACGATTCTCTAATAAGCCAGCGTCAATACGGTGCTGCGCGTCAATATCGCTCAAAATCAGCTTGCTGACTAAGTCAGGGGCGAATTGCACACACCAGTTCTGCGCAAGCTCGAAACGGACATCGCCGCAAATTTCTATGCGCTCTATAGTGTTCATGGCCTGATTCGATAACATCCGCATGACGGCATCGGGGCCAGATAAGACGGGGCGTGCTTTGTTTTCGATAGGCAGATTATTGAGAATCGCTGTCCAGATTTGTGAGAGCAGCTTATATTCGCGGACAATCATCTCATTTTGAATATGAGCGGTGGCGGCGCGTAGGACAACGCCTTGCATTTTTTCAGCGTCAATCATTGTTTCAAGCTGGCTGCGTAGCGCTTTATCAGTGATCCGACTCGATATCGTATTCTTCTGACGATAAGGGGCATAGAGCGTAAAACGCCCAGGCAAGGTTATATCCATCGTTAAACGGACTAATTTGTCCTCATAATCATCATATGCGCCGTTAACTGCGCCAATACGTGGGCTAATGCGGCCGTCTTGCGCTTGAACGATGACTAAATCGCCATTATTAAGCCATTGCGGTAGGGATTTATCCGTTTTTCCGCCTAAATAACGTGCATCTTTGGCATTTAAATAGCCTTGCAGCTTATTTCCAAGGTTTACATAGGCTGTATTCTGCGTGGCATCAATGCGATCAACACGCCCCATATAGATCGTGCCGTGGCGAATCTGTTCAAATTCGGGGTCGATTTCAAGAGCTTCTAAGACATGGCCTTTTTCAAGGGCAGCGGCGCAGAGCGATTCATTGATGGTGTCGATTAAAATTTCCATGGATACAGTATAATAGGAGTTAAGGGCGATAGCCAAGGCCGATCAGCATATTGGGCGTTTCATAAAGTGAAAGCCCCACAATATTGGTGTAAGAGCCATGAATTGATTTGATGAATGCTGCAGCGAGGCCTTGGATAGCATAGCCACCAGCCTTGCCATCCCATTCGCCGCTTGCGATATAATTTTCAATATCTTGCGATGTTAGGCGCTTAAATTTTACGCTGGTTTTGATCAGTTTGACGCTGTGCTGGCCGTTTGGTGCAATAACAGCAATGCCACCTAATACGTCATGGCGAGCGCCTGATAATTGCTTTAAAAACTTTGTCGCTTCTTCGGCGTTTTCTGGCTTGCCGAGCGATTTTTGTCCGCAGCATACAACGGTATCGGCCGCTAAAATGTAAGGATTAGGCGGTTTTTTATCTGAGTCTTGTAGGGAGTCGTATATATGACGCGCTTTTTCAAGGGCGAGGCGGGCCGCTAAATCGGCGGGCGTTTCGCGTTTGCGCGGCGATTCGTCAATATCTGCTGGCAAAACTAGCGAAGGGGTGATGTTGATTTGTTTGAGTAAGTCCAAACGGCGTGGCGAGGCGGAGGCAAGAACAAGCGTGCCATTTGATTGTGCATTTGACATGATGTTTACCTTAAATTTGGACATCTTTTAAGCGTAAGCGCTGCGCTGGCCGTCTATTTTATTTCTCGCGGAAAATAATGCGACCTTTACTTAGGTCATAAGGTGTCATTTCAACAACAACTGTATCGCCTTGTAGAACGCGGATACGGTTCTTACGCATTTTACCAGCTGTGTGACACAAAACTTCATGGTCGTTTTCTAGTTTTACGCGGAACATTGCATTAGGGAGAACTTCAGTAACAGTTCCTTTGAATTCGATTAGATCTTCTTTAGCCATAGCACCATTTTCTTGAATAATTAATTGTTATAACTGAATTGTTATATATGTGTCGGTTGTGGTTGCGCAAGTTAAAACTTGCGCAGCCTCATATAAGATAACTTTAAACTCTGTGAATTAAACTTGGCGTGAGACCATAAGTTTTTTAATCTCTGCAATTGATTTTGCTGGATTCAAACCCTTAGGGCAGGTTTTTGTACAGTTCATAATTGTATGGCAGCGGAATAAGCGGAAAGGATCTTCCAGTTGATCAAGGCGCTCGCCCGTTGCATCATCACGCGAATCGCTAATCCAGCGATAGGCTTGCAATAAAATCGCAGGGCCTAAGAATTTATCGCCATTCCACCAGTAACTTGGGCAAGATGTTGAGCAACAAAAGCATAAAATACACGCCGCAGGGCCGTGGCCATCATCGCCATTGAGGATATCCGCGTCTGCCGCGCTTTGTAGGCGCTCTTTTTCGGGATTGGGCGTATCTGATTTTAACCAAGGTTCAATTGATTCGTATTGGGCGTAGACATGGTTCAGATCAGGGACAAGATCTTTGACAACCGGCATATGCGGTAGCGGCGTAATTTTTAAATCACCTTTAACTTCAGCAATCGGCTTTAAACAGGCCAGTGTGTTCGTGCCGTCAATATTCATTGCACATGATCCGCAAATGCCTTCGCGGCATGATCTGCGGAAAGTTAGCGTGCTATCAACTTCATCTTTAATTTTGATAAGTGCATCAAGCACCATTGGGCCGCAATCTTCAGTGTCGAGATCATATTCATCCATGCGCGGCGTTTCACTGTGGTCAGGATCCCAGCGATAGACTTTGAAGGTCTTTACGCTTTTGGCGTTTTCTGGCGCTTCAAATTTATGACCTTTAGTGACTTTTGAATTTTTAGGCAGCGTAAACTGAGCCATAATATAAGATACCTTGTTATTGTGCTAAACATGTCTTTTCTAAAATAGCGCCGATAGGTCTGTTTGTGAAGAGCTTTAGTCAAATAAAGCGTCAATAGAATCTTGATTATTTGTTTTATGGGCTTCTTCGACGGCTTCGACCTTGTGGTTTTTCTTGTCAGGAACGTCGAAGCCAATTTGTGTTAATGTGCTGCTTAGGTGGTCTTCAACGACCTTTAGATTGTCAATTGTGTTGTGGATGCGCTGACTCGTTAAGTCTTGGAACGAGCAGGCTAATAAGATTTCATTGAGGTCTTCGCTAATGGACGCGGCAATACGCGCGATCCTTGGGTCTTTAATATCTTCTGGGTCGTCTAGTTTTGCTGCAATTCTATCCGTTGCATCCATGATGCTATCAGCGGCTTTTTCCGTGATACTAATAACAGCATCAAGTTCAACGCCCGCATTGGCCGCGGTTTTTCCTTCACCATGGAAGGAGATAGCTTCTAATGCGCCAAGCATTTCACCAAAGCGGTTTGTCATGCCTTCCTCTGCCATATCCATAAGCTGCGAGGTTGCATTCACTTCCATGGAGATTTCATCAAAGCGTCGTTTAGTGAATGTTTCGAATGTTTCGAAACGGCTTGATAGGGCTTGTATTGCGCTTAAAAGTTCGTCGTTTGCCATGTCTCTCATAATATTTCTTGCTGTAAAATTTATAAAATAATCGTGTTAATGGATTATTATAAGCTATAAAAGTTTAACAATTGCTTTATGAGCGAAACCAATTTTAAGGGGTTACTTTACAATGCAGCTTTTGGCAAAGCGCTTATTAATTTCTAAGCAAGCCTGTTGGGCGCTTTCTTTGCTGACGGGGCCTGCTTGCACGCGATAATATGTGCCGCGCCCTGCAATCTCAACATCTTGTATGCGTAACTTATAGCCTTTAAGCAAAGCAGGGAATTGTTGCTGACGGGTTTCCCAATGCGCCGTGGCGGCACGGGCCGATGTTAAGCTGCCAATTTGAATGTAGCTATGGCCAGCTTGTGCGCTTGGCGCGGTTGGCTTTGTTGTTGATTTTTGCGTGTGTAGGGGCGCTGTTTTCAGGCCTTGAACTTCAGCTAACAAGCTCGTCAGGGCTTTTTCAGGCTGTTTTGTGTTGGTTTGCGTGGCGCGGCTTATTGTTTTTGGGCGGGCTATGGGCGCAGATATGGCGCTATCATTATTTGTGACATTGCCATTGTTATTGCCACTGCCATTGTTAGTGTTAGTGTTAGTGTCATTCACGTTGATGCGCGCAGAAGCGGTGGCGAGAGGGGGCGCTTCTGTCTTGTCTTCCTCTTTATCTGAGGGGGCGACGATTACAGGTTTTTCGGCCTGTACTTCTATTGGTGCATGAGTAGGGGCTACGAGCGCTTCATTTTGTGTCAGGTCACTTTGTATCTGGGCTGCCGCATTATTTTCTTGGTGAGTTTTTAAACCCGCAAAAAGTTCATCACGGTTGATAGGGGCGGCATTATCGCGGTTTTGCGTGTTGTTGGCGAGTAAGTTTTCAACGCGCGCAGATGAGCCATCTTTTCTAAGCGCCTGATATATGGTGCTGTCTTTATTCTCAATCTCCATTCCTCCGCGATCATCTGGGTGGGCTTTTATGGCAGAGTTATCGGCGCGAATAATCGGGACGCCTTCATCCTTGTTGGTCACGCTATACCAAACAAGGCCACTGGCTAAAACTAATGCGGAGAAAACGAGTATTGTATTAAGCTTCATAATTAAAGGTCTTTATAGAGGTTGAATATTTTTTCATGCTCAGCGGCGGCTGTTCGATCGGTCATGCTGGCAATATGATCCGCAATAATTCGTGCCTTTATGTGGCCATTTGTGTCATTGCTGAGCGCTTTAATTTGATCTTGTAGATCATTAGGTAATAAGCGGTTCTCACTCATAAAGACATTAAATAAATCACTAATGATTTTCTCAGCCTTGACCCAAATGCGCTGAATGGTGTAATGGCGGTACATATTTTCCATTAAGAATGCGCGCAATGTTTTGAGCTGCGCAAACATCGTATCTGAGAATTGTACGATCGCTTTATCGTGATTGCGGACATCATCAACACTTTGTGGATTAAGTGCGGAGAGCCTTTCCTTGCTGACAGCCAGAACGTCATCAACCATCACGCCAATCATGTCGCGTATAGCCTCAGATATAAGTATGTCTTTGGTTATATGCGGATAGGTCTTTTTCACAAATTCAACGCGCTCACGGAATAAAGGCACTGCAGCGCAAATGTCATCAATTGAAAATATCTCAGATTTAAGCCCATCTTCAACGTCGTGGTTATTGTAAGCTATGTCATCAGCCAGCGCGGCGACTTGTGCTTCGACGGAGGCGTAACCGTCAATTTCAAGATCGACTTGTTCCTGTATCGCGCGCAATGTTGTAGGGAGAACAATGTCATTGCCGCAATTTTTAGGAATTAGCGGGCCATTATGTTTGACGACACCTTCAATGGTTTCCCATGTTAGGTTAAGGCCAGGCCATAAAGGGTATTTTTTTTCTAATGTTGTCAGCACGCGTAATGATTGGTCGTTATGTTCAAACCCACCCAAATCCTTCATGCATTGTTTTAAGGTCTCTTCGCCAGCATGGGCAAATGGTGTGTGGCCTAAATCATGGGCGAGGGCAATGCCTTCTGCTAAATCTTCATTGACGAGTAAAGCGCGCGCTAATGTGCGGGCGATTTGAGCCACTTCGATGGTGTGCGATAGGCGCGTGCGGTAATCATCGCCCTCATAGCAGACAAAAACTTGAGTTTTATCTTTTAAGCGGCGAAAAGACACGCAATGTATGATGCGATCACGGTCACGCTGAAAAGCTGTGCGGTGGCGGCTTTCAGCTTCTGGGTAAATGCGCCCGCGTGATTGGTCTGGGCGGCACGCGTAACGTGCCAGGGGCACAGCACAATAATTATAAGCGGGGGTGTTTTGCGCAGTATCTGTAGTCATCTTCACTATGTCCAAACTATGTCCAAAATTCGTTAAATCTATATTTAATATGTGTCGAGTGCCTTTAAACTAGCAGAGAGATGCGCTAAGGCCAATACGCAGATCTTGATTATTTACAGTATTTGTTCATATAATTAGAGACTATAAAATTATCTTAGGAGCAATCGACGTGGCTAATGAACTTATTATAGATCAGAGCGCACTGGATGAAGTGGCGCGCGAACGTACAGATAGCGGTACGGCGAAGACTTATCTGCGGATTAGTGTTGATGGTGGCGGTTGTTCTGGGTTTCAATATAAATACGAATGGGCACATGATATCGCTGATGATGATTTGATTTTTCAGGATGCAATCGTGACTGATTCTCTTTCTTTGAAATATATGGTCGGCTCTGAGATTAAATTCCACAATGATATGATGGGGCGCATGTTCCAAATTAATAACCCTGCGGCCAGCAGTTCATGTGGTTGCGGCACGTCTTTTTCTATATAATTATTCACTAATCAATTTGAGGATCACATGAAAATAGCCATCTGGAATGTTAATTCCATTAAAGCCCGACTCGAGCATGTAAAAAAATGGCTAAGCGATTCGCAAGTCGATGTCTTGATGATCCAAGAGCTTAAGGGTGAAGCGTTCCCTAGTGAAGCTTTTGAAGCGCTGGGCTATATCGCGGTCGTTTCATCGCAAAAGGCCTATAACGGCGTTGCGACTTTAATCAAGAAAGACCTAACAGGGCTTGACTTTGAGGTGATGGCAGAGCGCCTGCCCGGTGATGAAAGTGACGAGCAAGCACGTTTTCTTGATTGTAAGATTAACGGCGTGCGCTGCGTTAATATATATTTGCCCAATGGTAACCCCGTTGATAGTGAGAAATACCCGTATAAATTATCATGGATGAAACGCCTTTATAGTTATATGGAGACGTTACGCGGCGCAGAAAGTGATGTTTTAGTGGCGGGGGATTATAATGTGATCCCTGAAGATCGCGATTGTCATGACCCTGCCGCATGGGAAGGAGACGCGGCGATCTTGCCGCAGACCCGCGCTATATATCGCTCTTACCTTTATATGGGGTATACGGATGCATTCCGCGTTAAAAATGAGCAAGATCAGCAATATAGTTTTTGGGATTATCAACGCGGCGCTTATCAGAAAAATAATGGTATTCGTATTGATCATTTTTTACTCTCGCCAAACTTGGTTGACCGTATGGAAAGCTGCGTCATTGATGCTGCGCCGCGCGCTTTGGAAACGCCATCGGATCATGTTCCGGTGGTTTTGACATTAGCGGATGAGGGATTCGTATAAAAACGCTATAGGTTTTTTATGCGCGCCATGATACAGTTGTGCTGTATAAAAATTCAATTCATATGATGATTGGCCTATCATGATATTCAATATCTTTACTAAAAAATTCAAAACTTTGTCAGCCTTAGCGTTAAGTGCAGTCCTAATCACAGGCTTAAGTGCCTGTGAATCGACAAGCCTTAGCATCAAGGAAAGCCAGCTTAATCGCATCGCCATGCCTGTGTTTATGCTTAAACGTCAAATACCCGTGGACGACGTGTCTGTTGTGGCTTTTGAACGTGTGCATGATCCGCTGCAAGTGACGCAAATCTACATTGAAGATTATAGCCGTGCTGGTGATCGTGGTTTATATAGCCCTAAAAACCCAGCGACACCTGTGGCGCTGCGCTTAGCGGCGCAAGACGGTAGCGCTAATGTGATTTATTTATCTGCGCCTTGCCAATATATGCGCAGCGCGTTTATGAGCCAAGGCCCTGCGGATTCATGTATTGCTGATTATTATAAAGAAGGACCAGTTTCGGCCTCGATTATTAGTGCTTATATGCAAGCTCTAGATAATATTCGCCGTTATAATGGTGTCGATAGTTTTGTCTTAAATGGTTATGGTAGCGGCGCATCTGTTGCGGCGATATTGGCCTCACAACGTTTGGACGTTGAAGCTTTGCGCACAGTCGCAGGTCATCTTGATATGACTCATTATGACGACAAGAAATTAAACTGGTCTTATGAGGGTGGTTTAAACCCGCTTGATAGCGCCAAGTCTTTAACGCATTTGCCACAATATCACTTTATTGGGCAGGATGATGATGTTGAAGAGGTCAAGATTTATCACAATTTTGCACAAGCTGTTGGCCCAACATGGTGCTTGCGCCATAGCCTTATCCCGAATGCGGATGCGCGTGATGGCTGGGTAGAGCAATGGAAAGCTTTGCGGGCATTACCGCTTGATTGCCGCGCCGATCAACAAAATAGGGGCAGAGCGCCTGTCGTTGATTTAACGCCTGTGCCGTTTAACCCTGCGACATTAGATATAATGGATGATATGCATGGCCGCGGTAAGAAATAATAAATTCACAGTTTATAATGAGGATATGGGCGCTTTTAGAGCGTCCATATTTTTTTGTATCGCGCTATTTATAGCTCTGGCTTTAAGTGGCTGCGGCGCATCTTTATCTGCTCGTTATGATTTGGCCGATAAAGTCGCGCAGGACACGCGCGCGCAGGGTGACCTATATAAAGAAGTCATTCATGCCTCGCCTTTTTACTTAACGGCTTATCTCTCTGCTGTGCCGATGCAGACTAACGCTTTAAACGCTGATGCGTCGCATATGGGGCGAGTCTATATAGAAGGTGATGGCCTTGCATGGGTGAGCAAAACGCGCCCATCTTTAAACCCAACCCCCATTGACCCTTATGCCTTGCGCCTCGCTATGGCTGATATTTATGCTGATCGTGTGTATCTTGCGCGGCCTTGCCAATATTCAAATTGGGATAAAGGTGGGCTTTGCCCGATGAAATATTGGACAACGCATCGTTATGCGCCCGAAGTCGTGGCGGCTTATAGCGCAGCGCTCAATCAATTAAAAGCCAAGCGCGGCTGGACATCCATTGAATTGGTCGGTTATTCAGGCGGCGGTACAATGGCTTTGCTGGTGGCGCATGGCCGCAATGATATTGCCTCTATACGTAGCGTCGCGGGAAATTTAGATATCTATGCTCATTCGCGCCTGCATGAGGTGGATTTAATGCCGTATTCAATAAACCCTGCCAATTTTGCCGCTGATTTAGCGCGCATTCCACAGAATCACTTTGTTGGAGCCTCTGATCCGATTGTGCCCAAGGCTATTGCGCGCAGTTATGCACAGAAGGCAGGGCGCACTGAGTGTATACAAATAGCGGAACAAATGGGCGTTACCCATGGTAGAGGGTGGATTGATATTTGGCCGCGCTTGCTGCAAAAACCATTCTCATGTTAAAACATGACCTGAAACAAATATTAGAGTTTTGCTTTTGAAAGGTCTTTAAGCTATGCATCGTATTATTATAACTTTCCTATCCGTTTTTGCTGTTGTTACTTTGTCTTTATCGGCCGCTTATGCCGCCGCTGATAAAAAGGCTTGGGATGTGCGCTGCAAGACCAATGAAGAAAACGGTAAAGAATATTGCGAAATGTTCCAAATGATTACCGTCAAAGACACCAATCAGCGCTTTGTTGAAATTGCTTTCTTTAAAGATTCAAATGATAAAATGGGCGGCGTTATTATTCTGCCGCTTGGCCTGCTGGTTGCCAAGCCCGTTATAATGACCGTCGATGATGGCGACAAAATGGCCTTTCAATTCCATACATGTACGCCGGGTGGCTGTCTTGCGCGCATTACCGCGACAGACGAGCTTATGACGATGATGCGTAAAGGCAATGATATAACGTTGAGTACTCATAGCCAGCTTGGTAAGCCTTTCGCTGTTAAATTGTCGCTTGCGGGCTTTAGTAAAGCGTATAAGGAAGTTATGAAAAAATAAACGCGGTTATTTACTGGTGGTACAAGGCGGCAAATTAACAGTGCCGCCTTTTTTTTATAAAAAAATGGCATGGTTCACCCTATATTTTATTGCGTCAAACACATACTGCGACTAGGTGAGCGCCCTTTTTGCAAGGCCTTACATAAGCAGAACCTAAACTTCAAGCGCTTGAAATGAATACTTTTTTCACTGTGGAGGGTTTACTCAACTCAACCCCACTGATATAACTGTCTTAGGTTTTAGCTGTGGCTGATTCGTATTCTATGCACCTATGCCATAGAAATAGGGATTAGTTAATGCAAGGGCCGCCTAAATAATAGAACGAAATTTAACTACAGAATCTTAAACATACACATTCAGAGTGCATCCACAGGAGAACGACCCAAATGAAGATCGATATTAAAAAGTTACTACTCGCAGGTACGGCAATATGCGCAATAGGCGCAGCGCCGATGATGATTTCACAAGCTTATGCTGCTGATGAAATCAGTGTAGATGCTGATGATAGCGGCGTTTTTGATGCGGATGAATTAGCATCATCTGTTTTTGCATGGGGTGGCAACACTGATGGCACCGGCGCAGCAGGCGAAGCTACAAACAGCCATGATCTGAAAGTCAACGGAAATGCGACGATCACAGTCCAAGATACAAACGTAATTGGTGACGGCACTGCGACAGTGGCCGCAATCACAGCGGGCGCAGATGCGCTAACGCTTACTATTGATGATGCAGCAAATGATGATGGCGCAGAAGCCGTGACTATTGGCGGTGATATCTCAGTCGGTGCATTTACTTCATTAAACCTTACAATAACTGGTGAAGACACGGATGCTACTGGCGATACACTTGCTGTAGACATTAATGGTGCCATTAACCTCGGTACAGGCACTTTGACAGTCACAGCTGATGCTGGAAACTCAAACAATAACGTTGCTGTTTCTGTAGATGGCAACATCACAGCAGGATCTATAGCTCTTAACGGTGCTGATTCTACGACCACTTTGAACCTAGATGGCGCAGCGATACAAACGATTACTGGCGCAATTACAGGTGATAGCCTTATTAATGTTAATAACGCTGCCGGCGTTATTTTTGCTAATGCAGTAACAGCGACTTCAGTTACTGTTGAAAAAACAGGCGGCAATGCAACAGCGCTTTTCAAAGACGCAGTTACAGCTAATGTTATACTAGGCACAGATGGCAACGCAGGCGATGTTAACACTGTGAGCTTTGACGGCACGACGGCTGGTTACGCTGTAACAGGTACAATTGCTGGTACAGCAACTGAAACTAATAATGTTATCGTTATCGGTGGCAACACTATTACATCAACAGCCGCTTGGGGCGCCGGTGGGAACCTTACTGACATCTCATTGACTGGTACAGGCACAGGCTTAACAACTGGTGCAACTATCCAGGCTACAACGATTACAGTTGGCGCAGGCACAACATTGACAACAGGCGGCATCGCAACAGGCGCTGTTAATTTGACAGGTGCTGGTACAGTTGCTCTTGGAAACACATTCGGTGTTGCGGGCACAATTGATAATACATCAGGTACAGCTGGCGTTGGTACGCTGACAGGTACTGGTGCAGGTACAACACTTGTTACAGGTAACGTTGGTGCTACAAACTCGCTTTCCGCGATTACTTATGATGGCGCAGGTACTTTTGACTTTAATGGTACAGTTGCTGCGACAACAATTACGGCTTCTAGCACAGGTAACTTAGACTTCGCAGCTGATGTAACCGGTAATGTTAACCTTTCTGCTGATGCAACGGTTCTTCTTGCAACTGGCGCAGATATTACAGGCGCTGTTAACAACACATCAGGTGGCAATGGCGTTGGTAACATAACAATTGCAGGTTCTTCAATTATTAGCGGCGCTGTTGGCGCAACCAATACATTGAACGACATCGCAGTGAATGGTACAGGAACATCTAGCTTTGGTTCAACTGTAGCAGTCGACGACATTACATTCGGCGGCGGCGCAACAGTTAACTTCGCTGGTAATGTTACAACAACGAATGACATTGACTTTGCTAACCAAGCTGCAACAGTTAACTTCGCTGATAATGTAAACTTAACTGGTTCAATCGACAGTACAGCTGGTGCAAACGGTACAGTAAACTTTGCAGGTACATCTGCGGTAAGTGGTACACTGGGTATCACAACTAACGAACTAGCGGCGATCAACTTTAATGGCGGTGCTGGTGAGGTTGTTACTCTAGGCGGCAATGTTGCCGCAACAGACATTAAAATTGCTGGCGTTGGTACAGTGCAAGCAAATGGTACTGTAAATGGTGCTGTTGATTTTGATGCGGCGGGTACGTTACGTCTTGCTGCTACGAAAGATATCACAGGCGCGATTATCACATCTACAGCTGATACTGGTAGCCTTATTCTTGAGGGTGCAGGTAGCATAGACGCGTTCGGTACAGAGGGTACCGAACTCGCTGCGTTTACTGTTTTAGGTACAGGCAACATAGTGACTTCTACAGGTACTTTTGAAGCAGCTAAAGTAACGACTATCGGTGGAAACACTTTGAACGTTACAGGTGCTTTTGATGCTGATGCTGGCCAAACAATGAACTTTGCTATTACTGGCGCAACTGCGGCTGGTGGAATAACATCTTCATTGATATCAAGAATTGATGCTGGTGCGATAGTCAATATCGATGTTGCAACAGGTGACAAAATTGTTGATGCACAACAATTTGTACTTGTTAATGCGGGGAATGCTACTGCTGGTGTCGCAACTTTGACAACAGATATCACTGATAACAGTTTCTTGGTTAGCTTTACTCAAGAAGCAAACACAGAAGATTTAATTGTTAAAGCTACTGTAGCAACAAAAGCAAGCGCTGCGACAAACACCAACAACGCAGCTGTCGGTAAGGTCTTTGATGCTATTGGTACAACAACTGACGTGCAACTTGCTCAAATCCAACAAAACTTGGGTGCGGCATCTTCACAAGCAGCGGTTAACACAATTCTTGAATCAACAACACCGACTGTTGATAACGGCGTTGCGGCGGCTACAGTTAACGTATCAAACTCTTCTGTTAACATGATTGGCACGCGTCTTGCTGAAATTCGTGATGACAAAGTTGGCACGGGTATGTTCGCTGGTAACGGCATGTATGGTACGCAAATCTGGGGCCAAGTATTCGGTAGCTCAGCTGACCAAGATGACCGTGATGGCGTTGCAGGTTATGATGCAACAACATACGGCCTAGCTGTTGGTATCGATACGGCTGATCGTCTAGAAGGCGTTACATTCGGTATCGCTGGTAGCTACGCGTCAACAGATATTGACTCTGACAACGCGAATAAAACAGAAACTGAAATCGATAGCTGGCAGTTGACTGCTTATGGTGATTATGACCTAAGCAAAACAGCCTTCCTTAACGCTATGGTTGGTTATGCTTACAACGACATTGAATCAAAACGCTTTAATGTTGGTGGTGTGTCTGGTCTGACAGCAACGGGTGATAATGATGGTAATCAATATGTCGCACGCGTAGAAGTCGGTAACGATTACTACATGAACGACATGAATGGCATGATCCTTACACCTACTGCGCTTGTTAACTATATCCACGTAACACAAGACAGCTATACAGAGACTGGTGCTGGTGGTGCGAGCATGGTTGTTAACCCTGATGACATTAACATCCTTGAGCTAGGCCTAGGCGTTGAAGCTTCTTGGAAAAAAGAAATGTCAAATGGCGGCATGTTTGAACCAGCTGTTCACGTTGGTTACCGTTACGACGTTATCGGTGACGAAGCGGGCGCAACATCAAGCTTCACTGGTGGCGGCGCTGCGTTCAACACAGATGGCTTTGATCCTTCAGAGAGCACATTTAACGTAGGTTTCGGTGCGACTGTATATAACACAAACAACTGGGAATTCACTGGCGGATATGACTTCGAATACAAGTCAGATTACGCAGCACATTCTGGTTTAGTTAAAGCTAAATACAAATTCTAAGCTAAACGACATAGCTTTTTTAAAACTGGGCTTCCTTGTAATGAGGGAGCCCAGTTTTTTTATGATCCATTTATGTTGCGTTGTTTGGCTGTATGCAGGGCAGGCGAGGGCGTAACTTCTGGCGCTACGGGCTGTATAAGCCTCATGTGCTGTTTTTAAGTGGGGGTGATGAATGGATTGACCCGTAAATTAACAAGCCGCGCCACTGGGGCGTATTTAGGCGCCTGTAGCCAAGGCCGCTAAACAGGGGCGGGCACTAAAGTATTTACGCTGAAATAGCTTTTTGAATCAAGGGGCTAAAGCACCGAAAATTAATTTACGGCGCTTTGCTCTGCTTATTGAAACCCATCAAGAACATTCTTACCAATAACGCGGCCAGTTTCTTGCTGAATATGCGCCGCTTTCAACGTCTCAACGCTGAGTGTCCCAAGGTTACTGGTAACGGTCGACATTAATGGGCCCGTTCTGATTATATCCTATGGCTTTCATGATTATCTTTACCTTGTTTTATGTTGCGTTGACTTAACGCTCATGTAATATGGTCATGTTAAGTTAAAGTTACACGTACCCACTATAATATGTTATAGGTATAAAAAAGTAACTATTGTGAAAGGTAAAGGCTTTGTCGAAAGAAAATTATTGTGATCATCCTTATGGATGTTCTGTCGAGGCGACATTAGCCGTGATTGGCGGGCGCTGGAAACCAGTTATTATATTTAACTTGCTGCAAAATGATATCATGCGCTTTGGCGAATTAAACAAAGCGATTAAGGGTGTCACACAGCGCATGCTGACCAATCAATTGCGAGAACTTGAAAAAGACAAAGTCGTTCACCGTAAAGTCTATGCAGAAGTCCCCCCACGCGTAGAATATTCGCTAACCGAATACGGCCGAACATTAAAACCCATTATGCTCGCCATGCGCGATTGGGGCGCAGAGCATATGAATGTGGCGTGTGAAGGCGTTTAAAGCACGATGATGTGTGAGGGATGTTTGGTTATTGTTTTTATTCTTGAATTACAGCATACAGGTTTTCGAAAGCCGTAAGTTCTATTGAAGGTATCTTATTTTCCCTTCCTAATCTTTTCTTGTTTGTTTGGGGGTATCTTCCCACTGCTTTATATTATTACACACATTAGTTCGAGCTTCATCACGACTAGCGCATTCTTCTGATACTATGTGGACATCACCTTTTTCAGCTTTGCAAGTATAGCCCAAAGCTACGCCTTCCGGGAAATCAGTGTTTTCATCGTAATAAACATGCTCTGTGGAGCGATAGCACTTAAAAACCCAACCATTTTCCTTGTATACATCCCGTTGTTTTTTGCTCATTATTTATTTCCTTTAAGGCTGCTTAGTTTCTGGTTATGTTTGGAAGATCTATTTTATCTGGAGGTATAGCATGCGATCTATATGCTACCTTACGCGAAACTCTTTGAGAAGCTCTAAAATTTCCAATTTCTTCTTCATTGCACGAAACACAAAGGTGTCAAATGCATTCATAAATAGTCAAATGTGATGAAAAAGAGAGGAATGGTGCCACGAGGGAGAATCGAACTCCCGACCTCGTCATTACCAATGACGCGCTCTACCACTGAGCTACCGCGGCTAAAAATCGATGCTCTCAAGGTTATCCCAAAGAGCGAGCGGAAGATACTATAAAATAACTGGATTGTCACGAGTATATTTACTATACATAGCTATATTTCATTATTTCACAGGGCTAACCATGTCAAACGCAAATACAAGCGGCAGCAAATTCGATAAAAGAGCCGCAGCCTTGCGCGCCAATTTAATGCGCCGTAAAAAAGCTGGTCGTGAAATTGCCAATAATGCGGCAAGCCAAGAGCCAGAGGGCCTTGAAGCTGATGCCGACGATGCGGCTATGTGTGAATCAAAGAACAAACAAGATGATTAATAACTATAAAAATATATAAGCTGAGATACAGAAAGTAAGACAATATGAGCGATACATTAAGTGAAAAAAGCGAATCTATGCGCCTGTTAAAAGATAGCGTTGATCACCTACCAGGCATTATGCCTGATCATTGGATTCGTGAAAAAGCGCAAAATGAAAATATGATTGAACCTTATGTTGATGGGCAAGTGCGCTATGTTGATGAAGAGAAAATTATTTCTTACGGCCTGTCTTCTTACGGCTATGATGCACGGCTTGCGCCTGAATTTATGATTTTCACCAATGTTGATAATGCTTTGGTTGATCCTAAAAACTTTAACTCACAGAGCTTTGTTGAGCGTAATGGCGATGTCTGCGTTATTCCACCAAACAGCTTTGTTTTGTGCCGCACTGTTGAATATTTCAAAATCCCTAAAGATGCGCTTGTGATTTGCCTTGGTAAAAGTACCTATGCGCGTTGTGGTTTGATTGTTAATGTGACGCCCCTTGAGCCAGGTTGGGAAGGGCATGTAACGCTTGAAATTTCAAACACGACGCCGCTGCCTGCGAAAGTTTATGCGAATGAAGGCGTTTGCCAATTCTTGTTCTTTAAAGGCTCAAGCGCTTGTGAAGTGACTTATGGGGATCGTGGCGGTAAATATATGGGTCAAAAAGGCGTGACATTGCCGCGCACTTAGGCTACAAGATGCCTTGACATAATATACAAGCCTGTAAATCTAACGAATAAGTCTATGGAGTTCGCGTAATATGAGTGCCGCATTAAAAGAAATTCTTGTCGATCCAGATAAATTATCTCAGACTTCCGAGTTAGAGAAAATGGTTATTAAAGGTGGAAACCCTTTAAATGGTCATATCAAGATTAGCGGCGCTAAAAATGCTGCGCTCAAACATATGGTTGCCTGCCTGCTCACTGATGAGCCGATGCACTTAATGAATTGCCCTGTACATCTGGGCGATATTAAAATGCAGGCCGCTGTATTAAAGACCCTTGGCGCAGAAGTCGTTTTGCGCGAAGACGGTCTGGCCATGATCCATACTGCAAAAATCACAAGCCATGCAGCGCCTTATGACCTTGTACGTCGTATGCGTGCTTCTGTACTTATTTTGGGCCCATTATTGGCGCGCCACGGTAAGGCTGATGTGTCTATGCCTGGGGGCTGTGCGATTGGTACGCGTCCGATCGATATGCATTTAGAGGCCTTTACGCAAATGGGCGCAGAAATCACGCTTGAAAACGGTACAGTTAAAGCGCGCGCTCCACATGGTTTAAAAGGCGCAGAGATTAACTTTAGTAAAGTTTCAGTCGGCGCGACAGAAAATGTCATGATGGCCGCGACTTTGGCCAAAGGCGTGACGATTATTAACAATGCTGCGCGCGAACCTGAAATTGTTGATCAAGGCGAAGCGCTAATAAAAATGGGCGCGAAAATCCAAGGCCTAGGTACAGCGCGCCTTGTTATTGAAGGCGTTGATCGCTTAAATGGCGTCTCACATGATATTTTACCTGACCGTATTGAAACGGGCACATATATGATTGCTGTTGCTATGGCAGGCGGTCGTGTGGTTTTAGAAAATACGCGCCCTGATTTGCTGACATCGCTTATCGGCCCTTTAAAAGAAGCGGGTATGCATATTGAAGTTGATGGCAGTACGATGGTTGTTGAGCGCAATGGCGCGAAGCTTGAGGGCTTTGATGTTATGACCGAAGCGCATCCGGGCTTCCCAACAGATCTACAAGCGCAGCTTATGAGCTTAATGACGATTTGTTCAGGCGTTGGCATGATTACCGAGACAATTTTTGAAAATCGCTTTATGCACGTGCCTGAATTGGTGCGTATGGGCGCTGACATCACCGTACACGGCAATTCAGCGTTAATACGCGGCGTGAGTAAGCTAACAGGCGCAGAAGTCATGGCGACGGATCTACGCGCCAGTGTCGCTTTGGTTCTTGCTGGCCTTGCTGCTGAGGGCGAAACGACGGTTAATCGTATTTATCACCTCAATCGCGGCTATGAAAAGCTTGTTGAGAAACTCACCGCTTGCGGCGCGGATATACATCTCGCTTAAATTCGGTAGAGCTATAAAGAGCATAGATTAAAAATAAAAACGGCGCGCAGGTTTATATCATCTGCGCGCCGTTTATATTTTATGTGTGGGTGTTTTAATACAACCCTTTAGCGGCCTTCTTTTTCTTTTTAAAGAAAACGCGCATATGTTCTTGGCCGGTTTCTTCTTCGTATTTCTCGTAATATTGCTGATGATATTCTTCGCCATCCCAAAATGTGCCGAGGGGCTCTAATGTTGTGACGATTTTGTTTTTATAGGCTTTTTTACTATTCACATCATCAATGACTTTTAGTGCCAGTTTCTTTTCATCATCATTTTGGTAAAAAACAGCGGATCGATATTGTGTGCCTTTATCAACGCCTTGTTGATTTAAGGTTGTTGGGTCATGGGCGATTTCAAAGAAGTAATGTAAAAGTTTCTCTAAAGGTAGAACTTTCGGATCATAGGTTAGCACGACCGCTTCGGCGTGGCCTGTGCGCCCTGTGGTGATGTCATGGTAAGTGGGATTCTCTAACTGGCCACCCGTATAACCAACGCGGGTATATTTAATGCCCTCAAGGCTTCTAAACTCGCTCTCTAAGCACCAAAAACAGCCGCCTGCGAGGGTGATCGATGGCTCGCTTTGTGGTTTTTCACTCATAAGGCTCTCCGCTATGGGCAGGCCAGCGCTTGCGCGCGTTTGCCACCCGATTAAGGCCACTAATATTAATATCAAACTTGCAATTATCTTCATCATAATTATATAGTTCGTCTAAGCGATAAAGAAAGTTACATATACTCATGAACATTATTCAAAGCCCTTCTGATAATTATAATGAGCGCGCAGGCCATGTTCGCCCGAGCTTGATTATTATACATTATACGGGCACAAAGACAGCAAAAGAAGCGGCGGACTATTATCTAAATAAAACACTTGATGAGAATGCCGGCAAGATCAGCCCGCATTATATGATTGATGGTGACGGCAGCATTTTCCAATTTGTAGCTGAGGATAAACGCGCATGGCATGCGGGGGTATCGCATTGGCAAGGGCAGGATGATATTAATTCGATTTCGATTGGTATAGAGCTTGTTAATCAAGGCGAGTTTGCCAATTACCCCGCGTTTGAAGCTGCGCAAATTGATCAATTAATCGCTCTTTGCCGTGCTATTCAGAAGCGCCATAATATTAGGACAGAGGCTGTGATTGGTCATGATGACATAGCGCCAGGCCGCAAGAAGGATCCGGGGCCGTCATTCCCTTGGCTAAGTTTTCGTGCGCAGCTTATGCAACCGTAAGGGCGTGAAGTTGACTCGGCGCTCTTTGCTCTCTACAACTAAAAGAAAAAAGGGGAGAGATTATGAGCGAGCGCCATAACACTAATAAAGATATTGATTACACAAGACTATTTCGCGAGCATTACCGCGCGGCGGCTGAGCCTTTGACGGATTGGCGCCGCGTCGCTTATGGCGAAGTGAAAAACTTCCTCGACCATTGTAAATCACTGCGCGGTATCAGCGTTCAGCTGCACCCGTTTAAAGGTGTTGATAATGACCGCGTGCATTTAGATGTCGCTGTTGACGGCGTTTATGGTCAACCAATACCAGTGGTGCTGTTCTTGCACTCTGTCGATGCGTATTGTGAAAAACATAATATTATTTCCACTAAAGTCGGGCTAACAGAAGGCGAAAGTAAGTCTATTCGGTTGCTTGATCATTCTTTCAATTACGAAAATCTGCTCGATGCGATTATCCGCCAAGCCGCAATACATAAATCACGCCTTGATATGCAAGCTTCAGCAGGCATGAAGGTTACTTAGTTATTCGTGACATGTGTCTTAGAGCGTCCGCCTTGTCTTGAAAACGCAAGAGAGCTGAGGCTGTTTTGTCCCTTGCTGTATTGATTGGCATTTGCTATGAACTAGAGGTCAGATGGCTAGATGATCGCTGCTTGTTACATTTCGGTGTTAACAAGGAGAGGAAAGTCCGGGCTTCATGGAAACACGGTGCCGGATAACGTCCGGCGGGCGCGAGCCCCGAGAAAGTGCCACAGAGAGTATACCGCCGGCTTTTAAGTCGGTAAGGGTGAAAGGGTGCGGTAAGAGCGCACCGCAAGGCTGGTAACAGCGTTGGCAAGGTAAACCTCACCGGAAGCAAAACCAAATAGGGACACATTATGGTGCGTTTCCACGCCGTGTCCGGGTTGGTTGCTTGAGTGTTATAGCAATATAACATCTAGATGAATGGTCATACAGATATTGGCAACAATATTGGACAGAACCCGGCTTATAGGCCATCTGACTTTTTTTTATTTATTTTATTATTATTTTTTATTTTATTTTGAAAGCGATACTGTTCCATGGATAGAAATGATTTTCGCCCGCTTTTCACCTTTGCCAATCACAAGATTATGGTGATTGAAATACAGCGCTTAGATCTTGAAATTGATGCCGCTAAAGGGTGTATTTATCATTGGCTGTTGATTAATAAAGCCGAGCGTTCTGTAGAGCCATTGGGCTTTAAGTCAATGCAGAGCCTTGAAGGCGGGGAAGAGCGCCGCCAATTTGATCAGACATCAATGATTTTTAATGCATTAGGGGCGGAGTTTACTGATCGTGATGACACGATCTCTAAGCTGTCGAATATATCCGATGTCTTGCTTGATGATGAGATGCGCGATGTTATCGCTTTGCATTTTATGCATAGTTAATGCAGCGCTAAGCTTATAAGAGTCTTGTGGCGTAAAAAAAATATGGGCGGTATCGCTTTACAGCAAAACCACCCATAATTCTTAATTATTAGACTGTCTTCGTCTCTTAGTCCTTCAAATCAGACCACATATCTTTCACCTTGCCAAGAAAGCCTTCTGATTCAGGGCTGTTAGAGCCGCCGCCTTTTTTCGGGTTCTCATCAGAGAATTGCTTGAGCAATTGTGTTTGTTTTTTCGACAGATTCACAGGTGTTTCAACCGATATCTCAACAAACATATCGCCTTTAGCGCCGCTTTTCAGAACAGGCATACCTTTACCGCGTAGGCGGAATTGTTGACCGCCTTGCGTACCAGCAGGGATTTTAACCTGGGCTGATTTGCCATCAATTGTCGGAACGTCAACTTCACCACCAAGCGCGGCTGTTGTGAACGCGATAGGAACGCGGCAATGTAAGTTACTGTCAGAGCGTTTAAAGAAATCATGCGCTTTAACGCTGATTAATATATATAAATCACCCGATGGACCACCACGCACGCCTGCTTCACCTTCGCCGCTAATGCGGATACGGCGGCCATCATCGATGCCTGCGGGAATGTTTATTTTTAATTTCTTACTGCCTTTTAAGCGACCTTGCCCTTGGCATTTTTGGCATGGGTTGCGAATGATTTTTCCTGCGCCATTACAGCTTGGGCAAACGCGCTCAATTGTAAAGAAGCCTTGCTGTGCACGCACGCGGCCTTGACCGGCGCATGTTGAACAGTTTTCAGTACCGGAGCCATCTGCTGCGCCACTACCTTTACAGCCTTCACAGCTTTCAACCGTAGGAACGCGTATATTGGCTTCTTTGCCGTTATAAGCGTCTTCCAAGCTGACATTCATAGAGAATTGTACGTCAGAGCCGCGCATGGCAGAGGATTGTGATCGACCGCCGCCGCCCATGAAATCGCCGAACATTTCTTCGAAAATATCACCAAAGCCGCCAGCGTTACCTGTGCCACCAAAGCCGCCGCCTCCACCGGGGCCGCCACCGCCGCCACCTTGGAAGGCGCGTTCGCCGAATTGGTCGTACATTTGTCTTTTCTGGGCATCTTTCAAGATGTCATAAGCATGCGATATTTCTTTGAATTTCGCTTCTGCTTCAGGATTATCTTTGTTTTGATCCGGATGATATTTCAAAGCCAGCTTACGATATGATTTTTTTATCGTATCAGCATCGGCGCCGCGATCTACGGCTAGTGTTTCATATAGGTCTTTTTCGGCCATGTGAATGCTCAAACTCTTAGCTAAATATAGCGTGTTAAAATTAAGTTTTGGCCGCTATTTTTATATAACGGCCAAAACTTATATTTCTAAATTAAAGATAGCTTACTTCTTGCTGTCTTCATCAACAGTGAAGTCTGCATCTAACACATCTTCATCTGCATCAGCGTCATCGCCAGCATCTTTAGCTTCGCCGCTTGCATCATTAGCTGATGTTGCATCGGCTTCGGCTGCATTGTCTTCTTGCGAAGCGCGGTAAATAGCTTCACCAATTTTCATTGACGCTTGTTGAAGCGCCTCTGTTTTGGCGGTGATGTCAGACGCATTTTCGCTTTCAAGAACATCTTTAAGCTCTTTAATCGCAGATTCAGAAGCGTCCTTATCTTCGTCTGAGATTTTATCACCCAGTTCAATAATGCTGGCTTCTGTAGCGTGGATTAATGATTCGGCGTTATTGCGTGCTTCAACTAAAGCGCGTTTTTCCTTATCTTTATCCGCATTGCTTTCCGCGTCTTGAACCATTTGATCAATATCATCATCAGACAGGCCGCCTGAAGCTTGGATACGAATTTGCTGTTCTTTATTTGTCGCGTTATCTTTTGCAGAAACTTGCACGATACCGTTGGCATCAATGTCAAAAGTCACTTCAACTTGCGGCACGCCACGTGGCGCTGGTGGTAAGCCAACAAGGTCAAATTGACCAAGCATCTTATTATCAGCCGCCATTTCACGCTCCCCTTGGAAAACACGAATGGTCACAGCGCTTTGATTATCTTCGGCTGTAGAGAACACTTGTGATTTTTTCGTTGGGATTGTTGTATTGCGGTCAATAAGGCGTGTGAATACGCCGCCTAAAGTCTCAATACCAAGCGATAGAGGTGTAACATCAAGAAGGAGAACGTCTTTGACGTCGCCTTGTAATACGCCGCCTTGAATAGCCGCACCATTAGCAACAACTTCATCAGGGTTAACGCCTTTATGAGGCTCTTTACCAAAGAATTCTTTAACAGTCTCGATAACTTTTGGCATACGGGTCATACCACCAACCATGACAACTTCGTCAATGTCAGTTGTTTTGTAACCAGCATCTTTAAGTGCAGCTTTTAAAGGTATCGTTGTGCGTTTAATAAGTTCACCAACAATAGATTCAAGCTTAGAGCGTGTCAGTTTGATGTTTAAGTGCTTAGGACCAGAAGCATCAGCTGTAATAAACGGAAGGTTTACTTCTGTTTGTTGCGCGCTTGAAAGTTCGATCTTCGCTTTTTCAGCGGCTTCTTTTAGACGCTGTAGAGCTAGGTTATCTTCTTTAAGGTCAATGCCTTGCTCTTTTTTGAACTCTTCTGCTAAGTAATCAATGATGAGTAGGTCAAAGTCTTCACCACCAAGGAACGTATCGCCATTGGTTGATTTAACTTCAAATACGCCGTCACCAATTTCTAGGATGGAAATATCAAATGTACCACCACCAAGGTCATATACAGCAATAACGCCACTGGCTTCTTTATCAAGGCCATAGGCTAGAGCGGCGGCTGTAGGCTCGTTGATGATACGAAGAACATCAAGGCCCGCAATGCGGCCTGCATCTTTTGTTGCTTGACGCTGTGCATCATTGAAATACGCAGGAACAGTAATAACCGCTTCGGTTACATCCGCGCCTAAAAAGGCTTCTGCTGTTTCTTTCATTTTTGTAAGAACTTTTGCCGCGATTTGGGCTGGTGCGTATTTTTCACCATTAACTTCTACCCAAGCATCGCCATTTTCGCCTTCGATAATTTTGAAGGGCGCTTTGTCTTTCATGTTTTGTACGGCATCATCGTCAAAACGACGACCGATAAGACGTTTAATAGCGTATAATGTCGCTTCTGGGTTTGTTACAGCTTGGCGCTTTGCAGGTTGGCCAACAAGCTGTTCGCCGTCCTTTGTAAATGCAACCATTGAAGGGGTGGTACGTGTGCCTTCAGCGTTTTCTAGCACGCGAGGATCTTTACCATCCATTACGGCTACGCATGAATTTGTTGTACCAAGGTCAATACCAATGACTTTGCTCATATTAAATACCTTTCATTATGTGGCGAATACATTAATGGCCCTACCATAGGCACCATTCCGATTCCCGATTTGCTAATTTGAGACTACATATTTTATTCAATTCAGTATCATAGTCATCAAGGCAGCAATTGCAATATATAAGCGCTAAATAAATTCCTAAAAAGTGGACATTTTTTTAGCTGACTTAGTTCTTATACGCCGCGCCTGAGATTTTGGATTAGTTTTAATGTAATTTTTTTTCGATTATTATGTTGAAAAACATATGGAAAATAGCTAGATTGATTTACAGGGAAGATAAAAAATAAGGAAGAGTCATCAAATGTGGCCAGGGGAACGTCAAAAGATTTATTCGAGCGAAGAACAGCGCCGTAAAGATCAAAAGCAAAATAATCAGCCTAAAATGGGGCTGTTGGAGGCTTTTAATGAGTGGGTCTCGGAAAAAAGCGGAACATATCGCCGTGACGCGCAGCGCGCGGCAGCCACTTTAGAGTTTCAAATTGAAGATGGTTTAAAGCGAAGCGATGATGACAGTTTAAAAGAAAAATGGCAAAAAAACTTAGACTCTCTATCAGAGGCCCGCATCGCATTAAAAATAGGTGCATGTGATCATGTGGCTAAAGAATGTTTGAAAGCCAAAAAAATATATACGCAAGTTGAAAAGCTGCAAAAGGTAAATCCCTTTAACGCAGAGATCAAATAAGTTTAATACAGAAGTCAGGAACCGCATATCAATGGATATTGATCTATATAATAAGTTTTTCGCCGCCAACCCACTTTGTGTAAACGATACGCATGGCGAGGTCATTACTTTTACGACGATCCCCAATTATGCGGATATTGAGGCCTTATGTAGAAATAACCCTGAATTTAAAGCCGATGAAGCGCGCATAGGGGCGATCGAAATTATCGATAATCAAGTGTTGATGGATTTAGAGCGTTACCGCGATGATTTGCTTGATAGCGCCAGTGAATTAGAGGGGCAAATATTGGCCGCTTATGAAGATATTCTGCGTAGCGCGCAGAGTTATTATAAAGCTGAGCGTGAGCAATATGCCCGTGAGGTTCTTGAACATATAGGAGCAAATTCAATTTCACTTGATATCATGATGGAAGGCTTTTCGACCCTTAATGATGATGTCGTCTTAGCGGGAGGAGAAGAATATCAAGGGGTTTTTGATGATATGTTTAATGTGTTTTTGAATGCGTATCAAAAAATAATTGACCCCGAAGCAGAGGCGAATCTCGATGTACAAAATTATAGCTCTGATTTTGATACGAATTTGGAAGCGGCTTTTAATATTGCGGGCGAGGATGTGCCAACCATTACAATGACATTTGAAGATGGCGAAAAAGATATTCCGCTTACTTTTGAAATGATGGGCGTTTTGGCAGAGGAGATGCCTTTATTGCCCGCAGATCTGGAAGAGTTTTTTGAAATATATAGCGCGAGTGGAGACAGAGTCTTTGACCCACGCTGTGCTGTTGATGCTATGAGAGAGGAAAAGCAAGCTATCTTCTCAAGCCCCTTAACGCAAAGCGTTAAAAACAGCCAGATTGCTGCGATAGACGAGGCGATTACACATTTAATGGATTTCTATCAAGTGGAGATGGATGAAAAAGTCTCTGCTTTTATTGATAATACCGATTGTGCTGATGATGTTGAAAATGCCATGCATGTTTTGGAGCAGTGGATATCAGGCCTAACCCACTTTAAAAAAGGTGATTATGCGCAAGATTACTCAATGGAGATACATGCGATTGAATTTGCAGATACAAATATCACTATATTGAAGCAGCTTTACGCCAATTTTTCCGATGAAGTCAATGATCGCGAAAATGAAGCGCTTGATTATAAAGCAAGCGGCTTACGTAATGCTGGTTCGAAAGATTCCAAGACTACTCTTGGAACGTATATGCCCAATATATTGAACTTACATTAATTTGATATTTAGTAGCCCTGCCTTGATAAGCTGATCTAAAGCTTTGGGGGAGGAGTAATGTGTTTCTTTTCTGTCTTTATCTAATTTTAATGTGAATTTTTGTTCTTCACCCATTAAATTTATCAGCTCACGTGCGGATGGAATATGTGATAAATACACATATTCGGGCAGGATTTTATGGCCATATTTATGTGCGCCGAGCATTAATCTATTTAGCGGTGATATGGTGTAATTATATTTCTTTTCCAATTCGAAAGCGGGGGCGCTTGGCTCGGAATCTTTAATGCCGCGTGATAAATGCGCGCGCAATATAACGCGGTATAGGCGGCCAAATTTATCTTGTGAAAAAGCCAAGCAAAACGGTTCATCATCAGCAAAGAGTTTTAACGCGGCGGTTAATTCTGATGCGAATAATGCGGGGCTCGGCTGCGCGTTTAATTCCACAATATTAGTTGGGTTATCGCTTTTGGGACGATAGCCTTCGCGCGGCACTTGTATGGGTTGAATGATACGGTCTTTACGAATGACTTCAAAAATAGCGATGCCTGCGCGTTCAACAATTTTTAAGGACATATTCTCAAAGTCATGGCCACGACGGGCGGCAAAATCTTTGATGAAGCCTTTATGATCGATGTAAACGGCTTTGATTCCTGCCTCAACGATGTTTTTTGCGCAATTAGGGCAAAAAGGGTCCGTGACACAGATAGACGCCCCTTTTGTGTAAGGGGCAGCTAAGATACAAGCGGTTTCGGCGTGCAGGGTCGCGCTGCTATCGCCGATGCGCTCTGAGCGGTCAAACTTCTTATCAATTTTCTTGGGCCAGTGATTAGTGCGCGCAATAATATAATCATCACCATTTAGGTCTTTCCCAAATAAGGCTGCGGCCACCTTGCTGGTGGGATGCGGAGACGTTAATACAATATCGACCGCGCGTTCCATGGCGGTAATTGGCAAAAGGTCAGTTGTCATGAAGTGTTGGATCCCTACTTACCGACCGAGTTATTAGTCTTGGGGGTCGGGGCGTAATTATAGCGAAGAAAGGAGTTTTTTCAAGTCGTCTTTTTCAGCAGGGCGGGATCCAGCTTGTTCGAGAATATAGCCCGCACATAAATGCCCAATTTTGGCCGCTTCAACAGCAGGCATATTTTGTTGTAAATATCCAAATAAAAACCCACCAGCAAAATTATCACCAGCGCCATTATCATTGATTATTTTAGACGGCTCACGAATGACAGGGCAGTGTGATATTGTGTGGTTTTCAATTATATAAGCACCATTGGCGCTATCTGTAATAATGATGCATTTTTTATTCATCTTAGCAAAAATCGCTAAAGCTTCATCAAGCGTAGATTGCTTGGTCATGGCTAAGGCTTCTTGGCTATTGGCAATAATGATGTCGGCGCGGCCTGAAAGATCTTGTACGGCAGCGCTCTTCTCTGTGACAATATTGGCATCACAGGGGTTAAATATAATCAACTTGCCTTCATCTGCCGCAATGTCAGCCGCCGCTTTATACATGTCAAAGCCCTTAGGGGAATAAAGGGAGAAGCCTTCAATATACAAAGAACCACTGGAGGTGATCATATCTTTATGTGCGGCCTCTGGCTGTGCAGTGGATGATGCACCATGAAAGGACATGAAGCTGCGTTGGCAATCTGGCGTGACGAGAATAAATATCTTGCCTGTTTCGCCTGCGCTGCGTGAAATCATGTCATTGGTGTCAACGTCATAAAGAGCAAGGCTCTCTTTAAAAAAATCACCATCGTCATCTTGGCCAATAAAACCGCTAAACGACGCGTCTCCGCCAAGCGCAGCGATGCAGACCATTGTATTAGCGGCGCTGCCGCCTGCGGAATAGCCCAGATCGACATGTAAGTCTTTGAGCATTTGAATATATTTGGGGACTTCGTCTATATGCGCTTCATAGCATAGGCCTTTCTTGATTTTATGATCATCAAGAAAGCCATCTTCAATATTTGCCGTTATATCAATAACAGCATTTCCTAAACCGAGAATTTTCATGTTGTCCGAAGCCTAAGCTCTTTTTAGTTCATCCTGAAAGAACGCTTCGCGACAGCGTGCGCTTTTTAACCAAGCTGCACTATTCTTCTTACAGACAGGAGAGTCAATCTGTAAAGATATTTTATAAAGATCGCCGATGTGGTTTTGAAGTAATTCACCTGGGTTGCGCTCAAGTGCAAGGCAGGGGTGGATTTGGTCATTAGCAACATCAAAGAATTTAGTGGTTAAGCCACTTTTCTTGCAGCTTAGATCTTCACGTATTGTTTGTGCAGCGACGCTAGCGCGCTCCATTTTGCTGCCCCAGCTGGCTTCGAAAGATTTTGTGCTCTCAAGTATGTAAGCGTCTAATGCGTGGGTTGATGCATCAAGGATATCTTTTTGCTCTTTGGCGGTTAGTGTACGGCCATCAGCAGGGAAGATTCCCGCAGCTTCAAATTCCATTTCGCGGTCTGAGTAATTTTTAGCTGTATTTAACTCAACATCAGCGAATTGGTTATTATCAATCGTGCATTCATACCCTACATATGCGTTATGTTCGGCGACGTAATGCATACCGTAAAACATAACGCGGCGTGTCATGCATATGGCTTCGGCGTAAAGCTCTGTATTGTCATCAGCTTTAATCGCTTCAAGTTTTTCTTTGAAAACAGGCTCAAGCGCGTGGCCTTTTTTATCAATAATAGTACCGGCATAATCATCGCCATCTAAGAAAACTTCAAATTCACCACGCTCTTGATTTTCGCTGGTCGATAATAAAGTTTTCACTGATACTTCAGGGATACCGTAAATATGTGAGGCGCCTAGATGCGAGAGAACGTTATCGGCATGGAATCTTTTAGCGTCTTGATTTTCTCTATTGGCGCGCTCTTTCACGTTGTGGGGGTGGAAAGCAAGGCGCACACGCATTTGGTGGTCGGCTTTTTGAATTTGGTTTGAGCCAATAACTTTACCGTTTTTGTCTTTTTGCAAGGTATCAACTTGGATACTTGTAAGGTAATAGCCATTTTCCTCAGCTGTGTTTTCAACTATAAAAAAACCGTCTTGATTTGAATCATGACGGTTGTCGGTCGAAAATAATGTTTGAATTTCGTTTTGAATCTCAGAGACAGAGCGGCTAGAGACATATTTCAGCTCATTCTCATAGTCATCTGGCATGCTATAGGAAGCAAGGCTCAGCGCATTGAAATGCGCTTTGAGTGAATCTTTGGGTATATCTTTACCATCAAAGCTTCTCGATTTGCCGTTCATTAGATTTAATATAACGCTCATGTTTCCCCACCTAGATGCTTGTTTACGAGTGTATTAATGAATATATGTTAAAAAGAATTTATATAGATTCTCTCAGAGAGTCAAGTTAAATATTATGAAAATAGAATATAAACATTATTCCTTTGTTTTCAGTGTTTTAATTTTTATGGGAATTTTACTTTTGCGGAATCTAATATAAACGAGGGGCTTTACTTCGGTTTTACCTGCTTAGGAAAAAGATTCTTATCCACAATATGTTGCTGTGTGTGCTCATCTTCAAATTTTTGAGTAAGCTTTTCATAGCCAGAACCTATATAGGCCATGGCATCTTGCAAGGAAACAGATTCCATCAAGGCGAGCTTGCCATCATAATTTTGGAGAGATTTTTTCTTCGCCGCCAAATTAAAATACTCAGGCAGGGTCGATAAACGTCTTTTATAGTATTTCTCTACTGCGCTTGTTGCCCGTTCCATTTTACTGCCAGGGCTGCGTGAAAGGCCCGGAATGTTTTTAAGTACATGCGCCTCAAAATTTTGAAGAGAGCTATTGAGGATATCATCTTGTTCTTGTGCAGAGAGCTTAACATCTTTGCGTGAAGGCAATACGCAAGTGGCTTCAAATTCTTGTTCAAGGTCTTGGCCGCGTATATATGTGGAATCAGGGGAGCAGAATTTGTTTCTGTCCAATGTGCATTCATATAAGACATAGGCATCATGTTCTTGTACATAATGAGCCACGAAATAGGCTGTGCGGCGAGTCATGCATACGGCTGTTACGTTTAGTGATACGGCTTTGTCATCGCGTATACTGCGTAAAAGCTCGGAAAGGTCTTCAGGTAGGTCTTTTTTCATCGTGGATAAATAAATACCTAATATGTCAGGGGATACGCCGACCTTCGCCTCATACTCGCTTCTGAAGACAGAATCATTATCTTCAGACCATAATGTTTTTATACTAAACTCAGGGGGGCCAAAGCAGGTGGCTGGGCTGAGTTTTTCTATGGGGTTTTTGGATAATGGGTCAGGGCCATTATAGGCTTTTATTTCTTCAATAAGCTGCTCTTCGCGTGTGGCGAGTGAAATAGCCATGCGTAAGCGCGCTTGATAGCCCGCTTTCGTTAATTGCATCGTAGGCACTGGGCCGCCCGTATTCGGGTTACGCTTTACGGTTTCAACGGCGAAGCTTGTTAAGTCAAAGCTGCCGCTTTCAATCGTGTGGGGAATGTAAATAAAGTGATCTTGTTTCTTATCGTGTCGGCTCGCATTTGAGTAACAGTTGAATATCTTTGATAATTGTTTTTGCGGCAGTTTAATGCGTGTATTCCAGAGCATTTTTATCTCAGGCTCGATGGTCGCATTTATGGGATAGGATATTAGATTTTCGCGTTCAAACGCATCAAGCAACGGGGAGCCCGATTTATTGCCTGCTATAGCTGTTAGTGTCTGTATGACTTTACTCATGCTATCTCTCATCTATGTATAAGGTGCTCGTATATAAGCAAATTATAAGTATTACGTCAATCTTTTTTATAGAAAATAAGAGGTTAATTGTGCATGAGCGGTGAATTAGCCCTCGTCAGCCTCCGTCAAAACAGTTAAATTATAGACTGAAATTTGTTTAAATTAGAATCATGTAAGGAAATAAAATGGCTGAAACAGCATTTGACGTCATCGTAATTGGATCTGGCCCTGGTGGTTATGTGTGCGCGATACGCGCCGCGCAACTCGGCTTAAAAGTCGCTTGCGTTGAAAAACGCGACACTTTAGGCGGCACATGTTTGAATATTGGGTGTATACCGTCTAAGGCGCTGCTGGCATCTTCTGAAAAATTTGAAGCGGTTTCGCATGAATATAGTGCGATGGGCATTGATGCTTTGGGCGTTAAGTTAAATTTGCAAAAAATGATGGGCTTTAAAGATGAAGTCGTTGATGCCAATACCAAAGGCATTGAGTTCTTGTTTAAAAAGAACAAAATCACATGGCTTAAAGGCGCGGGTAAAATCACCGCAGCCAATAGCGTTGACGTTGCAGGCACAGCCTATAGCGCCAAACACATTGTTATTGCTACGGGCTCAGATGTGATTGGCTTGCCAGGCATAGAGATTGATGAAAAACAAATCGTATCTTCAGAAGGCGCGCTAGAGTTAAGCAAAGTGCCGAAGAAAATGATTGTTATTGGCGGCGGCGTGATTGGCCTAGAGCTTGGCGCGGTTTGGCGTCGCCTTGGCGCGGAAGTCGAAGTCATTGAATTTATGGATGGCATCTTACCGGGCATGGATAATGAAATCCGCAAGGAAGCTTTAAAACTGTTCAAAAAACAGGGTATGAAGTTCCGCCTATCAAGCAAAGTGACGCAGGCTGTCACAAGCAAAAAAGGCGTAACGCTCAGCGTTGAGCCAGCCGCAGGCGGCAAGGCAGAGAAAGTTGAGGCTGATATTGTCCTTATGTGTGTAGGGCGTAAAGCCTATACAGAGAGCTTAGGCTTGGACAGCGTTGGCGTTAAAACCGATGATCGTGGCCGCATTGATGTTGATGCGCGTTTTGAAACCAATGTTAAAGGCATTTACGCGATTGGCGATGTGATCGCAGGGCCAATGCTTGCGCATAAAGCTGAGGATGAAGGCGTTGTCTTGGCTGAAATTCTTGACGGTCAGAAACCACATATTGATTATAACCTTATACCGGGCGTCGTTTACACGCATCCAGAAATTGCTTCAGTGGGTAAGACCGAAGAACAGTTAAAAGAAGAGGGCGTGCCTTATAAAGCCGGTAAATTCCCATTCATGGCGAATGGCCGTGCACGTGCTATGGGCTGTACTGATGGCTTTGTTAAAATCTTGGCGCATAAAGATACAGACCGCGTTCTTGGCGCACATATTATTGGCCCAGAGGCGGGCACGTTAATTGCTGAGGTCGTGATTGCGATGGAATTTGGCAGCTCAGCGGAAGATATCGCACGCACTTGTCATGCGCACCCAACATTGGAAGAAGCGGTTAAGGAAGCGGCTTTGGCTGTTGACGGCCGCCCACTCCATATTTAGAGGCCTGTTTATTGGCGGAGTAGATAGAGAATGAAAATTTCAAAAGACGCCGCCATTAATCGCAAATTCTGGGATAAATTCGCAGATGAATATCAAAGCAAGCACGCCGAGCAACTTAATCGTGATGATTTTGTTTGGGGTGTTTGGTCTATTCCTGAATCTGAAATCGGCGCGCTGGGCGATTTGCGTGGTAAACAGGTCTTAGAGCTTGGCTGCGGCGCGGCGCAATTAAGCATTGCCGTGGCGAAATTGGGCGGTCATCCCGTTGGCCTTGATAATTCAGATAAGCAACTTGACCATGCCGAGCGCCTAATGGCGGCGGCGGGGGTCGATTTCCCTTTATTACATGCCAGCGCTGATAATATTCCAAGTGACAAAAACATGTTTGATGTAGTGTTTTGTGATCATGGCGCGATGACCTATGCACCAACCGCACCAACTTTGTCAGAAGTTTATCGCGTTCTTAAACGCGGCGGCGTGTTTGCCTTTAATATCCAGTCCCCCTTACATGAGATCTGCTATAACGAGAAAAAAGAAAAAGTCGAGCGCGGGCTGTGTAAAAGCTATTTTGATCTTGATCGCTTTGTCGAAGATAAACTGGTTTATTTCCAATATAGCTATGGCCAGTGGATACGTTTTTTCCGTGAAGCGGGGTTTGAAATTCTCGATTTAATCGAATTACAGCCTGACGAGACCGCCAAGAGCAGTTTTGATTTTGTTCCCAAAGACTGGGCAGAAAATTGGCCGGCTGAGAATATTTGGGTTTTGCAGAAAGCCTAAGTCCTGAGTCTTTTAAAATAGAGCGGCTTAGAGGCTCGGCGGGCAACAAAAAAGCTGCGTAAATTCTACGCAGCTTTTCTTATATTTTGTCTATTGCTTTATCACTATGTGTGAGGCGCGGCTTAAATTAACCAACAATCTCATCAGCAGCAAAGAATTGAGCGATCTCAATTTGTGCGTTTTCTAGTGAATCTGAACCGTGGACAGAGTTTTCACCAATTGAAAGAGCGAAAAGCTTACGTACTGTGCCTTCAGCTGCGTCTTCTGGGTTTGTTGCGCCCATAACGTCGCGATGCTTCTCAACAGCGTTCTCGCCTTCAAGAACTTGAACAACAACAGGTTCTGATGTCATGAATTCAACAAGTTCGCCGTAAAAAGGGCGCTCAGCGTGAACTTCATAGAATTTTTTAGCTTGGTCGTCTGACATGTGAATGCGACGCTGTGCGACGATACGTAGGCCATTATCTTCATATACTTTGTTAATTGCACCAGTAAGGTTGCGTTTTGTAGCGTCAGGTTTAAGGATAGAAAACGTTCTTTCAACAGCCATGATTTTAACTCTCTTAATTGGGGTAAATTTATATTATCTGTGCTGTATACCTACCCCCTTAAAAAAATTCAAGTAAAAAAGAATTTCTGGGGCGCGCTGGTGGTTTTAATTGATTTATAGGTGCTCTTAATCAACATCACCCATATAGGGATTTGTCGGACTGCTTTGTGCCAATAGTTTTGGAATCGCGGTTTGTAAGAATTCTGGTTTAATATCGGCGTGGCTTAACGCTTCTATACTTATCCAAGCAATCTCTTTTTGCTGCGCTTCTCTTATCAGTAAATCAGGTTCCGTTTTTAGGTGAGCGCGAAAATATAATTCAAGCAGGTGTTGATCCCCGACAGAGCCGATGGGGGCTTGGCGGCGCGCGCCTATAAATTCGCGTATGAAAAGGCACTCCTTTACAGAGACGTCACAGCCGAGCTCTTCTCTGCATTCTCGTTGTAAGGCCTCTATGGCTGTTTCATTTAGCTCTAACTGGCCACCGGGCAGAATATAATATTCATCATCACCGTCAGCGATTCTAATGGTTAGGAGCTTTTCATCTTTAATAACTATGCCCCTAATCGTATTGCGTATGTGCTGCATTTTTTGTCCTGTTCAGTTCGTAACCTTTTTTTAAACATAATTCGTTATTATACAGCTTGAACACATTATTTGGTGTTTTAGGAGTAATTTATAAATGGAAATATTGGGCTGGCTCGCAAACGTGTTTTTCTTCTCTGGTGGTTTTTTTAAAAACCCGAGATTAACAATAGCCAATTATGCATTCGCTGACATGCTCTACGTTGTTATGTATCTGTCAGCGGGGATTTGGCTCGCGGCTATTTCTATGATGTTTGCAGGCGTGCGCTCGGTTTTATCGCTGTTTTTAAATGAGAAACAAAACAAGATTTCCGTTGTCGTGTTCACCCTGATTGTGTCCGTTATTATTCTCACCAATATGCAGCATAGCGCGGATATTCTCATCCTGCTCGCGGGGGCTTGTATTGGCCTGTCTTGTTATTACAGAGATTCCATTATTCCGTTTAGGGTTTCAACCTCCATCTCGCAAGTCCTATGGATTGTGCATTCTTTGATATTTGGGGTTTATCCGATGATTTTTTGTTGCTGCATTATCTTAGCGACTAATATTTACGCATTAATTGTCTATACAGATGCCTTTAAGGGCTTTGGACGTAAGCGCGTTTGCTTAGAAAACGCTTAAAATTATAGTTTAAGTATATTACAGGCAGGGCTCTTCACCTTTTCCTCACAGCTTTACGCGTATACTATCATGATAATAAATATCACACGATTTTAGCATCTTAAAAAGGCAGGAGTAATTTTATGGATCAAGAAAACCCCGCGACAGAGGACACCGCTTACCTTACGCCCGTTGACGGCAAGTTTATTTTTCAAATTGCATCCAATGTCAGAGTGCGTTTTAACGCCGAAGGCTGGGTAGAGGAAATCGGCAAAGGCGGTTCAGGCGACCCCCTTGGCACAACATTACAAGCCAGATCAGGCACAACGCGCGATGATATCTATGCACGGCGTTATTATGATCTTTTTACCCGCGTTGTAATCTTTGATATTCAACCGAGATTAGGATCGAGCAATAGCAGCGGTGCAGGCGGCCTTGTCCTGTTTAAAGACCTAGAAGTCGGCTCCCCTATATATGACAGGGTGAATAAAATAATAGAGATTAGCAATCAGGCTTTTAAGACGGATTTGACGTTGTTGGGTTAGGCGGTTTGGAGGCGGAGCTTTGGGCGCAAGCAGAGTTCTTTAGAAAACGCGTGATGGCTGATCTTTATCTTTCTATTAATTTCAACGAATGGTTGTGTTATCGCACTCTAAACTTGCCATAACGCAACAAGATTTGACATATTTACTCTCCTGTGATAATAGCAAGTATGCACAATGATATTGTGGAGATAAATAATGGAAGAGATCAACAATGGAAGAGACTAAAAACAAAGATAGTAATACTCAAGACTATTATGATTTATGTTCTAAGTTTGTGCATGCGGCACGTTCTAATGTAGGCTATGGCGGCGGGGATGAATGTAAAGATTTACATTCGCTGGCAATGACGCTCCGTGTCTGGGAGGTAATGGAAATGCTTCGCGCCCCATATACAGTACTTATGCCCCTAACTCCTTTTAAGGATCGTTTTCTTAAAAGTGAAGGTGAGAGGTTTGCATCCTTAGCGAATCTGCACATGAAAAGCCTTGCGCGTATTGAGTATCCTTTGGATCGGCTGCGAAAGCTAATGCCTGATGGTATGGTTAATAAAGGCGTTCGTGAAGAGGCTTGGGCGCGTGGCGAACTTGATACTGCAAAAGCGATAAACCGCGTAATGTCTTTGTGATTATTTAATATAAAGGGCAAAGCCATGCCCTTTATTTTCAGAGTAGACTCTTGAACTGTGAGTGCAGGTAATCGAAATCTGGACTCTCAACGGCAGAACGTTCAAGCTTAAATGTCGCCAAAATGCGCGGCGATCAATTCACTATAAATATACATTGGTGGGAGAACCAAATGGTGGGCGGTGGCGGGATCGAACCGCCGACCCCTTGCGTGTCGAGCAAGTGCTCTACCCCTGAGCTAACCGCCCACATTTCGTGGTTTGCATGGCGTGTATAGCATTGTGCTTGGGTGGGTTCAAGCGAAATATGATGCAAAGGGTGATTTTATGTGTGTGTTTTATGCAGCAAGGGTCTTTTCGACTTGCTCAACAAGGTCTTTTAAGTGAAATGGCTTAGACATGACCTGCCCATCTTTGACGGGCGAATTCTTTTTATCTTTTTCACTCATCGCAATAGCGGCGAAGCCCGTTATAAACATGACTTTAAGCGCGGGGTGGAGTTTGACCGCTTTGCGTGAGAGTTCAATGCCATCCATGCCCGGCATAACAATATCCGTCAGCAGCAAATCAACAGTCGGGGTTTCGCGCAATGTGTCAAAAGCAATCTGCCCATCAGCGCAAGGCGTAACCTGATGCCCAGCTTTTTTAAGCGCTAATTCTAAGAATTGTCGCATAGAGCTATCATCTTCTGCCAATATTATGTGAGCCATAAGGGGCGGTGCTTACTTTATTTAAGTGTTTATATTGCGTGGGTGCTTGCCACTATAACAACATGATGCAGGCAAAGGCAGTGTTTTTATTTAGGTTCTCCACAATAACAACTGTGCATGAAAGCTTGATTATCCTTGAGTTTATAGCGCCAATCGTTTGAGATATTGTGAAATTATATAAAGGATGATGTCTATGGCGAGCGAAATGGCGAGCGAAAAATACGGTCTAATTGCAGATATTGGCGCGACCAATGCGCGCTTTGCGATTGCGGACGCTGAGGGCATCCATGAGGCGATTAACCTACAATGCGCCGACCATGCAGGCCTCGCGGAAGCCGCGCTGCATTACTTAAGCCTTATTGCGCCAAGCCGCAACGCGCCCAAAGCGGCATGCATCGCCATTGCAGGCCCTGTTCATGGTGATTATTTTGAAATGACTAATCATGCATGGAAATTTTCTATTAAAGAAACGCAGCAGCGTTTAGGCCTAAATCACCTAGAAGTGATGAATGATTTTAAAGCCATCGCCTTGGCCGTGCCTTCAATGGGGCAAGAATTTATTGAACAAGTGGGCGGCGGCGCGCCGAAAAAACATGCCTCTATCGCCGTTGTTGGCCCCGGTACGGGGCTTGGCGTTGCTGGTTTAATCTGGGATGGGCAGCGTTATATTGCCAATGCGGGTGAGGGCGGTCATGTGACTATGCCCGCGCGGACATTGCGTGAATATCAAATCATCGATCAGCTTCACTATAAATATCGCCATATCTCAGCGGAGCGCGTATGCTCTGGTAAGGGCTTAGAGAATTTATATAATGCGATACGCTCTTTTGACCAACTCAGCATTAAAGACTGCCCTGATCTTACCCCTGCAGAAATCACCGAAAAAGCGCTTAATAAAGAGTGTAAGCTCTGCGAAGAAGCTTTGGATTTAATGTATGGGTTTTTAGGGACGATTACCGGCAATTTAGCGCTGACTTATGGCGCTGAAGGCGGGGTGTATATTGCGGGCGGCATTACCGCTAAACTCGGCGATTACATCCACAACTCGCGCTTCCGCGCCGAATTTAAACGCAAAGGCCGCTTTGAGAATTACTTAGCGGATATTCCTACTTACCTTATTAAGCATGACAATATTGCTTTTGTGGGCTTGCAAGATCAGCTGTTAAAGGTACTTTCGTAGCTTTTGCTTCGCCCTATAGACATAACGCTTGCCAACACCCCCACGAGATGCTAAAAAACTTAGTGTTGGACATAATGTAAAGGGAGCTAAAGCTATGTGGAATGATAATTGGTTAACGCGTAAATGGAATGCGATTAAAGAAAATAGACGCATCGCCGCGCATCATGAAGAACAAAGACTCTGTGTGTATGGCGCTATTGCCGCCAAAGATAGTGAGCTTATCTCCACAACCCTTAAAAACACAGAACGCCCGGAGCGTTTTATAAATTGGAATTTATCGGGGTTTTTATCCAAGAGTTTAGAAGCTGACGATGTCGCGGTATTTCGCGTATTTTTAGATTATGTTGAAAAACCTTTAGAGTATCGTTTTGCCTATAATGGGGATGGCGGCCCTGACTCGGGGTATAGTTATAGCTGCACACCGCTTTTGAATAAGGCGATTGAGATGAAGGCTGAAAATATCGCCTTATATATAGCCCGTCAACCCGGCGCACATATTGCTGAAAAATCTTATTCCTCTTATACCTCCTATGATGATGGCAAGACTAACAAAAGCGAGAGCTATGGCGATAAACCGAGTGACTTGGCTGAAAAACAGGGTATGGAAAAATTATCAGCAGAGCTACTGCGTGCTGAGGCGAATGCGCTAAAAGCTAAGGCGTTTAGCATGGAGCATAAGCTTCTGTCATAAGAAGCTATCAGTGTTTATTTTTTAGGCAACAATTAGAAAATAAGCGGCATTCTTTGCTTTTTCATCGCCGCGAACATGCGATCTTTGGCGGCTTGAATTTCTGTCTCTATTTCGGTGGGGGTTTCATAGGTTTTGCATTTTTTAACTTCACCGTTGGCTATCCACCAGAGATCTGAGCAGACTTCGCCTTTGTTGCGCGTCTTTTCAATTTTATCTGGCGCATATCGACCCTCAATCTGGGTGATGTGATACCAAGGAATTTTTAGCTCATATCTATTTTTCTCATATTCACGATCAAGTGTCACATATTCAGTAAACAGCTCACGCAAAGAGGCAAAATCTGTTTTATATTGTTTATCGTCGTCGCTCATTTTGTTTCTCCGTAAATAATAAAATCACCCTAAATGTTTAGCTGGGGCGAAATTCAATCTCTGCTGTACAGGGTTTTCGCTTTTTGTGCGCTCAGCCACTGCCGCTGTAAAATACTCACTATTTTTTGTTTCGGCCAGTTGGTGGGCATTATACATTTTTGTTACGTGGTCATCCCACCACATGCCCAAAGCAAAGAAGCCCGAGCTTGTTGTTTGACTGTATAGGTCGGTTTTAGGGTTTAGGATAAGGGCGGTCGCAATGTTTTTCTTATCATGTTCTATGGCTTTACAGATTAAAGGGGTGACCCTGTCTTCTTTAAAGCCATGAATGTTATAGAGGTTCTCATGGAACTTATAATTCACAGAAGCGCTCTGGCGAAGCTTTAAGGTCGCCTCAAAGGTTTCGACATCATCGGTATTAAGAGCGGTTAATAATAAATCTCTATAATACTCGCGGTTAAAAGATGAGGGCTCCTGTGTTGCCAAAGCCAAAGTTTGAATTGCGCATGGGTCTTTGTTGCGAATGGCAAAGTTAATGGCGGTCGCTTGCGTTGCATGATGTTCTTTTAAACGCTTTGCCGCGCCTAAAGCATCCCATTGTTTTTTGAACCAGTTATTTTCAAACATTGTAAATCCTTGGATTATTGTACAGCTTGGTTATTTGAAAGAACGCGTGTCCTTACATGTTTAAAGTCTTATTTTTCTTTTTCTCTTCTTGTTTTTCAGCAAGAGCACATTCATCAAAACGCGCTTCACATTCCTCCGCACTCATGCCGTCAGTGCCAGAGCAGGCTATGATCAGTGAGCCAATTGGGCCGATGACAATATTACGGGAGATAAAGCCGATAGGTGCGCTGAGTATACCGGCGGTGCGTTGAAATGTGTCTTTAGGGTCATAACCCCTATATTCGCCTTCGCCCTTAAGAGCAAAGTTTTTATAGTCTTGATAATGAACATTTGAGGCATATTTATAATATTTCGCACTACGCGTAAAAATTTTGCCAAGTTCTGTTCGGCCATTTTCATCTTTTTTAAATGGATTTTTCATTATTGTTCCCTGCTGCTTATTATTTTTCATATAAAGATCACATTAAACAGGGCGCATCTATATGTCAATAAAGAAAGCAAGCAAGGGCAGAGAGGGTGGGCATTAGGTAATGGCTTGCTCTAACGCATCAATAAATTCTTGCGCGGCGCGCGGCCAGCTATAATTGGCGGCGGCGTGGTGGTGGCGCTGCTCAGCTGTACCACCGTTTAAGGCGTTGTTCGCCGCGGTGGCGAGGTCGTCATTTATTGCGCCGAGGGCGTTATCGGTGATGATATCTTTAGGGCCTGTAACGTTATAGCCCGCAATAGGCAGGCCGCACGCCAAAGCTTCAACCAAGACCATGCCGAATGTGTCAGTTTTCGAAGGAAAAACAAAAACATCGCCGCAACGATAATAGGCGGCAAGTTCTTCGCGGCTATGGCTGCCGACAAACTGAGCGTCAGGATAAAGCGCGCTTAGTTTGGCGCGGGCAGGGCCGTCGCCGACTAATAATTTAGAGCCGCTCCACTCCATGCTGAGGAAAGCTTCTAGGTTTTTCTCAATCGCGATGCGCCCGACATAGAGGGCTACTGGCGGTGTAAGTTCTGCGCGTAAGGGGTTTATTGTGCCCTCAGGCGTGAATATATCAAGATTTACGCCGCGTGAGAAAGAAAAGCGCGGCGCGGTGAATGTCCATTTTTCTAAGTCCAGCTCTAGGCTTTTTGTTGCAACAAGCATGGCCTTAGACGTGCTGTGAAATTTGCGCGTATACCATATACCAAAATTCTTGGCAGGGGCAATAAGACCGCGCCAATATTGCCCGGCACGCTGAGCGAGGTAATCAGGGAAATGGGTGTGATAGGCACTACTATAGCCAATATTGCGCTTAACGCAGTATTTCCGCGCCGCCCAACCAAGGGGGCCTTCTGTCGCTATATGTATGCCATCAGGGGCAAAATCATCAATCATTTGGCTGAGTTTTTTATAAGGAAAAATCGCCAGTTTAATTTCGCTATAGCCGGGCATATTAAAGCTGCGTGGGAAATCAGCGGGGCCGATTACATGCATTGTAAAGTCGCGCTTTTGAAGTTCATCAATGACATGCTCATAAGTGCGCACCACACCGTTAACTTGCGGGTGCCATGCATCAGAGATAATCAGTATTTTTTTAAGCGTAGACAAAATTTAAGCCTATTACAAAATGTTGCTTTATAGTAGGCTTCTAAATATCAGACATCACGGCTTTGGCGCAAGCCTATTGCATTAAAAAACACAGAAAAGCGGAAAAGGCTTTACTCCCATGTTGTTAAGAATTGTTCTTTTACTGGCTTTATTTGTACCGTCGACCGCGTCTTTGGCTGCAGCGGAAAAGGCCGCGGGCACGGCGGGCGCTGATGTGACGATGCTTGAAGACCTCAATATACTCGACTTGCCTACAGATAATATATTATGGCACGTTGAGCGCAGCGCACAGCCCCGCAAAGCGCATGAAATATTTCGTGATGTCAGCGTCATGGCTGATGGCCATGTGGTTTTTGCAGGGCAAATGGGTGACGAAAATGGTAAATGGGAACAAAGCGCTTATATGGCGCTCTATGATAAGTCGGGTGCATTAAAGGCCGAGAATCTTAGCGCATTAGCAGGGTTTCAAACCATTTATGATATCCAAAATTACGATGATGTTTTAATTGCTATGGGGGATTATTCTGAGCCGCAAAGTGCAGATGATTTATGGGGCGCGGCTGATGGTGGCGACGATAAAATTTTTATACGTATTTATGATGCACAGCTGCAAAATTTACTGCATGAAATCTATCTTGAAGATTTGCAGGGTGGTTTGTATTCACCGCGTATGGTTGCGCATGATGGGGCGCTGTACTTCAAAGCCTTACAACGCAATGCTCAAATGCAAGAATCGACTATTCTCTACACATTGGATATTGCCTTAAATGACGGCGACTATACCGTTTTAACACGTGAGATCGGACGTTATGCGGGGCGTAGCTATGATGTAGTGATAGATAACGATGCTCTTTATGCGTCAGGTCAAGCGGACGAAGCTCGATTAATAAAGCAGCCTATTAAAGGGCAGATGGCAGAGACTTTAGCTGTGGCTTCAGAGGCTGTAAGTGAAAAAGTCAGTAACTTCTCAGCCCTAATCGCCAGTGCGGATCATAAAATTTGGGTTGCAGGGGAATGGCAAGGACAGAATAAACGCGAGGGCATATTCGGGCATTTTGATGCCGCAGGTGATTTTTTCTTAAAGCAGCATTTCGCCGCGCAGGATAAGGCCTTGTTTTCAGCGAAGCGCCTTATCGATATTAATGAGACGACTATGGCAGCGCTGTATTTTTTGGAGCCCGAGGCACAAGATCAGCCACGCTTTAGCCTGCTTATGTTCTTAAGTAAGAAATCAGGGGCATTGTGCCAAGCTTACCGCCTTGGCGATGCGCAGAATAATAATATATTGGCCTATAATGGTGCGTATCAAGACGGGGTTTTATATATAGCCGGCGCACTTGCGCCAAAGCTGAGTGGGCGCTTGAGTGGATCAAGGCTTCAAAAAGCGCGGTTTATGGCGTATAATGCTTATGGCCTAGTGATTAATGTGAAGGGTTTGGAAACTTGCCCCTAAGGCATATCCAGTAGGATATACAGTAAAACAGGATGTTTGGCTTTGAGATTAGATAGTTTGAATATATGGCAGCGCATTGCGCTTGGTGCTTTGGTGGGGGTTGTTATTGGCCTTGTATCGGTGGCTGTGAGAGCGCAAGACAGCTTGCCGGCAACGCCGCAAAATCAGGCGATATTGCAGGAAAATTGCAGCCCTGTTTATGAAACAATCACGCCTTTGCGTAACCCCAGCTTTGATAGCCTGTATTTATGGCGACGGGTTGTTGGCCGCAATGGTTATGATTGGTTTACCGATTATGTTCCACTCGATGACGGTCAGTTTTTTGCCATTGGTATGGCAACGCCGGATATGCATGAGGCGAACGCGCCACGTTTTATAACGCTGCTGCGCTATGATAAAGACGGACAAGTTCTTGAAGAGCAAAAAAAGATAGAAATTGAAGGGCTGGAGTCCATTGTGAAAGCGCAGCGCATCGACCAAGCGCTTTATCTTGGCGTGAATATTAAGAAAGCCGCGGGAGGCTATGAGCCACGACTTTTGAAAATGAGTTTTGATGGCGCTATTCTTAAAACTCTGATTTTCCGCGAAGATGATACCAAATTGAAACTCACTGATATGGTTTTGGATAAGAATGGCGTGTTTATCGTATCTCTTCAGGCGACGAAAACGCGCAATGATGCTGATGGTGATGCGGCGAGCGTTAGCTATAGCGTCAATACTGATTTAAAAAAATCAGGGCGTCGTTTATATATGCCCGGTACGCCCAATATGTTTAACAGCGTTAGCGTTAATAAAGACGGCAGCTTACTTGCGGCGGGACGCGTGCAAGTATCGAATACGGGGGATGGTCGCGATGGGGGCTGGTTAGTTAATTTGGATGAAAAAGGGTCAATTTATTGGCAGAAATCATTTTCACGTGGCGCTAAGGCAGAGTTAGTCAAAGCGGCGGATTATGCAGAGCAAGGTTTTGTCGCGCTCGGTACGGCTTGGCGCAGTTTGCGTGATGGCGGTGAAAAGAACTCCGCTCTTTGGCTTTTACTGGTTGATACTGATGGCCGTCCTAAATGGCAGCGTTTTGTAACGGGCGGTGATGCATATAGTTTTTCGGCTGTAGATATGCAGGTATTAGAAGATAAACGTGTCATGGTGTTGGTCAATGCGACAGCCTTGACCCCATCAGAAAAAGTGCGCTCGCATATCCGTATGCTAATGTTCTCACCGCAGGGCACAATATTGGATGATAAAGCCTATGTTGAAGGATCAGACAGCAAAGCGCATCGTCTAACCCTCACGCCAGAAGGACAGTTACGTATTGTCGGGGATCTGTATACGGGCTATGGGGCGAGTGATCGAGCGGATGCGATCAATAAAAAAGAAGAAATGAGTGACGTTGAAGACGTTAAAGAGCGTCGTGAAATGAGCGCGCTTGAAGAGATACTCTCCACGAAGCTGGAAGACGGTCATGAGGACGTCTTCCCTGAATTGGATCAGAGCGCCTCGGTGATTACCTCGACGATGCGTGCTTGGTTGCTTGCTATTGCGCCCGTAGGAGACTATAAGAACCCGTGCACGCCGTAATCGGCGCCGATGTTTGAATGTTAGATCAAGCATAATAAACGATGATTTAGATGATAGAGCGTAAGCGCTTAGAAAGATTTCCGAAGATGTCAAAACCATTAGATATATGTTTTGAAATAGATGAACGTTTGGTTGGTGAGCGTTTTGATAAAGCGATTGCCAGTATGGCGGCGCCAGATTTCTCACGTGAGCGCGTTAAACAGTTAATTGCTTCTGGACATGTATGGTTTGATGGCGTGGCGCTTAAAGGCGCTTCACAGCGCATTACGACAGCGGGTATTTTGTTGATGCAAGTGCCTGAAGCGGAACCTGCTGAGCCTGAAGCGCAAGATATTCCGCTTGATATTGTATTTGAAGATGATGACCTACTGGTGATTAACAAACCTGTTGGCCTTGTTGTTCACCCCGGCGCAGGCCACAGAGACGGCACATTGGTGAATGCCTTGCTTCATCATTGCGGTGATAGCCTATCTGGTATTGGCGGCGTTAAGCGCCCGGGCATTGTCCATCGATTGGATAAAGATACATCGGGCCTTATTATGGTCGCGAAAAATGACTTTGCCCATCAAGGGCTAGCTTCACAATTAGCGGATCGTAGTTTGTCTCGGGTCTATCAAGCATTTTGTTGGGGCGTGCCGCTTTTGTTTCAGGGGAAGGTGAATCTGCCTATTGGTCGTGATCCTAAAAACCGTACGAAAATGACTGTTACATCCCTGCATAAAGGCCGCGAAGCGGTGACTTTTTACCGTGCCGTAAAGACTTTTGGTCGTGCAGAGAAAACAATATCACTGATGGAGTGCCGCTTACAAACGGGCCGTACCCATCAAATCCGCGTTCATATGAGCCAAACAGGCTTCGCACTTATTGGAGATCATCAATATGGCGCGCCGCGTACGAAACAATTAAGCCTAATGAATCGTGGCGACTTTAAATCAGATGGACTACAGGATAAAATTTTGAGCTTCCCACGACAGGCTCTACATGCAGGTGAAATTAAATTTATTCACCCACGCACAGAAGAAGAAATGCATTTCTCAGTAGATCTACCGCCTGATTTAGTTGAATTAATGCGCTTGCTGACTGAAAGCGATGCATTATAGGGCGGTGAAGCCTAAGCTGGGTCTTATGCGCGAGGCTTAAAAAAAAGCGATGCGATTCAATAAAGTTTATATGGGGCGTGTTGTGAGGCGTCTAGCAGCTTGCGCAGAAATATTCTTTGCGCATATAGCCAATGTTTTTCATCAACGTATATATGTTGCGGGCTATATCACTCTCGACGCGGTTTTTGCGGCGGTGTGAATTATATAGACGCTCTTCACCTTCGATCAGACGTAAAATATCGCCTTCCCCAAATTCAAACTGCTCACGATAGAGTGATTGAAGTTCGTCATTTGAAATGATCTCTTCTTCAACGATATTCATTTCTTCGCGTAGGGCGACAATTTGATTGTAAGCGAGTTTAATGCTTTGCTTAATTTCTTTTTCTAGTTTTTGTGTTCTGAAATCAATTTCATTAATTTGGTGTTTAACACGATTAGTTGAGGCTTCACGTGCGAATCCATCAAATAATTTATAGCTGAGTTCAACATAAGCGCCCGTTGTACGGTCACGACCAATCTTACCGCCGGAATCATAGGTTTGGTTGAACTCAACAAGGCCGTTTATGGTTGGGTAATAAGCGGCTTTTTGTTTGCGGTATTCGTGAATAAGGGCTTGGCGGTCATGTTCATTTAACGTGATCGAGCTGTTATTATCTTGCGCCACTTCAAAGAAATCTTCGAGTTGTAATTCTAATACATCAAAAATCTCAGGATATATGGCTTGGAATGTGGGAAGGCGCCCTGTGAGGAACTCTAAATCGGTGAGTGAATCAATCATAGTCGCTTGTGATGTCGTGAATTCGGAACGTGCAAAGGAAAGGCGTGAGTTAGCATAGCTCAGTTTTGCCTTACTCTCAGCGCCAGCCTCAACCATTAACGCAACTTTGGCATTAACCTTACTCAGCGTTTGTAAGAAACTCTGGGCAATTTCAACGTCATTTTGCGATTGATAATAGCCTAAATATGAATCAATCGTACTGTTAATAACGTCTTCTTGCGCTATGTCGAGTTGTACGGTCGATGATTCATTCAGAACTTGGCGTCTTTTATATTCTTCTTGTGTGGCAAAGCCATCAAAGATGAATTGGTTTAGAACCATTGAAAAGTCATTGGTGTTGTTGGTTAAGCTGAAAACAGAGCCATCGCCGCCTGATGAGCTGGCCGGGTTGTTATATTCACGCCCGTAAGAGCCAAATATATCAACTTGCGGATAAAAGGCTGAGGCGGCTTCTTGTACGCCCATTTCAGCTTGGCCTTTTTGTGACTTAGCAATGTTTATGTCAGGGTCATCATTCAAAGCAAAAAGAACAACAGTTTCTAAGGATAAAGCGATAGGGGCATCGTCATCCATTGTTTGTGCGCGTGCTGATTGTGTTGAAAAATTGGGCGTGAATAAGCAGCCAACGATTACTGCGCTGAGTAATAGTTTTTCTTTAATATGCTTGGTGCATGTATTTAAATCAGTTGTGCTAAACATTGTTTCTTTATTTTTCAACCTTGACCTGAACCCAGTCATAGGTGTCGTCAATTTCTTTTGGCTTGGCATATTTAATGGATAAGTTATTTGAGGTCACCCCATTGGCCAGGAAAACATTACGAATGGTCAAGGCGCGGCTTAACGCAACCTTACGCGTAACGGATAATGTTGGCGCATTTGGGTTTTCAGCGGCTAAGAGCGAAACATTGAGGTTTTCTTGGCCTGTACGTTTTTGATGGCCACGTAAGAAGGCTTTCAGTGTGTTAATGGTGTCTTCTGTAAGGGTCACTGCGTTACGGTTATAGGTAACGTAAATAGCCATGCCGTCTTCAGTCACAATAGATTTTTGATCTGTTGTGTAAATAAGATCGGTTGCGCGCTGTTCAATTTGTGCGGTTTTCTCGATTAGCTCTTTTTGGATAAGCTGCTTGGCTGCGGCTTCGTCACGAATTTTTTTCTCAAGATTCTTTTTCTCACGGACAAGGGCGTCAATGGTTGTTCTGTGACTTAAGCTTTGTTGAACTTCTTCAACTGTGATTTCACCTGAAACAATACGATCAACGAATTTCTGTACTTCTTCTGTGACTTCTACTTCGGCTTTGGATTCGATTTGCTTGCGGTGCTCCATGCTCATGACGGACATGAGGATCGCAGTAATCATCACAAAGAAAACGAACATAATAACGGTCGCAGAAAGAATATCCACGAAGCCAGGCCACGCGTTGCCACTCATATCGTCGTCGTCACCACCACCAGCCATTTTTAGTTCCTTAACGTGTTGTCTATTTTAGGTTGCCGTATGTTTTGTCTCGAGCCTATTTAATCAGTATACAGATTTTTATGGTCTCAGAAAAGAGTCTGATCGTCTAAAACTTAGTCGAATGAATCCATATCAGGTTTTTTATCTGAGATGTTGAGGTCTTGCTCGGCCTTTTCTTTAGCCTCTTTAGCTTCTTTCGCGGCCTGAGCCTTGTGCGGTGCTTGGCCGACAGATGGCGGCGTTAGTGGGTCTTGTGAGGCTTCGTCCATAACGTCATAAACGCCACTAAATTGCTGCTGATTACCTTGGTTCATTTCTTCCATGATTTGGTTAAGCTGCCATACCATGTTTGAGAAATCGGCAACGTTATCTTCTTGTTGCTGTCTTTGTTGTAATTTATCGATTTCTTTAATCAGTGAAGATTGAACGCTATTCATGCTTTCAAAGGTTGAATTCATTTCGCGCATTTGGTTGGTCAAGACAGAAAGCTTATCTGATTGTTTCATGGCTAAATCTTCGTTGACGCGTAATGTAGAGGAGAGCATCTCACTCATATAAACCATTTGGTCACGAATAGATTCACTATAACGTAAAGACGGATCAACGTTTTTAGTTATATAGGCCATTGAGTCTTTTACAGAGCTCATTTTTGTATTGATTTGCTCTAGTTTGACAACCATGTCTTGTTGACCATCGAACATTTTCTCAGTTTGCTGGGCGCTTTTCATCGTCGCTTGTGCTGATTTTGTGAGGGCGAGGAAGATTTGCCCCATACGTTGGTTGGTCTTGCTTGATAAATACACAAAGCCAGCGAGCCATGCTTTAAGGTCGTTAGCGCCAGGCACATTATGTGATTTTATTTTCTCGCCCAATACTGGGTTAAGCTTAGGAATGCGGTTATCGACCCAGCGTGAAAAGTTTTCAATAGATTTGTTTTGTGCGCGCCCACCAAAGAAGTTAATAAAGCCCAAGAGCAAAGAGCCCGTTAGTCCAAAGAGTGACGAACTAAACGCAAGGCCCATACCTTGAAGCGGTGCGGCAATTGATTCAATAAACCCACCAATTTTTTCGGCAGGATCAACAGGCGGAGCGCCCGGGATAACTTTAAAGCTGGCGGAGACATCGCCCATGGCTGAACCAACCGAGTCAATTGTTTGAAGCAGACCCAAGAAGGTACCGATCAAACCCATCATCACCAAAATACCAGCGAAGTAGTTAACGATTTGGCGTTCCGTGTTAATACGATTACCGTATTTTGATTTTATAAGACGCGCATCGTTATCTGTTAAATTCAAATAACCGTGAACGGACATGTTCTCAAGCGCAGAGAACATGTTCTGTAGATCCATTAACGAGCCTTTAGTGCGCAATAGGTTAAACAGATAGGCGCTATCTTGCGGTGTGATTTCTGTTTGGCCCTCTAAACGTTCAATCTCATGAATGAATTGGGCGGATTGTCTTACTTTAAGATTGTTTAGAAAAGCTTTTACGATGGCAATGACGGCGACAAGAATAATAGTGGAGTTCAAAGGTAAGTTGGTATTGAGGTTTTTCCAGAGCTGCTCTGCGCTCAAACTGATGAGGACGACGGGGACGACAACCGTCATGATCATGCCAGGCGTAATGTAAAACCAAAGGTTGGTTGTTATTTCGTCGGCATTTCTTTCGGTCTGTGTACCTGCGTGGTCGCTCATGATGATCTCTTAACTTTTTAATCTGATTGGGGTGAGGTCAGCGAGAGAGGTCTCCCGGAACCTAATTTGCAATATTAGTGCTTCCCTATGCTATAGAAAACAGTTTATAATACAAGAGATTAAGATGCATCGTCTAGATGTGTTATCAAGCAAGTATTCCACAGGGTTTTTTCTATATGTATACCGCGAGGGGGCTAAGTAGGTCTTATTGTGGGGGTGAATTTTAGTTTTGCTTGCTTGGTATGGGGCGTTTTTCCTTTCGTTTTTTTAACTTAAACTTAAGGAAGAGGGGCTAGAATTGTAATGTTGTGAAGAGCTTTTCTTTTTTACGAGGATTATATGGTACAGCGGCGCGTTAATATTGATATGCCATTAGACGGACAGCAGGTTGTGTATGTCCGCCCTCATGATGTGATTGACCTTAAGGGGATTCGCATTGATGAGCTGAAGGTTGATATTATTGGCTCTGACGTTATTTTCACCAGTATATACAGCGATGCAAAGATTGTTATGCCAGGTCTCGGCGTTTATATGTTCTCGGCCGATGATGCGCCTGTTTTGCGTGTTGATGGTCAAGTTTTTCAATCTGATGTAATGCTCGGTAAGGTTGGGGATGTTACAAATGTAACCTCGTCCGATTTTATGACTTATTCCGCGATTGATGAAGAGCAAACGACGCGTGGTGAGGAAGAGAGAGATACGGGGGTGGCCACCAAGGATGAGGTTATCTCTGCGGAGACCAAAGTAGGGAGCTCAAAAGAAGAGCAGTTATATGATTTTGCGGCGCTGGTGGAGCCTGTCGGTCAGAAGAAGTCTGGTAATCCAGAGCAAAAAGACATAGAAGAACAGATTCAAACCCAAAAAGAAGAGGTGCGCGAAGCGTTGTTGACTTCAGGGACGGGATTCGGGCTAGAGGCGCGACCGCCTAATAGCTCATCGCCCGCCCCGCCGCCTAGCCCTGTGCCAGAGGTTGTTGAGATACCTGAGGGCAATACGGGTAATACAGTGTTTGGTTTTACGGCGAGCTTGGTTCAGTTGGGCGCGGTTGAAGATATCCAAAATATCTCTGGTGTGGATACGCGCGTTGTTCTTGGCGGTGGTGGTTCTGAGGCGGCCACTAATAATGCGAGTAACGCGGTGCAAATTTCGCCCGAAATTATTGATACAACGGGCGAGACAGCTTCGCATGTTATTTACGCGGATGATCCTGCTCACTTTGATTCTGCGACTATGACACGCGTTATGCGTATAACGCCGTCTTTGCCGACGGGTTTTGACTTAACGAATATTTCAATTACGGGCTTGCCTGTGTCTTTCGATATCGATGGTTATGTATCTGATGCTGGGGGCAATTATTCTATAGAGAACCCTGTGATTGACGCGGATGGCAATATTGACTTTGTTGTTGTCTACCCAGTACCAGCAACGCAGAGTTTTGTGTTGAATTTTGACGTAACTGCAGAGTTTGATCCGCTTAGCGGTGCGTCGGTGCCTCAGGAAACGATTTTGACGGAAACAATAGTGCAGGATGTTAATGTTCGTGATGTGAGCGTGCCGACGGATCTTAACTATGTGAATGGTGATGGTGATATTGTTTGGGTTATGGCGAATAACCCAAATGAGAACACAATATTTACGGGGGATGGCGACGCAACTGTTTTTGGTGGTGTCGCGCGTGATGTGATTGCCTCTGCGGCTGGTGACGATCTTATTTCAGCGGGTTTGGGGGATGATTTCGTGGCTTCGGGCTCTGGTAATGACATTATTATTGATGGTGGCGGTAATGACACTTATCAAGGTGGTGATGGTGATGCGGATCAGATTAGTTATGAGGCGCGCGGCGCTAAAATCATAATTGATATGTCGGTGTTTGATGCGAATGGTTACAACACGGCAGTAATCGGCACGGAAACAGATTTGCTGCGCGATATTGAGAATATTCTTACGGGGAGCGGCGCGGATACGATTACGGGCTCTTCGAGTGGCAATGTTATTGAGGCGGGTAGTGGTGACGATTTGCTGTCAGGCGGACTTGGTGATGACCTTCTTGATGGGGGAGATGGGGCTGATACTGCGGATTTTTCTTATTCCTCTGTGGCATTCACGATTGATTTGGGGACAAATTTAGGCGGCGGTTTATTTGCGGCAAGCTCGGCTGTCCAGAATGTCCTGCTTAAAAATATTGAATTCGTAATCGCCACAGCTTTTGATGATGTTTTGATCGGTGGTAGCGGTAATGACAGCTTTGAAGCTTTGGCTGGGCTGAATAGCTTTGGCTGGAGCCTTGGTGATGATGTTTTTGATGCAACGGGTGGTTCTGGTATTTTGTATTATTCGGATGCAAATGGCGTTGATGTTGCGTCTGATCTGGCGCAGGACCTGTCTTTTGATATGACGGCTTTTGATGCGGGTACGCTACGTTTTGATATCTCTATAGCGGCTTTGGGTAAGGCTGATTCAGTGAGTCTGAATGTGAATACTATTTACGCGGGCGCTGGGGATGACAACATGCTTGGTGATGGCAATGATCAAGTTTTCTATGGTTATTTAGGCAATGATGTTTTATCTGGGCGCGCCGGGGCGGATACGCTCGATGGCGGCGACGGTTTGGATCAATTATTTGGCGGTAGTGGCGATGACTTGATTTACGCCAGCGCGGATGGAGATGTTGACCTCTATGACGGCGAGGGCGGTGTTGATACGCTGGTCTTGGATGGTGCGGGTGGCGATGTCACTCTTGATTTGGCGAGTGAGCTTATGTCGTCTGTCATGTTTGGTAACGACGTTGTGCAAGGCATTGAAAATGTCGAAGGAACGGCGTTAAACGATATTATACGCGGTGATGCAGAGGCGAATAAGCTCTCGGGTAATGCTGGTGATGATCAATTGGATGGCCGCGCGGGTAATGATCATTTAATTGGCGCTGGGGGCGCAGATACGCTTGATGGCGGTGATAATGATGATACGCTTGATGGTGGCGATAATGATGATGTGCTCATTGGCGGTAGCGGTAATGACACCTTGATTGGTGGGCTTGGTGCGAATGATTTGGATGGCGGTATTGGTACCGATACGCTTGATTATACGGGGGCGTTGGCTGCGGTGTCTGCGGATCTGGACAATGATCGCGTCTTAAAGTCTAGTGATTCTCAGTATGATGATTTTTCTAATATAGAGAATATTATCGGTTCTGGCTTTGATGATGATTTTGTGCTTGATGCGGGGAATTTGGCGGCTATTGATGGGCAGTTTGACTCTATTAGTGGTGGCGGCGATGCTGGTGGTGGCGACACGGTGGAGGTTTTCGGCTCGATTACTTTTGATGCTCTCGAAATGGCTAATGTCTTCGATAATATTGAGAATATAGACTTTTTAGGCTCAACGCTTGATGCGGGCAATACGGAGTTCTCTATTTCTGGTGATGATGTCGCGAATATGATGGGGGCTTCGAATTTCTTGCACATAGATGCAAATCTGGGTTTCTCGTTTGACGTTACGGCGGGGACGCATGTGCTCGATACGCCAGGTGGTACAGTTATTGATGTTAATACGACCCAGTTCACTTTTGATGCGGGTGCGTTTACGCTAGAAATTCAGACGGCTTAGCCTCGCTCTTTTTGAGTTCTTTTTGAGTTTTTTATTTTTCATGTTCTTTTGCCTTTGCTGCGCAGCCTTTTGTATGGGGTGCGTTTTTGCGAGGATTCCTTAGCTGTGTATATAAAAAATGATTAGTGACAACGGCGAATCACTCATGGTATAATTCTTTCAATACTCCAGCTCTGGGGTGTGTTTTGTCCAATATGAATGCAATACTGTGTTAACACTTTCTTTACGATTACCCGTCATAATTTAGATTGCGCTAATTGTTTCTCGGCGCTTGTGCCGTGTGGGGTCGGCTGTAGTTAAACAGGATAAAAGTAGGTAAATTTATGGCTGATAGCCAGCAAATTGACATAGACTTTCCAAAAACAGGTGAACTTGTCGTTCATGTGAATCCTGATGACACCGTAAGTTTAACGGAGATTGAGCTTGCCAGTTTGATCGTTGAGATCGTTGGTTCTGACGTTATTTTGATTAACCCTGTAACGGGCGCGCGCATAATCTTCCCTGACCTTGCTTTATATATATTCTCTCCAGAGGAATCTCCAAGATTCTTCCTTGATGGTCGCGAGTTTGACCCCTCTCAGTTCTTGGATAAGGCGGGTATTATCCGCAATATCTCATCCGAAGATAGCTTCATGTCCTTTACCTCGCTTGAAGTTAACCCCAAATTCGGTGATGAAGAGCACGGTAAAACCGCAACTGAAATCCAAGAGCAAAAAGACGCTGAAGACGAAGTGATCCAACAGCAGGACGCAGAAGGCGATTCTGATGTAGAGGCATTTCTAGCGGAGATTGGTCAAACGGAAGATGACACGATAGAGACGATTGAGCCAGTTGAAGAAACGGGCGTTCCTGTTGTGGATGTCCCGACGGGTGGTCGTCAGTTCTTCACGCCGCCGCCTGACCCGACAGCGCCGCCCACGCAAACCTATGACCCCATACCTGTTATAGATGATGAGATCGAGGATTTTACCGATTTTGTCGTCGATTTTGCGTTTTCGGGAAGTGTTGTTCAAACGACGACTGAGGTTGATACATCGGGCGGTACGACTGTTCTTGGTGGCGGTGGTTCGACTGCGGGCCAAGAAGATAGCTCGGGCGTACGCCAGCAGGAACGTGAAACGATATCGCTGCTGACTGAAACGGGCGATCATGTTATTTATGGCGATAATCCTTTGTATTTCACTGAAACGACCATGGGTAAGAACCTTGTTCTTGCGCCTGAACTGTCGGATGGCTTTACTATTTCAGAGATAAGAATTAACGGCCTTCCTTTGGGTGTAGAGATATATGGCTACACAGCTGTGGCTGGCGTGTATACGATCCCATCGCCAACGCTAAATGCGGATGGTGAGATTGAGCTGCCTTTTGTCTTTGATATCGGCGCTGTTGAGACGTTTGACATGATCATCGCTATGGATGCTGTGTTCGACCCGACAAGCGGTTTTGAAATTCCTGAAGATCCTGTCTTGAGCAGCTCGCTTTCGCAGCAAGTGCGTATTTTGGATGCAACATCAGCGGCGGATTATTCTGTTGTTGACGGTAGCGGTCGTCCTGTTTGGATTATTGATAATGCGCCAATCGGTGATGATATCTTCTCTGGTACGGGCAATGCGACGATCTTTGGCACTATGGGGGATGATGTGATCGTGTCTCAAGGTGGTGATGATGTGATCGATGCTTGGGGTGGGGATGATAATGTATTTGCGGGTACGGGTAATGACACTGTCGATGGTGGTGCGGGGGATGACGTTTTAAGCTTTGCCAATATGCTGGATTCTGTTGTGGTTGATCTGCGCGTTGTCGACGGCGACGGCTTTTCAACGGTGAACCAAGGCGGCGATGTTAATCTTGTAAAAGGTTTTGAGAATTTTATTGGGACGCAAGGTAATGATGTGTTCCATGGCGACACTAACGATAATGCTTTTGTCGGTGGTTTAGGCGATGACACGTTTTACTGGAGCGCGGGTGCGAATGTTTATGTAGGTGAGGCGGGGCGCGATACGCTTGATTACTCTGCAATATCTGGCGTGGCCGCTACGCAGAATATAAGCCTTGATATGTCTGTGACTATCGATGGTTTGTATCAAATTAATTTTGATGGCCTTCCGCAGGACTTAGCCTCGTCAATTGAGGTGCTCTATGCTGGCGACGGCAATGATACAATTAGCGGCGGTACGGCGAGCGAAGCTATTTATGGTGGCGCTGGCAATGATACGATTATGGGGCGTGATGGCGCAGACACTATTTCTGGTGGTGTCGGTGCGGATACGATTCAGGGTAATGATGGTAATGATTACCTTTATGAGGAAGCGGAAGCTGGTGCGGGCTCTAATGACCTGATCGAGGGCGGAAGCGGCAATGATACGCTTGAGTACATAAATGCGGATGGTATTTATGTCGACCTGCAGGCTGAAACAGCGACAGATCACCCTTCGGCTACAGGGCCGAATAGTATTGGCACGGATACTATTCGTAGCATTGAAAATGTTGTCGGAACGGTAGGCGATGATTCATTGGTGGGTAACGCAAGTAACAATACTTTATTAGGCGGCGACGGTGATGATGTTCTGGTCGGCGGCTTGGGCAGTGATGTCCTTGATGGTGACTTAGGCAATGATGCGGTTAGCTTTGCTGATGAAACGGGCGATATTGATTATGATATGAATGTCGTTGATGGCGATGGTTACTCAACGGTGACTGTCGGCCCAACGAATATTGACCGTATCCGCTCGGTTGAGAATGTAATTGGTGGGTCTGGTAATGATCGTATTGTTGGTGATGCGAATAATAACGTTATTTCTACGGGCGCTGGCGATGATTCACTGACGGGCGGCACGGGTAATGACACATTAGATGGTGGCTCGGGGCATGATATTGTCGACTATGCGACAACGGCAACGGGTATAATCGTTGATATGAGCATTGTGGATGCGCAAGGTTATTCTGAGGTGCAGATTGGCCTTGAGCGTGATTTGGTCCGCAATATTGAAGAGGTTGCGGGCTCAGCTTCGGCGGATCGGATAATTGGCGATGGTGAAGATAATACCATATATGGCGGCGGCGGCGCGGATCAGCTTTCAGGTGGTGCGGGTGCTGATTTTGTTGATGGCGGCGCGGGTGATGATATTCTATACATGTCCGTTGATACAGAGAATGACACCTATATTGGTGGCGCGGGTACAGATACGTTTGATGCGGGCTCGACTTCAGATTCCTTATTTGTTGATCTTGTCAACGGAACGCTTACAGGCCAAGGTACTGATGAGATTTATGGCATAGAGGTCGTTATCGCCTCTTCTGCGGCGGATACTATTTATGGTAGCGCGGCGGTTAATACGTTTGATGGTGGCGCGGGCGATGATATTCTTCGTGGCGCAGGTGGCGCTGACATTATTTATGGTGGTTCTGGTAATGATATCGCTGATTTCTCAGACCAGACCGCTGCGGTTATTGTTGATTTGAGTGATATAGCTTTCCCTTATGTGCAAGCTTATGTCGGCGGCTTAGCTGATGATCAGCTTTATAGTATCGAGGGCGTTTATGGCGGCTCAGCTAACGATACCTTAACGGGTACATCTGGGGTGAACATCATCCATGGTAATGATGGTGATGATACAATTGATGCTGGCGCTGGCGCGGATACGGTTCTTGGCGGAGCTGGTGCGGATACGATTGCTCTTAACGAAGATGGCGCAGATGATTATTATGATGGCGGCGCTGACGCGGATGCGCTTGATGCGTCATCATTTACGAGCGGTATTGATTTTGATATGTCGACGGGGATTATATCGGGCGCGTCGCTTGGTAATGATACAGCCCTGAACTTTGAGATATTCATCGCGACTAATTTTGCCGATACGATTACAGGCAGTAACGCAGATAATACAATCCAATCCCTTAATGGTGATGATATCGTTGATCCGGGTATTGGGGATAATTACGTAGATGCGGGCCTTGGTAATGATACAGTTTCTTTCTTCTCCTTAACGACAGAAAGTGTTTTTGTTGACCTGTCTAATGATTTAGGCGGTGGTCAATTTGCCGCTGACATTAGTAATGGCGACCAGAGCATCTTGCTCGGCTTTGAAAATGTTACTGGCTCGAAAAATGACGATACTTTATATGGCGATACAGGCGTTAATACCTTGGATGGTGGCGATGGTAACGATACATTGCAAGGTGGCGCGGGTGACGATGTTCTGATCGGGGGCCTGGGCCTTGATGTCGCGGATTATTCGAGTTCTGCCTCTGCGATTACAGTAACGCTTGGTGCGGGCACGATTTTGGATGGTTTTGGCGACACAGATACAGTTTCTGGTATTGAAGGTATTATTGGTACATCAGGCGACGATACGATTTACGGTAACGCCTTAGATAACATGCTCGATGGCGGCGCTGGTAACGATGAGCTTCAGGACGGCACAGGTTCAGATACAATACTTGGCGGCGCCGGCAATGATGTCATCTTTATCTCTGTTGATAGCGATAATGATTTGTTTGATGGTGGTGCAGGCACGCTTGATGTCCTTGATGCCAGTGCGACAAGTGACGGGCTAATCATTGACCTGAGTAATAACCAAATTATTGGTTATGGTACGGATTCAATTACAGGTATTGAGATTATTCGCGCATCTAGTGGCGATGACACGATCATAGGTAATGCGGCTGATAACTCGATTGAGGGTAATGCGGGCGCCGATACGATTGATGGCGGCGCAGGTGATGATACGCTGCTGGGTAATGACGATAATGATATAATTTCAGGTGGCGTTGGTAATGATGTCATTGACGGCGGCACGGGTACGAATACTATTGATTATAGCTATGATGCCTTCGGCGTGACGGTTGATTTAAATGTTGGCACAGCGACGGAATCAAGTGGCGATACAGATACAATTAGTAACATCCAAAATGTTATAGGTTCAGCGAGCGTCGATGACATTACAGGTAATGCTGTCGCAAACGTGATTGATGCAGGCGCAGGCGCAGATACGGTGTATGGCTTGGCTGGCGCGGATGTTATTACTGGCGGCGCCGGCAATGATGTCCTTGATGGTGGCGATGATGCCGATACAATTTATGGTGGCGATGATAATGATACATTAATCGGCGGTGCAGGCGACGACACGCTTTATGGTGGTGACGGCGATGATAGTTTTGATGGCGGCCTTGGTGATGACACATTTGATGGCGGCCTAGGTCGTGATTCAATGTCCTTTGCAGGGGCATCTGTTGGTGTGGATATCACGCTAAATGATGCGGGGGCGTTTATTGCCGTTACTTTTGATGGTCAGACTGATTACATCAAAGACCTTGAGGTTATCGAGGGCACAAGCTTTAACGATACGCTCACAGGTAACTCGGCTGATAATGAATTTATTGGTGGCGCGGGTGATGATACATTAATCGGCGGCGATGGTAGTGACACGCTTGATGGTGGCGCAGGCTTAAATGACAAAGTTAGTTATATAGATGTTGTTGGTACGGGCTTGTATATTGATATGGGGACAGTCGATGTTGATGGCTATACCCTAATCACAATCGGCGCTGATACGGACCGCATTAAAAATATCGAAGTCGTTGAAGGCACAAACCAAGACGATACAATTATCGGCAACGCGGCGGATAACTTTATTGAAGGCGCGGGCGGTAATGACACGGTTGATGGCGGTGCAGGCAAAGATACATTAAGCCTTGGTGTTGTCACAACTTCAATAGTTGTTGATCTTAGTACAGCAGCGTTAGATGGCGATGGCTATGGTACGGTTACGCATGATGGCGACACAGAGCGCGTTAAGAATGTTGAGCTTATTGAAGGTGGCGCATTTGCGGATACGTTCTATGGTGACGCTTTGGATAACCACTTTATCGGCAATGATGGCGTTGATATTTTTGCTTGGTCAATGGGCGATGACACGTTTGATGGCGGTGTTGGCGAAGATACCGTTTATTATATCCAAAATGCGGCCATGCCAAATCTTACATCCGATGCTACAGCACTTGGTAGCGTTGTTGTTGATCTAGATGCGGGAACGGTTGTCTTTGACGGCGGCATAAAAACAGATACATTGATTGGCATTGAAAATATTGAGATTTCTGACCAAGATGCTGAAGTCTTGGGTACTTCTGGTAATAACCGTATTACCACGGGTGGTGGTGATGATACCATTACCTCTTTTGCGGGCGATGATACTATTGATTCAGGCGCAGGCGCCGATACAATTGATGCGGGCGCTGATAATGATACGATTTATCTGCGTGATGATGGCGTTACCGACACATATAATGGCGGCACGGGCGTTGATACACTAATTAGTCACAGCTCAATCGTTGGCGGCGTTCATGTAGATCTGGCCGCGCAGACTGCGATTTTCTGCGGCGCTGACGATGATGATGTTATTGGTATCGAAAATGTTATTGGTACGGATTCTAACGATACACTGATTGGTGACGGCAATGTAAACTCCCTTGATGGCGGCCTTGGTGATGATTACATTGAAGGCAATGCAGGCATTGATATTTTAGAAGGTGGCGGTGGTCTTGATACGGCCGCTTACACTAATGAAGTACTGAGCGTTGTTATTGACCTTGATGTCTTTGATGGTTTTGATGTCACCACCGTGCAAGTCGGTGGTTTGGCCAATGATACTATTCGTTATTTTGAAAATCTCATTGGTGGTTCGGCTGCAGATACTTTCTTTGGTAGCGATATACAAGATAATATATTAAGCGGTGGTGGCGGTGACGATTTGCTTTATGGTCGCGGTGGTAATGATACGCTTTATGGCGGCGCCGGCGCTGACACCTTAGAGGGCGGCACAGGCGATGACTGGCTTTATGGCGGCGATGATGACGATGTTCTTATCGGCGGTTTAGGATCAGATACGGTTGACGGTGAAGGCGGTCAGGATGTGTATAGTTTTGCGACTTCAGCAACAGCGATTATCGCTGATCTGGGCTCTGTTGTCGGTGGTTATACTTTGATTAATACGGGCGGCGACGTTGATGCAATCAAGAATGTTGAAGGCATTGTTGGCTCCGTCCTTGGCGATACATTTTACGGCAATGCCGCGGATAATATCTTTGACGGCGGTAACGGCGCGGATCTATTCGCATGGTCTGCTGGCGACGATACCTATGTTGGCGGCGCTGATATTGATTCCATTTATTATGTGACAAACCCGAATGTTCCTGCGCTTGGTAGCGAAATGACCGATGGGGTTATTGTTGATCTTGCTGATGTGGGTGCTGCGAATGTGACATTTAGCGGCGGTAATACTAAAGTTGATAGTGTTGACGGCGTTGAAAATGTGTATACAGGCAGCGGTAATGATACGATTACTGGTAATGCTGCGGTTAATATTATTAGCACGGCTGCGGGTGATGATACGCTTGATGGTGATGCGGGTGACGATACGCTGAGTGCAGGCGCCGGCGCAGATATCATTGATGGCGGCAGCGGTAATGATCGTATTATTCTAACCAATGATGGCGATGCCGATGCTTATGATGGTGGCGCTGATGTTGATACATTAGTGTCTGATCATGATGACGCGATGAGCTTTGACCTCGAAGCAGGCACAATTACTGGTGCATCTATTGGCGCAGATACAATTACAAACATTGAAAATATTATCTCAGGAGGCGGTGACGATACGTTTATCGATGCGGAGACTGTAGCCGCTGATAATGAATATAACGGTATGGGCGGCACGGATACGGTCGATTACTCAAACCGTTTGGCGGCTATTGATGTGACGCTTGATGGTTCTAACGCGGCGAGCGTAACGGTCGGCGGAAGCGCAGAAGATACATTACGCAATATTGAAAATGTTATAGGCGGCGCCGGTGCAGATACAATTATCGGTGATGGTGGTCAGAACGTTCTTCTTGGCGGCGCCGGCGCAGATTATATTGATGGCGGCGCGGGCAATGATACGATAACAGCGCAGCTTCTTGATAATGCGGCGGATGAATATCTTGGTGGTTTAGGCACGGATACATTACTTATTGATGCGTCAGGCAATACGATCATTGATCTTCATGGCGGCACGGTCACACAAGCAGGCTTTGCCGCAGATATATATTCAGGTGGCTTTGAAAACATTATTGCAACCGCCTTTGATGATGTCTTGATCGATGATACAGCCATTATAAACACAATAGATTTGGGCGCAGGTGAGAACACCATCAGTTTCGCTGGGCACACACAAGACGTGATTATTGACCTGACAACTGAAATCGATGTTGGTGGCACGCTTTATGCGCAGGCTAATATTGGCGGCGTTGATTCTGATTTAATTAGCGGTGCGACGCATTTAATTGGCGGTTTAGCGGATGATACGCTCACTGTGGGTGCCGGTACGCAAACAATCCAAGGCGGCGCGGGCAATGATGAGATTTTTGCTGGCGATGGCGTTGATTATATCTATGGCGATGCGGGGAACGATATTTTACGCGGTGAAGCGGGGAATGACTTCATGTATGGCGGCGCTGATGATGATACATTCTTCGGCGGTCTTGGCGATGACACTATGGAAGGTGGCTCAGGCCGCGACTTCATGTCCTTTGCGGATGCTGCCGCAGGCGTAAGTGTTGATATGAATACTTTGGTTGGGGGCTATGTTCAAGTCGACCATGATGGCGAGAGTGATTTCATCAAGGAAATCGAAGTCATTGAAGGTACAAGCTTCGATGATACCTTCTTTGGTAACGCAGCTGATAATGAATTTATGGGCGGGGACGGTAATGACGTGTTCCGCGGCGGCCTTGGTAATGACACTATGGATGGTGGCAATGATGTTGATACCGTAAGTTATAGTGATCTGGTTACAGGCTTGAATATTGACCTTGGCACTACTGATGTCGATGGTTATACCTCGATTGATCTGGGCGCAGGCGAAATTGATAAAATCCGTAATATTGAAATTGTCGAAGGTACATCAGGCGATGATACGATTACAGGTAACGCTGAGGATAATAAATTAACAGGGGGCGCGGGCGATGATTCCATCGATGGCGGCGCGGGCCTTGATACGATCACCTTCTTTAATGCGGTTTCAGGCATTGTTCTGAACTTAAATGGCTCAACAAACCTTGATGGTTACCTTGTGGTTGATATGGGCGGCGGCGAGACCGATTACGTGAAGAATGTTGAAAACATTGAAGGCACGAATTTTGGTGATGAAATTTACGGTAACGCGGATAAAAACATTGTTTCTGGCGGCGCTGGTGATGATAAAATGGTCTGGTCGCAAGGTGATGATACGATTATCGGCGATGCAGGCGAAGACTGGATGTATTTCTCTAATTCGGCGGATCTGACGGATGCGATTACAGAAAGCGCCTATGGTATTTTGTTTGATATGAGTATCAATGAGGGCGGAAGTGATGAGACAATTGTCACTTATGTCGGTCATCCTAGCGGTGATTATAACGCATTGAGCGGCATTGAGCATATTGATGGTACGGTAAATGCCGATACCATGACGGGTGATTCAAACGATAATACATTCCTTGGTGATGCAGGCGCTGATATCATTCACGGTGGCGCAGGCGCAGATTATCTTGCGGGTGAAGCGGGCGTTGATACATTATTCGGTGATGCGGGCGCGGATACGATTATCGTGGGTGATGGCGATGCGCTTGATACGATTGATGGTGGTGCGGATGTCGATCATCTTGATGCCAGCAGCCGCACAAACGCACTTAATGTTGATATGGCGAATAACACGCTTGGCGGCATAGAGGGCGTTAGCGGTGAAGTTTATAATGTCGAAAACGTTACAACGGGCGCAGGCGCGGATAACGTTATTGGTAATGCTGATGCGAACATCATTATTACTAATGACGGTACTGACACGTTATATGGCGGCGCGGGTGATGATAGTCTTGATGGCGGTAATCAGCGCGATTTAGCGGATTATAGCGCACACAGTACAGATATTGATGTTGATTTGACAAGCACTGATTATTCGGTTGTTGATGGTAATACCGATACGGATACATTGAGCAATATTGAGGATCTTCGTGCCACGACCCATGATGATACTTTCCGTGTTGATGTCTCGCAGCTTGCAGGCATGAGTGGCAATAACACTTATGATGGGCATACGGGCTCTGACATAGTGCGCGCAGGCGGTAACGCATTATTTGAAATTACTGACTTTGCGAGCGTCTTCACCAATATTGAAGAGCTTGATATAACAGGCGTCGATAAGGATGGCTTGTCAGGCAATGGCCACGATTTGATATTTGATGTGGCGGTAAGTGATATTGTTGCGATGCTTGGCGCGGCTTCTGGCACATTCACATTGACATTAAAAGACGGTATGACGCTTGATCAAGCGCAAATCACAGAAGATGCCGGCTATACAATTACAGCCGTTAGCCTTGACCCTGATGGCAATTCGTTTAATGGGTTCTTAGATACATATACAATAGAGAATGGCGGCGATACGATTACGCTTATCGTTGATAAACGCCCTGTTGTCGCGACGGCCTTTGTTGATGTTATGAATCTCGGCGCAGGTGATAACAACCTCGATGCCCTAGAGGATGACGATACCATTCACGGTGATGGCGGCAATGATTATATCCGCGGTAATGAAGGTGATGATTCAATTTATGGCGACGCGGGTAATGATACGCTCTTCGTCGATAGCGATGCGGGTGCGCCGACGGGCGGAACAGATCTTTATGATGGCGGTAGCGGTGAAGATACGATTGATGCTTCCTTAGTTACAGAGGGCGTAAGCATTGATTTAACCGGTGCGCAGAGCATAACTTCTGATACGAATAATATCGGCGTAGATACAATTACGGGCTTTGAGCACGCAACAGGTTCTGATTATGCAGATACATTAATTGGCGACACCGCTAATAACACACTTGATGGCGGCGCAGGTAATGACGTTATTTCTGCAGATGCAGGCGATGATCACCTTATTGGCGGCAGTGGCAATGATACCTTAGATGGCGGCGCTGGCGTTGATATCGTTGATGGCGGTAGCGGTGATGATACTGTGATTGTTACTGTAGACGCTGAAATTGACAGTTATGATGGCGGATCAGGTAGCGAAACTGCCGGTGATACGCTTGACTTCTCAGGCCTTGGTGCGGGCGTGGGTAACATTGATCTTGCGAATAACATCAACACGATTACCAATGATACGATTACCAATTTTGAAAATGTTAAAACAACAAATTCTAAAAATATTATTGATGGCACGGCGGGCGCTAACACAATCGAAGCTATGGATGGCGACGATACCATCACAGCCCTTGGCGGCGATGATTACGTTGATGCGGGTTCTGGCAATGATTACATTGATGCGGGCGATGGCGCGGATACTATTTACGCGGGCGCAGGCAATGATACATTGATCATTAATGATGATGCGACTAGTGGCGATATTTACGATGGTGGCCTGAACAGTAATGACGTGGCGGATGCCTCGGGGCACTCATCTTCTATTAATGTTGATTTGGCATTGGGTACATTATCTGGCGCGGGTATTGGTACGGATACGATTAATGCGGTTGAGCATATTAAAGGCTCACAAAGTGATGATATTATTCGTGGTGATACAAGTGCGAATACGCTCGAAGGTAATGCAGGTAATGATACATTATTTGGTGGTGACGGCGCCGATAGCCTAGATGGTGGCGCTGATGTTGATACGGCTGATTACTCTACGCATGGCGCAGGCATCGATATTGATATTGCTGCAGGCACCATTGATGATGGTGTTGATGTCGATAATTACACCAGCATCGAAAAATTCATTGGTACGGCGCAAGATGATATTATCAATATCGCTTCTACTGATATTGCAGGCCTACCGGCAAGTTTCTTTGATGGCGGCGCGGAGACTGGACGCGATTCAGTTTCGATCTCGGGCGAGCTTGATTTTAATGCGAGTGATTTGATTGGTAAATTCACCAATATCGAAGAAATCAACATGGCGAATATTAATCCGCAAGTTGGTGTGCCTTTCGTTATTGATGGTGATGAAGTCTTCGCTCTGCTTGGCGATCAAGTGGGTAAAACGTTAAGAATTACAGCTGAAAACGGTACTGAATTTTCAGTAACGGAGCTCGGTGGCTACACAATCCAAGCGGGTTCGCCAACGCAAGTTGTCAATACAGGTATTGTGACGGATACTTATATCTTGGAAAATGGCGGCGACACGATCACGCTAGAAATTGAAGTTCTGCCGATTATTGGTACAGCGGGTGATGATAGCACTATTGTCGAAGGTAACGATGGTAACAACGTTATTGACGCTTTGGCTGGGAACGATACCGTTTCAGCTAAATTGGGCGATGATATAATCTTTGCTGGCGCGGGCGCCGATACAATTTACGGCGATGGTGGTAATGATACATTATTCGTTGATAGCGATTATACGGCTGATGCGACAGCCAATGAAAATGACACTTATGACGGCGGTACTGGTGAAGATACGATCCAGGCTTCGCTTGTTACAGATGGCGTTAATATTGACCTAAACGCCCAGACTTTGACCGATCAATCGGGCGGACTAAATATTGGCGTTGATACAATCGTCAGTATTGAACACGTTGTGGGCTCAGGTCAAGGCGATGATATACGTGGTAGTGACGCGGATGATAACACGCTGATCGGCGGGGCTGGCAACGATACTATTGAAGGTCGTGACGGCGCTGATTATATCGAAGGCGGCGCAGGCGATGATACAATCGTTCTTGATGATGATGGCGCTGATGTTGATGTCCTGCGCGGCGGCGCAGGCGGCGAAGATACGCTCGACCTTTCTGTTAATATGGGTACAGATAATATTGATGTTGATTTAAGCGGCACGCAAACCATTTCAACAGGCGACGATATTGATGGATTTGAGCATGTTAAAGGCAGTGATGGCGATAACATATTAACAGGCAATGCAGGCGATAATACCCTAGATGGCCAAGGCGGCGCGGACACCTTTATTGGTGGCGATGGTAGTGATGTCTTTATCGGTGGTGCAGGCACTGACGTGGCTGATTATGCAGGCACGGCGGCTATTAATGCGAATTTAAATACAGGCAATATTACTCAAGGCGGCGATACTGATACCATTACAGGGGTAGAGCGCGTCTTAGCCACAGCGAATAATGACACCTTCCAAATCACAGACACAGATTTGGCGGGCATGACTGCGGCGAATTTCTATGATGGCCGCGCGGGATCAGATACGCTTGTGATTACAGGTAACCTGAATTTTGATGCCGATAAACTCAACACGCATTTTGATAACCTTGAAGTCATTGATATGACGGGCATTACGACAACGGCTGATTTCTTTGAAATCTCTGGTGATCATGTCGCGGGCCTTGCTTCTGGTAATGGCAGCACATTGCGTTTAAATGTTGACCCCTCACATGTTGAACAAATTACAGTACTTGATGGCGCGACATATCGTTTAATCGGTACGACAACAACATCGGGCAGCGTTACCAGTTATACATTCTCTAACGGCAGCAACACAATCACGCTTGAAATTGATGCGCCAAATGTTTGGGGCTCAGACATTGACGATACGATTGTTGATGATGGCAATGGCCACGATATTTATGGCCAAGCGGGTAATGATGACATTACAGCAGGCGCCGGCGATGACACGGTTTATGGTGGCGCAGATAATGATATCATCGTCGGCGGTACTGGCGCAGACCTACTAAACGGTGATGCTGGTAATGATACATTAGAAGGTGGCGCCGCGGGCACAGCTGATGGCGCGAGTGATGTTATTAATGGCGGCGCTGGTAATGATCTTATCTTCATGGAAGATGAAACAGCAGCCGCGAACACCTTAGATGGTGGCAGCGATGTTGATACGCTTAATGCTTCACGCTTAAGCGGTGTTGGCGTTGATATTGACCTCGAAGCGAACAGCATTTCAGGCACGAATGACACGATTAATGATTTTGAAAATGTCATCGGTACAGACCAAGATGATATTTTACGTGGTCACAACAGTGAGGCCAATACGCTGCAAGCTGGCGCGGGTGACGATACTATTTATGTTGATAGTGATCATGCCAGTGATGTTTATGATGGTGGCGCAGGCCTTGATGATACATTAAACGCCTCAGAAAATGGCGTGAGCGGCCTTACGATTGATCTTGAAAATAACGAGCTTAATGGCAATGCGAATATTAGCGGCTTTGAACATGTCGTTGGTACATCGGGCGCTGACACAATTATAGGCTCGGACGCTGATAATACGATTAATGGCGGCGCAGGCAATGACCATATTGAAGCCGGTCATGGCGATGATGTTATTGATGGCGGCGCGGGCACAACCAATAAATTAAGCTATCAAAATGATACAGGCGCCATCGCGATTGATTTAGATGCAGGCAGTGTTGTTGATGGCAATGGCGATACTGATACTTACAGTAATATCCAGCAAGTTGACGGTAGTGCGCAAAATGATACTTTTGCCATCACCTCAACAATGATTGCAACGCTTGGCGTTAATGATCAGTTTGACGGCCTTGGCGACCTTGGTGATGCGACAGGTGATACTTTGTCGATTAGCGGCACTCTTGATTTTGATCTGGCTGATCTGGTTGATAATTTCTCAAACTTCAAGACTTTGGATCTTGTTGATGCGGAGCCAGAAAGCGCCGTGGATACATTTGATATTAATTTGGCTGATGTCCATAGCCTTCTTGGCGCGGATAGCGGTGAATTTAATGTGCGCGTTATTAACGGTACAGATGTCCCGCAACCGACTGATGGCGGCGGTTATACCTTCCTATCAGAAACAGATACAGGTGATATTTTAACCAAGCAGTATCTCTATGATAATGGCGGCGACGTTATTACCATTAACGTTGAAATTGTTCCGATTATTGGTACAGAATTTGATGATCCTGCATTTGATGGTACATCGGTTGATGGTAACCTTGGCGATAACATTATCGACTTGCTTGCTGGTGACGATATTTCTTACGGTAAAGATGGTGATGATACAATCTTTGGCCGTGAGGGCGATGATACAATTTTTGGTGAGGCGGGTAACGATACTTTATTCGGTGAAGCTGATGATGACCAATTAAGCGGTGGCGCGGGTGATGATGAACTCACCGGCGGCGCAGGTAGCGACGTGGTTGATGGGGACGCGGGTAACGATACAATTTTTGTATCGGGTGATGGTGTTGCCGATGTTTATGATGGCGGCGCGAATATCGATACGCTTGATGCTTCACTGGTCGGTGAAGGTGTAACCATTGACCTGCGCGGCGGTCAAACAATGACAAGTGATACGAGCAGTATCGGCGTGGATAGCATTTCAGGCTTTGAAAACATTGTTGGTTCTAACTTTGACGATACATTCTTTGGCAGCACGCTTGCCAATGACATTCAAGGCGGCGGCGGTGATGATGTTGTGTATCTTGATGCAACGGGCGCAGCGGATGTTCTCGCGGGCGGCGAGACTGGCGAGACTAATGGTGATACATTAAATGCGAGCCTTTATGGTTCAGGGTTAACCATTAGCCTTGATGGCGCACAAACAGTAAATAGCGGCGACACAATTTCTGAATTTGAGAATGTTGTCGGTACGAATTATAACGATATAATCACTGAAAATAGCGCAGAATCTAATACGATTATAGCGGGTGTCGGCGATGATACGATTATCGTTCTTAATGACACGAATGCAGATAGCTTTGACGGTGGTGCAGAAGCCACGCGCGATATTCTCGACCTTTCAAATGTGACAAGCGGCGTTACGATTGATTTCTCTGCTGGCACGATGAGTGGCGCGAGCATTGGTACAGATGCGGTAGCCGAATTTGAAGAAGTTATCGGCACGGACCAAGATGATACCTTCACAGGTGATAACGCTGTTAATGAATATGTTGATGGCGGCGAAGGTAGTGAGACTAATGGTGATACGCTTAACTTAAGCGCAGCTGCAGGCCTTGTCATTGTTGATTTGACAGGCAATGCAGATGTTAGTGGCTGGACAATTATTGGCGGCGCAGGCGGCGGCGATGCCTTTAAGAATTTTGAAGTCTTCCAAGGCTCAGCCTTTAACGATATTTTCTATGGTAATAGCGCGACGGATGACAGCTTCCAAGGCGGCCTTGGTGATGACGTCTTTGCGTGGTCTTCTGGCGCAGATATTTATGATGGTGGCGCAGGTGAAGATAGTGTTTATTTTGTAACTGATGGCGCGGTACCTTCTTTGGGGGCCAGCATTACAGAAGGCGTTAGCGTAACGCTAGAGGATGATGAGACCAACACATCGACGGTGACGTTTGACGGTGTTGAGGTTGATCAATCCATACTCGGCATAGAAAATATTTACACGGGCGCGGGTGATGATGTCTTAACAGGTAATATCGCGGCGAATACATTTGTCTCTGCTGCGGGCGACGATACACTTAACGGCATGGGCGGCGATGATTATCTTGATGCAGGCGCAGGTGCGGATACTGTATTTGGTGGCGCAGGCGCTGATACGATCATCATTAACCTGGGCGATAATGCTATTGATAGTTATGATGGCGGCGCCGATGTCGATACAATTACGCTGAATTTTGCTGGTGTTGATGCGCTTGAAACAACGTTCATTAACATGGAAACAGGCGCTATTTATATTAGCGGCGAAGCAGGCAGTGGCGATACAATTACGGGCGTAGAAAATGTTATAGGCTCCGCCGAAAATGACACATTTGTCGATGCGCATAGCGTAACCGCTGATAACGTTTATAATGGCGCGGGTGGTGTTGCTGATACGATCGACTACACAAACCGCACTGAAGATATTGCGCTGACCTTAAACGGTGCGACAGGCGCGATTGCGCAAATGGATAGCGTCAATGAAGATACACTCAGCAATATTGAGAATGTCGTTGCGGGTAGTGGTAACGATACAATTAGCGGCGATAGCGCCGATAATACAATTTCTGGTAACCTCGGTGATGATACGCTTTATGGCGGCGCAGGCAATGATAGCCTAGACGGTGGCGCGGCAGGTAATGATATCGCGGATTATACGGCGCATGCTAATGGTATTAACTTCGCCATTCAAAATGGTACAGGCGATATACTGGCTACAGATACAACGGCCAGTGAAACTGATACGCTAACTAATTTTGAGCGCGTAAAAGCGACAGCGCAGGGCGATGTATTTAGCCTCGCATCAACGGATGTTACAACGCTGCAAGGCAATGGCCTTGTTTATGATGGCGGCGCAGGCAATGACACGGTTCAAATATCGGGCGTACTTGATTTTGAATTATCTGACCTTGTCGGCACATTTGTGAATGTAGAAACAATTGACGTTTCGGGTTCAATCCCACCGGATAATGTTGATACATTTGACATTTTTGGTGATGAGGCGTTTGGCTTCTTACCTGTCGGTTCAGACACTTTAGAAATCATTGTCCAAGATGGTACTAAAGTTAACGTTGATAGTGGCGGCGCCTATACAATTGATAATGGCGGCACGCCGTCGATCTCAGGGTTTGAACACACTTATACTTACAATGGCGGCGCCTTAACGGTTGTTGTTAAGTTCCAACCTATCCGTGGTACGGCAGGTAACGATACTTTATACGGTAACCTTGGCGATAATAATATGGAAGCCTTAGATGGTGACGATATTGTTTATGGTACGCAAGCAACAGACATCCTTAATGACCAAGATGGCGGCGATAATATCTTTGGCGGTAACGGCAATGATACGATTTTTGGTGATGAAGGCAATGATACGCTTTACGGCGATGATGGCGCGGATAGTGTTTACGGTGAAGATGGCGATGATCGTATCATGGTTCAAAGTGATGGCGATGCCGATCTTTTAATCGGTGGCCGCCAAGCTGATCCGAATAACAGTAATGACGAAGTCAATGGCGATACTGTTGATGCGTCGTTGGTAACAGGCGGCGGCGTTCATATTAATTTGAGTGGTGCACAAAGCATTACTGATCTTGGCGGCGCAGGCATCGGCGCAGATTCAATTCAAGGCTTTGAAAATGCCACGGGTACAGACCAAGATGATACGCTTACTGGTGATGGTAATGCCAATACGCTGATGGGCCTTAATGGCGCAGATGTTATTAATGCAGGCGCAGGTAATGATTATGTTGATGGTGGTGACGGCATTGATGTTATTGATGCAGGCAGCGGCGATGATTATGTAAGCGCGGGCACTGGTAATGATACCGTAACGGCGGGCGCAGGCGCTGATACTATTGATGCGGGCGCAGGCGCGGATCTTATCTATAGTGAACTTTCTGATGATGCTAGCGATACGATTAATGGTGAGGCCGATAGTGATACACTGGATTACAGCGCAGATGCAGGATTAGGTGGCGCGGAAACAACCGTAATCGATATGGAAGCAGGCGAAGCTTATATTGTCGGTGAAACGGCGAATAAAGACATATTTACAGGCATTGAGAATATTGAAGCGAGCGATAATGACGATGTTCTTATTGATGCGCATACTTCAGCAGAGGCCAATGTTTATGATGGTAATGCCGGCGTTGATAAAATTGACTATAGTAACCGCAGCGGCGAAGATATTGCGGTGACCTTAAATGGTGCAACCGATGCAAGCGTTAGCATGGATGGCGTTGCAGAAGACACAATCCGTAATATTGAGAATATCGAAACCAGTGATGGCGATGATACGATTACTGGTGATGGCTTTGATAATGAAATCATCGTCAATGCGGGTAATGATACGGTTAATGCAGGTCTTGGTAATGACACGATTAATGCCTCAAGCGGTGCAAATATTATTAATGGTGATGCCGGCGATGATGTTATCACCACAGGCGCGGGTAATGATACGATTGACGGCGGCGCAGATAATGACACCATAACATCAACAGGTGGTGCTAATGATGTTGATGGCGGCGCGGGTAATGACGTTATTGTCGTTGGCGGTGGCGCAGATGTCGTTGATGGCGGTACAGGTGATGATACATTAACCACAGCAGCGGGTGATGATAGCATTACGCTAGGCGATGGGGATGACACGGTTTCTGCGGGCGCAGATGATGATATTATTTATGCTGCGGGCACAGGTACAGATACGCTGAATGGCGGTACAGGGAATGATACGGCTGATTATACAGGCGCGGCCGGTATTGTTGCGAGCTTCACAGATAAAGATACACAAACGGTTATCACAAATGGCGAAACCGATAGCTTAAATGACATTGAAAGCATTATTGGTACAGCCAGTGATGATAACTTTGTTCTTGATTCAACTATCCTCGATGCGCTTGAGGCTGACGGCCATATCTATGACGGCGCAGGCGGCACGACAGATACAGTAAAAATAAACGGTACGCTTGATTTTGAAGCGAGTAAGATCGCGGCTTTATTCAAGAATATAGAAGCGCTTGATCTTTCTGGTGCTGAGCCAACATTCTTAGACAAATTTGATGTTACGGACGCTGATCTTGTTACAATGATCGGCGCTGCTGCAGGCGGTTTCCGCATTACAGTTCGTGATGGTACAGAAGTTAATCCAACAGATGGCGTGAGTGGTTATACATTAGCAGGTCCACCTGTTGCTGACGGCCTTGATACTGTGCGCTATGACTATGTGAATGGTAGTGATGTTATTAGCCTTTATGTCGAAACGCTTCCGATTATTGGTCAAGATACAGGCGATGCTTTCCCGAATGATAATGACGGCCTTGGCGGTAGCGATCTGATTGGTAATGCGGGTAATAACCGTATCTTCGGTCGTGGCGGTGATGATGTCTTGCGTGGCTTGCAAGGTGATGATCAGCTTGATGGTGAAGGCGATGACGATACTCTATATGGCGGTAATAACAACGACACGCTAACGGGTGGCACGGGCGCTGATACACTTTATGGTGAAGCGGGCGATGATCTGATGTTTATCGAAAGCGATGGCGCTATTGATATCATTGATGGCGGCACAGGCAATAACACTATTGATGCGCAAAACGTGACTATTGGCGGTATTGATGTTGACCTTGCAACGGGCGCACAAACTATCGGTGAAAATGCTGCAGCCACAGGCGCGGATATTGGCGCAGATACAATTGCTAATATTGATAACGTCTTTGGCTCAGATCAAGCGGATATTCTAACAGGTAATGGCGATGCCAATGAACTTGTTGGTCGTGATGGCAATGATACAATTGATGGCGGCGCAGGCGCGGATGTTCTACGTGGGGGCCTTGGCGATGATACATTATTTGGTGGCGCTGACGCGGATACAATTCAGGGCGATGATGGCGCGGATGTTATTATGTTGGCCGATGGTGATGGCGCGGTTGATGTCGTTGATGGCGGCATTGGCGATGATGTTATCGACTTTACGGGGGCAACAACATCACTGATTATCCGCTTAAAAGATGGCTTTGCTGGTAACGTCAACCAAGGTCAGAATACTTTGACCAGCATTGAAGATGCAATAGGCGGCTCAGGTGACGATATATTCTATGGCTCTGATGCAGGTAACGTATTAACCGGCGGTTCAGGCGATGATAAATTCGCTTATACATTGGGCGATGATATTTATGATGGCGGTATAGGCACTGATGATACGCTGCGTTACGATGCGGATGCGGGCGAATTCTCTGACCTGACCGAAACAACGGTAACTGAAAATATCACCTTTGACATGAGCCTCGGCGCGATTACAAGCGTCAGCTTTGGTGGTGCGCTTGCAGGTAAAACAGATACATTTACAAATATCGAGAATGTTGCAACGGGTGATGGCAATGACGTTATTACCGGCGACACAAATGATAATATATTCTGGACCAATGCTGGCAATGATACGATTGATGCGGGCGCAGGCGCGGATGAAATTTATGCCGGTGCTGGTAATGATATTCTTATATCAGGCACAGGTAATGACATCATGGATGGTGGCGCGGGCATAGATATTGCTGATTATACAAGTCATGCAAGCACAATATCTGTGAATATCACATCGACAGATGGCGATGCGACCGTAACAAGCGCAGATGTTGATACATTAACGGATATTGAAACGATCCAAGGTAGTGCAGGTAATGATAGCTTCACTGTGACGAATGATAAGCTTGCGGCGCTAAAAGCGGCAAGCCTTGTTTATGATGGTCATGACGGCGCAGGTGACCGCGTTGAAGTCGTGGGCGATCTTGATTTTGACATGGACGCTTTAGTCGGTCTTTTTGTTAATGTAGAAACTATTGATTTAACCGATGCTGGCGCTTTAGATGCGGCAGGCGTTGACTTTAATGTTGATGGTGATCAGGTTGCCGCCCTGCTTGGCACAAGCAATGACACATTAGAATTAATCGTGAAATCAGGTACAGTACCTGACGTTGTTAATGGCGCGACTTTCGACGATATAACGGGCCCCGTAGCTGATGGCGACGTTGATGTTTATACATTTGAAAGCGCAGGTCGTACAATTACCCTTCGTATCACTGTGGCGCCAATTGAAGGTACCGCGGGTAATGATAGCGCCATTCTTGAAGGTACATTTGGTAACGATACTATTCTCGCTTATGCGGGCGATGATACGGCGAATGGTAATGAAGGTAATGACCGTATCTATGGTGATGCAGGCGCAGATACGCTGCATGGTAATGACGGCGATGATCGCCTCTATGGCGAAGCTGATGCGGATAGTGTTTATGGTGATGCAGGCGATGATGTTATCTATGCGGATAGCGATAGCGCTGACGATCTCTATGATGGTGGCACGCATACGAATGGTGATACGCTCTCTGCTGAAAATATTGTCGGCGGCGGGGTTATCATTGACCTAACGGGCACGCAAGATTTACAAGACAACTTAGCCGATGGCGTCGCTAATTTGGGTACAGATAGCGTTACGGGATTTGAACATGCTATTGGCTCAAGCCGCGACGATATTATTACGGGCGATGGCGGCAATAATACACTTGATGGTGGTGCGGGCGACGATACAATTGACGGCGGCGTGGGTAATGATGATATTTCTGGGGGCGCAGGCGCAGATATAATCACAACAGGCCTTGGCAATGATATTGTCAATGCAGGCAGTGATGACGATACAATTAATGCATTGGGCGGCGCTGACACAATTGATGGCGATGCAGGCAGCGATATTGTTAGTTATGCCGGTAATGCCGATGATATGACTGTCGATATGACAGACCTAACGCTTGGTGCGGTTTCTGTTATTGTTAACGGCACAGAAACAGATAGCGTCATTAACGTTGAAACATTCGAAACGGGCGATGGCGATGATGTTATTACGATTGATAGCGGCTACACTACAGATCAAATCGAAATCATTGCTAATAGTGGTGCAGATAGCATTATTCACGATGGCGCATCAGATGTAATTATTGATGGCGGCGCGGGCGTTGATAGCGTTGATTATTCAGCAACAAGCGGTGTGAGTTTTGATATTACGGATATCAATGCTGACACCGCTGTGAGCATTGCTACGCTCGGTACGAACTCAATCAAAGGCATTGAGACTGTTTATGGCTCATTGCTTGGCGCAGATATAATGCGCGGTGATAATGGCACAGATAATATCTTCTACGGCCAGGGCGGTAACGATACGCTAGAAGGCCGCAATGGCGCTGACACTCTTGATGGTGGCACAGGCGATGATTTGATCTTAGCGGCGGGTGATGGCAGCGATATTATCATCGGTGGGGCGGGTGATGATACGGTTGACTATACAGGTAATGCTGGTGGTCTAGACGTTACATTTGATTCAACTGATGGCGATTTCACGGTTGATGATGGCCAAGGTGGTACAGATACAATTACCGATGTCGAAAACTTTATTGGCTCAGGCAATAACGATAGCTTCAGATTAACCAATGGCCAGTTAGATACATTAATCGCCAATGCGATTACGGTTGATGGCGCGGCAGGCTCTGATACGGCTTTTGTTACAGGTTTGCTTGATTTTGAAGCGGATAAATTGGCGCAAGTCTTTACGAATGTATATAGCTTTGATTTATCAGGTGCTCCGCCGATTGATAACGTTGATAATTTTGAAGTGGCTTTAGCTGATATTAGAACATTGGCCGGCAATGATGATTCCAACGTCTTACGCTTTACTCTGGCTGATGGTCAGAACTTCCTTATCAACGGCACGTCTACACCAGATAGCATTGACGGCGGCACAGGCGAGCAAGTCTTTAACGTTGTAGATGGCGGCGCTACATACGAAATACGCGTATTCCTTGTCCCTATTGAAGGTGATGAAAGTGGATCCGCTGCCGATGATACGCTACTTGGTAACGCTGGTAACAACGTTATGGATGGTAAAGAAGGCAATGACGTGATGTACGGCTATGATGGTGACGACATCATGCTTGGCGGCGAAGATGACGATACGCTTTATGGCGGTAATAATAATGATTCTCTTCGCGGTGAGACAGGCGCAGACAGCGTTTATGGTGATAGCGGCGATGATGTATTATTTGTTGAGAGTGATGGCGAAGCTGACCTTTATGACGCAGGATCAGGCGGCGAAACTAATGGCGATACGCTTGACGCCTTATATGTTACTGGTGGCGGTATTAATGTTGATCTGAACACGGCGCAGTCTATTGCCAATAATGGCGCAGCAAACCTCGGCGCTGACGTTATTACAGGCTTTGAGAATGTAAATGGCTCAAACCAAGATGATATCATTACAGGCGATAGCGGTGTTAACACGATTAATGGTCGCGATGGCGCGGATACAATTGAAGGCGGCGCGGGCGCTGATATTATTAATGCCGGCGATGGTGATGATGTCATTATTGTGGATAATGATGGTGCAACCGTCGATGCACTTGCTGCAGGTTTGGGGAGTGATACGCTTGACCTAACCAATTTGGGTAGTGATGCGGTTGATATTGATTTAACCACAGGCGCACAAACCATCTCAACGGCTGATACGATTTCAGGTTTTGAAAATATCATTGCGACAGATGGCGCGAATACGATTACAGGTAATGACGAAATTAATATTATTGATGCCAAAGATGGCGCTGATAATATCGATACAGGTCTTGGCAATGATACAATTGATGCTGGCGCAGGTAATGATATAATCCGCGCAGGTGCTGGTAATGACATTATTAAAGGCGGTAGCGACATAGATACGGCGCTTTATACCGGTGATGCGACGGGTATTAGTGTTGACTTTACCGCCGGTCTGAACGTTAACGATTCGACGCTGACACAGGGCGCAGATACGGATACTTTATCAGGCATTGAAAGAATTGACGCGACTGCACAAGCGGATAGCTTTACATTGACCTCCGCTCTATTGGCGACCATGACCGCTGATAACCTGTATGATGCCGGTGCAGGCACTGACACATTGAATATTACAGGTAATCTTAATTTTGATGCTGTTGATCTTGCTGCGCATTTCAGTAACCTAGAAGTTATTGATATGACGGGCGTGACAACGGGCTTTAGCTCATTCGCGCTTGATGGCGATGATATTGCTAATTTGGCCAGCGGTAATGGCAGTACAATCCGCATTAATGTTGCCGCAGGCAATACAGAACAAATCGATATTCAAGATGGTCTTAGCTATGCACTTACTGGCGCAATAACAGTAGCCGGCACGGAGACAACATATACATTTACAGATGGTGTGAACACGATCACGCTGATTATTGAATCTGCGGCGCAAGTTTGGGGCTCAGCTGAAAACGATACGATTAATGATGATGGCGGCGATCATAATATTTATGGCCTAGATGGCGCGGATATTATTAGCGGTGGGGCAGGCGTTGATGTCATTGATGGCGGTAACGACAATGATACGCTATATGGTGGCGCAGGTAATGATACCTTAATTGGTGGCGCAGGTGATGACGTTATTCATATCGATAATGATGGCGTTGATGCTAACGACCTACAAGGTGGCACGGGCACATCAGGTGATACACTTAACGCGGCGGCTATTAGTGATAACGTAATTGTAGATTTAACAACTGGCGCACAAACGATTAATAATGGCGATAGCATTGATGGCTTTGAACATTATATTGGTTCCACGGGTAATGACACTGTGCGCGGTGATGATAGTGTCGCGAATACAATTAGCACGGGCGCAGGTGATGATACCGTTTATCTTGGTGATGATCATGCTAATGACCTCTTAAATGGTGGCTCTGATACAAACGGCGATACGCTTAATGCTTCTGAGATTGCCGGCGGCATTACTATTGATCTCGCGGGCGGCACAGTAAACGGTAACTCTGTAATTAGTGGTTTCGAGCACGTCGTTGCCACAGGCAGCGCTGATACAATTACGACCTCAGCGGCTGATAACACGATTTCTACTGGCGCGGGTAATGATTTGATTAATGCCAGTAACGGTGATGACGTTATTGATGGTGGCGCTAACTACGATACGGTTGATTACAGTAGCGAAGATAACGGCATTGTCGTTAGCTTAACGTCTCTTGGCGGCGGCACAGTTGATAAAGATTCAAGTGCAAATACAGATACTCTATCAAATATTGAAAGCATTATTGGGTCTAACCAAGATGATAGCATGACATTGCGCGCTGCAGATCTCGTCCAATATAATACAGATAGTTCTGTGTTTGATGGTGGGGCTGATGTCTCGGTTAATGGTGATACTCTGTCGATCACAGGTTCAATTGATTTCAATGCTGATACCCTTGAAGATATTGTGACGAACATCGAGACTCTTGATATAAGCACAGGCGTTTTTGCGGCGTCTCATGAATTCACCGTTGATCTTGACCAAGTTGTCAAAATGAATGGCGGCGATCTAAATGGCACATTCCGCATTAGCGCCAAAGACCGTACTTTAGTTGATGTACAAGACGGTACATGGACATTTGGCGGCTCCGTTGAAGTGGGCGGCTTTGAAACACATTACACTTATACAAGCGGCGCAAATACAATCACCTTGATCACGGAAACCGTGCCTATTCGCGGTACGCCGGGTGATGATGCTGCGGTTAATGGTACATCGGCCAACGATACGATTAAAGGCTTAACAGGCAACGATACGCTTTATGGCTTTGATGGCGATGATAATCTATTTGGCGATGCAGGCATTGATGAAATTTATGGCGGTAATGGTAATGATACGCTTTGGATCCAAGAAGATAACGACGCTGATTTATATGATGGTGGCGCCGATACGGATACATTAAATGCATCACTCGTGACCAATGGCGGCATCGAAATCAACTTGACGAACGGTGCTATCGTGGCGGCTGATATTGGCGGCGATACGATGACATTGTCGACGATTGAAAATATCATTGGTTCAGACCAAGACGATACTTTGACCGGCGATACAGGCGTCAACGTAATCCAAGGTGGCGCGGGTGCTGATATTATCCAAGGTAATGCCGGCGCTGATACATTAGATGGCGGCGCGGGTGATGATTATATTTACCTCGCTGAAGACAGCGCGGCTGATGTGTATAGTGGTGGTACAGATATTGATACGTTAGATGCTTCTGCTGTTAGCGGTGGCGGTCTGATTATTAACTTGGCGACGAACGATATTCAAGTCAACGCAGCTGACCCAGGTGCAGCCATAGGCGCTGATACCATATCTGATTTTGAAAATGTAATTTCAGGTTCAGGCGATGATATTATCACAGGCACGACAGGCACCAACACCATCGATGCCGGCGCAGGTAATGATACAATTACTGCAGGCGCTGGTAATGACCATGTTATCGGTGGTGCGGGCAATGATATATTTAATGACGGCACAGGCGTTGATATTTATGACGGTAGTGCGGGTGGTACAAATACATTTAACGCTGTTGATGATGGCGAAGCGGATACATTTATCGGTGGTGCAGGCATTGATACATTAGACGTCTCAGCCATTTCAGGCGGCGTGGATGTAGACCTTACTGGCGCACAAAGCATTGATAGCGGCGATGTTATTAGCGGTATCGAACACGTCACAACAGGCGCGGGCGATGATGATGTTACGGGCGACGCCAATGACAACATTATTATTACAGGCGATGGCAGCGATACTATTCATGGCGGCGCAGGTAGTGATACGATTAATGCGGGTAGCGGCGGCACGGATAATGATACGGTTGATTACCTCGCTGACACAGATGCGATCACCGTTGATATTGACGGTGCGGACGCCAATATCGAAAATATTACAATCACACAAAACGGTGATACTGATACGCTGACTGATGTGGAAAACATCACAGCGGGCGATGGCGCAGATATATTCCAAATATCAAGCGCAGGTATAGCCGCGTTAAGCACGAATGTTTATGACGGGTCTAACGGTATTGATAGTGTGGTTATTACAGGCGCACTTAACTTTGATGCCTCTGAGCTTGTTAATAACTTTATCCGTATTGAGACTTTAGATATTTCGTCAACATCCCCTGTGCTTAATGATGATTTCGCGATTAATGGTGATGATGTTGCGGCCTTACTTGGCGCGGCTACAGGTACATTAAACGTCGAATCTGTTGATGGTATCGCTTATGACTTTAGTGTCGGCGCAAGCTACACAATATTCAGAGACGTCACAACTGGCGCAGATACTGCCGCTTATATTACGCGTTATGAATTTGAAGATGGCTCAGGCAATATTGTAACGCTAGCTATTCGTCAGCCACCTATTTTGGGTACGGCCGGTGATGACCTTACAGATGACGTGTATATTAACGGCCCTGCGAATGAAGGTAATAACTTCATTGATGCCTTAAGCGGAAACGATAATGTTAATGCCTATGGCGGCGATGATCGTATCATTGGCGGCTCTGGTGATGATGTTATTGACGGTGGCACAGGTCTCGATACGGTTGATTACAGCACGGATGACAGTAAAGGCGGTACAGCAGGCGTTATTGTCGACTTGGGCGCAGATTCTGCAACGGATGGCTTTGGTGATAGCGATACATTAACCAATGTTGAAAATGTTGTCGGCACAATCCACAACGATACAATGACCGGTGATGACGGTGAAGTGAACGTACTTGATGCGGGCGCAGGCACGGGCGATTTACTTGAACATGGCGCAGATGTATCAGCCGGTTTGATTGTTGATCTGGACGGCGGCTCAATGACGGATGCTGGCGGTTTTGTTGATACGATCACA